>Ga0224557_1001694_pt1 | contig 20606 bp, 19 predicted proteins | sample 714S31014metaG_FD_180677 | JGI IMG/M metagenome (GOLD analysis project Ga0224557, IMG submission 180677) | Peat soil microbial communities from Stordalen Mire, Sweden - 717 S3 10-14 | ecosystem: Environmental > Terrestrial > Soil > Wetlands > Peat | place: Sweden: Norrbotten County, Stordalen...
TCGTAGCAGAGATTGCAAAGTGGCTCCGATCTCACGCTATCTTCGCCCCTCCGAAGACATACGGTGGTCTGACAGCAACGCAGCGCGGCGAAACGGTCCGGAGCAACTCGGAGAGGACGATAGCTGACTACTTCCACCGGAACAGCATCAGGTACGTGTACGAGGAGGACGCGATGAACAGGCGGAACAGCCGCAGGATAAGCAGGCCCGACTTCTACCTTCCCGACTACGGGATCTACGTCGAGTACTGGGGGATGCTGGACGTCGAGGACTCCCGCGTAGGGTCCCGGTACGAGCGGTCGATGAAGTGGAAGATGGCAAAGTACCACCAGAACAACATCAAGTTCATCAGCATCTACCCGAACAACCTGGGTTACCTTGACTGGGTCTTCCGGGCAAAGTTCAGGGAAGTAGCCGGGTATGACCTTCCCAAACGGACGAGCAACGCTGCGGTGTCAAGGTACTGCATAAAATGTGGCACTCCCATCGAAGCGAGCTCAGTATACTGTCAGAATTGTGGCAATAGAATCGCAGGATAGGTTTCTCCCTGCGGAGGCGCAATAAACCCCGTTCGCCGCAGAACTACAGAGGTCGCTACCGATCCCCTCAAGGTTGTTCCTTTGGGGAGACCGAAAGCCGGTGGCTGTCGACCGTCTTCATCGGTGAAGCCGTATCTCGTTGCGAGATCACCGACGTACAACACCTGGCCTGGACAATCCCCGACGTGCGGGTCTCCCTAAATCGCCCTCACAGCGCGACTGAGATGCGCGGGTGACTCGGCTACGCTCAGGTCAAAGGGCTGTCTCGAATGCGCCAGGGAAGGAGGGAGGGTTAGACTCACGCCAAGCTGGTGGAGGATGTATCCTAGAGACCCAAGCTAAATGGGAGAAACGTCCATGCATGCCTAAATAGCGGCAGGCAGTAAAACCCTTACCAACATGTCCAGCGAGCCATCCATCAGAAGCAGCAAGAACTCGAACGCAGAGGAACATAAACTCACCCCAGAAGCCGAGGTAGAGTCCCAACGACATGTGTCAACTATCCCTGTAGGAGCTCCACGGAACCACATTTACGTCGGGAAGAAGCCAGTCATGGAATATGCCATGTCTTCCATGATGCAGCTATCGCAGGCCGGAGAGGTGGTGGTCAAGGCCAGAGGTCTCGCAATCGGCAGGGCAGTTGATGTGGCCGAGATCGTGACGAAGAGACTCGGGAACGGCGTGTTCACCGTCAAGAGCATCAGCATCGATACGGAGACGGTCAAGAGCCTTGAGACCGGCGAGATGAGGAATGTATCCTCTATTGAGATAGTCGTCGGCAAGTAGTCCCCTCGCGCCCAGACGAGGTGGGCAGCGGTCTGCATTATCCTCTCACAATCAGCGGAACCCTCAAGGACGGGACACAGTTCTCCTACACCGAGAACTTCCTCTTCGCGCGATTTGACCTCTAACCGACCAAGAAAATTCAGAGCCTGCATATAATATTTGGAGCGGGCCCGACAGGAATCGAACCCGTTTGCGGACGAGAGTGGGCGAAAGTTGCTCTTAGGGTGTGTCTAATTATGGATTAAGCCCTTTGATTGATCAGAATATCAGGGTCGTAGAGGTGGGTTCCTGCGGCTCCCTTACCACCCGGTATCGCCGTATTCAAGGGCGCCCCTCGATTCTCCGTGGACGGATGGCGATGACCAGGGATCGGGGACCTTCGAGGCTATCAGTGGGGCTTATAACCCGGGGGTTAAAGTTATCAACGAAGCCAGGAAGCTGTGGGTGAAGAGACCGTTCGTGCAACGAGGGATCCAGGCGCTGGAAATTTCCTGCTTCGTGCAGGCCACCGAGGACGAGGAGAAGGTGCGCAGCGCCATCGTGCGGTCCTTCGGCCTCCAGCAGGACCCGGAGAGCGAGGACCTCGAGGGATATTTTGGAAACACGATCCTTGACCTGAAGTGGCACCTCACGGGGGAGCAGGCCTGGACCTCCTTCCGAGCGCTGGTTTCGCTGCTCGGAGAGACCGGCAGGAGGGAGCTCCTGAGGGAGCTCGGCGCCTACCTGGACGAGCACGGCGCGCTCTACGTCAGGCTGAACAAGCAGACGCTCATTAGCGGGATGGCCACCCTGTCGTCGAGCGATCCGGTGAGGATCAGGGTGAAGCCAAGGCACTTCATGATGAAGGGGCCTCCCGGACAGTTCTATGAGAGGATGATGGAGGGCGACGAGCGCTGACGGCCTCCCACGGGAGGAAGAGGTACCTTCTCCTCTCCAGCGACCGGTCGGTCGACCCGGAGACGCAGAAGGAGTTCACGCGGATGATATTCGAGAGGTACCCTGACCTGGGGAAGAACAGGGTCGTATGGGTGAAGGACAGCGTGATAGTCCGGACGGACCACATCCGTCTGGCGGAGATGGAGCAGACCCTCTCCATGAGGATCGGCGAGACCGCGCTTGTCACCAGGCGAGTCTCCGGCTCAATCAGCAAGCTCAAAAGACTGGTAGAACGATAGCAGGCGCTGGATGGACAAGTACTTCACGGAAGAATACTTCAAAGAGGTAGAGCTGAAGCTGACGGCTGACCCCAAGTGGCAGCAGGACACGAAGGGAATCAAGACTACCATACTCCTCAGCGCGCCTGACCGCAGCGCGCTCTTCCTGATCAAGGTCGAGGACGGGGTCACGACCATCTCCAAGACCGAGCCGGGCGTCAGCGTGGAATTCTCGTTCGAGGGGACCTACGACGTCTGGACGAAGGTGGCGAAGGGCGAGGTCGACCTGCAGTCGGCGGTCCTGAAGGGACAGCTGAAGTTCAGGGGCTCCATCACCAAGATACTGTTCTACAAGGACAGGTTCACGAGGATCGCCGAGGTAATCCGCTCGGTGCCCGTAGAGTTCTAGGTTGCAGGGACGAAGACGTAGTACGACGAGCCGTCGCCGGTCTTCCTGAACTCGACCTTCAGCTTCATTCCCGGGGTCAACTTCTCGAGGGTAGTTCCTTCGATCCACGCCAGGACCTTCAGTCCGTTGCCGAGCCTGCCGATGCCGACGAGGTATGGGTCGTTCGCGACGAAGCTGGTCGGAGTGACCTGGACGTAGGTGAATGTGACGAGCTCGGCCTCGGTCCCCAGGTCGACCCACTCCGCGTCTCCGCTCATGCACTCCGGGCAGTCAGACTGGGGAGGGAAGCTGACCATCCCGCAGCCACGGCACTTCGTGGTCACGAACTTGCCGTCCCGCAGGGAGTCCCAGAACTGGTGGGTCTTGGAAATCGGGATGTTGAAACGGAGGCTCAGGGTCCTGCGCGAGTGCAAGGTTGGGGGTTCGGAGTCCATCATCATTGATCCCTCGACAAGACTGTCACGTAGCAGTAGTGTCCTGTGCCGCCGACGTTGTGCACCAGACCATTCCCGTGCTTGACCGGGACCTGGTGCTTCCCAGCCTCCCCGCGGAGCTGCTTAGAGACCTCGACCATCATCGAGACCCCCGTCGCGCCCACTGGGTGCCCCTTTGCCTTGAGGCCGCCGTCCACGTTGACGGGTATCCTTCCCCCGATCTCGGTCTGGCCGTCCCTGAGGAGCTTCGGGCCGTCCCCCTTCGCGCAGAATCCGAGGTCCTCGTAGGCCATGATCTCGGCGATGGTGAAACAATCGTGGCAGGTCGCGACGTCAAGGTCCGCCGGCGTTATCTTTGCGAGCGCGTACGCCTTGCGTGACGCGTCGACGGTGGCCGCGAGGCCAACGTATCCATCCCTCCTGCTGAGGTTCGCAGAGTCCGACGAGACCCCTATCCCCTTGATCCAAATCGGGGTGTCCGAGAGCTTGCGCGCCGCGTCCTCGCTCGCGAGGACCACGGCCGCCGAGCCGTCGCTTATCGGGCACGCGTCGTAGAGCTTGAGGGGCCACGAGACGACCTGAGAAGAGAGAGCCTTCTCCAGCGTTATCTCCTTCTGGAACTGAGCGAGCGGGTTCATCGAGGCGTAGTGGTGAGCCTTGACGGCGACCCGGGCCATGTCCTCCTCGGTCGTCCCGAAGGTCTTCATGTGGGCGACGGCGTGGAGGGCGTAGTATGCGGGGAAGGTCATGCCGTAGTTCTCGAACTCCCAGACGTAGGACCCGGCCCGCCCCATCAACTCGACGGAGGTCAGCGTGTCGACCTCGGTCATCTTCTCGAGCCCGACCGCGAGCGCGATCTCTGCCTCCCCGCTGGCGATGCTTAGGTAGGCGGACCTGACCGCGGCGCTCCCACTCGCGCACGCCGCCTCGACCCTCATCGTCCCGACCTTGTCGAATCCGGCGTACTCGTTTACAATCACGGCGGGCAGCGACTCCTCGTACCAGCCGCCGGCGCTCCCCACGGTCACGTTCTCGATCTGCTTCTTCTCCACCCCGGCGTCCTGCACGGCCTGCTTGATCGACTCGAACGCTAGTTCGCCCAGGTTTACGTCGGTCCTGCGCCCGAACTTCGAGTGCCCTATGCCGACTATCGCGACTTGTCTCAATTCGAGCGCCTAATCCCGGATCAGTTCTCTCGAGATTATCCACTTCTGGACCTCGGATGTCCCCTCGATGATGTCCAGGACCTTGGCGTCCCGGAGGTATCTCTCTACCGGCAGCTGCTTACTCAGACCGATTCCACCGTGAATCTGGATGGCCCGCTCGCTGGCCCAGACGGCCGTCTCCGTCGCAAAGAGCTTCGCCATCGAGGCCTCCTTGATGAAGTCCTCGCCCTTGTCGCTGACGTAGGCCGCGTGGTACGTGAGAAGCTTCGCGGCCTCTACCCTGGTCGCCATCTCCGCGATGAGGAAGCGAATCGCCTCGAGCTTGCTGAGCGGCCTGTTGAAGAGGGCCCTCTTCTTGGAGTATGAGACGCTCGCCTCGAGCGCGGCCTCAGCCACCCCGATCGCTCCCGCTGCCGCGCCGACTCGACCCTGGTTGAGGACCGCCATGGCGATCAGGAAACCGTCGCCCGGAGAGCCGAGCATGTTGGTGGACGGCACCACGCAGTCGCTGAAGACGAGCTCCGCCGTGCCGGTGCCCCGCACTCCCATCACCTCGAGCTTGCCGCCAACGTCGAAACCCTTCGTCCCCTTCTCAACGATGAACGCGCTCATTCCGGCGGCCTTGTCCTCCACGGTACCCGTCCTCGTGAATATGACGGCCACGTCCGCGTAGAACCCTTGCGAGATCCAGATCTTCGACCCGTTGATCTTGTAAGAGTCTCCTACCTTCTCGGCCTTGGTCTGGATGTTGGCGGCGTCAGATCCCGCGCCCGGCTCGGTGAGGCCGTAGCACCCGATTATCTCGCCTTTGACCAGCCTCGGGAGGAACTTCTCCTTCTGCTCCGGTGTCCCGAAATGGGCAAGAGGGTAGCCTACAAGTCCGTTCTGCACTCCGATCAGGAGGCCCGCAGACAGGCTGACCTTCGCGAGCTCCTCTCCGACGACGACGGAGCTGAGCAGATCGAGCCCGAGACCGCCGTACTCGGTGGGGGCGTTGATTCCTAGCAACCCGTACTCCCCCATCTTCCTGACGAGCTCCCTCGGATAATAGTCGTTCCTGTCTATATCCTCGGCCAACGGAGCGACCTCTCGGGCTGCAAAATCCTTAGCCCATTTCCTGAGCTCCTCATGCTCCGGTTTGAGGAGAATCTCCAGAGAAGTCATGATATGAAAAAAATTGCCCCGGATGACTCTATTTATCCATTAGGTTCTGGAAGAGCGAGTTCGACAGGGCTGCCGAGTAGGGTGACGGAGCGCCGGAAGCCACCCGTTCACTCGCCCTTAAAATCAGGCTCTTTCTTGGACAGGAAGGAGGTTATCCCCTCCGAGGCGTCCTGGGTGGAGAGGAGCATTGCGAACGCTCCCGCCTCGAAGTACTGGCCCTGGTTTGGAGGAGACTGGGTCGCGACGTTCAGCGCCTGCTTGGAGAACCTCAGCGAGAGCGGGGCTCGCTTCGCCAGCCTGTTTGCAAACTCCTCGACCCCGGACCGAAAATCCGCGTTTGCGAAGACCCTGTCCACCAGCCCTGCCTTCAGGGCCTCCCCCGCAGAGAGCCTGCTCCCGAGATAGATCATCTCCCTAGCCTTGGCCAGCCCGACCAGCTTCAGCAGCCTCTGGGTCCCTCCAGCCCCCGGTATGATCCCCAGGCTCGTCTCAGTGAGTCCTATCTGGCTCGACTCCGACGCAAGCCTGAAGTCGCAGGCCAGGGCGAGCTCGCACCCTCCTCCGAACGCGAAGCCGTTAATCGCGGCTATCACGGGCTTGGGCATCGTCTCGAACAGGGTGAAGACTTCGTACATCCTGCGCGACGCATCGAACGCCTTCACGGGAGAGCTGAATCCGAAGCTCGTGAGATCCGCGCCCGCGCTGAAGGCCTTCTCTCCCTCTCCGGCCAGGATCACGACCCTTATCGAGCCGTCGGCGGCGAGGTCCCTAGCTGCCGCTTCCAGCTCCTCCGTCATCTTGGGGGTTATAGTATTGAGCCTGTGCGGCCGGTTCAGCGAGACCCAGGCGAGGGGCGGGGCCTTCCTCAGGATGAGCTCCTCGAGCCTCTTCTCGCTGGTGGAGTAGTCGTAGAACCCCTTCCTCGTGGCGGCGCCGAGCGAGCCGCTCCTGGCCATCTCCTCGAGGAGAGGGTCGGGCGCGTACTCGGGCCCATAGAGGCTCTGCTTCTCCCTAAGTGCCGCGACGATCCTGTCTATCCCCCACCTGTCTGCCATCCGGAGCAGTCCGTCCGGGAACCCCAGTCCGAGCTTGACCGCGAGGTCCAGGTCCTCCTCGGAACAGACCTGGTTCCTGACCAGCCACGCCGCCGCGTTGACCGCCACGCAGAAGAACGACAATGGGTCGACGCTCTCTCCGGCCTCCTTCGTGATCTGAGGTCTGCCGCTCGCCTTCCCGTAACTGTAGAATCCTTCTCCCGTCTTCTTCCCGAGTTTGCCCTGCCTGTACTTCTCGCTGAAGAGCGGGGCGGGGGCCAGCGCCGCGGGCTCCCGCGACTTCACCGCCTCGGCCGCTTTGTAAATCACATCGATTCCGGTGTAGTCCGCCAGCTCGAAGAGGCCCATCGGGAGGCCGGTCTTGTAGACGGCGGCCGAGTCAACCTGCTCGACCGTCGCCTGGCCGCGGCCCACCGTCCAGGCGGCTTCGTTCAGCAGCGGGCCAAGAATCCTGTTGACGATGAACCCGGGGACGTCCTTCCTGCAGAGTACGACCTGCTTCCCCAGCGCCTTCGAGAACGAGACCGCGGCGTCGACCGTCTCCTGGTCGGTAAGTTCTCCCCGTATCACCTCGACAAGGGGCATCAGTACGGGCGGGTTGAAGAAGTGTATTCCCACGAACCGCTGCGGCCTCGAGGTCGCCGCTGCGATCTCGGTGATCGGTATCGTACTGGTGTTCGACGCAAGGAACGCGGTCTTGTTCTCCCTGTCAATCTCCTGGAAGACCTTGGTCTTGACGGTGAGCTCCTCTGGGACGGCCTCGATGATGAGGTCGAGCGGCGCCATGGCGTGCAAATCGAGCGTCGTGTGGATCCTTGCGAGAACCTCCGCGCCCTTCCCAGGAGAGAGGACGCCCTTCTCCTCGAGCTTCGAGACGCTCCAGCGGATCTTCTCGAGGCCAGAGTCCAAGAAATCCTGCCGTACGTCGTAAATCGTGACGTCGAACCCCGCGAGGGCCGCGGCCTCCGAGATCCCGTGGCCCATCGTACCCGCGCCCAAGACGCCGACACTCCGAATCTGAGCTATCAATCTTCCAACCGTCGAGTTCCAAGTCCGCGGGGTTTGTAAACATGATGCGACGGTCGCCGGGTGGGACTGGCCGGGGCGGAGGGATCTCGGGAGCGCCGCGAGATCCGCGTGTTGCTAGGCAACGGCGCCTGCCAGACGTAGGCGCTCGATCTCCTGGACTCCGTAACCGAGACGGCGCAGGACGCGACCCGTGTGCTCTCCGAGCGATGGCGCGCCTCCTCCCGCGCGCGTTGGTCTGAACCTGAGAGGCTGGTTCAGCACCAGTCTGCCCCCGGACTTCCCGACGACTCCGGACGCCTTCGCCCATCCGGAATCCAGCGCCTCGTCGATGTCCAAGACTGGCGTGACGCACGTGTCCCTCCCCATCAGGAGCGCAGACCAGGCCTCCTGCGTCCTGGAGGCGAAGACCTTCCTCATCTCCTTCGCTAGGCTGGACCGCTCGCGCCTGGTCCCCGACCGCAGGCTTGAGAGGTGGGAGAGACCGAGCTCGCGCATAAGGTTCTCCCAGAAAGGGGGTTCAATCGCGGCCACCGCAAGATACCTCCCGTCTGCAGTCTCATAGACACCGTAATACGGCTCCGAGCCGAAGACCAGGCTCTGCCCGCGGGCGGGCGGTCTTCCGGTCGCGAAGTACGACGAAGCGGGCAGCATGAGCATCGACATTATCGACTGCACCATTGGTACGTCGACGTACTCTGCCCTCCTCCTGGTCCCTCTCTGCAACGCAGCCATGATTCCCAGGGCCGCGTACATCCCCGACACGTAGTCGCCCAGCTGCACGTACGGGACCTCGGGCCTCCTCACCGAGCCCATCAGCCCGCTCATCGCCTCGATGTTCAGGTCGTGGGCAGGCATCGAGCTCATGGGGGAACCGTGGCCGAACGACGAAATCGAGCAGTAGACGATCTTGGCGTTGAGCTTCTTCACCTCCTCGAAGGAGAAGCCCAGCCTCTCTGCCGCCCCGGGGCGAAAGCCCTCCAAGAAGACGTCGGACCGCTCGATGAGCCTCCGAAGCACCTCCTTGCCTTCCTGGTTCTTCAGGTCGATACCGACGCTCAGCTTGCCTCTATTAATCATAGTGTGGACGAGGCTCGTTCCCTCGACCAGGGGAGGGAGGTCGCGCATGTAGTCCCCGAGCCCGGGCTCCTCCACCTTGACGACCTCGGCTCCGTAGGAGGAGAGCAGGTACGTGCAGAATCCTCCCGGGAGCAGCCGGGTTATGTCGAGAACCCTGATTCCCTTTAGGGGTAGCATGGCCGGGGTCCCACGCGCCGCGCATAAAACCTAAAAGAAGCGCCAAAGCGGTCTCCGAGGACGATGAGGTTTACGCCGTCCCAGTCTGATCCCGGGATAGCTCCATGGGAAAATGATGAACTCGCGACGATACTGAGTCAATAAAGTATTCAAGTGACTTCCTAGAGAAGACAGGGGATGCTCGTAATCAAGAGCGTGAAGGTGCACGGGGACACGCACAGGGTCCTCAAGCTGATCAAGGAACAGAGGCGGGCCAAGAGCATGGACGAAGTCGTCCGGGACCTGGTGAGGGGCGCCACGGGAAAGAGCGTCGAACAGTTCGCTTCGCAGAAGAACTCGAAGCTCACCTCGTTCATAGAATAGCTACACAAGACAGAAATATCGAGATTGGAAGGTGTCCGACTCGATGGCCAAGTTCGACGGCATTGTCGAGAAGAGGCTGCTTACCGTATCTGAGAAGGAGAACGAACTGACGCTTGTCTTCGAGGACAACAGGTACCTCTTCCTCTCCCTGAAGGACGGGAAGCTGCACTCCGAGAGCGTCCCGGAGTAATCTCTCGCACATTCGCGTGCCAGGACTCCGCGTAGGAGTCTTTGGCTCTAGCGTCATCCTGAACTGAAGGGATGGGGAGAGGCTTAGACTTCTGCTTCGTCTTCCTTGATTCCGGACTTGTCTATCGTGAGGATGTCTATTCCGTTGCCGCTCATCGAGTCCCTGGCGATGGCCGCCCTGATTGAGGTGATCAGAAGCTCCTTGGCGTCCTTGTACGATAGCGCCGGGGCGAACGCGCTCTCGATCACACCGACCGCCATCTCGGCGCCGGTCCCGACCGCCGCATACTCATCGGCGATGACCGACCCCAGCGGGTCGAGGACCCAGACCTTAGGCTTGACGTCGATCCCCCCCAGGATGACCTGGGTGATGAATGGGGCGTACCTCTGCTCGAACATGATAACCGACATGAGCTTCGCGACCGCGCCGGGGCGCAGCGTCCTCTTGACCTCGAGCTCCTTGAGCTTGGTGTAGACCCCGACCTGGCGCACGAGGTTCTGCATGTCCCCGACCATGCCGGCGCAGGCGGCACCCGTGCTGTCGGTAACCTTGAAGACCTTCCTCCCTGACTTGCTGAGCACGTAATTGGAGAGCGTTATCCTCCTCTCTGCGCCGAGCACTACTCCGTCCTTGTAGGTGATTCCCACCGCGGTGGCACCGGGGATGTAAGCATCGAATGACAAGTAAACGACCGAGAGAAGCCGCCGCCGGCACCTTATTAGCTATTTTGCTCGTTCGGTTTGATCGAGAGCACCGACGCGGCCCCACGGGGCTCCACAGAGTAATCCACCTTCATGAACTGCCGTGCGACGTGCAGGCTCGTCCTGAGGTGGTCCGTGACCTCGGGGGTCACGAGCGACGAGGGGCCCTTCGCGAGGCAGAGGAGCGGGGCGAGCATGTCCGCCAGGTGGGGGTCCACGCAGGCGCCCGTGGAGAAGGACTTCCCGAACCGCCAAGCCGCCTCGGACCCTACCCTCAGCGCGGGCTTCCCGCGCGCCCCGATCGAGTCCGACCCGATGAAACAGGAGTCGTCGACCGCGCTGACTAGGATGGAGCTCCCGGGAGACAGGGACTCCTCGAGGTGGACATCGACCACGCTGGCCGACAGGCCGAACCGGGAGAGCTCCGAGACCGCCGAGGATAGCTGCTGCTCCGGGACGCGGCTCGGAAGCATGCCCGCTCTGCTGACTACCGAGATCGCAGGGTCGTGCGTCCGGCTCGGCAGGTCCAGGGGCAGCACGCCCTGGCACGGTTCGATGTGTACGACCGCCCTGCCGCCCCCGCTCGGGTAGTACCCTCTCTTCTTCACCTCCAACGAAAAGACGATCCCGATCTTCTTCAGGCTCGGCGAGAGCACCGTGCTCACATAGTCGGAAGTCGGGCTCCACGGGACGTCGGTGCCTCCGACGAGTTCTAGCTCGAGCCCCACGCCTGCGAGCGAGATGGCCGGGACCAGCGCCTGGAGGACGAGCGTTATGCTCGCCGCGGTGCCCATGTCGAGAGAGAGCGACCTGCTCTCGGGCAGGCCCGGGGTGAAGGTGAACTCCGTGGACCCTATCCCACCGCCTTCGAGCGTCCCGCCGCAGACCTTGCGGAGTATCTCGAGCGTAGCGGCGTGCTGCGGTCTGAGGCCCGGCACCCTGCGGCCGGCGCGGACCTTCGTGACACGGATCGGCCGGTCGAGTATAATGGAGAAGAAGGTCGCGGTCCGGACGGTCTGCCCTCCGCCCTCGCCGAACGAACCGTCGATCTCAAGAAAAGTCAACCCATGCCTCCAAGAAAGCCTGCAGGGACGCGCCATCCCGAAAACCGCTTAAATAGTCAACGAAACTCGGATTGAAGAGATGCCCAAGAGTGGGGTGGGACTCTTCGTGGGGAGGTTTCAGCCATTTCACAACGGACACCTCGCCGCGGTGAAGTACGCCCTCAAGCACGTCGACTACCTCTACATCGTGGTGGGGAGCGCGCAGAGGAGCCACGAGCGAGACAACCCGTTCACGGCGGGCGAACGGATAATGATGATCAAGGCGGCACTGAACGAGGCGGGAGTCGACGCTCGAAGGTGGATGCTCATACCCATCAACGACGCGCAGTCGCACTCAGTCTGGACGGCGACCCTGAGGTCGACGGTCCCCAGGTTTGACATCGTCTACTCCAACGACAGCCTCACGATACGCCTCCTCAAGGAGGAGGGAATCAAGGTGACGCCGATACCGTACCTCAACCGAAGCGAGTACTCCGCCACGAACATCAGGGCCAGGATCCTGGAGCGGAAGGACTGGAAGACCCTAGTGCCCCCAGCGGTGGAGCGGATGGTCAGGGAGCTGGACGGCGTCGGCAGGGTCCGGAGCATGATAACGAAGGACACGGAGGCGGCCTAGGATGGACTACCCGAAGAGGAAGCTCATAATGCTGCCAGGCCCCACCAACGTCCCCGACAGGGTGATGGACGCCATGATCAAGCCGATGATCAACCACAGGGGCGAGACCTTCACGACCCTCCTGAAGGAGGTCACCGAGAAGTCGAAGCACCTCTTCCAGACGACCGAGAGCCCGCTCATCCTGAGCGCCTCAGGAACCGGAGGGGTCGAGGCGGCGGTCTGGAACATCGTCCGGCCTGGCGACAAGGTGGTTGTGCCCGTGTATGGTGAGTTCGGCTCGCGCCTATCAGAGGCGGTCGAGCTCGCAGGCGGCGAGGCCATCAGGGTCACGTCGGAGTTCGGGACGGTCCCGAGCCTCGACGCCGTCACGGAGGCCATCCGCAGGACGGCCAACCTCAAGGCGGTCTATCTGGTTCACAACGAGACGAGCACGGGCTGCACCGTCCCGTACGTGGAGGAGTTGGGGAAGGTAGCGGCCGAGAGGGGGGCGTTCTATGTGGTCGACGCGATTTCCAGCCTAGGAGGTTACGCCATCCCGGTGGACAAGTGGGGCGTCGACGTCTGTGTGACCGGCAGCCAGAAGTGCCTGGCGGCGCCGCCCGGACTCTCCCTGCTATCTATGAGCAAGAAGGCGGCCGAGTACGTCAGGAAGGACCCCCCGAGGGTGAGGTACTTCGACCTGGGGAGGCAGCTCGACTTCCTGGCCCACGGTGAGACGCCCTTCACCCCGGCAATCTCACTCTACTACGCGCTCGACGTGGCACTCGACATGCTCATCGAGGAGGGGCTCGAGAAGAGGGTCGAGAGGCATTCGCGGCTCGCCGGCAGGTTCTATTCTGTGCTGGACGCCATGGGCCTGAAGGCCTTCGCCGATCCGAGGTTCAGGTCGAACACCGTGATCGCAGGGCTCTACCCCGACGGGCTCGACGACAAGCTCTTCAGGAAGAGGATGAACGAGGAGCACGACATAGTCATCGGCGCGGGCTTCGGCGCCATGAAGTCCAAGATGTTCAGGATCGGCAACATGGGGGAGGTGAGCACCGCGCACGTCAACCGGACCGCCGCTGCCATGGCCCTAACCCTGACCAAATCCGGGCATCAGGTCGACTTGGAACGGCTAGCAGCCGTCCTCGACGCCTCCAGTTAAAGGATTTAAAGCGAGCCAAAAACACGGTGGTGCTTCAAACGAAATGTCATTTGAGAAAGGCACCCTAATCTATGTAAATTACACGGCCAAGGTGAAGGACACCGGCGAGGCCATAGAGAGCACCGTGGAGGAGGAGGCGAAGAAGCTCAACATTTACGATTCTGAGAGGAGGTACGAGCCAAGGCTCGTGTCCGTGGGAGAGGACTGGGTCCTGAAGGGCTTGGACGAGCAGATCAGCAAGATGGACTCCGGGGAGCGCAAGACGGTCGAGCTCGCCCCCGAGAAGGCCTGGGGAGACAGGGACCCCTCGTTGCTCCGCATGATACCGATCCGGAAGTTCGGCGAGAAGGCTGGCGAACTGACGGTCGGGGACGTCGTCGAGGTCGACAACAGGATGGGGGTCGTCAGGTTCATCGGGTCCGGTAGGGCACAGGTCGACTTCAACCACCGACTGGCAGGAAAGACCCTGATCTACGACGTGGAGGTAGTAAGGAAGGTCGAGACGGAGGAGGAGAAGGTCCGCTCACTGATCAAGAGGAGGTTCCCGGGAGAGCTCGGGGACAAGGTCGAGTTCACACTCGAGCCGACCGAACTGACTGTCGAGATCCCGGAGCCCGCGTTCATGGCGGAGGGGCTCCAGGTCACGAAGCGGGGTGTCGCCAACGACGCCGTGCACTTCCTCCCCTCGGTCACGAAGGTGACGTTCAAGGAGATCTACGCGAAGAAGGGCGACGCCAAGGAAGAGAAGGCCGCGGAAGCAAAGGAGGCGGCCTCTCAGCCCGAAGTGAAGAAGGAAGAACCGGTCGTAGAGTCCAAAGCCTAGATAATGCCGGTCTCTGTCGCAAGCGCCCGCGCGGTGCGGCTCGTCAGCCTGACCTTAGAGAGGATTGTGTAGCGTTCGGGGCGGATATCCGAGGCCCGGACGATCGCTTCGACGATCTGACCGTCCGAGACACCGATCTCCGCCGCCGTCGTCGGGGCCTTTACGTTCTTCAGCGCCCCCCTTATCGCGCGCCAGTCGAGCCCCTGGAGGTTCGCGGCCAGTATCGTGCCTATGCCGCACTTCTCCCCGTGCAGCCCGTTGCCCGGGGAGATCACGTCCAGTGCGTGGCTGAAGAGGTGCTCGGAGCCGCTGCACGGCCTGCTGCTTCCGGCGATACCGGCGGCCACGCCGGTGCTGATCAGGGCCTCGACGAGGTCCCGGACGGCCGACGTGTCACACCTGCCCATCCTCTTCGAGTTGTCGATTATCAGCCGCCCGCTCATCATTGCGAGGTTGGCGGCGTACTCTCCGTAGTACTCGCCGTCCGCCTCGTGCCCGAGCTGCCAATCCTTGACCGCGGTCAGCTTCGCCACGAGGTCGCCGCAGCCCGCGGAGAACAGCCGTGGTGGCGCGGCGGCGATGACGTCGACGTCTGCGAGTATCCCGAGCGGGGGCTTGGACTTTATAGAGTAGTGCTTCTCGGTCCCTCTTATCGAGGCGAAGGGGCTCGCGATGCCGTCGTGAGACGCGCTCGTGGGGACGGAGAAGAACGGCAGGTTCAGCTTTGAAGCCGCCAGCTTACCTACGTCCACCGACTTTCCTCCCCCGAGTCCGATTATGCACTTCGCCTCCCTCGAGGCGCGCATGACCGAGCGGACGTTCTTCATGTCGGAGAACTTTACGTCGACCCAGCTGACGCGCCCCTCCAGCGAAGCGGCCACCACCTCCCGGACCCTTTGCTGGACGTTGAGTCCCGAGGCGACCACTATCCCGGCGCTCCTGGGCATTTCTATGAACTTTCCCAGCAGCCTGAGGACGTCCTGCCCGATCATGATCCTGTGCGGAAGCTCCATCATGTGAAGGTCGGAACGCACGCGGCTGCGCGGGCGTGGACGAGATATAAGCTTCGTCAAGACCGTTTCAGGGCCCCTGGATGCAAAAGTTAAAACAGTAGGATATTAGTTCACTGTTAACCAGCCAATTCGTCGATTTTAGTCCGATTTGGACCTCAATTACGTTTCCGGCCCGAATCTCGCCCGGGAGATGGCTTCAGGGGTATATTTCATCGTCGGAAACAGGAACAAATCTCGACTAACTCAATTCTTCAACACTAGAACCCGGTAATCGAAAGACCCGGCAAAGATCGTCCTGAACGCCGCGACGGTGAAGCGCGATGAAGAGTAGAGCAAAGTGGGTGTAGGTTTGCAAAGTAGATGTCACGGGTTCACGAACAGTTTCGCAAAGTAAATGTCCAAAGGGCGAGCCGATTTCCTGTTGATTAGGTGAATTTCAGGGAACTAAATGTCCGCGGCACTGACGAAGTAGACGGAGATTTAACCTTCTGAATGCTGCCCAACGTGCAGGAATTATGCAACCGAAGCGAGGAGACCATCCTAACTTTCCCAGAAGCTTCTGGATTCCCATAATCGGATACTATCTCAATCTAAGAATTCTTCCACCGGTGAAGAGAAGGAACAAATGGGCAATGGTGTTCACCGCCCTTCTACTGGCAGCCCTCTTTATCGCATTTCTGATTCCCTTCCACCCCGTAATTCCTACCGCGATTTCATTAAACTATATCATTTCGGGCGATTTAACACTCCTCGTCCTCTTTGTCGCCATAGCAATAACAGAGACTCTGATAATTCTCCACTCAAAAATCCGAACTCGTGGCTGCTCAGACACTTAGATTGGAGCTCCTTGGTGGGGCGCTCAAGACCGTTTGTATTCGTAACGATGCTTTTCTTCAACTATCAAGAGATCATGCTCGCAGTCTTTGGTGTGACCTGTGTGACCTTTATGTTCTCAGTTCATACGCTGTTCTAAAATGCATGAAGCGTTCTCGAAATTAAGCCACTGAGATTGTTCATCAGGCCGCAATCGCTTCATTTACCTGAATCCTTTGCTTCCTCACGCCACGTATCCAAGATGTTTGGGGCCCACGAATACCCACCTGACCGAAGGTTTCGGCCTTCAAGTATTTGCAACGCGACCTCCCTAACTTCGTTGGCTCTCTGCGCCTCCCAGCCGAGACCCGCGATAAGCAACTAAGAAGTGATTTCATCCTTTGACTATGAAGGCTAAGGCATGGCAACATGGACTCAGGTTCAAGCGATAGTTCAGCTCCTTCAACAGAACCAACCGTACTGGTTCTACGCAGAGGAAATCAACACCCGGCTTAGCCTGAATATGCAGATTAAGGATTTGGTTTCGGTTCTCCTTGCCTTGTATTCCGCAGGTGTCTTGGATTTCCAAGTCGCAGGGAATGTCAACATCAAGGACATCATTCAAACGGCCGCACTGAAGCAAAAAGGCATAGGCGGTAACGCGCCAATTTTCCGATTCGTCTGATATCTCCTGACTCGCACCACCCCCGATCCAAAATGGCTCTTCTCCCGAAGACGCACCAGAACCAGATTCATGGTTCGGTTCCGTCTCGTCTCCTTCTGAATCTTGATTCTGCTGCCCCTGTGAAGCGGCGCAATGAACTTTAGAAGGGGTACTTCGGTCACTTCGGCTAGGGATCTTTGCAGGACGGCTATTGCAGCCGCAAACAGATTATCCAACGAGAAGCATTTAGTCCATCGTTGTCCATATATGCATCGGCAAGAATGAACTAACCGCGATCGAGTCGAAATATGAGAAAGACAGGTTACGTCGTTCTGCCTCTCCACGGAGGGCACGCCCCCGCTTGGCTCACGAAGAAGATGAAGCCCCTGGCTGATGAGGTGGTCCGCTTAACCGTGCTGGAACGTGGACCTGACGGGTTCCTCGAGCGCGTCGCTGACCCATACTGGTTTCAGGCACTAGGGTGCGTGCTCGGTTTCGACTGGCACTCTTCAGGTCTCACGACCGTGACCCTGGGAATAATGAAGGACGTCATTACGCCTGAGAAACACGGCCTCAAGATTGTCGGCGGCAAGGGAAAGGCATCCCGGAATACTCCTGCACATATCGAGAAGGCGGGATTGGCCATGGGCCTGTCGACATCGATGCTCGAGGAACTGAAATATGCGAGCAGAATCTGCGCAAAGGTCGACAACACAGCCATCCAAGCCGGCTACCCACTATACCATCACTCTTTCCTGTTTTCCGAACGTGGCAAATGGGCAGTCGTCCAGCAAGGTATGAACTCGTCGGACAGATCTGCACGGCGTTATCATTGGCTGTCTGAGCATGTGAAAGACTATGTCGTTGAGCCTCACGATGGAATCGTAGGAGACTCGGTAGTCGAATCGGTGCTGAACATGACCGCTAGGGAGGCCGAGGACAACAGAAGCGTGTGCGTTGACCTCGTGAAGCAAAACCCGGCCAACCTCATCTCTTCCATCAGGAAGATTGGGTCGAACTGCATCCCTCTCGATTGCTGGACAGGCGGCGGCGAGAGCTGCTCCGTTCCCGTCACGTCGGCTTATGAGATGCCAGCGCACCTGGATTGGGAGCTCTTTCGGCAGCTCTATGACACCCAACCGCGGGATTACGAAGAGCTACTTGCGTTCAGGGGAGTCGGACCCGCGACAATACGTGCTCTCGCGCTTGTGGCCCAGCTAGTCTATGGAGCGGAGGTCTCCTGGAGGGACCCAGTAAAGTTCAGCTTTGCCCACGGTGGGAAGGATGGTGTCCCGTTTCCGGTGAATCGGCCTGCGATGGACGGCACGATAAGCTTTCTTCGAGAACTTCTCGAAGCAACCGAGGTCGAGCGCAGCTGCAAGGTCGATGCGATGCGCAGACTTGAAAGGCTCAGCCTCACGTGGAGCGCATAGGGCGGTCACACAAAACCCAAGAAATCAAGCGCTGGACCATCACCGAGACGTATCTGGCGGCCCAACTTACGTCAGAAGATGATGGTGTAATGTCGAGCCTCCGGCTCCAACATTGATGCGGGCCGTCGTCTGTGCCTCACGCCTGAAGTTCCAGGCGCCATCCCCCGATACTGCCCGACTGCGGCAATCCAGTAATTCCCCCCCGCACCGGCTGAAGGTTCAGGGCAGCAACCATAATTTCAAACCCGATTGAGAGGATTCCCAGGGGTAGACGCTACAGCGCTTTCACGACCTGCCTCACGTTGACGCAGAGCACTCCCGAATCGTCGTAGAGCGAGCAGAGCGCCTCGAAGTTCCTTCCCTTCTTGATCAGCTCCCTGGGCCCGCTGTAGTTCTCCGGAAGCAGCCTCGCTCTCCACTTCCCGTCCACCCAGACGATTGCGTGCCCGGACACCACCTTCTCGACCTCGATGTTCATCTTTGTCGTGCCGGGAATCTCCCTGAACGCGATTGAAGATGACGAGCCGCCCTTCGGATCTGCAAGGTGCTTTGCCTTCACAAGCCTCGCCAGGGCGACCTTGACCACGCTGCGGGGATAGCCTTCCTCTTCCTCCATCTCAGAGTACAGCGCTTCGTTATCGATTCCGAGCACGCCATTCTCGAGTATCCTCATGTACAGCGCCCTCTCGGCCCTGGACACCTGCCTGCTCATGTCTGCGAGCCTCTCCTTCTCGGTCTGCAAGACAAGGGGTTCAGGCTTCTGGCCTGCCCTGGCATGAATCTGGGAAAGCTCTTCTGGCGGCATGGGCTCGGGAGCCGGCCGCGGCCTGATCCGCAGCACGGGCTTCAGGATGGTGTTCAACCTCTCCGCTATGCTCTTCATCCTCTCTAGCCTGTTCTGCGACGCGTAGAGGTAGATCATGTCGTACGTGTTCTGGGCTGCGAGGATGACCACCCTGCCGGCCGTCTTCCTGCCCGTCCTCCCCCTCCTCTGTATGTACCTGATCTCGGAAGGTATCGGCTCGTAGAACACGACGAGGTCCACCTGGGGTATGTCCAGTCCTTCCTCGGCTATCGAGGTGGCGACGAGGGTGTTCACGTACCCCTTCCTCAGGTCCCTTATCAGAGAGGCCTGCTGGTCCTGCGTCAGGCCCTTGTCGTGGAGCTTCGATGCCTGACCGACGAACCTCTCCACCCTGACTCCAGCTACCTTGTTCAGGACTTCAACAAGGTGTGCGGCCGTGTCCCGGTACTGGGTGAAGACGAGGACCCTTGAATCCGGAATCGTCCTGAACTGTGCTTCGAGCAGGCTCTTCAGCGCGTCGACCTTTGGATGCTCCACGAGGCCTCCGTCCTCCAGCAGGCCGCGGACGCTCGCGAACGCCCGGTCCTGCATCAGGGCCGTGTGGCTCCTCTTCCTCTCGCTGTCCTCGACCATCCTGTCGATGAAAGCCTTGAGGGTGTAAGCGCCCTGGGTCTCGAGGAGCTCGATCATGTGGAACATGGTCAGGGCCGATGACTGCCTTGAGATCACGGCGTAGATCGGCCCCCTCTCCTCCTCTACGCTCATCATCTCGGCTCTGTACCTCAGCTCTGCACCGAGGTCGATCAGCTGCATCCTTGACACGCTCTTGAAGACGCCCTTCAGGTGTCCCTTGGCCTGGAGCCATCTCACCCTGTCGTCCAGCATGCCCCTCAGCACGTCCTTTACCGGCTGGTAGGCCGGGGGCAGGTCGACCGTCTTCGACTCTACGGTTATCTGCTGGATGTAGGGCCTGACGTCCGGGTCATCGTCGCTCCTGTGCTCGACGTGCTCTATGAAGAGCGACTCGCAGACCATCCTGACCTTCTCGAGGTCAGAGCCGGGAGAAGCGGTCATGCCCAGGATGAGGGGGTACCCCGAGCCCTTCGCATACTGGCTCGCGACCTCCGTGTAGGCGTAGTCCTTGACGGACCTGTGGCACTCGTCGAACACGAGGAGGCCGAAGGAGCTCAGCGACATCCTCTTTGCCAGAAGGTCGTTCCTGACGACCTGCGGGGTGGCGAAGACCATCCTCGACCTGCCGTTCCACACCGCCTCCCTGAATGCCGCTTCGGTCTTGCCAGTGAGGAGGACGAAGTCGTCCTCGGGCAGCCTGATGACCCCCCGGAACGTCTCGAAGTGCTGCATGCAGAGCGGCCGGGTCGGGGCCATGACGAGAACCCTCTTGTCCCTGTAGTTGTACAGGGTATCGACAGCGACGAGCGCGGAGATCACCGTCTTGCCGAGAGCGGTGGGGAGGACCACGAGGGTGTTGCTGCCGCTCTTCGCGGCTTCAGCTATCGTCCGCTGGTACTCCCTCTCCTCCACCGTGTCCGGGTAGATGAGAGGATGGGAGACAAACGACAATTTGCTTCGTTCTTTCTTTCTCTATCTCTCTTGCTCCCTAGCGTGAGCTGGACCGCTACTTACTTACTAGATGTCCAAGACTTCCCCGGCCTTCGACGCCTTCTTCTGCTTGGGGTTGAGGCCGTCGACCGCCCTGAGGAGCGGCTCGAGCTTGTCGTACTGAAATATCGCCTTGTACTCCCCGAGCTCGTCGAGCGACCTCAAGACCAGACCCCTTCTCTTGGTCGGGGATCCCGAATCGTCGGTCGGGTTCAGCTCGATGGCGAGCCTGGCAGGGCTGCTCTTGTAGTCCGGAAGCTTGAGGACGAATATCCCGGGCACACTCGTCTTCATCCTGCCCCAGTCGGAGCCCGTCTTCAGGAATGATGAGAGCTTGTCGTCCAATGACATGGGATGGGTG
>Ga0224557_1001695_pt1 | contig 20601 bp, 12 predicted proteins | sample 714S31014metaG_FD_180677 | JGI IMG/M metagenome (GOLD analysis project Ga0224557, IMG submission 180677) | Peat soil microbial communities from Stordalen Mire, Sweden - 717 S3 10-14 | ecosystem: Environmental > Terrestrial > Soil > Wetlands > Peat | place: Sweden: Norrbotten County, Stordalen...
CTCTTGCGACCATACTTCGTAAAACTCGCCTGCGATGCCAGTGTTTGCTGAAAACGCGCCATTCGTTTCATGCTTATAGTTTATTCAAGAATCACGCGGGCTGCAGACTTGTGCAGAGGTTCCCTAATGGTCATGGGCGATTTCCTGCCCGAGGGATTTGTATTCAAGACTGAGCTTGAAGAGTTGGGCCAATTCAGCAACGCCGTCGCTCGCGTACGTCCTCTTGTGCGAAGCAAGCCTATCTCGACATGTTCGTCTGTCGCCTTGAGGCCGTAATTCTATGGATAACCGCAATCGAAAGGAAGATTGCTTCCTTTGGAGGATGAACAGTTCATGCCTGTCCACGCGGAAACGGCTGGGTGAGGCAGCCTGCCTCATCGACCCTCGCCCTCGCTCCCCGTCAACAGCCATTCGATCGATTTCCCATACAGCCTGGCAATCCTGAAGAGGATCGTGGCGCCGGGTTCCTTCAGCCCGCGTTCGCAGGACTTCAAAGTTCCGAACAGCGCGCTCATATCCCTCATCCCCGGATCAAGCCACAGGTCGTGGCCAACCTTCCCGAATTTGAGGGCGCGGAGCTGGCTACTTTCTCTTCGATTTTGAGGTAATCAAAGATGGTTACCTTGCTGCTTGTTTATATGTATCTAATGGCACAGTGAATAAGCTTTAGATTTCCACCTTTTCGCCATTGCTCTGAGACAATCGAACGAATAGCTTCTAATCCAGCAGTCCACCCAGCGCCCTTTGTCCTCGTTTGAGGACAATCTCTCGCACTGGAGTTCCAATGAGCCATGCCTCCCGTACGGCGAATATCGAAGAACTGGTTGATGAACTGATAGCACTCTACCTGGCTCAGGCCGCCGATCTCCGCGAGTATGCCCAGGCAGCGGTGGCAGGAGAGGGAACTGTACATCTGAAACGCACCCTTCGCCACCGGGAAGTTCAGCGGGCCGACCTTTACTGCCAGTTTGAGCAGGCGGCCTTCCCGGTATCCCCAGCGCTAGACCTCGCTGACCAAACTTGAAGTGGAGAGCCGGGGGATTTTTGGGAGGGTGCGAAAACTTCGTGGGCAGGTTTAGGTGAACTGCCGGCTTGGGTAAGGCGCAATGTACTCTCCGCTATACCCGAACGCCAAAGAATTGGTACAAAATTTGCTGCCGAGTCGCGGTTCGGAACGGAGGAACTTCTCTTGAAACGCCATTTATTTACACCCATGGCCGCAACTTGCGCGGGGAGCATGACCTGCGCAGACAACCGGAGTGATTCGCGGAGGACCATGTGGCCCTTCTGACGTGGAACCACGCCTGCGCCGTCGGCGTAAAAGCCATGGACGATCAGCACGGCATCCTGTTGGATACGCTGAGCGAACTTCGTCTTGCGATGGTGCGCGGTTGCGGCCGCGAACAGGTAAGCAAGCTGCTGGACCAACTGATCGAGTTCACGCGCATGCACTTCTGGAGCGAAGAGCAACTGATGGAGCAGACCGGCTTTCCCGGCCTGGCCGCGCACCGCGCCGAGCACCACCGCTTGCTGGCGCAGATCCTCCACTCGGCCCACAGGCTGCAACACGGCGAGGCCGTGCAGATGAGCGATTTTCTCTGCTTCCTGCACGGCTGGTTCATCGACCACGTCGAGGGCCTGGACCAGCAATATGGCCCGTGGCTGAATGAGCACGGCGTGTACTAGGGCCAACTGGGGATCGACATTGAACCCTGAAAAGCAACTGACCACTTGCCGACAGTCGACTCAGAACCACCTGCGAGGAACAAGCCGGACGTTCATAGCCTGGGGGAGACCGCTCTCAACGCTGAGGGCCACCGCAAATAGGCCTACACTGGAGCCGAGGCGTGAATTATGGCTCCCGCATCGGCCTGTGCTTGCTTTCGCTTTTATGCGGAATTGAACGATCATCTGCCACTCGGCCAGCAGTTTGGGTTGGTGGAGAAACAGTTCTTCGTGCCTGCTTCCGTGAAGGACATGATCGAGGCTATCGGCGTTCCGCATGCGGAGGTGGATCTGATCCTGGTGAACGGCGAGTCGTCAGACTTCACCCGCCTGATTCGAAACGGCGATCGCGTGGCGGTGTATCCGGTGTTCGAATCGATCGACATCACGCCGGTGTTGCGACTCCGGCCGCAACCGCTGCGGGAGACCAAGTTCGTGCTCGATGTCCATCTGGGCAGGCTGGCGGGTTATCTGCGCATGCTTGGGTTCGACGCGGTGTATTCAAATCGCATCGGCGACCTGGAACTGGTACGGATTTCCTGCCAGGAAAAGCGCATTCTGCTCACACGAGACCGAGGCGTGCTGAAACACTCCGCCGTAACCCATGGATACTGGCTGCGCGAGACCGACAGCCGCCGACAGGCCGCGGAGATCGTGAGACGATTCGATCTGGCCCAGTCACTTCGCCCGCTCACCCGCTGCATGGTTTGCAACGAGCCCCTCCGCGCCGTCTCGAAAGCCGAGATTCGCGGCCGGGTTCCGCCAGGAACTTTGCAATGGTGCGATGAGTTCCGGGAGTGCGCGGGCTGCGGGCGAGTGTACTGGGAAGGCTCGCACTGCCGGTGGATGCGGCAGTGGATCGAACAACTGGCTGCTACCCCGCAGGCGCCATAACTTGGGCCTGAAGGCGCAGGCCCCACCTTCTTACGGTGGTCCCTGACCTGTTTTCAGGAGCGAAACCAAATCACAAGGGCGGTGAGACCGCTGACCAATATTGGGAACCATACCTGCGCCACCCATGGCACGGGTATCAAGAACAGCACGTCGGAGTCGATCAGGGAGCTGGGCCAGCCAATCGTAAGACGAAGCCAGACATAATAAAAGATATCCCAGAAGGCGAAGGTCCATAGAAACGCAACGACCTTCTCCTTCGTGTTTTGCGCGGTAAGCAAAGCGATGCCGCCAAGCATGATCATTGTTGCCGCTTCTCTGAAACACTCGATTCTATATAAGCTCTCCGGGATGGCGGCGAGTGTTTCAGCATGCGAGCCAGGCAATAATCCGGTGGCGGCTCTCAGATATACCACAACAGCCGCTTCCACAAACCCAAATGCCATACCAATGATCGCGGCTACCAGAAGTCGCTTCTTACCAATACGAATCTTATCCGCCCTTGATAAAAGATAGGGGACGGTGGGAATCAGAATGAGGAAGTTAACCCACCAGGGCGTGGCGAATAGAACAAAGCCGGACATAACCCAAGTCTACGGCAATACCCCGGAATGGGAGCTTGACGGATCGTCCTTGTCAGCTTGCGTCCGGCTGCCTGCACATGTCGCTCAGACAGGACGAGATCGATCCTGGGCAGTGATGGGCATCATTGAACCCTGGTTCTTTTCGAGCAGGATGTTGGTGTCAGTTTCCCAAAGGCGGCCGCGGAATCCTTCTTCCGCGACGCCCTGCTGCCGTGCCGAGGAGGGGCTTGGCTCCGATGCCTCCCTTGTTGCTGCGGAATTGGAAATATAGCAGGCGGCATGCTGAAGAACCGGCCGGAAGTCTGGAGAAGCTTATGGTTACGGCCTCCGAATTGCGGGAAGGGGTGGCGCTCCGGCTTGGCCGGGAGGTCTACAGAGTCCTCGAAGTCGAGGCCAAGGCCGGCGTCGCCAAAATGGGAGGCACAGCACGTGCCAGGCTCTCGAATGTGCGCACCGGGCGCCTATGGAATCAGCACTTTCTGCCCCGGAGAGATTGGAAGACGCGGAGCTGGAGAAACGCGAACTGTGGTTTCTTTACAGCGATGGCGGCAACTGCATTTTTCAGAGACTGGACTCCTTTGAACAGGTTGAGTTTCCTGCGGTCCCAATAAGCACCGGCTTCTGACCCGAAAGTATCATTGACCGCATTAGAAGATTACTTTAGGTTACTTGGGTGTGCATGTTTTGGGTACCATTGCCGGCAGTACGAACAGCGAGAACCGGCTGGGGCTGCCTTGAAGTATCGAATGGCAGCTATTTTCCGGTTTAAGGACGACTGATGATTTTCCCTCTGACAATCGTCGCAATAGCAATTGTGGCATTCGCCGATCCTCCGGGCGATTGCGTTAAGGGGACCGGAGCATGATGACTTTCTGCAACCAAAGCGGACTTTCTTTGCAGTCTGTTGGGCCATTTCCCTTCCCTTCCCTGCTGTATCTCGTGATCCTTGGTTTTGTTCTCTGGCGGAGTCTTGGTCAATATGGACCCCGCCGAGGGTTTGCCATCGCGGTAACAGCCCATCTTAGGAGAGACAAATGATAGGCCTCGCCCAAAGCAAGCCGTCTTCGTGGCAAGTCGCCAAGGCAGCGGAAGGAATCGCCGCCGCGCAATTCGCGAGATGCGGGTTCGATGTGTCAGTTCAGCATGGAGCTGACAAGCCCGGATACGAGCTGGTTGTGGCCAAAGCGGACAATCTTCTGAAGGTTTCTGTCAAGGGCAGTCAAGACGGGTTCTGGAATCTTGCCCAATCCTATTTGAAGAGGGCTACAGAACTGAGCGGCAAAAAAACTGACTTCCACGGTGCTATTGACTTGTGGCTGGACCAGCATGGTCCACGGACAGTGTGCTGCTTTGTTCAGTTCCAGGGAGTGGCGATCGATCAGTTGCCTCGCATCTACCTGGCATCTCCAGAGGAAATCGCCCAGAGATTGCGGGAAACCGCAAAGGGGCGGGTCAACTCGGTTCTCTACGAGGAGCACGAGTGGTCATCCACCGGTGACGGAGTCGGAATCATAGAAAAGCTACTGTCGGGCTGGCGTTTTTCGCATGAGCGGATTCAAGAGCTGCTTGCGAGCCAGGGGGCTGCTTCGGTCCGAAGGCCACCACTTCCAAGAGTGGATTCATCTACTCTGGTCGCCTGGATGCCTTATCCCACACAGGAATGTGCATGACGACGCCGTAAGCCCCGGTTTCGGGTCCCCGCCCAGCTCGCCGGGTTCGCTCATGCAGACTTTTGCCCTGTCTTCGCCTATGCCGATCCTGGCGTGGGATTCGTAATGCAAGACCGGAAAAAGGTCGTTGTCACCTGCAAACGATGTCGCCGGGATGTCCCCGCAGGCGCGTGTCGAGGTCCGCTTCCGGAGCGGGCTGGCCTTCCGAATTGCCGGCGAAAAATTGTCTGGATACTGGAACATCGACAGTGTATAACTCTTGGTAACGCCGACTGCGGTTTGCGGGCATCAAGAAGCCTCGAAGGCGCTTTTCGCTCCGGGCTGCAAGCGGTGGATCAGGCATTTTATTCCCAGCGGCGGCGCGGAGAGATGAGTCTTTGCGCCGGCACAGCAGTTGACCCTCCCCCTAATTTGGCTACCCTGGCTTCCTTACTGGTTGCCTTGGTTTCCTCAACCGTTCGTCACCAAACGAGGTTTGCATGAAGCCGTTTGCCCTGTGTGTCCCAAGCAAGTTCTGGTCAATGTCGAAGGGTATTTCTGTGCTGGCCGCTCTGGCCGTGTTTGCTTCTCTGCCTGCACTGGCGCAGTCTCAAGTGCCCAGGCGCGTCACGCAGGAGATCGACGAAACCAGGCTCACAACGCTCGTGGGCCACATTCACCCTGCTGCCAACGCCATCAACGACCGCGGCCCAGTGGACGACAGCGAGCACGCAGGCCACATCATGCTGTTGCTGTCACGCACCAAAGAACAACAACAGGATCTGGACGCGCTTGTGGACCAACTGCACAACGTCCACTCGGAGAACTACCACAAGTGGTTGACGCCGGCGGAGTTTGGGCGGCGCTTCGGACCCGCTGACGCGGATGTGACGGCCGTTGCGGAATGGCTGAAGAGCGAGGGCTTCACCGTCGAGGAGATTCCTCCGTCGAAGACGCATATCACCTTCACTGGCACCGTGGGCCAGTTGCAGCAGGCCTTTCACGTGGAAATTCACCACCTGAGCGTCAAAGGCGAAGCCCACGAATCCACGATGAACGAGCCTCAGGTGCCTTCGGCTCTGGCGCCGGTGATCGGCGGCCTGCACAAATTGAATGACTTTGAGCCGAAACCGACATACAAGAGGACGGGCACGTTCAAGACCGACCCCAAAACAGGCAAGGTGCGGCCGGTTGAGGGAACCGTTGCCGCAGCGTCTGTTACACAATTCACCGACGACTACGGCAATTACCAGGTAGGGCCTCAGGACTTCTACACCATCTATAATGAGAATCCCCTGCTCACCGCCGGTGTCACCGGCGCGGGCGTGACCATTGCGGTGATTGAAGAGACCGAGGTCAACCCGGCAGACGTCGGCAGCTTCCGCTCGCAGTTTGGCCTGGCGGCGTATCCGGGGACTCCAAACGCGACCCAGGGCGGGGTCAACTACATCTATGGCGCCCCGGGCGGCGTCGGTGGCGATGCGGCGTGTACGGCTCCGTTAACCGTCGCGCAGGGCGACGCCAGCGGCGATGAAGGCGAAGCCGATATCGATCTTCAGTGGGCCGGCACAGTCGCGCCCAATGCCACAATCGACTTTGTGGCTTGCGGCCCTGAGCTATCGGTCAGCCCCGCGAATTTCGGCAGCTCGGGCGTAGATTATGCCGCGCAGCATATTGTCAATTACCTGTCCGGCACGGTGACCGCGGCCAGCCTGAGCTACGGCTGGTGCGAGTCGGCGCTGGGGACCTCCAGCACCACCGGGACGGGCTACTACAACAACCAGTGGGAGCAGTTCGCGGCCGAAGGCATCACGGCCAGCGTTTCCGCGGGAGACAGCGGCACCACAGCCTGCGATAACGGCGATTATTACGTAACTGTTGACCCGTCGGTGAACGGAATGGGAAGCTCGGCCTATAACGTCTCGGCCGGCGGCACGGACCTCGGCGACTTCTATATCAGCGATGATTACACTACCAGCCCAGCCAGCACATGGTGGGGCGCCAACACCGCTTCCTATGGCTCCGCCAAGTCCTACATCCCCGAGATCACCTGGGGCGGCCTTTGCTCCAACTCGCTTTTCTCATCCTATGTTGATGCGAACGGCGATGGAGGGCTTTTTGGAACCACCCCCGAGGCGCTGTGCAACAATTCAACCCTCCAAGGCGATGGGTATCTGTCGGCGGGGGGCGGGAGCGGCGGCGTCAGCACAGTTACCGCGGCTCCCACCTGGCAGAGCGTCTACGGGGCCGGACTGTACTCGGGCTCGACAACCCAGCGGACTCTACCCGATATTGCCCTTTTTGCCGCCAGCGGCTTCTGGGGTCACTTCATGCCATTCTGTGAATCGGACGTGGCGGCCTGCACTGCCGACCCGAACACCGATCAGGGCGCCGGAGGCACGTCCTTTGTCGCTCCGCAAATTGCGGGGCTGATGGCGTTGATAAACCAGAAGACCGGCGCCCGCCAGGGCCAGGCCGACTACACGCTCTATAACCTTGCAACGCAGGAGTATGGAACCCCTGGCTCGCCCAACACCAGCAATCTGTCTACATGCTCGGGCTCGGCACAGGGCGCCAATGTCGGGGCTACCTGCATCTTTCGCGACATTGCCGCGGATACGCCCAGCCTGCAGGGCGGCACCATCGCCAGCGAGATCGTTCAGCCTTGCGTATACGGCGCCATCACTGACTGCTACATCGCCACCTCAGGCGATACTTACGGTCTTTCATCGATTCCGGGCGCCGCTTCTTCCACGCTGGCCTACTATGCAGGCGCGGGCTATGACATGACCACGGGCCTGGGCAGCGTGAACATCGCCAACCTGGTCAACAACTGGAAAACAGTGAGCCCAGGGTTTGCCAGCACCACGGCGTTGAGCGCGAGCGCCGGGACCATCAGCTCCTCCGGCAGCGTGACCCTGACGGCAACCGTCATGGCCACCGGTCGCGGCGGCGCGGTTGCCCCCGCCGGCGTGGTCGGGTTCTACGAGGGCTCGACCTCGGGAACGCTGTTGGGAACTGGAAGCATCTCCCCTAGCTGTACGGGCAGCGGCGCCAGCACGGCCTGCGACGGCGTTGCAACCCTCATCGTGGCCGGCACAGCACTTAACCCCGGCAGCAACAGCATCGTTGCCTACTTCGAGGGCGACGGCGCCAACGACAGCCCCTCGACCTCCGCGGCTGTCTCGGTCACGGTGAACTCGGCGCCCCCCGCGCTCACCTCTCCCGCGCCGGGCAGCACGTTTACCGGTTCCAGCGTGACCTTCACGTGGACGCCCGGCACCGGTGTCACAGATTACCAACTGTGGCTGGGCACCACCGGAGTGGGCTCGCAAAACCTGTATAACTCCGGTAAGACGAAAGCTACCAGTGTAACCGTGAGTGGTCTGCCGACCTACGGGGTGACCGTGTACGCCCGGCTCTGGTCGGAAATCAGTGGAGTCTGGCTGTTTGCCGACTACACTTACACCGAATCGGGCACACCGGTGCCTCCGGTGCTCACCACTCCCGCGCCGGGCAGTGTTCTGTCCGGTTCCAGCGTGACCTTCACGTGGACGGCCGGCGGCGGCCCCGCGTCTTACCAACTGTGGCTGGGCACCACCGGAGTGGGCTCGCAAAACCTCTATGACTCGGGTGCAACGACTGCGACCACTGAGACCGTGAGCGGTCTGCCGGCCAACGGGGCGCCGGTGTACGCCCGGCTGTGGTGGGAAATCGACGCCGCCTGGCAGTCTGCCGACTACATCTACTTCGAGGCGGGAACGCCAGTGCCTCCAGCGCTCATCACTCCCGTACCGGGCCGTATCCTGTCGGGTTCCACCGTAGCCTTCGCGTGGACGCCGAGCGCCGGCGTGACGGATTACCAACTGTGGCTGGGCTCCACCAGAGTGGGCGCGCAAAACCTGTATGACTCGGGTGCGACCAAAGCTACCACTGTAACCGTGAGCGGTCTGCCGACCAACGGGGTGACCGTGTACGCACGGCTGTGGTGGGAAGTCAGCGGAGTCTGGACGTCTGCCGACTACACCTACACCGAAGCGGGCACGCCGGTGCTTCCGGTGCTCACCACTCCCGCGCCGGGCAGTGTGCTGTCCGGTTCCAGTGTGGCCTTCACGTGGACGGCCGGGACCGGGCCCGTGGCGTATCAACTCTACCTGGGCACCACCGGAGTGGGCTCGCACAACCTCTATGAATCGGGTTCAACGACGGCTACCACTGTGACCGTGAACAACGTGCCAACCTACGGGTTGACCGTGTACGCCCGGCTGTGGTGGGAGATCGACGCCGCCTGGAAGTCTGCCGACTACACCTACACCGAAGCGGGCGCGCCGGTGTCTCCGGTGCTCACCACTCCCGCGCCGGGCAGTGTGCTGCCAGGTTCCAGCGTGGCTTTCACGTGGACGGCGGGGGGCGGGCCAAGTGCGTATCAACTCTACCTGGGCACCACCGGAGTGGGCTCGCACAACCTCTATGAATCGGGTGCAACGGCGGCTACCACCGTCACCGTGAGCACTCTGCCGACCGCCGGGGTGACCGTGTACGCCCGGCTGTGGTGGTTGATTGGCGCCACCTGGTCCTCTGCCGACTACACCTACACCGAAGCGGGCACGCCGGTGCTTCCGGTGCTCACCACTCCCGCGCCGGGCAGTACTTTAGCAGGTTCCAGCGTGGCCTTTACGTGGACGGCCGGAGCCGGGCCGGCGGCGTACCAACTATACGTGGGCACCACCGGAGTGGGCTCGCACAACCTGTATGAATCGGGTGCAACAACGGCTACCACTGTCACCGTCAGCGATCTACCGACCACCGGGGTGCCCGTGTACGTCCGGCTATGGTGGGAGATCGACGCAGTCTGGAAGTCTGCCGACTACACCTACACGGCACAGTAGCGAACCCGTGCGATCGACTTGAAGTATGGCAGCTCGGATGATTGGCTCATTTGCTTGAAACGGATCAGGCTACGAACCTGTGTGAAAACTCGCTCATGTGGTGGATTCGTCTGCTTTGAAAGGGCGCGGCTTTAGCCGCCGTCACCCAGGCCGTTCTAAAAGGGCGCGGCTTTAGCCTGTGGCTCGCCAAAATAGCGATCCGCTGTCGAATCAAGCAGATGAAGGGCTTATCCGATTTGGCCTGCCTCCATGTAAAACTGGTCTCATGCTGCGTCTGCTACGGCTTTTGTCTCTTTGGGCTACTCGATTCTTTCGCTCTCGCCGCGTCCTTCTGTTGGAGAACCTGGCTGTTCGGCAGCAGCTCGCAGTCCTGAAACAGAAGCAGCGGCGAACGTGGGTTTATGTGCTCCTCCCAGCTGTTTTCAGCAAATTCACTCAAGACCCATCGGATTGCACCGGGTGGCGGCTTTTCGTTGCCGCCAGGCAAACGCGAGGCCGCCATCATCACCGAACCCGGCTACCTCCGCGCCTCCCGACACCGAGGCCCCCTGGCGGATCGCCCAGCTCTACATCCCCCCAGGCAACTCCGTATCCAGCCGGTTGCATCGAATCAAGCCTGACGGCCCGATGCCGATTCGGGAGGAAGCCGATGCCACGGCGGGCCTGGGTGCGGAACCAGTTACAACTCTCGTTCTTACGAAAAAGGAGAATACTCGAATGATTGCAAAGCGAAACAGTAGCATGACTCTGCTTTTTTCAGCGACCGTCCTGTTGGCGAGCGTGACAGCTCTCGCGCAGAATTCGACGCCCGGAGGTATGTCGCAGCAGCCGTCGCAGCAGCAACAGCAGCAACAGCAGCCCTCGGCCGGCCACCTACCAGGCGCAGGCCCGGCGGGAGCGGCCACGGACAACCAACCTTCGCCCTCAGATCAATACTTTGTGAGATTCGTTCTGGAAAGCGACGTTGCCGAAGTTCAACTGGGGCAGTTGGCGCAGCAAAAATCGCAAAGCGAGGATGTCAAACAGTTTGGACAGCAAATCGCGGAGAATCGCACGAAACTCGACGATCAGTTCAAGCCTATCGCACAACAGCTTCAGGTTAGTGCGCCCAAAGAGCCACCCAAGAAAGACAAGCAACTGATCGCCAAGCTGGAGGGGCTGTCGGGCCCGCAGTTCGATGAAGAATACATCAAGGCGGTTGCGAAAGATCTCCTGCAGGATGTGAAGCAATTCAAGTCCGAGGCCCAGTCGGCTCAAAATCCAAACCTGCAGCAGACAGCGAAGCAGGATGCGAGTATTCTCGCGCAACAGCTCCAGGCAATTGAGCAAATCGCACAAAGCCACAACGTGACGATCGATGCGAAACATTAGAACATCGAGCAGGCGATGAAAGCCGCGGGGATACCACTCCGAATCTCCCGGAAACGAATTGGAGATCGGGGTATGCCCCAATAGCGGATCCATCAATCGCAGCGCGTCAGTTTGAATTTGGTTTCTAAAGTTCTTCCACATCTGGAACGACGGCGTGGCTTGCAGGACATCTAAGGAGGGTGATGTGTCCAAGCCTTGGTGCAAGCGGATCATTAGAAATCCGATTCTGTACGAGCGGCACATTATGCACGCCGCAGACGTGCGGATTTGAGCCTTTCTTCTTGAAGCACTGTTCTGCCATACGCTTTTGATTCTCCGAAAGCCACGTGCAAGCGCCGCGTATGCATGCTCGTATTGTGAATGGACGATCTATCGGCCAGTGATGCCGGGCACATCGCGCTCCCTTTCCGCGAAAGTTACAATTCGGGGTTCAGCACCAAAACAGGAGATCTCAAATGGTATGCAGTCGAAGAGCCTTCGTTGCCGGCCTTGGGGCGGCAGCGCTAGGGGCACAGATGCGTCCATTGCGCTTGCTTGCGGGGGCAGCAGACCGTCTCGCATGGCACCGCGAGGCAAAGTTTGGCATGTTCATTCACTGGGGGCCTTACTCCGTAGCAGGCGTGGAAGCCTCCTGGCCCATCATGACGCCAAGTGGAGAGATCTCGGAAGCCGAGTATCGCGCGTTGCCTTCGCGATTCAACCCCACTCTTTTTGATCCCAACACCTGGGTCGATCTGGCTCGCAACGCCGGACAGCGCTACATGGTCTTCACCACCAAGCACCATGACGGCTTCTGTATGTTCGATTCGGACTACACCAGCTACAAGATCACCCACACGCCTTATGGCAAGGACATCGTCCGCGAGCTGGCAGATGCCTGCCATGCAAAACAGATGGCTCTCGGCTTCTACTACTCCCCACCTGACTTGAACCATCCCGGATTTCGCGACACGAGCAGGCTTTCCAGCACCAACTATCGTGGGGAACCGGAGCGTCCGGAGTGGCCGCTCTATCTCGAGTACATGGGGCTGCAGTTGCACGAATTACTCACGAAGTACGGCCCGGTCGCTGAGCTTTGGTTCGACTCAGATGATCCGAACACCCAGGCACGCTATGACGGACAACGTTTTGTGGATGAAGTGCGAAAGCTGCAATCTGCGACCCTTGTCAATAACCGACTTGGCGTGCCGGGCGACTTTGCCACGCCAGAACAATTCATCCCAAGGACGATTCCTGTGAAGGGCATTCGGCTCGATAGTCCCGATCACACAGCGGCTGACAAACAGGGCATCATGGTACCCCGACCGGAAGATTTCCAGCCTTGGGAAGCCTGTATGACGATCAACGATACCTGGGCCTATCGCCCCAAGGACCGCAACTTCAAAAGCTCCGATACACTGATTTATTCTCTGGTTGAGATAATCAGCCGTGGCGGCAACTTCCTCCTCGACGTCGGCCCGCAGCCCGATGGGCGGATTCAGGAGGAATTTGTTGAGCGCCTCGAAGCCGTAGGGCGATGGACTCGCAAGAATGCCGCGGCGATCTACGGCAGCACATATGGGCCGATCCAGGGTGAAGCGCAATTCCGCACCACGACGCGGAGAAGTAGCACATATGTGTTCGTGATGGATCCGTCTGCCGATGAGATTCGCCTGCGCGGCCTGAACAAGACCGTTGGCCATGTGCGTCTGGCGGCGACCGGCAAACCGCTCCCGTTCACTCTGGCGCCCCAGGGAATTCGCATACCCGTGGCGAAGGAATTATGGTTGGACGGCATTCCAGTTATCGAGGTGCAAAGCTGATATATTCTCGTTTGCGCAACAGAGTGTCCTTGGCTTTCGTCCTCTGGTTCGGCTTCCAGCTGTTGCATGCGCAGTGGGCGCCCTTTCCGCCGCGCACTCGCACTGTTGAAGTGGGAAGTCACTTGCATCGGGACCATTTCAAGCGAGAATGACGCCGGTTCCCGCCTCGGATGGAATTTTGACGAGGCGCAACTGCCAAAAAACGACCGCCGAGCTCAGGAGTCAGGGTCATTTTGGAGAGGCGCAGGTCCGCCGTACCTAATTCATTGTTTTGACGTCTGCTGCCGCTCGAGTGACTGCCTGGAAGGCTGGCTTCGGCTGACCGCTGCGATCGAAAAGCAGCGGATAGCTGGTGCGCCCCTTCACCGGCCAGTCGTTCAGCCAGGAATCCCCGTCCGTCACGCCCCAGAACGTCACCCGGGTGACAACATCGCGGTGCTTCAGATAGACCCCGAATAAGTCGGCATATCGCTGCGCAAGTTCCTGCTGCACGGATGGCGGCAATCCGTCAGCGTACGGGTTCAGTTTTGGGTCCTCTAGAACCTTCAAGGAGACCTCGGCGGATGGATGCTGCGCAGCGCGGGGCAGCACGTCGATGTCCAGCTCCGAGATCACCACCTTGACCCCGAGCTTTGCGAAGGCGGAGATGGTGGCGTCCTGATCCTCAACCGAGGGCCATGTGAGACTGTTATGCCCCTGCAGGCCGACGGACGTGACCGGGACTCCCTGGGCCTTCAGTTTCGCGATGAGCGCGAGGGCGCCTTTGCGCTTGGCCTCAATCTCCAGCGAGTAGTCATTGTACGTCAGCTGCGCCTGAGGATCGGCTTGGTGCGCATACTGAAAGGCTTTCGCAATATAATCCTCACCGATGATCTTCAGCCAGGGAGACTGGCGCAGGGTCCCGTCCTCGTTCAGTGCTTCGTTGACCACATCCCAGCTCTGAATGCGGCCTTTGTAGCGGCCGACGATCGTAGAAATGTGGTCGTGCATGCGCTTCAACAAGGTTACGCGGTCGACAAAGTTTCCTTTGTCATCGCGGAAGACCCAATCCGGAACCTGGTTATGCCACACCAGGCAATGGGCTACGGTGAACATGTGGTGCTTCTCCCCGAAGGCCACGTACCGATCGGCCAAAGTGAAATCGTAGGTATCCGGCTTGGGATGGATGCGTTCCCACTTGAGAGCATTTTCCGGCGAGATGGCGTCGAATTGCGCCTCGACGATCGCATCCCCGCGGCTATCCTGGCCCGTGATTTGGGGGGTGCCGATTGCCGCGCCAATCAGAAAGTTGCCCCGGTAGGCCTCTTTCAGAGACGTGCGAGTTTGTGCGCCCGCAGCCATACTCGCAGCAAGTAGAGCGGTAACTGCGATGAATCGCCGATTCAGCATGGATGGATACTCCTAAAAGAATTGCCTTTCATCACAACGGTAAAGGGACGCCAGGGTCCCGATGAAACAAGCCGGCCGCAACCAGTTAGCCGATGCGCCCGAAGGTGAACCCGCTTCTCGCGTTACGAGGCCGGGGACGAATAGCCCTTGCGCCGCTCAGTAAGATCGTGCGAGATGGTCAGGTTCAGCTTCATGCTGATGCCGTAGAAGAGCAGACAGACAGCGGCGGCAAGAAACGCCGCACCGGCGTAAACGGAGGCGATCAAGCGAATGCCCAGCAGCGCATGCGCGGTCTGTTCGGCATTGGGCTGATAGCCATAGAACGAGAGGAGCCAGCCGGCGATGGCGCCGCCCAGAGCCAATCCGATCCACAGCGCAAAGACCACCGCCGCCGTGACCGTGGCAGTGGCGCGGCGTCCTGTCTTCCATTCGCCGAAGTCAGCCACGTCGCCCATCATGGCCCACAGCACCGGGCCTGAGCAACCGTAGACGAATTGGCGCAGGACTTCCAGAGTAATGATCGGCACGGTGGCAGTCGCCGGGAGAAAGAACAGCAAGATACAGAAAATGCCCGTCAGCAACATGCTCCAGAAGAAAAGCGTTCGCTTGCCGATGCGCTTGGTCAAGGCAGTCGAGCAGGCTACGCCGATCAGAAGCGCCGTCAATCCGAAGCCGTTGAACCAACTGAAGAGCAACTTGTTGCCCGCGCAGTATATGAAGTAGGGCAGCATCATGCTGCCGCGGATCATAAGGGCAATAAAGTAGAAGGTCGTCACCAGGAAGAGCGCGATCCACGGGCCGTTCTTCATCAGATCGGCCAGGTCCTGCCCAACGGAGGTTTTCTGCTGCGGGTCGGGCTGAATTCGTTCCCTGGTCACGGAAAAGGCGATCAGGAACATCGCCACGCCGATCACCGAGAAGAGCCCCATCGTCAACTGATAGCCGCGCGCATTGCTGCCACGGCCAAGGAAAACAACCATGGGGATGGCCAGGCTCTGCACAATAAAGCCCGCGCTGTTGGCGAAAAGCTGGCGGTAGGATGCAATGCTGGTCCGCTCGTTCGGGTCCGCGGTCATCACGCCGGTCAGCGCTGCGTAGGGCACATTATTCATCGTGTAGACGAGGCGCAGCAGCAGGTAAGTGACCCAGGCATACATGAGCTTTGCGGGGGCGCTCAGATCCGGGGTCGTGAAGGTCAGAATGCCGATCACGCCAAACGGCACGGCAGTCCACAACAGCCAGGGGCGAAATCTTCCCCAACGGGTCTTTGTGCGGTCGGCGATAACACCCATGACGGGATTGAAAACGGCTGCTCCCAAGCCGACGACGAGAAACATCGTTCCCGCCTGTGCCGGCGTCAATCCAAAGGTATCGGTGTAGAAGTTCAATTGCAGGGCCATCATCGCCTGGAAGACGAAGTTGGCGGCCATATCGCCCAGGCCGTATCCGAATTTTTCCGCAAATGGGAGTCTTCCGTTCGTACCGTTCATCGGCTTCTACCCGCTTTCGCTTCAGATTCGAGGATCGCGAACCACTGTTTCAAATCGGTTCAACGCCGCCACACAAGTCGATCGAGCGGCGCTGCCGGCACGCTCCCCGCAGTTCCCAGCGGGGAATCCCCGTGCATCTACCTGGTCACCTGCAGAACCAACTTCTGAAGATCGGCATCCCGCGAAGAATTGCCGACCATAATCTCAAAATCTCCAGGTTCCACGACATACTTCATATTCACGTCGTAGAAGGACAGCAGCGCCGGAGTAATGTCGAGCGTCACCGTGGCGCGCTCGCCGGGCTTGAGCCAGACCTTTCGGAAGCCTTTGAGTTCCTTCACCGGCCGCGTCGCCGAACTTACCAGGTCGCGAATGTAAAGCTGCACCACTTCCGCTCCCGCGCGCTTGCCCGTGTTGGTCACATCCACCAGAACCTGCGTCGACCCATCCGTCCGAATCTTCTTCTTTGTCAGCCTCGGGTTCCCGATGGCGAAGCTCGTGTAACTCAGCCCATAGCCGAAGGCATACAGCGGCGAGACATCGTCGAACAGGTATCCGCGCCGCGCCGACGGCTTGTAGTTGTAGAACACCGGCAGGTGGCCCACCGAGCGAGGCACCGAAATCGGAAGCTTGCCGTCAGGGTTGTAATCGCCGAACAGCACGTCGGCAACCGCGCGTCCGGTCTCCTGGCCGAGATACCAGCATTCGTAAATCACCGGCACATTCTTGGCGATGTAGTTGATCGAGAGCGGCCTGCCGTTGAACAGGAAGACGATGACCGGCTTACCCAGCGCGACCATCGCTTTCACCAGCTCTTCCTGGCGTCCAATCAGGTCCAGGCTGGTGCGATCGCCCATATGTTGCAGCGACCATGCCTCGCGCGAGGTCTGCTCGTTTCCCCCGATCGCCAGCACGATGACATCGGCCTTCCGCGCCACGCGCACCGCTTCGGCAATCTCCTTCCGGTCCTCTTCCGGATCGCTCGGCACCACCGCATCCTGGTTCCACGAGCCGCCAATGGTGATCTTGCAGCCCTCGCTATAGAGGACCTTCACCTTCTTCCCAACCTTCTCCCTGATGCCGTCCAGTACCGTCACATTGTGCTTCGGCACGCCGCTGTATCCGCCCAGCAGGCCGCGGTCGGCATTGGGTCCGATCACCGCGATGGTCTTGATCGCGTTCAGGTCGAGAGGCGCAAGGCCGTTCTCGTTCTTGAGCAGCGCGATCGCTTCATGCGCCGCCTCCAGCGCCAGGCCGCGATGCTCGTCGCAGCCTACCACGCGGTCCGCCTCTTCGGGATCGACGTACGGGTCGTCGAACAATCCCATCTCGAATTTCCAGAAGAGCATCGGCGCAACCAGATCGTCGAGTTCGGATTCCTTCAGGACGCCCTTCTTCACCAGTTCCACCAGATGGAGATAGCAGTCCGGATCGGGCAGCTCGATGTTGATGCCCGCCTTCACTGCCAGCGCGCACGATTCCTTCTTGTCCTTGGCGACGAAGTGGCCGTGCGTGTCCGGCCGGTAACCCAGCTCCCAGATGGCGAAGTAATCCGACACTACAAATCCCTTGAAGCCCCACTCCTTGCGCAGCAGGTCCCGCAGCAGCCACTTGTTCGCGTGCGAGGGCACTCCATCGATCTCGTTGTACGACGCCATCAGCGTCACGGCTCCCGCTTCGCGCAGAGCTTCTCTGAAGGTGTAAAGGAACGTCTCCCGCAGCACCCGCATCGAGATATTTGCCGGAGCGCAGTTCATGCCCGATTCCGGCTGTCCGTGTCCCACAAAGTGCTTCAGCGTAGCCAGCAGATGCCGCTTATCGCGAAAGCTTTTGTCTCCCTGGAAGCCGCGCACCGCCGCAATCCCCAATCGCGAAACCTGGTAAGGATCTTCGCCGTAGGTTTCCTCCACCCGGCCCCACCGTGGCTCGCGCGCCACATCCACCACCGGGGTGAGCGCATGGTGCGCGCCGCGCAGGCGCGCTTCGAGAGCCGTCATCGTGAACAGCGACTCCACCAGCGCGGGATTGAACGTTGCGCCCAGGGCAATGGGCTGCGGAAAACTGGTTCCTCCAGGGGCCGCGTGGCCGTGCAGGCACTCCTCGTGGAACATCACCGGAATGCCCAGACGGCTGTTCTCGAGGAAAAACTTCTGGATGGCATTCGTCAGTTCGGCCATATCGCGAGCGTTCTTGCCGCCGCCGGCATCGCTCGGCCGGCCGACCTGTCCCAGTCCGCGGCCATCGCGAAACGCCTTCTTCGCCTTCTGAAGATCGAAGTTGCCGTCCGCATCCACCAGCGTCTCGGCCTTCTTCTGCCAGATACACAGCATCTGCGCGGCCTTCTCAGTGAGCGTCATCCGCGCGAGCAGGTCCTTCACGCGCCTGGCGGAGGGCTGTGTGGCGTCTTTATAAACGGGAGCAGCTTTGCGGGCGGTCACGGTGACCGCGGACTTCTGCTTTTTCATTTGGTCCACTCCTCGGAGCTCCTGCTCGCGACAATGCACGGCGATTGAATGGGAAGAGATGGCTTGGTCCGGGGCGCGACTTCCCAATTGTGACAAGCGTCACCCGGCGGCCTGCGGAACGTGGAGATTTTCGCCTCTGGCGGGAGCAGCAGCGAATGAGCGGTGAAGGAGTTGTTTTGGGTCCGAATTGAATCGACGACCCCGTTCGAACGACACAGGCATGTGCCCAACGACCGGCCGGGGGAAATTGCAAACCGTCGATGTGAAGAATCCACTTGCACAACTCCTGGAGAAGAGCGGACCGGATACATGTTCTGCGCCGGAACGGAACCGCCCGGCTCCTCGGCGTTGCCCGCTCTGCCGCCTCAAACAATCTAGTTGCTCAAAACGGAAAGAGCAATAGGAAAAGCGATTTTCCTGAATGAAAAAATGCGCCGAGCCGTGTCGCCGCAGGCGCAAGCCTTCACCGCTGCCCTTGCTGTCGCTTGTCCCGGCAATTCACTGCCAGGCCATATACAGGCTGTGCCTCGCCAGCATGGCGATTGGCTTTCAAAGCAGACGGATGGCAGGTGCTCCCGGCGCTGGCTTTTGAGACAATAGCGAATTCGTCGTTGCCAATCGCGAGCTGCAATTTGTCGGCTGATGAGCGGACTGCAAATGAGAAGCTACCAATTACTTTTTGTATGCGTGCAACTATTCTGGCATTGCTAATGGCCGGTTTTTCGGTCATTGTGTAGAAAACCTCTGAAGCGAGGGTTGTTCAAGACATGAAAGTCACGACCCAACATTTGAGCAGCGCGATTCTTGTATCCGCGATGGCCCTGTCGGCGGCCGGGCAAACCTCTCCGGCTACAGCCAGGAACGTCCAGGAACAGTTGCAGCCGTCCGCACCTGCTGCTCCCTCGGCGGCGCAGTTCGATCCCCCGGCTACACCGGTTACGCACGCGACCGGGCAACTTTTTGGATTCACGGATTCAGACGTGAAGTTCGATCTGCGCGACCTGATGGAGATTCTGAGGGATCGCAGACACGAGGGTTGGGTATTGGCGGCTTATCCGGACCCGAAGACCGGCCGTCCTCTGATTGGCGCCGGATTCAGTCTCGATCTGCCCGCAAGAGAGCACCCGCAGCGCGATCAGCTCAATCCCCATCCGTTCCTCGAGCCGTCCTCAGCCGAGCTTTGGCAAGCTGCTGGATTGGATTCGGAACGGCTGCAGATAATCCTTGATCAATTTGACGATCGGCTGGCAGCGTGGACCAGGAAGGGATTTCGCAAAAAGATCAAAACACTGACTCCACAAATCACCGACGAGGAAGCGACGCTCCTGCTCCGCGTCTCCGCTATACAGGCCATCTACAATGCCAAGGGCTACTTTCGCAATTTCGATCAACTGACGCCTTCGCAGCAGATGGCTTTGAGCCAGCTGGTTTACCAGATGGGTGTCAACCTTCAGGAGTTCAGTCAGTTTCTCAATCTGGTTAACAACTACTCCGACAGGAGTGACACCGGTGCAGCGCCCCTTTTGCGCGCCGCCATCGCAGCCGATGCAGAGTACTGGAAGACTGTGCAGCAATCCCTGCTTCAGAGCCAATGGGCGAGGCTTTATCGCGTCCGCGCCGTCTCGGTGATCGCCATGCTCGATCCACAGTATTTCAATGAGCCTGGAATCGCGGAACGGCGCGTGGGTACAATGCTTCGCCCTGCTGTTGTGCACCGGCGCACAGGACAGTCCGTTGCTTCGCATCAACTCGCATCCCACCCCGGACGCTCGAGCAAGGGACGCTCGGGCAGCACAGCCCGCAGAGCGAAGATCCGCCAGAAGAGAAAACGAGGGATCTAACCGGCGCATAATGGCGTGTTCTGGGAGGAGTGTTTCGGGAGGATTGTCGCCTGCTTGGCAGGCGCCTGCCGAGCAGGCGGTAACTCGGGCATGCAGGAATTCACCATTATTTGTGCTCTCAGTTCCCCCTTTCGCTCATATCCAGGATGAGAGAGTTTATCAACGATGGATGCGATGCCTTTCTGTCGTTCCGGCGTCGAAGATGCACAATCTCTCCGAGCCTTCATCATTTGCAGTCATTGTTTCGTCTGCATGCGCCTACACAAGGACAGGGGCACAACGCATGAAACCCCGGCAATCCTTGATCGTGCTGGCAATATCACGAAAGTCTCAATTAGTGTTAACACGCCCTAGCAACGCAAAGAGCAAGCTTCTATATGGAACTGGACAGTGCCAAGTTCTCGGTTGGGATCAGGAGCGCTTGTTGGCCAGGCGGAGGTTGGATAGTTCGGTGGCCAGATCGATCCAACGGTCCATCAGCATCTTCATGACCTCGTAGTTCTTC
>Ga0224557_1001697_pt1 | contig 20597 bp, 20 predicted proteins | sample 714S31014metaG_FD_180677 | JGI IMG/M metagenome (GOLD analysis project Ga0224557, IMG submission 180677) | Peat soil microbial communities from Stordalen Mire, Sweden - 717 S3 10-14 | ecosystem: Environmental > Terrestrial > Soil > Wetlands > Peat | place: Sweden: Norrbotten County, Stordalen...
GACGCTCGGCGCTGATGGTCTTGGTCGAGGTCATGGAGAATGACGCGCCAGCGCCGAGCGTCGTTCCTCTGGGCGACGGCGGCATCCAGGTTGAGTGGCATCGGCGGGGCCGGAACCTCGAAATCGAGTTTCCCGCCGGTGAGGTGCCGGGCTTCTATTATTACGAAGACGGCAGCGAATTGGAAAGCGAAGGACAAGTCTCCAGAAGCTACGATCGGATCCAGGCGTATATTGCAAACCTGAAGTGAGATCTGCCCCGGGCATGGCGACGGACCATTTCGACGATCCAAATATCCCCGATGAGGAACGGCTCTTCCGCCGCATACACCTGACCCACATCGTGGAGGGTGATGGCGGGAGGAGCGAGGTGTCATCGGCCGCGTTTCGCAACACCGAGCTCTCCGTCAATCTGGAGGCGGTGATGCAGGCCGCGGGGCGACAGCCCAAGGATGCGCTGAAGGACAATCCCAACGACCTGCTGATGAGCATCGCCGTCGGCGTGTGCCGTGGGAATGGGCAGATGGTCGGCCCAGACCCGAGACCCGAGGAACCTGCGCACGGCTACGTATTCGGCAAGAAGAGCAAGAGCATTCAGAGATCGCTTCGCGACGCCGCCGGATGGATCGTACCGGACGCGGCGCCATCCTGGGAGGAGATACGCTTGCGGAAAGAGCAGCTTGGGATCGGCGGCAAGGATCTGGGAGCCGCGTAGCCATCATCTCACTGAAACGCCTGGCACGCCTCAATCCTGGTTGCCGTCCGCAATATAAGAGAACTTTCTTCGTTTGTCCTGCACGAGGAGCCGGCATGAAGGAGGTCGGCGGCCCGGCAAATTGGCCGGCTAACCCCGCGATCCTCCAAAACGTTGTCCTTTTGGAAGGCGACAGGGATTGGTGCCAAGTCCTTTGAATCGCGCCCTGATCCGCTCGCAAATTGCGAGGCCTTTTGGAAGGCTGAGCTGGACGCTGCGGGAATCGAACCAAGCGGGTGCGGCCCGCGTCCGCCGAGGGGCCTCGGTGGCGCGGGCCGCTTCGATCATTCAGCCTCGCATGCTCCTTTCACCCTTCCGCCGTACTCCGCCTCGCACGCCTCCCAGAAGTTGCAATGCTTGCGGCTGCAGAGGTTGCTGCCGCGGTTGGGCGTGACCACGCCGGCGCGCATGGCGTCCTGCACACGAGGGTAGATGGCGCGGGCGTAGCTGCGATCCGCGTCCGACACCCGGTAAGTCATGGTGACGAGCTGCGGCGTCTTGGTGGCCACCAGCGTGACAAGCTGGGCTTCCCCTGTCACCCGTGGCGCGATCTCCGCGTAGGTGGCGATCTGGAGCGCGTAGTCGGGCGCCACGCACGACGGCTTGCGCGCCGCCGTCTTCAGGTCGCAGATGCGGCCGGTGGCGTCCAGCAGATCCACGATGCCGCGGACGTTGACGCCGGCGATCTCGCCCGCAACGCGCATCTCGATGGCGGGCTGGCCGGCGATCACGGCGGGCTGGATCTCGGGCGCAACGTCGTCGAGATACATGCGCGCCAGCGCGGCCGTCTGGGCTTTGAGTTTGTCGAGATCTTCGTCGGGCTGGAAGGAGCTCTCGGCGGCCGTCTCCTGCCACACGTCGTCGAAGATCTCGGCAAGTTCGTCCACCTCAAGCGCCGCGCCGGCGAACTTGGTGCGCAGGTAGATTTCGGCCATGCGGTGAACGACGATCCCGCGCACCAGCGAACTGCCCTTGGGGTCCGGCAGTCCCAGGCCGTACTTGTACCACCAGCGCGCCGAGCAATCCATGAAGGTCCGCACCTGGGAGGGCGACAGCACGTCGGCGATTTGGGAGACCGGCGCCTCCCGCGGCGCCGGTATTGGGGCTGGAATCAGCTCCAGCTCGGGTGACCCGTCGAATAGCGAGAACTGGCGCGCACGCTCGTCGAGCACGCCGTCAATGCGCTGGCGGGCGGCCAGCAGGCCGTCGCTCGGGATCGGATCGAGCGAACGGCGGCTGAAGCGGTGGAGGAACTTCTCCACCGCCAGGGCTTCCGGAGATGTCACCGTCCGCCTCCCTTGTCGCCGCTAATCAACACGTTCATCAAGAACGCCTGGACTTCCTGTTTCGACACGGCGCCGGCGTAGCGGTCGGCGGCCCACTTGCACAGGTCCACATAGATTTCGATGCGGGCCTGCGTCAACTGCCGGATGTAGGGTGCCCAACTGTCCGCGTCTCCCATTGCGGCATGGCTGTTCCCGTTGCCATTGCCGTTAATGCCGTTGGCCGGCACTGCGCGCCCGACGACCAGCGCGCTGTTCGCGCTAACATTATCGTTGTTGTCAGCACAACTAGGCTGCGCCTTAGGCGCAGCTTGCGGCGCGGACGGGTCATGACCGTTCGCGCCGTTCTTGTTGCACACTGGAGCCGGCGAAGTGGGCACGGCGAAAGTGCCATCGGGTTGTTCGCCGGGAACGAACCCCACCGGGTCAATGGTCCACTGGATGCCCTTGCGGCCGTTGCCCTGGGCGATCTCGCGGCGGGCTACCTCGATGGGTATGTGTGGCTGAATGTGCTTCTTGCGGATCTGGTCGATCAGGATCGAGCCGACCGCCTCGCTCACCCAGAACGGGCCTTCGTGCGCACTGAATTTGATCTGATTGCCCCCGAACTGCGACGGGGTTAATTCGCCCTCGATCGACTGCAGGCGCAGCTCGACGGGGATGTTGGTTGTGAATTGAATCTTAGGCATTGAATACCTCATTGCGATCCGCCTCTTCCCAGGCGGCCTCAAGTTCGGCGGGCGGTTCCGGATGGTCCGGTTCCGGTTCTTCTTTGGGCGGCTCCGGGTTGAATTGGGCGTAGTAGTCCAGGTCGGAGACCGCCGTCCACATGCTGCTCATTGTTTTCCTTTCGCGCTTTAGAGTCTCAGCGACTTTGCTTGCATCCCTATTATGCTTGACCCCATCAAGCATGTCAAGGGCGAATGCGAAAATGTTTTGCGGTTGAAGAAGATCCTAGACGGGGTTAAGCTATGGATTGATGCCAAAGGAAAAGCTACCGGAAGAGGTTCTGAACTTCTTCCGGAAAGAGGGGCGTAAGGGCGGATTAAAGGGCGGTCCGGCCCGGGCGCAGACGTTGACGCCGAAACGGCGCAAGGAAATCGCGCGCAAGGCGGCAGCGGCGCGCTGGGGGAAGGACAAGGAAACGGAGCGGCAGTGAACGTACTTGCGTGGCCTTGGCTCGGCAAGGTATGCTGATAAAAGGACTGGGAAATCTGAACCCGGTCCTAAGGGCACCCAGTAAGGCGCCCTTTCATTTCTGCCAGTTTCTTAACTGGAAGGAATTTGAATCCCCCTTCTGGCGGTTCAGCCTGGCGCAGCACGGAGTTGCTGGGCTTCGAATACACCGCTGGCGGTGCCTTTCAATTTCTGCCCGCTTCTAACCTGGAAGGAATCCCATCCCGCCTTTGGCGGGGTAAAAGCCGAAGCCACACCGCTCAGAATAAGCAATCTGGGCGGCTGAAGCAGGGCCAACGGCAGGCAACAAATGCCGGAAGGCGAGCCGAATGAAAGCGGCAATCTACGCGCGCGTGTCAACGGTTGATCAGAAATGTGAAATGCAGCTTCGCGAGTTGCGCGAGTACTGCGGCCGGCGAGACTGGCAAATAGCCGGGGATTACGTGGACATAGGCTGGAGCGGGACAAAGGCGTCCCGCCCGGAACTGGATCGGCTGATGCGCCACGCAGTTGAGCACCGGTTCGACTGCGTGGTGGTGTGGAAGCTGGACCGTTTCGGGCGTTCGGTGCTCAACCTGGTCGAGAGTCTGAACAAGTTGGCATCGGCTGGCGTGCGCTTCATCGCGACCACCCAATCGATCGACACAGACGAGTCGAATCCCACCAGCAAGCTGCTCCTGTACATCCTGGCCGCGGTGGCCGAGTTCGAACGCGAGATGATTCGAGAGCGCGTGGTGGCCGGCCTGGCGAACGCAAAGCACCGCGGCAAACAACTGGGGCGCCGCAAGCTGCTCTTTGACCGGGAGCGAGTGCTGAATCTCCAACGGGGCGGCAAGTCCATCCGCGAAATCGCCGACGCGCTGCAAATCAACCGCGGCACGATACATCGATTCCTGCTGGGACAGAAAGGAGCGAGCGGCCCAGGGCCGCCCAAATCGACTCGGCTCCCGAAAGCCGCGTGAAATGCGGGGTTTCGGACTGTCACTAAAACCCTCTTCGGAGGTGTTCCGTAAGTTGTTGAAAACGGGTGTTCAGGATCCGCGATTTTGGGTGTCACTAAAACTGAAGTCATAGTGACAGAGGACCCCTGCTTGAGGCGTACCAGAGGTGGCAGAAATGGACGTCTTCCCGAAGATCCTGATGATTTCGGGAAAAGAAGCTGGCGGGATTGGAGGTTAGCAGCGTTAGTACACACAGTGTGTGGGAAAAACTATTTATGCAACGGAAACTGGCAACAGGCGGCGGGCACCTAGAGGCGCATCGGGCAAGCAGACAGATTAGTGATGCGCCAAGGAGGCGCGCTTTGTGGCGAACCCGAAGAGCTATGCGAAAGCCTCGCCGGAATGTGCGGCCGCGCCTTCCACGCCGACGCTGTGTTACCCGCCAGGCCGCGTTCCTTGCCTCCTTCCGCAAGACGGCCAGCATACCGGCCGCGGCCAAGGCTGCCGGGATTAGGCCCGCTCAGCATTACCGATGGCTGGCAAGCGACGCAGCATACTGGCAGGCTTTCGCGGAGGTGCAAGAGGACGTTATTGTGACACTTCAAGATACAGCTCTGGAGCGGATCAGAGATGGCTGGGCTAAGCCGCTTCGTGACAAAGGCCGGGTATGCGGAACGATCCGGACACATCCCGTTCGTCTGCACCTGTTCCTGCTCAAGGCCTGGATACCGGAGAAATGGGGCTCGAGGATATTCGGTGGGTAACCAAAACAGCGGGCGATGGAGCTCCCCTGACGCCAAGACGACAGTCGAAGAGTGCCACTCCATCGACATCCTGGCTTGGTCGCGTGGACGGCAGATGCGTCCCGGGTCCTGCTATACCGGCAGTTGGGAATGGCTTCGCCCCAGCACGGGGGATGTCGCAAACATGATGCATTACTCCATTGAACTGTTGTGTAATCCCCATGTCCGGATCCATTATCAGGGCCCCAGAGGCGAGTTCCAAGCCTGCTGCGTGGATGTGGTCTCCACATGCCCGAATTATGGCGGTCTGCGCTGGTGGTTTCTTTGCCCGGCTATCGTGGGAAGCCGCGCCTGCCAACGTCGCGTGCGCAAGCTGTATCTGGCGCCGGGCCAGAAATCCTTCGCCTGCCGACGCTGTAGCGATCTCTGCTACACCAGCCAGGGCGAAGATGACATGACCCGGGCACTCTCGAAGGCGCAGGCGATCCGGGTGCGTTTGGGCGGCAGTGCCGCGATGTCGCCGTCCTTTCCTCCCAAGCCAAAACGAATGCGGTGGAAGACCTATCGCCTGTTGCGGGCGAGGTCGGAAGAATTGTGGAGGGAGAGCTTGAGTGCTGCCCTGGGAGGTTCGTTTCCGGCAGCTGGAGATGCGGTCTGAGTTCGGCAGTAAACGTATAATGCCGAATTCGGGGAAGGGGCCTGAAGCAACTAAAAGGGTTGCAGGTGAGAATGTGAAAACGAGATCTGTTGTAATGCCGAATTGGAAGGGTAAAGCGCTGATTTCAAGGGGCCTGGCGGGCGGACGTCCAAGCGGTTCACCACCCCAGTATAGCGCGTTGGACAGCGGTCGGCGCTGGACAGGGCGTGGCGAAAAGTGGCGTCCAGAGCACCCTTTTAGGCCGGAGGTGAAATCGTGCGATACCCCCTGACAAGCTCGGAGCATTGGCTGCTGCACTCGGACGGCGGCGTCGGTTCGCTGGAGTTGGGCACGCAGGCCTACAGGAGGACCCGCGATTCGCTGCTGCGGATCCCCTCCGCACGCCGGCGGTCGCGGCGACGGACCGCGGGCGGCGGGCGCCGGAACGGGCGGGCGGTATCGGGCGGCGCGAATAGCGTTATGCCACCCAACCGCACACCCGGAAGTATCTCCCGGCGCACCCGCGCCACGGGCGTGCAGGCTGCGCGACGGCGCCCCGGTGAAGTGGCCGCCCTCCGCCCCACGCATCCCCATCCGCGCGCCAGGCGGTCGCGGCGACGGACGACGGCGCGGCGGGCGACGGAACGGGCCGCGGGATGGGGTTGCGCGAGGCGCCAGCCATGCGGCTGCGTGCGGGCCGCGCCGGTCCGAGGCGGCCAATTCCGCATGGGTGTCGCTTCCGCCACGCACGCGCGGCGACGCCCTAGGGTGAGGAAAGTCGCCTAACAAGAGTCGCCGGCCGTTCAACACTCCAGAGCTTCACTGGAGCACCGCGCCGTGCTAAGCTAGCCGCTTCAGTTCATCTTCAGCCGTACAAACGGGAAATCGCGTGGAATATATCCCAGTTCGGGTGAGTGACGTCATTCGGCAGGTCAATCGAGACCTTTACATTCCCGCGATCCAGCGGGAATTCGTGTGGGGCACGGACCGTATAGAGAGGCTGTTTGACTCGATAATGTCCGATTTCCCAATCGGCTCCTTTCTTTACTGGCGGCTGGACCAGAAGAACAAGGACGAGTGGCCAATCTACGAGTTCATCCGCGATTTTGACGGTCAGTCCCCGCACAACCTTCCTGCCAACATGGCCGGGATTATGAAAGACATCACCCTTGTGCTGGACGGCCAGCAACGAATTACCTCACTCCTCATCGGGCTGCGGGGATCGTACCGATACCTCTATTATCGTTGGCGCCACACCCGCTTATACCTGAACCTTCTCAAGCCGCCCGTCCCCAACGAAGACAACCCCGAAGAACTTACCTACGGCTTTGAGTTTCGGGAAGGGCCAGACCCGATCGGAGCCAAGCCCCAGCTTTGGTACTTGGCAGGCCGGATTCTCGACTTCGAGGACGCGGAGGATGCAAAGGCGGATATGAAGCCGAAGCTGGCGGCCTTGGCCGAAGAGCAGCGAGCGACGGCCAACAGGCTGATCGGCAGGTTGCACAACCGGATACACACGACGCTTGTAGGAAATTACTACCAGGAGAATTCGCAGGACTACGATAAGGTGTTGCAGGTATTCGTGAGGGCGAACTCGGCGGGACAGCCGCTGGAGTACTCCGACCTCTTGCTCGCCACCGCGACCGCCAAATGGGAAACCTTGGATGCCCGGAGTGAGATCCACGATTTCACGGACGAGATCAATCAAATCGGAAACGGATACAACTTCGGCAAAGACTTCGTGCTGAAGGCCTGCCTATACCTCTGCGAGGAATTGCCCATTCAGTATAAGGTCAAGAACTTCAGCAAATCGAACCTTCGCGTCATCGAGAACAAATGGGAGGAGATCAAAAAGTCCCTTTTGACGACCGTACGGCTGATCTCCCGGTTTGGGTTTGGCGCAAAGAACGTCGTCGCTCCCCTGGCGCTGCTGCCGATTGCGTTCTACCTGATGAAGCGGTGCAACGCCGCGTTCGATACGTCATCGAGCGCGGAGGACGCCGACGCCCAAATCGCCATTCGCAGGTGGTTCGTGTTTTCGACACTCAAGAACGCGTTTGGCGGTTCGTCCGATACGATCCTGACGCGGCTGCGCGAGCTGCTGAAAACGTGAGGCCCATCGACACCATTCCCGGCCGACAGCCTCTACGCTTCGCTTGCCATCCAGCCAAAACTCACGGACCCGGAAATCGATCGTATTCTGACCTATGGCTACCAGGGCCGGTATACGAACCTCGTGTTGTCGCTTTTGTACCCTGATCGGGATTGGAAAGACGCGGTTTTCCACGAGGACCATATCTTCGCGCAGGCGGAATTTCAGGTAAGAGCATTGAAGACGCGCGGATATGACGAAGCGAGAATTCAATCGTACGTGACGAAGTACAATCTACTGCCTAACCTTGAGCTGCTGACGGATACCGAGAACCTTTCCAAGAACGCTACGCCTTTTGACGTGTGGATTCAGACGAGGGACGCAGCCTTCCGCAAGCGCCATTCGATTCCCGAAATGCCGACGTACGGAATGGAGTGCTTCGCTGAGTTCTTTGAGAAGCGCAAGGCGCTTGTCGCGTCAACGCTGCGGCAATTGTAGCGACAGGCAACGGAACAGCGCTTCGACGTACTGCGCCATGGGTGTACCGGTGCAGGCTGCGCGTCGGCCGCCCGGTGAAGTGGCCGCCCGCCGACGTTGCCGGGGCGGGGCACCCTCCGCGCCGCGCGCATCCCCATCCGCCCGCGGCGGTCGCGGCGACGGACGACGGGCGGCGGGCGCGGCCATGAAGTGCACGGTGCTGCATGGCCGGGGCAAGAGAGCTTGCGGCGATTCGGATGGCCTTCGGCGCAGGGCTTCTACGGCCGTATTAGCCGCGGGAAGAGTTGCAGCGCCGGCCCTTGCGGATTCGGCTGGTATTCGAGGATCGCGCCCTCTTTGCGCAGCTTGGCCATTAGCGCGGAAACATCGATATCCTGGACCGCCTTTCCACCCCCCACAGCCAGCCGCGCCGCCACGCCCGCCGCGTGCCCCAGGATCATGTACTGCGGCTCCATGCGGATCGAGGAATATGCCACGTGGCTCGCCGAAAACGCCACCGGCACAAGCAAATTCTCCGCCTCCACCCGTCTCGGCAGCATCACGCGGTACGGGATCTGATATGGCTGCACCGGAACCTGCATATCGCCCTCGTTGCGCACGTTCCCGTCGCGCCCCACGATGCGCTCCACGTTGTGCGAATCGCTGTTGTAAGAGCCCATGCCGATGGCGTCCGGCTTGGCCCGATCCGTCTGTAGATCCTTCTGCGTCATGACGTACTCACCAACCATCCGCCGCGCTTCGCGGATGTACAACTGGTGCGGCCAATTCTCCGTGTCCGTGAATTCGTCCTTCGCCAAGCCCCACCGGTTCATCTCCTGCCGCAGGCTCTCCGGAACCCGTGGATCATTCGCCAGGAAATAGAAGAAGCCCGCCTGGTAATCTTTGTGCGCCTGCCAGATCTTCTCCCGTTCGGCGTAGCTCGCGTCGGGGTAATTCCAGCTCCCGCCGATATAGTCCGTCGAAAACGCCCCGTTGTTGTTGATGTCCGTCTTTCCATTCGGAATGCGGCTCAGCGTCACCAGCGTGTCGAGCGCCGGAACTCGGCCCTCCGCCTCCGTCCGCGCTCGGATCAGCCGCGCTAGAAGCTCGTAACGCCCTGCGTCGTATCCCACCGGCTTGGCGAATGCCACGCGGTTCGCCGCCACATCGGTGAGGCACATTCGGTAGTTGTACGCTTGCACGGCTTTATCCGCCGATCCCGCCGCCGGCAGCGTTCGCGCCGAAATCTCCGGCAGCAGCTTGCCCGCTGCGTCATAGGCCGAAACGCTAACCAGGAATTGATGGTATGGCGTTTGCTCCCGCACGCCCGCCAACGACTCCCCGTACTGCGGCGCCGCCTCGCGCCCGAACGTGTAGCTCACGCCCGCCTGCACCATCAGGTCGCCTTCATACGTGCTGTCGATGAAAACCCTGGCCGTGAACTGGTCGCCCGCTTCGGTCGCAATCGCCGTCACACGCGCGCCCTGTTTGCGTACGCCGTTCTTCTCCACCACGCGCTCGTGCTCGAACAGTGCAACACCCGCCTCTCTCACCATCCCGCGGAAAATCTCTTCTGCCACGTGCGGCTCCGGCAGCCACGCCACGTCCTGTCCGTAAAGCGGCATCTGGTAATGCCGCCCCACGCGATAGTAAAACTCCAGCGCGCAGCCGCCGATCACCTCTTTCTTCCCGTAATCGGTCCAGCCCAGGCCGCCTGATACCATCCCGCCCAAATGCACTCCCGGCTCGACCAGCGCCGTCTTCATCCCCTCCCGCGTCGCCGCCACCGCTGCGATCACGCCGCCCGCCGTTCCCCCGTAGACGACCACGTCGAAATCGCGCACCGCCGCTGAAGCAGCCAGTGCGGCTAGCAGCATCAGAGTCGGAGTCCGCATGTCGATCCTCCTCTCATGGTACTTAAGCTTCTTATCAACATTGGCTGAACTGATAGCCTACCGCGAGTCATTCATTTTTGCGCCACGAGATCCTCGCGCCCATGGCGGCAAATCGGCGGGCCGCGGCGCCTTCCGCGACGCGCGCATCCCACCCGCCCGCCGGCGGTGGCGGCGACGGACGGCGGGCGGTTGGCACCGGGGCGGGTCGTCAGGGCGCCCAAATCAACCTGGTGGTGGCGCGGGCCGGGTGATCGCGCGCCTTGTCGGCCGACTTCGGCCATCCGGAAGGTATCGCCCCGGCGCAACCGCAGGCTGCGCGACGGCGCCCCGGTTAAGTGGCCGTGCGCCGACGTTCCTGGATCACGCGCACGAATATCGGACGCCATCCGCCGACGGGCCGCGGGCCAATCATCGACGGGGGCGCCATCCGCCCGCCGCGCATCCCCACCCGCGCGCCGGCGGTCGCGGCGACGGACCGCGGCGTGGCGGGCGCCGGGACGGGCGGCGGGCATCAGGCGGCGCGAAGCGCGTTATGCCACCGAACCCGGCCATCGGGAAGCTGTCGCCCGGCGCAACCGCGTCACGGGCGTGCAGGCCGCGCGTCGGCATCTCGGTGAAGTGTCCGCTCGGCGACCCTGGTGGACGCGGGCGCCTTCCGCCCGCCGCGCATCCCCATCAGCGCGCCGGCGGTCGCGGCGACGGAGCGCGGCGCGGCGTGGGGATGATACCGCCCGCCCGAGTGCGTCAAGGTCGGACTAAAACATGGGCTGAAGGCTGGCATATACCCCCACGCGCTTCGCGGCCGTGCCCGGGAAGCGGGTTGCCGGTGGGAGGAGTTAATGTTAATGGACCGCACAGCACCCACGATCAACCGAAACCGGTAAACTAGAGTTGGCCGCACTGCGGCAGGAAAAGGACTCTATGGCCCGCCCACGCAAGACGCTCCTTGTTCGCGTTGCACCGGAACTGAAACGCCCGGTGTCGTCCGAAGAAGAAATACTCGGACGGAATCTGGCCGTGGCGTACATCGCAATGCGGCAGGGTATCAGTATGGACTGGGCGAAAAAGATGTACACTACTCACGAACCGGTCGATGAGTATTGGATCTCTGTGGCGCGCATGGTGATTGAGCATGTAGCACAGCATCATCGATAGCCGCCGCGCCGACGATCGCGGCGACGGACCGCGGGCGGCCGGGATCGGGCGGCGCGAAAGCGCGTTATTGCCACCAAACCTGGGCCCCGGAAACTGTCGTTACTATTGGGCAGCGGCGCAGGCAACAATGAAGTCGGCCATTGCATCGAGTACAATTACCGCCGTTCACTTAGCCGTGGGCTTGCTTTTTGCTCGATCTCTTCGTTGTAGCACTTTCCGCGGTTCAGGCCGGTTGAACCCGCGCAAGGGGATTGTCGGTATTACGCATTCCCCCTTGGGCGCCTTCTTTTTCCGACCCGCGCTGCTAGGAGGCTCGCCCTTGACCGGAACCGGCGTTCCGGTCCACCCGCACTTCGGACAGGTTGGCCTCTCCCATTCGACGTCGGGTGTTTTGCGGTTGTAACCACGTTCGGGCGACAGGCGCTTCGATCCGCAGGCTGGGCATTGCTCTGGCACGCCGCGAACATGCTGGACAACGGCTGAAATGCAGAGCCCGAGAGCGTTCTCCGTGACAGCGACGGCGGCTTCCGCGTCGTACCATTGCGATGACTTGGAATGGGTGAGCCAGTTGGCGAAATCCCACGCGCCTTCGAGAAGCGTTTTGAAAAGCTGCCTCCGGCTTCTGTTCGACTCGCCGGCCAGTGCGACACTGCAAATGTGATCTGCCCAGGCCCTTAGATCGGCTTTCTTCGGCGCTTCTCCCTGTCCCGCCCAGGGCATCACAGTCTGCGCAACGCCGATAAAGCCAAGCAGAGCTTCGCGGCAGCGTACGCCGATTCCCTGGAAATCCGCGACTTCTTCGGCCTGCGTGAGGGCATCGGCCGTTTCCTGCAGATCGCGATAGCACGCAACAAACGGTTCCGCTGGTATATCGGAAAGCTGCTGGCGTTCGCTACGCGGAATCCGCACACAAAGACCGATATGAAAACTTAGCGCAAGATCGAGGTTTGGGAATTGCTCTTGCGAGTAGAGGTACATCGGTTCGGTGATCACCCACCAACGATCAACGTCGGTGTGCACGTCCCAGACGTCGTGCCGAATGTTCAAAACATTCTCTGAATACACCTTCTGGACGAATTCGATCTTTCGATCAGGAGCCTGCGACTGCACATAATTCCTGACACGCTCGGTCTCCTTTGGCCTTGCTGCCAGCATGCTCAGCCTCTGATCTGGTGATCCGGCGCGGCATTCTTGTGAGTCTTGGTCCGATACATGACCGCTTTTCGTTTCTTCATGGGCACATCAAGAACCTCCATCCATATTGCCACTTATGCGGGCGCCTCCGCCCGGCGCGCATCCCCATCCGCGCGCCGGCGGTCGCGGCGACGGACGACGGGCGGCGGGCGGTGGGACGGGCCGCCAGTACTCGCACCGGTTCGATTTGCTATTACGGTCTCGCGCTCCTGGGTAGATCGGGGGCGCTGTCGTTCCTTGTCGGTAGGTATTGCGGGCGCAGTCGCGGCGATGCGCCTAAGGACACCGCGGCAGGTTACCGAGGGAAGGCCTAGAAGCTCGCCTGGTCGATTTCGGGCTGCGGTATCCTGGTACTGCTCGGGTTACCGGTCGAGGCCTTCAGCATGGTGGACGAATTGGCCTCACTGCGCGCTGGCCTGGACGGTGTCATCGACGCACTGCTCTCCGCTCAACATGTGCTCGAAATGTTCCGTCGTACCTTGCCTAACGGCGCTTCACGCACTTGCCTCGATCGGCTCACCAATCGCCTTACCAAGATTACGACCGAAGCCCGTAAACTCTCCACACCCTGAGAATGGGCAGAGATTGGCTGGTAATGTCGGGCACTCGGAAGTTGGGTTTCTCAGGCCGCAAGCGCTGGCCTTTTCGCCGATCCATGTCGCCCATCCGCACGCTGGCGGTTGCGGCGACCGAAGACGGGCTGCTGGCGCCGGAATTGGCGGTCGGCATAGGCTGCGCGACGACTCCTATTTCTCACGGCTAAAATCTGGCGACACGCAGGGCGCGTGGGGGTCAGCTACAGCGATCACTACGAAGAGCGGAGGTTGTTGCAGCGGCTCATGGATCGTCTTCGGTCGATTGTCCCAGATGGCGACAGCTTTCTGCCAGTTCTGCAAACGGCGCTGACGTGAGCTGTGGAGGCACGAGTTCATGGCCGGGGCCGTGCATGAAATTTCATCCACCGTTCTAAGTGGGCGCCTGAGAGGTACATACCAGCGGCTTTCACCCGCACCCGGCAAAGATACAGGGGAGGGTTAGGACTGACAAGGGCTCTTAAAGACACCCTCAGCATCGATACCGCAGGTCGCCGATCACCGTTGCCCAATGGAGGTGCGTCCTGTGCATAATCTATGTTTACTAAGGATAACGGTGACAATTCGGCATAACTGCGTGTTACTCTTAGTACGTTCAATAAACCCTGCCCTTGAAATACCCACAAAAGGTGAAGGTCACTTGCGACATCCACCAAACGGAGCGGCTGTGCTCCTAACGTAATCAAGAACGATAAGATAAGAAGGATAATAAAATGAAACAAGTTGGTGTGGCATCGGCTCTCTTGCTGTTGGGTTCGCTAGTCGTGTGTGCTGGAAGCGAAAAAGCCATCCCCCCCCAGGAGATGACTAACGGAAGCGTGGCTCAAATGGTTAAGGCAGGAATCGCACAAGATCTGATCGTCACCGCGATTGCGGAATCGGAACCACACTTTCGTTTTGATTCTAATAGCCTCATAGCTTTGCAGCAGGCAGGCGTCGCAGATGATTTAGTGCGTGCCATGGCGGCAAAGCAGTATGGCCAGCCTATTCCCGGCTTTGCAGGCGTGGCACCGGCAGTGGCAACAGCCGCAATGGCTCCGGTGAACTCAGGCACCGGGGCTGTTCTTAGTGGCACCGTGCAGCGCGTACCAAACCCGAACGAGCACTACAACGCACGATTGGGAACCGTAGACTTTGGCGTGGGCGGCGGTGTCTTCATTGACAAGAATCTTGCTCCGGCTGCGCATCCGGCAGCGCTCACAACCACCAGTGTTGCCCTTCACAAGTACGCAGCGATCTACGGCGAGTTTGGCTACACACACTTGGCAAGTGGATCGGGAAACCTCTACGGGTACAACGTTTCGGCGAATGCGTATCTGTTGGATTACGGGGCTGGCGGAAAGTTCACTATTCCGACCGGCACCCGAATTGTTCCATACGGTACGTTCGGATTTGGTCGAAGCAATCTCCGGGCCAGTGCGTCCGTATCAGGCGTGGGCAGTGACAGTGCTGGCGAAGCGGCCTGGAATTTTAATTTCGGCGGCGGCGTCAATGTGTTCGCCACCAGGAACGTGGGAATCAACCTCGACTTCCGTGCCTACCGCCCGAGTAAAGACGGTTACGGTTTTTGGTACGAGCGGGCGGCTTTCGGCGTGTTCTACCAATTCAACAACAAGGCAATCTGACCATGCGAATCGTCCTCATAGCGGTCTGTCTGTTTGGGTCGATGGCCTTTGCCGCCGAGTACGTACCGGCTGGTTCCAGGATCTATATCGAACCCGCTGACGGTTTCGACACGTTCCTCACCGCAGCGCTCGACAGGAAACACGTGCCATTGATCGTGACCTCCAAGCGCGAAGCCGCTGATTACGAGGTTTCGTCAGTGTCCGAAACAGAGAAGACGACTTGGGCCAAGGTGATCTTTCTCAAACAAACCGGATCCAAGGAAGAGGCGTCCATGAAGGTGGTCAACATCAAGACCGGCGACGTTGTTTTTGCCTACGCGGTTCACAAACGCAATTCCGTCCACGGCAAGCAGAGTTCGGCGGAAGCGTGCGCCAAACACCTTAAGGAAATCGTTAGGTAACAAGCCAACCTGACTGCGCCCTTTTTGGGCGGGCCCTCCATGCCAAGCCTTCGTTGTTTTCCGCCGCGCGCGTCCTTCCGCACCTCCTTATCCGCCCGCCCGCACCGGCTTGGGCGCGCCCTAAGGACGTCCCAGTTTAAGGATCGAGCGCGGGTGGACTCAGGATGGATTTGCCGACCTTTCGGGCCTTCATCGGGCCCAGGTGGGTGCGTTCGAGAGTGGAAGGATGAATATCACCCTCGCGAGCTTGCATCTCGTGGCGCAGGGCCGACGGCGCCGGCCTGGATGTGCGGCCCAAAACCCGCCTGAACCCGCGGCTACGAGCAAATCCTCCTGCAGAGGGCTCTTGTCCGCTTCAACCTCCGCAAACACGACGAGCCTGCATTGGGCGTTCGTTGTCCACTGGCAACACGCCGGGGAACCACGTTCCATGAACGGCCACCCCCAGTTAACCAAAGATGTCAGCTTCCGATTCGCACGGAGCAACGATAATAGAGATGAGATATCGGATTCAGGAGTCTTTTTAATGAGATTTGGCAGTTGTGCTGATGCGCTGGCCTTGCGCTCGTTGGTTGTCTTGGCCTTGATGCTCGTCGGGACAGGCTTGCAGGCGAGCGAGAGGAAGGAATTAGGCGAGATCCTGAAGCAGAAATACAAGGGTATTCAGGTCAACGTAATGGTGTCCGGAATGTACGCTGGCGAAACCCAAAAGGACCTATTTGGCCCGCGTGAGGCAGGCGTGACGTGGGTTCATTACCATGAGAGCCTTCCGATGAGTACGGGCAAGACCATCGTGGACCAGATTGATAACAGAACGTATTCTACCCGCGGAATAATCAATCGCGTTGGGACAAATACGTTTCCTGTTGACAAAGGTGAGCCTCTCGCCGTCGTTGGAGCCGAATTTGGCTGTTCGCATAAAATGTGTGGTCTCTATTTGGATCTGGCTACGGCAAAGGTGTCACGCGTAAGCGGCCTTGATCCGATGAAGGCCACTCGCGTGTCGCCTGGAATCGGTGCTGCGTTTGAACAGGCCGGATTGGGCTGTCGCTTCAGTTTTCTTTTCAGCGACGCTATCGCCGATTCTGGAGCGGCCGAGACCATAATCGCGGCTGTCGGCAAGTACCTCCTTCCATCGGGAGAGGCAAAAAGCATCCTGGAGGCGGCGAAGAACATCGAGATAACGCTCGGCAGCAGGGAGGAAGACGTGGTGAAGAAAATCGGCGAGCCGCTGCGTTCCGTCAAAGTGGGCGCGCAGAAATTCCTAAAGTTCAAGGACATGACGGTCATTCTGGTTGATGGAAAAGTTACCGACGTGAAGGTCGAATAAGTGCTCCCGAATGAGTACGCTGGCGGCACGGCTCCCGCAAATCCGTTCTAGCAGTCGAATCGGGAGGCCTCGCCAGGGGACGCGATCTGCTTCTTGTCATAGAACACACGGATTGGGGCGATTCGGGATAACACAGCCGTACTTATTGGGACGCCCGTCGCGCATCGCCATCCGTGCGCCCGCCGTCGCGGCGACGGACCGCGGGCGGCGGGCGCCGGAACGGGCCGGCGGGACCGGGCGGCGCGAAGCGCGTTAAGGCAAGCCGAGCCCGGCCAACCGGAAGATATAGCCCGGCGTCAATCGCGCTGCTGGCGCGCAGGCTGCGCGTCGGCATCCCGGTGATGTGGCCGCCCGCCGACGTTCCCGGATGCGTCACCTTCCCCCCGCCCGCATCCCCATCCGCACGCGCGCGGTCGCGGCGCCGGACAACGGGCGGCGGGCGCGGGGACGGGCGGCGGGGGAGCGGGCGGCGCGAAGCGCGTTATGCCACCCAACCTGGGCACCCGGAATTAATCCCCCGCCGCAAACCGCGCCACGGGCGTGCAGGCAGCGCACCTGCGTCCCTGCGCGCCCTTCCGCTCCTCTCGCATCCCCATCCGCACGCCCGCGGTCGCGGCGACGGACCGCGGGCGAAGGGCGGCGGAACGGGCCGCGGGGCATCGGGCGCCTGAAGCGCGTTAGGCCACCCAACCGCGCACCCGGAAGTCATCGCCCGGCGCACCTGCGCCACGGGCGTGCGGGCTGCGCGCGGCGTCCCGGCGAAGTGGCCGCTCATCGACCCGTCCTGCCCCATAATCATGGACGCAGCCGCCCTACACGCGTCGCGTATCCCCGTCCGCGCGCCGGCGGTGGCGGCGACGGACAGCGGGCGGCGGGCGCCGGCGCTGGCCGGCGGGATCAGGATGCGCCAGCGGCGCACGATGCGCGGCTCGGCGCCGCTGCTCGCCCGCATCGTCCGGCGGCGGCTGGCGCGGCGACCGACTTCGGCCAACCGGAAGGTATCCCCGACGCACCTGCGCCACGGGCGTGCAAGCTCGCGACGGCATCCCGGTGGAGTGGCCGCTCGCCGACGTTGCGGGATTACGGCGTGCTTGCAAAACGGTGCGCCCTCCGCCGGCAGACACCGACGCAAACCATGGACGCGGGCGCCTCCCGCGCCGCCCATCCCCATCCGCGCGCCCGCGGTCGCGGCCGGACCACGGGCGGTGGGGCGGCACGCAGCGCGTTATGCCACCGAACCGGGTACCCGGCAGGTATCGCCCGACGCGACTGCGCCACGGGCGTGCAGGCCGCGCAGCGGCATCCCGGTGAGGCGCTACCAAACCCGTGCTTGCATCGTACAGCCCGCCTGCGAACCCAAATGGCTGAAAGCCCGGATTTGTGTCGGTCAGCACCTTTACAAACTCGTCATATTCAATCTGCTCAACCGTGGCGCCGGTGGCCGCGTTGACAACGAACCGGACGCTTCCTCTTTCATCCGAAATGATTAAATGATTTTGCACGTGACAGAAGGTCTTGCCGAACCCTTACACGGGAAATCAGCTCGTTGAGATCCGTCAAAGTGTCTTGATCCCTCCGAATGTGGAGGGCGATATTTCACACCTGGGGGAGCGACTCGCCATCCGCTGTTCGAAAGCGCGGATCAGTTTCGGGGGCGCGCCGTAATAGTGTTGCTGTTTTCGCACGCAGACCTGAACCAGGTAATCCCAATCTTCGACGAATATCTACTGCGTGCCGTTTCCATGCACCACCTGTTGCTTGGTCCATGTCCCTTGCAAAATACCGTTCGGATTTGCGTTCGGGTCGTTCGTCTGATAGCCGACCTTGCCGGTGCTATCCACCCAGGTGTAACTATACGAACTCGAAACCTTGTTGAGTTGCCCCGTGTTTGGATCGAGAACAGTTTGCCGGTCCAGCGCATAGTCCACCCAATCGGACGTCGCGGTCGATCTGGCGTTCATGTTCTGCTGCGTCCTCGCCATCGACATATTCGTGCCGCGCTGCATGGTGGATAGAAACTCTTCGTGCATTTGTTGACGAACCGCCTGCTGATGATTGAACTCCTGCGCTTGCGCTTGGCGCGCCGCTCCTTGCTGCGCGAATATCTGCTGCTGCGCCTGAAATTGCCGATTGCTGTTGGCGATGGATTGGTCTGTCAGCGCCTGCATCTGTTGCTGATTTCGCGCCACCCACGCGTTCTGCCATGCGTCGTCCGGATGCCCCATCATGCCGGGAGTTTCCCACTGCCGCATGAGCGTGGCGAACTGGCTCTCGGGGCTTGTGTAATAGTTCACGTGAGTCATGCATTTATCCATGATCGAAGGAACCGCGGGATTCATGTGCACGGGTTGGCCCGGCTTATAGGGCGCAACCGTCGCCACTCCAGGGTAGGTAACCTCCGTGCAAGTGATGACCGCCCCGAGCATCCCCTTTAAGGTGAAACTTCCGTTCTGATAGCGGACAATCGCGCGTGCAAGTTCCACCGTGGTCTTTGGTGGCGCCTGCTTCCTCGCCGCGTATTGCCCGGCAACGGACGCTTCGGCGTCGCGTTCTTGCTGTTGTACTTTCGCGTTGATCTCCGCTGGAACGGGCTCATCGGCGACGTACTCCACTTTCATCGTCGCGGCCAGGTACTTCAAGAACTCCCGGGCATGCATGGGCCCTTTCATCGGCAAGCAGCTATTTTTCTGCTTATCCGCGAACCCGGCCATGGGTCCCGAGCCCCACCGCCAGCCGAGCGGCGGCATCAGTTCCACGTAACTCAATCCGTCGGGACTCGACGCGCGCCACACCGCATACGGTAGTCCCACGCAGTCGTCGCCTTGCATCAGCACGCCCCGAAAGTGCCACTTGACGGGAAGCGTCACGGAGAACGCCTTCATATTATTCATCGTGGGATCGGTAAGAATCTCGTCGCGCGTGCCCGGGGGCGCGGGGATGGCGCCTTTCTGTGCAGCCGCGGCCGAGCTCTCCGGCGTCATAACGCTAAACAATAAAATTACGGCTAAAACACACGCAACTTGTATCCTTGCCAGCATAATCAATAAGCTCCTTTGTTTTCTCGATCCGGATTTCGCGGAATAAAACAGTAGGCGGGGTGAGTGCCCCAACGGCAGGCGAGAGCATCGGGATCACTATCCAGGGAGATGGTTGCGCCGGGTGTCACGGAGGCTCCGATCCGCATGAGCGCGGATGTTCCATTATGCAACATCCGCGATGGATGGACGGCGGAAGAGTGAACCGAATCGAGTTCCGGATGTATCGTCGGGCATCCGGAAGGTGGGCGTAGGGGAACGATGGGGCCGGGGCGTGGTCATGGCGTCGAGCGGCAAGCGTGCCGGAACGATGTTGGGAACATGCGGGCGCCTCCCGCGCCGCGCGCATCCCATCCGCGCGCCGGCGGTCGCGGCGACGGGCGGCGGGAACGTGCCGCCGGCATCGGGCTGCACGAAGCGCGTTATGGCAACGCGACCCCGCCGACTTCGGCCATCCCGGAAGTCATCGTCCGGCGCAACCGCGCCGCGGGCGTGCAGGCTGCGCGTCGGCATTCAGGCGAAAAACGACGCGGCATCCGCCGACCGGCTCTGCGCCGATCATGACTGCGGCGCCCTCCGCGCCGCGCGCATCCCCATCCGCGCGCCGGCGGTCGCGGCGGCGGGCAAGGGCGGCTGGTACGGAAACTGGCCGCCGGGACCAGGATGCGCCAGGAGCGCACCGCGCGCGGCTCGGCGCCGCTCCTCGCCCGCATCGCGTCCGGCGGCTGCTGGCGCGGCGATCCGGCGGTGCGTCAGGTGCGTAGCTGCATGGCGCTGGCGACCGTCCGCGGCAAGCGCCCCTCGCCGGCCGAGGATGGAGGCCTGCGAGGAATGCCTCGGATGGACGGGGCGGCAGGGCGCGGACTCACGATCAAGCCGTGGGGACGGAAGGCCCGCTGGTGATGCGGTACTCCCACTGGTTGCCGTGTTCGGTGAGGCGGCGCTTCTCTACGCAGTAACCGGTCACTCTGCGGAGTCGGCTGATGGCCGCCAATACGCTGCGCTTGCCGTCGAGCTTGGCGCCGATCGCGGTCCTGCTGTACCATTTGCCGTCGTTGGCGAGCTCTGCGAGGGTGTCGACCAGCGTTGCATGCCCTGATAGTGCCAGGGGGGCCGTCGGGTTCTCAGCCGTTACTCCACTTGTGGTCGTCCGGAACACCGCAGCCGCCAGTCCGCCGCCGCTCCTCGCCCGCATCGCGTCCGGCGGCATCGGGCGCGCTGGCAAATGGTGCCTCACCCACCCGACCGGCCCCGCGCCGATCATGGACG
>Ga0224557_1001698_pt1 | contig 20586 bp, 12 predicted proteins | sample 714S31014metaG_FD_180677 | JGI IMG/M metagenome (GOLD analysis project Ga0224557, IMG submission 180677) | Peat soil microbial communities from Stordalen Mire, Sweden - 717 S3 10-14 | ecosystem: Environmental > Terrestrial > Soil > Wetlands > Peat | place: Sweden: Norrbotten County, Stordalen...
TTGTATCCAGGCCAGCCCAATACCTTCGTCCAATCGTTCTCCCTCATGCAAACGAGTGTACCCGGAGTCCACAAATATCAAAATCCCCGTAAAACGAAGCATCTCCCAGATTCTCGCGCAGAGCCGGATTATTGAAGTCTATCGGCAATGCTGTGAATCAGCAGACTCCACCAATTCACGCATGACAGTAGTGCGGGATTTCGCAAAGCATTTTCCAGACCGCATATTCGATGCTTGGTGGATTAAGGAATTGGTCAAACGGGAACATCCCGAGCATAGGTTTTCAAAAGTCCAAAAGGAAATCTTTCGCCAGATTCAGAAAGGTCTGCGGAATGCACTTGACTCCCAGCCGCGAAAATCTGCCGTGCAGAGGTACTTCGGTATTGCTGGCGCTCAAATGGCAAAGCGAAATATACAAGACGAACTAACGAAGTGGAATGAAGGCTTGCAAAGAGACCTAGCTCATTCCCCAGAGTGGATCGCGGAACGGGCGGCAGAGAAGGCCGATGAACTTGTTCAAAGGTTTTCAATTAGAAGCCCACGCGCTAAACAGCGATTGAGGGGGTTTCTTGAGCTTGGTCATTGCTACGAAGCGGCGGTGTTGATTACCTCCGAGAACTTCAAAGTTTCGGAACACGATCTCGAATCAGAATTGAATTAACCCTTCACGACTCAAACCGCTAAAAGTCCGGCGAAAGATTGGCGGCTTCCCGGTGTTGGCTTCAGTTCTACTTTGTTGAATCCTAATCTCGTGCGGTGGTATCAGCCAGCGCGAGAAGGGAGCAACAAGCATGAACGAACAGGAAAACACACTTACTCCAGTCAAGGCCGCAAAATATCTTGGAATCTCGGAGGCCGTACTCAGGCTTTGGCGATCGGAGGGCAAAGGGCCACGCCACTTCAAAGCGGGCGAGAAGTTAATTCGCTATCGCCGCAGTGATCTTGATTTGTGGATTGAGGAAAGGTTGAGTGCCCCGGCGGCAGGGGGAGCGCAATGAGCACACCGCAAACACAACTGCGAGCGGACCTACATTCCGGGACCGCCGCGCTCTTGGACTCATGCTTCAAATTGATCCGCAGATATGTTGTGCTGTCTGCGGATCAGTTGAACGTCCTGGCCGCGTGGATACTCCATACATGGGCGATTGAAGCGGCGGATTTCACACCGTACTTGCACATCACCGCACCAGAGAAGGGATGCGGGAAGAGTCGGCTGCTTGAGACCTTAGAAATTGCTGTTCGCAACCCTGTCAAAACCGGAGGAATGAGCGCCGCAGCTCTCATGCGAACGGTGAATGCACAGCAGCCAAGTCTCCTACTCGATGAAATGGACGCAACCTTTCAAGGGGACAAGGATGTTGCTCAAGCGCTGAGGGGCATTTTAAATGAGGGGTTCCGGCGCGGCGGAAATATCCGCAAATGTGTTGGCCCCAATCACGACGTGCAGGCGTTCCATGTGTTTGGCGCAAAGGCACTCGCAGGAATCGGCAAAGTCCCGGACACCGTTGCCAGCCGATCAATCATTATCGAGATGCGGCGCAAGACTCCGACGGAGAGTGTGGAGCCTTTCCGGGTTCGGGACGTACGGGAAGGTGCAATGCCACTGGTTGAGTCTTTGGCGTCCTGGAGCAACTCTGAGACGATGGAGATTCTGAGAGGAACAAGGCCGAAATTCCCCGATGGACTCACTGACCGCCAGCAGGACATAAGCGAACCGCTGCTGGCCATTGCAGACCTTGCCGGTGCCGAATGGCCTTCGAAGATTCGACACTCGCTTACGGCCCTGTTTCGTTCGGCAGAATCGGAGGATTCTTCGCTTGGCGTCAATCTGCTGCGAGACATTCGGTCCATTTTCGGAATCCGCAGCGGCAAAGACTCTGACAAGATTTACTCTGCTGAACTGGCAAACACTCTATGTGGCATCGAAGGTTCGCCTTGGGCTGAATGGGATAAGGGTAGGGGTTTGACAGCGAACACTCTGGCGAAGCGCCTGAAGCCTTTCCACATTTCTCCCTTGACGATTCGCACTGGTGCAGAAACGGGGAAGGGTTACAAACGCGATGCTTTCACTGATGCTTGGGACCGCTATTTAGCGCCTATGCCTATTGCAGCGTCTTCACCCGTCACACCCCCCGTCAATATTGAAGATTATTCACCGTTCACAACCGTCACATCCACTTTCGCTGCTGATAAATCGTCACACGAAAAGCCGCACCAATCCAGTGTTGTGACGGCTGTTACGCCTCTGACGCCGCTGGCGGGGAAGAACAGTGTTGAGCGGTTCATTGAGGGGGCTTTCTGAAATGGAAGCCAATGAAATCATTCGCACGGTTGAGAACGCAGGGGGAGAATTGTGGGTTGCCGGAGAGACCCTGCGCTATCGCCTTCCGGAATCCGCATCCTCGCTTGTGGATGAGATTCGAGTGAGCAAATGGGAATTGCTGGACTTGCTTCATAAGCGTCCCTTGATGCCCGCCGGGGTGAGGCTCATGCGCTGGGAGCCTGCAATTCCACCCGTTCGATTGAATGGCTTTTCGATTGTAACCAATACCGAAATATTCATCCGCCGCACCCTGGAGCAAATGGGGGCGAGATTGGCTGGGAACGACTGGCAGGCGGGAAATTGGAGTCTCACAGAATTGATTGAACGACTGGCGGCAGTGGGCGTGACTGTGGCACTGATGAACAACTCCCGGCGGTTGCAATAGCAGTCCAGAAATATTCTAGTTGTAGAAACCCACCGCGCTAGGTATAATGACTACATGAAGTGTCCCATTCACAAAATCGAGCTAGTCTGCTACTGTCCCGCTTGCCGGGGTGAAGTCACCAGCAAGCGCAAGGCGGCAACGTCCCGCGTAAACGGCAAGCTGGGCGGGCGGCCAAAGGGCAGCAAGAACAAACCCAAAGCAACCGCGAAGGGAGAGACCCGATGATTTACAAGAGAGGATACTCGCTCTGGTACAGATTCCGCTACACGATCAAGAGTGAGGACGGAACCAAAAAGGATTTCATGGTCCGCCGTCCTGCAAAGGTGCGCAATCGCAAAGACGCGAAGGACGTAGAGCGGGAGCATCGGCGGGCGCTCTCTCTCGGACAGCTTCACCCGAACGACCCTTGGCCGATGGCCACCACCAGCGCCCCGCCCGTGTTCCGCGCCTTCGCAAGTGAATTCCTGCAATATGCCAAGACGCACACAAAGCCGGGGACTCACACGTTTTACAGCGTGTGCCTGGATAGGCTGTTGACGTTCGCTGCCATCGCAGATACCCCTATAAACGCAATCACCGGGGAAACGGTGAACCGCTATGCCCGTTACAGACGAGAGGTGCCAGAGAATTCCGTTGTCACCGTGAATGGCGATCTGCGCACGTTGCGGCGGATTCTGCATCTTGCGGAAGAATGGGGAAAGCTGGACCGTGCGCCCGCCATTCACGAATTGCCACAGCCCCAAGGCCGGGAGCGCGTTTTGAGCTTTGCTGAGGAAGCAACTTATCTGGCGAAGGCATCTGAGAATCTGAGGGACGCCGCAATTCTGGCGGTCGATACCGGGTTGCGCCCGAACAGCGAACTGTTCCCGCTGAAATGGGCGGATGTGGATTTGACGGAGAGCAAAGAGTCCCCAAATGGAGTGCTCCACGTCCGAAAAGGCAAGACGGATAGCGCACAGCGCAGCCTTCCGCTCACTCCCCGCGTTGCGGAGGTTCTACAGAGGCGGAAGAAAGCGGCGGAGGCGAAGGGTTCCGCTTTTGTGTTTCCCGGCGCTGGGATTTCGGGTCACGCCACTTCGATGCAACACCCGCACAAAGCGGCAATCGAGGATTCCAAGCTGGTGAGTTTTGAATTCTATTGCTGGCGTCACACCTTTGGCACACGCGCCGCACAGTCCGGCATGGATCGTTTCACTCTGGCCCGCCTCATGGGGCACAGTTCGCCCTCCGTGGCAGCCCGGTATTATGTCCACATCACAGAGAGTCACGTTGCCGCCGGATTCGGGCGGTTTGTCGAATATCAGACGCGCAACGTAGCAGAGGGATTGGCAGCAGCCTTCCCCGCCGCAACAAACCAAATTCAATGAAATTTGCAATACTGTGGCACACCCTGTGGCACAGGAAATGCGAAACATGCTGTAAGTGATTCATTCTTCTAGGTAGGCTGCTAGATTCTCAATCTTAAAACCCGGGTTCGATTCCCGGTAGCGCTACCAGATCGTATTCGCGAAGCCCGCCCCCAAAGCGGGCTTTTCTCGTGCTCAGTCAACAAGCGGACGCTCCCCCCGTTCCAGTAACCCTGAAAAACTGCGATGACCGCGGAGGGACGCGGGATCTTCAGTGTTGGGGATCGTTCTTCAGTGCTTGCCGATGTGGTAAGCGATTCCGAACGACAGGCGCATGTCGTTCTGGCTATTGGAGCCGTTGTTGGGCAGCCAGGTCCTCACATAGTCGGCTTCAAGCAAACGCACGCCGAGGCTCCTGGAGAGGTATAGATTCATACCGCCGCCAGTATTGAGGGCGAACGAGCCCGCAGTGGCAGTGACTCCGGAAATGCCGGGGAAGACGCCCCCGAAGGCGTGAACGCCCCCGAACAATCCCTGGCCGAAGAGTTGCAGCCTTCGTTGATCCGTTTTGCCGGAATGGCCGGTCCACACCTGATGGGTGTAGCGGGGGCCGGCTGTAAATTCAACCTGGTTCAGATTGACGCCGGGGGCGACGTTCGAGGCAAGGCCGCCGGTGAAGTTGGCTGCGATGCCGAAACCCTCCCAGAAATTGACGGCCGCGTCGGCGCCGCCTCCCTGCAGCCAGAACGTGCCACCGTTGGCGGTCGCCAGCTTTCCCATCTCCGTTGTATACGTTATGGCGAGGTCGGCAGAAACCGGCGATTGGTTTTGTGCGTCGGGGTTCTGCTGCGCCCAGGCGCCGGTTCCGGTTAACAGGCACACGCCCACAAGGAGCAAACTGCCGCAAATTGGTCTACGCATCTTCATCTGTCTCCTTGTTACTCAACCGTGAGGGTGACTGTGGCGGAGTGCGACAATGCATTCGCGGTTCCGGTTACATTCACTGTGTAGGTCTGCTGCTGCTGGGCAAAGATGCCGGTCATTGAGCCACATGCGCTGATTCCGGCTACAGCGGCCATGCCCGCGGCCAGCAAGAGCAGCACGGACAACATGCGGCCAAGCCGCTTGCCGTTGCGGCGCAGCCTGCCGGCAAAGGGCAACAGCAGCAATGCCAGCGAGAACGGCGCCAGCCTGGCGACCATGCTGCCGCTCTTGCCGCGGCCTGTGCCGCCGTTGGTGTTGCCGGCAAGTTGCGTACTGCCGGGATGAACCGTGACCGGACTGGCGCCGGCTACGGTCTGCGGAATGTTCACCGTCAGAGTTACTGAGGATCCGGGTTGGCCGGCTCCCAGCGTAGCCGACGAGAGGCTGTAGGTAGCTCCGGCAGGCAACCCGCTGACGGTCAGCGTTATAGGTGATGGGAAGGTGCTTCCGTCCAGGGGAGTGACAGAGAAGGTGGAGATTGCCACGCTTCCGGGCGCCGCGGTGACCGAGGACGGAGAGGAGCTGATGGTGAAGTCCTGGACCACCTGCGTGAGCGCGGCGCTGGTAGCAGCGGCGAAGTTTGTATCGCCGCCATAAGCCGCTGTGATTGTGTGGGAACCGGCGGCCAGGGTCGAGGTGGTCAGTGTGGCCACTCCTGCCGTTAGCGTGCCCGTGCCCAGCGGCGTTGCGCCGTCCAGGAAGGTCACTGTCCCGGTGGGCGTACCCACAGTGGAAGTAACCGTAGCCGTAAGCTTGATGGGATTCAACGCAAACACCGGGTTGACGCTGCTTGTTACGCTAACCAGTGCCGGGGTTGCCTTGGCAATTACCAGCGTTCCGGTTGCCGTGCCGACGTAGTTTGGATCGTTGACGGTTGCAACAACGGTGTAACTTCCAGGCGCGGTGGGCGCGGTGGCCGAACCGTTGTAGGTGAGGCTAACCGCCAGGCCCGTTGGCGTAGTGGTAGCCGTGGCCGAAAGAGGCGAACCGGTGTAGGTCTGGGAGAGATTGCTCAGGGCCACCGTGGCGGTCGCCTTGGCGATGACCATGGTTCCGCTTGCCGTACCAGCGTAGTTTGGATCGTTGATGGTTGCAACAACGTTGTAACTTCCAGGCGCGGTGGGCGCGGTAGCCGAACCGTTGTAGGTGAGGCTAACCGCCAGGCCTGTTGGCGTGGTGGTAGCCGTGGCCGAAAGAGGCGAACCGGTATAGGTCTGGGAGAGATTGCTCAGCACCACGGTGGCCGTCGCCTTGCCCACAGTGAGGATCACAGAGGATGTGCTTGAAGGCGCAAATCCATTGCTGCTGGTGTAAACGGCGGAAACCGTGTGCGGTCCGGTACTGAGCCCGGTCAGCGAGAGAGTTGCGACGCCGCTGCTGAGGGTGACGCTGGTTGCGACGCCGTCGACGGTGAAGACAACTGTGCCTGCCGGTGTGATGGATGGACCGGAGACGGTCGCGGTGGCGACAACGGATTGACCGTATGCGGGCGATGCCGGCTTGAAGGCGAGCCCGATGGTGGACGCAGGCGGGGCGGCAGGTCCGGTGAGCACGAGCTGGACGGTCGAGGGCGTGGACAGGGTGGCGTTGACAAGATTGCCGTTGAAGGTTGCTGAGTCAATGGTGGTGACAAAGGTCGTGGGCGTGTAGGTTGCGGTGAGCGCGCAGACACCACCTGTGGCCAGGGCAGAGGGCAATGTGCCGCTCAGAGTGCAGTCTGTGGAAGCGGTTCCGGCCAGGTTGTAGTCCGCGGTGTCGGTCTGGCTGATTGAAGTGAGTTGCAGCGGTTGATTGCCGGACTCAAGCAGAGAGACAGTCTGGGGCGGAGCGGAGGCTCCTGGGAAGCGCACGAAACCCTGCGTGCGCGTGAGCATTAGAACGGCTCCTTTGGAGCCGGTATAGAGGTTGCCCGCAGAGTCGATGGCCAGCGCCGAGGGTGCAAGGCCGGCAACGGTGAAGGACGCGCTGTTGGTGCTGGCCGGGACGGCCAGGATGGCTGCGGTATCGCCTATGAGCAGGTTGCCGGCGGCATCAATGGCTATGGCCGCGGGCTTCACGGCCGAGGAAGTTACCGTGGTGGTGACTCCGCTCTGCAGGTTGAAGCGATAGATGGCTGCCGCGCCGGGATCGGTGATGAGCAGGTTGCCGGAGGGATCGATGGCCAGACCGGCAGGCGCAACGAGCGTCGCGACGGCAAGTGTGCGCACGGCTCCGGTGATGGGGTTGAGCTGATAGACGGCCTGCGCGGAGGAATCCGAAATGTAGAGGTTGTTGAGCGCATCGGCGGCCAGACCGGCAGGAGTTGTGAGCGTGAGCGCCAATGTGGTGGGCGTACCGGAAGGCGAAATTTGCGTGATCAGGCCGGTAGAGGTGTCGGCGACATAGACGAAGCCGCGGGGATCAACCGCGACGGGGCCTGGCGCGGTGAGCGTAGCCAGGGTAGTGGAAGCTGCGCTGGCACCCTGCACGAATGTCGAGGGAGCAAAGCGGAGCAGTTTCTTGCTGATTGTGTCAGAGACGTAGACGTTCCCAGCGTTGTCGAGGACGAGGCCAGCGACCTGTAGATTAGCGCCGAAGCTGGACTGGGTTGCGGGATCGAGCGTGGAGCCAGCGCCAAGGCCGGTTCCGGTGAGGGCAAGGTTAGCCGTGTTGCCAAGAGAACTGTTGACGGTGAGCGGCGTGGAGCGTGTGCCGGGAACGGCTGGGGTGAAGCTGGAGGTGAGCAGGCAGTCGCTGGTGGTGTCACCGTTTGTGGCGCAGGTGCTCTTGCCCAACGACCACTCAGGTGAGGTGAAAGCCAGGGCGCTGCTGGAGGCCACAGTGTCGCCGGCAATGAAGTGAAGCTGCACGGGCAGCGTGGTGGTGGAGGCAGCTGTGGTGGAAGGAGACGCAAGACCGGTGACCACTTTGCGGATCAGTCCGTTGGTGGTATCGGAGATGTAGATGTTGCCCTGCGTGTCCGCACCGACACCGATACCATTGCCGCCATCGCCAAAACTGGCCTGGGTGGCGGGGCAGCCGTCTCCATAGACGTCAGTATGGCTGGAGCAAACCGTTGTGGCATTGGCGGCAATGGCGCGCAGGTAGCCGGTATGGAAATCCAGGAACCAGATGAAGCCGTTGCCGTCGGAGATGTAGAGGTTGCCGGCGTTGTCGAACGCCAGCTTTTGCGGAGACATGGAGACACCGGTCGACAGCACTGGAACTGTGTAGGCATCAGTGGATGTCGAGGCGTTGCCGGCGACGGTATAGATGTCGCCATTCACTGGCGAGGCGATGCCGAGCTTGGCTAGCAGCGCATCGAGCGGGGAACCGGTTCCGCAGGTGACGCAGACAACGCGGATTCTTCCACCGCTGGAATCGGCGATGTAAACATTCAGATTCGCATCCACGATAACGCCCTGCGGATTGTTGATTTCCGCGGCCGTGGCAGCCGCGCCGTCGCCGGTAGAGCCCGCGGTGCCGTTACCGGCAAAGGTATGGATATTGCCCGTGGCATCGACAACGCGAATCTTGTTGTCGGCTGTGTCGGCGATGTAAATGTTGCCGACAGTGTCGCCCCAGGCGCCTCGGGGAGAATTGACCTCGGCAGATGTAGCTGCGCTGCCATCGCCGGTCGAGCCCCCAGTGCCGTTGCCGGCAACGAGATACATCAAACCTGTCGAGACCTTGACCTCGAATATCTGGTTGCCTGTGTAGTTGGCAATATAGATGTTGCCCGCGGCATCGCTTCCAACGCCGCGCGCCTTGCCGACGCTGACCTGCGTGGGCTTGCAGCCGGTGGTTGCGCTGGGAACGCAGGCAGTGCCGCTGACCAGTCCGGCAAAGTTGCTGATCACGCCGTTGGGCGTGATGCGGCGAACCAGCGTGGCGCTGATGTCGGAGAGGTAGACATTGCCAAAGGGATCGGCCACCACGGCGCGCATATCGTCGGTGGCGGTGAAGCCGATTGCGGTGGCCTGGCAACCGTCGCCATACTTATCGGTGGCTCCGGCGCAGGCCATGTTACCGCTGCTGGGAATCGCGAGACCCGAACCGCCGGCAATGGTCGTCATGGTGTAGGGCAACGGGATGGGATTGCTGGTCAATCCAATGATCGTCGGTACGTTGACGGTGATGGTCATGGGCGCGGAAACTGATCCGGCAAAGCTGCCGCTGGCCACGTAGGTAGCCGTGACGTAGTCTGTCCCGATCGGCAAGTCGACGGAAGCAGAGGCGGTTGGGGCGCTCAATCCGGCGCTCAAGCTCAATATGGCGGAGCCAAGGGATATCTGCGTGCCACCGCTGGTGATGGAATATGTGAAGTTGACCGTTCCCGAGGGGATTCCAGCCGACGATGTGACGGTTGCGGTGAGCGCGATTGGGTGGCCCAACGTGGTGGTGGTCTTATTCGCCGACAACGCGGTGGTAGTAAGTCCCTGGTTGATTGTGACCGAGGCAACGGGGGAGGTAGAGCCAGCGTTCACGGCGTCTCCGCTATAGACGGCGGTGATGGAATAGGGGGTGAGGCTGTACGGCAGGTTGAAAGTGGCTGAAGCCGAACCCGCAGCCAACGCAGAAGTGGCATAGACATAGGTGCCTACAGCGCCACCACCGCCGACGATGAACTCGACCGTGCCGGTGGGACTGCTTCCGGTGACAACTGCCCCTGCTGTGAACGACGTTCCGAAGGTGGTTGCGCTGGGCACACCGGACAGAATTGTGGTGGTGCCGCTAAGGCTGCCAGCAGTGACGGTGATGACATACGGCGCCGTTGTCGAGTAGACCGTCTGAGCGCCAGTCAAAGTGTAGTTGGAGTCGCCGGAGTAAGTCGCGGTGAAGGTGTGCGTGCCCACCGAGAGGCCGTCGAGCGGAATCGCGATGGTGTCCGTGGTTCCCGACAGGGTCACCGTCGTTGCGATGCTGGTCAGAGCGTCGGTGAGGGTGACGGTGCCGGTGGGATAGGCAGCGCCTCCTACGGCCGGCGTCAGGATGACGACTGCCGTGGCATTCTGGCCAGCAATGATGGTCTGCGGCAGGCCCGCGGGACCGGTGAGTTCCGGCGCGATGTAAGTAAAGTTGCACGTGGGTGGAACCAGGGCGGTTTCAGTGATGTTGTTCGTGACGGTGTTTGCGTTGGCGCCGACGAAGGTTGCATAGTCCGCAATGAAGTCGGCGGATACCTGTCCGGGGCCGTAGGCCAGCGAGGTATTGGTAGGCGATGGGCTGAATTCGGAGGCCGCAAACGTTCCTGGGAAGGTGACGTTGTCCAGCGTGACCCCGAGCTGATACACAGTGCCGCTGTTGCTCGTGCCGGTGAATTGCGCCGTTCCCGCGGTGAGGAAGGTGAGGTTTTGCATCAGAATGTTTTCGAGGTTCGGCGACTCGGATCCGGTTGTGGCCTCGTAATTCGGACTGAAGACGATCTCGGCCTTGTGATCCTGGTAGCACGAGTTGGAGTACTGCACGTTGGTGACAACGCCGCCACGATCGTATCCGGACTTGATGCGAAGGCCAGTCGAATTGCTGTCGGCGGTATTGTTGATGGAGCTTCCAACGCCGGCGGTTCCATTGCCGGACGACATATTGCTGTCGAAAAGGATGTTGCTCACACCGGCACTGGTGTAGCTGCCGATGGATTCGCCGTGTCCGGCGAAGAAGTGGTTGTTGGTGACGGATATGTTCGCCGCGGGAGCCGTTGTGCCGGCTGCGCCGACAGCGATATTGTCGTCTCCGTCCGAGACCCACGAGCGGGTGATGGTGAAGTTTGTTGCGTTGCCCGGATCGATGCCGTCGGTGTTGCGCGAACTGGTGGGCGTAATGATCTTGATATCCCAGGCGGTGAAGTTGGAGGCAGCGCCTGTTGTGGAGATGTGGAAGAGCGGGGAATTGCGGATCGTGATCTTGTACAGCGTGATGTTGCTGGCGCCGGTGTCGATCTGGATGAAGCGCGGGTTCTCCTGAGTGCCGCCGCTATTGGCAATGGCGGATAGACCCCACCAGCTCTGACCGCCATAGGGCGAGATGGCGTTGATCAGCACATCGCCGCCGCGGCCATCCAGCTTGCCGAAGCCCATGATGCCGACGTTGGTCGAGGTGCCGGGTATGTCGATCAGGGGCAAGCAGGAGGCGGTCGCACTGGCGCTGCCGACGGTGCCGCAGGTATGCGTGCCGGCAACCTTGTCATAATCCTGCACGTTGCGCGAAAAGTAGACGTAGACGCCAGGATCGACCAGCAGCGTGACGTTGGAAGGCATGGAGAGCGGACCGGTGATATAGGCATTGTGGCCTGCGCCGTCCACCGAGAGTTCAACGGCCTTCCCGGTACCCGAGCAGCTTGCGAGAGCAGCTTGAATGCGTGCGCCATCCAGATTGGTCACGGTGGCATCGACCGTGGTGGGAATATCGTCACTGACTGAGGTGAGCGCGGCGGTGAGCTGTGTGCAGACGGCTGGGAAGGCGGGCTCGGTGACGGTGCGGGTGTCCCCTGTGGCTACGAACTGCTGGATGGTGAAGGGCAGTTGTGCGCTGGAAGGCGCGTAGACATTTGTGACCCCGGCATAATTTGCGGAGATGGTGTAGGCGCCCGGCGCAAGGCCCGACAGGTTGACCGTTGCCATGCCAGAAGCGTTCAGCGTGGGGGCGCTCGAGAAGACGGTCGTCGAGCCCGCTACGGTAACAGACTTTACCGTCACAGAAATCGAAGTGCCGGTGGGCGCAGCGATGCCGGTCACGATAATTGTGTACGTTGCTTCAGTGCCGCTGGCGGCATAGAGCGGATTGCCGGAGCCAGTGATGGAAACGGACGTGGGCCCCGCGGGAACCTGGTCGTTGAAGGTGACCGATCCCAGCGATCCCGCCGCAGAAAAGGTGACCAGGTCGGTTAATGGAGTGCCCGCACTCTTTGCCGAAGAAAAGTTAGCCTGGAGCGTGCATGCCAGGCCCGCGGTGTAAGTTGTAGCCGCGCTGCTGCAGCCGGCGCCTGAGCCGAAGGTGAGGGGAAATTCGCTCGCGTCAGTCTGGCTGAGAGCGGTGGAGAGATTGCCAATGTTGGTCAGTGTGCCAGCGAAGGTCGTTGTGGAGGCGGCGGTTGGGCCATACGAACCTGCATCGCGCACCACCTGCGTAATGCTGGTGTTGTGCGCGTCGGCGCTGTATACATTGCCGAGGCCATCGACGGCGAGACCGGTCGGATTCTGCAACCCGGTAAGCACGGTGACTTCAGAACCGTTGACGGCAACTTCAAATACAGAAGTGCCGCTCTGCACATAGGCATCGCCCGCGGGGTCCACGGCCACGGCCACCGGCGTGACACTGGAGATCAGCGTCGTTTGCGTATAGCCGCCTGCCGCGACCGGCGTCAACTTGTACACCGCGCTCGCGCCCTGATCCGCAACATAAACGTTGCCGGAGCCATCGACGGCAAGCGAAACCGGATTGCTGAAGCCGCTGGCGACCGTCATCTGCGATTGCAGAGTGTTGGCAACCAGAGAGAGCCGGTAGATGCTTTCAGTGGTCTTATCGGCCACATAGATATTGCCGGCCACGTCCAAAGCAATGGCTTGTGGAGCGGCTGTACCACTGGTTGGGGTGTAGGAGATCGAGGTCAGACTGTAGGTCGAGGGCGTGCCCGCGGCGGTGACCTTAAGTTCTCCGATAACCGATTGCCCGCTGGCCACCGCGAAGACGTTACCGGTCTGGTCAACCGCAATCTGGCTGGGCGTTGCCGGCAACGATGAAGACAGCGTGTAGCTGGTCCCGGCGATCGACTCCAGAATGGAAGCGCCGCTGGCCGCGTAGACATTGCCCGCGCCATCCACGGCCACGCTTGCTGGCGTAATCGAGCTGAAGATGGAATTTGTCGTGGGAGCAACAGGGGTAGTGACGCTGTTCGTGGTCGTCGATGCATTGTCAAAGGCCAGCACCGAGCCGGTCACTGTTCCACCCAGGGCAACCGTGAACGCCTCTCCGCTGGAGGCATTGGACACTGTCATTTCAGCCGAGCGCAGACCGGCCTCGGAAGGCGTGGCCGTCACCGTCACATTGCAATCCACGGAATCATCGGCATTCAGCGTGCACGATGGTGATCCGTAACTCATATTTCCGTTGGTTGAATTCTTCACCGTCGACGAGGGCGAGGTTGCTCCCTGAAGATGCGCCTGGAACGTCTGAATCAATGGGACGCCGACCGTTTGCGCGGCAAGACCCTGTGCGAGAACTTTGCGGACCAGCATCCCCGATGTGTTGCTGTTGGCATCGTAGAGGTAGACGCTACCCTGCCCATCTACGCCAAGACCGAGGCCGTTGGAATTCTCAAATTCAGCGCTTGATGCTGCGCAGCCGTCACTGTAGGCACTGAGGGACTTTTGTCCGACCGGCAGCGTGCACGAGCTGCCAGCCGCTATGTTCGAGCTGACTTGCGTGAACAGTATCCGGATATAGCCGGTGTTGATGTCGAAGAACAGAACCCGGGTGCTGTCGCCAATGTAGATATTGCCTTGCGGGCTCGTGGCCAACTTGAGGGTCGATGAATCCAGCGCTGTCCTGCTGTTGCCCAGAGTGGGTGTGGCGGACACGCCGTTCGTGCTGCCGTTGCCTGCCAGCGGATAAAAGAACCCGGTCTGCGGCGTGGAGGGACTCATGCCGGCATTGTTAATTTCGATGGCGTTGACCATCGCCGTGCCCGCCGTGCCCGAACCGCTGACAAATAACACACGCATCAGGCCGTTGCCCGCGTCGGTGAAGATCATGTTGCCGGCTGCATCGACGGCCACGCCTTGCGCATCGCTGGTGCTTGAGTTGACTGAACCGCTGGTAAATAGGCATCCGTCGCCGTGTGTGTCCAACGCGGTTCCGGTGCCATTGCAGCCAGTCGTGCTTCCCTTGGTGGTCGCGGTCGAGGTGAGACCCGCAACGGTATACACATAGCCCGCAGTCACCGCCGTCCAGGACGGATTCTTTTCGAGGACTGCCCACAGCGGATTGGTTACGCCGTTATACGTCTGCGGGCCCAACACCACACGCCAGCGGGCGAGCGCAGTTTCCGCGTAATAGACATTGCCATATGCGTCCGCGGTTGCGCCGCGCGCCGTGTTCAACTCCCCCTTGGAAGTGCCGCATGTGCCGGAGTTCTGGAAGGCAGCCACGGTGTTAGCGGCTGTGGAAAACGCCGGTGTGTTGTCCAGGCCAGTCCCAGCGGTGCCAAGGCCGGTTGTGGTCGCGGCGCATCCTGCCACCAATTCCATGTTGCCGACCGCTGTCAGAATCGGATTTGAGGCCGAAGGCGTGCCGCTGCCGCAAAGCGGCGAAGCGGTGCGGCAGACGACGTGAATCAGGTCGTCGTTGTAGCCGGCCACGATGACGTTGCCATAGGGGTCGATGCCGATGCCGCGGAAACCGTTCAACGTTGTCTGTGTCGCAGCCACGCAGCCGTCGCCGTATTCATCCACCTTTGCCGAGCAGGCAGAACCGAGGCCCGCAGCCACCGTCATGATCCCGGTGGAGGGATTAATCACATGGAGAACTTTATTGATGTCGTCGCCGACGAAGACGTTGCCGAAGGAGTCGACCTCCACGCCGGCGCGCGCGGCCGCGCCAAAGATGCCGTTGACGGCAAGGCAGCCGTCTCCAAACGCATCCGTCGATTTCACGCCAGAGGGAAGATTCGGACACTGCGTTCCGGAACTCGCCGTCATGGGCGCGAGTCCGCCTATGGTTGTCATGGTGTATGGCAGCGCGACAGGAGTCTGCGCTCCGGCATTCAGCAGGGACAGCGTGCACATCACAGGCAGGATTGCAACAGCAAAAGATAGACGACGCAGCATTGGATGTCTCCGTGAACGACGTTTGGCTAAAGAGGATCGATGGAACCGGATGTCGCGGGATTCGCAACAAACATTTGGGAGGCAAAAGCGGTCAGACCTCTCAAGCGGGAAAGTATCCCAATTCTCCCATGCTAGTGTCAACTAAATAGTCGATGCTCGCCCGTTCCGCCTTGTATATAGAACAAAATAAGCTTGTTAAGTAAAGATTAAGGCCATGGGAGAGCCCTTCCTCAAGGGATGGGTGGTCTTGCCACTCAACTTGACTGGCGATTCAGGAGACTGCGGTTCTTATTGCGGCCTGTTGTCTTAGAGCAAAATCAGGGAAACTGTGCCCAATGGGATTCATTCAGGGTCGCCGCTCCCTGGTGGTCGCGTCGACTTTGCTGCATGGCCTCTGGGTACATCATCCCTGATTTTGCTGTAAAGTTGCGAATCGATGGGAAGGTACCGGCGCCAGTCGCAGGATTCCGCAACCTGCTTGATCACAGCATTGCGCTCGCGCAGCAGGGCCAGCATGTAGCGGCGCAGGAAAAGAGCCTCGGCCAAGGGACCCAGCAGCGGAAGCGGAGCGGCGACGAGGAACCTTTCTTTCATTTCAGTTGCCCCGGATGGAAGCGTCCGAAACCAATGATCCGCTTGCATGAAACGAAAGATGCCGTGGATCATGGTGACCTGAAAGTGGGCCGGAGATTCAAGAGCCGTAGTCTTGCTGGTGAGGTTTTGCCAAACGCCGAAATGCTTTGCACGCCAGGTGACCTGCTGCGAGAGCCCGACGAGGCCTGAGGTGACGCCGCCGGTGGCGAGAGTTTGTTCCCCGGAATGAATGTTGGCAAGCAAATGCACTTCGACGCTGCGGGAGAGGTCGAAGCATCGTTCCATTGGCGCATCGATGATTGTGGTCTCTTCGAGTCGAATCATTCAAGCTCAATTCTCAAGCGCAAGGCCGGCTTGATGAATTTGACCTAAGATATATTCTCATGACTTTTGTCCTCTCACGCAGGTAACGCGTGAGGATAAGTCGAAGTTACCAAAAGCCGGACATTCAAAGGTGCGAACATCTTTGGTAATGTACCTTTCTAAATGAGCAAAGTTATGCATTACGCCCATATACAGTGGAGCGAAGGTATAGGCATGTACAGATTCGTAGTGCCGTTTCGCATGCACGCTACGGGATGGGTTGTTGTTGCCTTTTGCATCCTGATTGGTATCCGGCTTTGTGGGTTATGGCGCGGCCTGGCGTTAGGAGCCATGATCGTAGCCAGCCTGCTGCTTCACGAGGTGGGGCACATGGCGGTTGCAACGGTGCTTGGAGTTCCGGTTCGTGAGTTCGGGCTCTGTCTGCGCGGCGCCTACAATCGGAGGGGCTGTGCCAGCCGGCGCCGGGATGATCTTCTCATCGCGTGTGCAGGCCCGCTGACGAATCTATGCCTTGTATCTCTTCTGTTCTTGCCATTGATAGGGCCTCAACTCGCCTTTTGCAACATGGTACTGTGCGTCGTGAATCTCCTGCCGCTTCCGTCAAGCGATGGATTGCGCATTCTGCGCGCGCTGCGGAATTCCAAGCGGGCAGGCGGGATGATTCCGTTACTGAGCCAGCCTGGCTCGATCGTGTAAATCCACTCGCCAGGTTCTCAATCGTCAGGTTCTCAATCATAAAACACGGGGACGATTCTCGTTAGGGCTGCGAAGGCTCATTTCTTGTTTCCAAAATCCAACTGAATTTGATTTGTTGAGCGGCTTCGGCGCGTCCTTGTGACCTTGACGGGCAGCGGAGGCTATGATTGGCTGGAATCGGAGCTGGGCCCGCCGGGCGAGTCAACGGCCTAGTCAACGGAGTGAGGTTTGCCCCGTCTAATGGAATGAAAGTGTGTCTCGACCAATCATGATGAGAAATCGATGCGTTTTCCCCTGTACCGCCTTGATGCTAGGCCTGCCGTGGCTGGCCGTGGCCGGTTTGGCCCAGCAGTCCGCTACGCAGCAGCCCGCTTCCAACCAGCCGGTCACCACATTGAAGATTCAGGCGCGGGAGGTGGTTCTGCCGGTGACCGTGCGCGACAAAAAAGGTGCGCTGGTGACCAGCCTGAAGATCGGCGACTTTACGCTGACCGAGGATAGCCGGCCGCAGACCATCAAGAGCTTTACGCGGGAGAGCAGCCTGCCTTTCCGGGTGGGGTTGCTGGTGGATACGAGCCGCAGCGTTTCAGGGGCTCTGGAAAACGAGCGGAAGGCGGCGGGGAAGTTTGTGGATTTGATGCTTCCGGCCGATCCCAAGGCAGGCCCTCAAAGAGACCAGGCTTTCCTGCTCCACTTTGACCGCGAGGTTGAGCTGCTGGAGGACTTTACCAACTCCAGGGACAAGCTGCACCACGAGTTGGACGAGATGGGGCCGACGCGGGCTTCGCAGAACTCGAGCCAGGGACCGGAGACCAGCGGGGATGACCGGAGCAGCGGGCAGCAGTCGCGCAGCCGCGGCGGCGGCGGCACGCAGCTTTACGACGCGATCTTTCTGGCCTCGGATGAGCTGATGAAGCCCAAGGACGGGCGCAAGGCGCTGGTGGTCTTCTCAGACGGGGTGGACCGGGGCAGCAAGGAGACGCTGAACGACGCTGTGGACGCGGCGGACCGGGCCAATGTGGCTATTTACACCATCTACTTCAAGGGCGAGCAGGAGAGCAGCGGAAGCAATGGCTATCCGGGCCAGGGCGGGCGGCGCGGCGGAATGGGCGGCGGAGGCTATCCCGGCGGTGGCGGCGGAGGCTATCCGGGGGGCGGCGGCGGTTATCCCGGCGGCGGAGGGGGCAGACGCGGCGGGGGTGGCTCCAGCCAGTCCTCGGTAGACGGCAAGAAGATCATGGAGAAGATTGCCGCCCGCACCGGAGGCCGGTACTTCGAGGCCAAGGGCAAGGACAAGCTGGACGAGATCTACGCGCAGATCGCCGAGGAGCTTCGCGGGCAGTATCTGCTGACTTATACGCCGGATGTGGTGGACAAGGAAGGCGGGTTCCACAAGATTGCGCTGAAGGCGAACAAGGACGATCTGGTGGTGGTGACGCGGGAAGGGTATTACGCGCCGTTGGATAAGTAGGGATTGGAATCAGCAGAAGTTGCCGCTTCTTCCTCAGTGACTACGAAGAAGTGGCGCAGGTCTGCCTGGCCAAAGGAAGTTGTCATGGCTACATCGGCGGCGTCCCGGCCGGTTGCCATGAGCACGCGGCCAATCCGGGGTTGGTTGTTGCGGGCATCGAATGTCCACCAGCGGTCGTCAAGGTAGACTTCGAACCATGCGCTAAAGTCCATGGGCAGGACCACGGGGACGCCAATGTCGCCCAAATAGCCGGTTGCATAGCGGGCTGGAATGTTGAGTGCGCGGCAGAACGTGATGGCGAGATGTTGAAAGTCGCGGCAAACGCCGACGCGTTCCGTAAAGACATCCAGGGCGGTTTTTGTGGGCCGGGCATGCTGATAGTTGAACGCCACATGGTTGTGGACCCAGTTGCAGATGGCTTGTACGCGGCCCCAGCCGGATGGGATCTCTCCGAACAGTTCGACGGCGATATTTGAAAAGCGATCGACTTCGCAGTAGCGGCTGTTGAGCAGGAAGCAGAGTATTTCGTAGGGCAAATCGCCTACGGCGGGCTCGCGCGCGGACCAGTTGACCGCATCGGGAAGGCCTGAGTCGCGAATGAGCGTGGAGCTGCTGAGCCTGAGTTGGCCTTGCGGTGCGACGAATCGCGTGCAACGATTGCCGAAACTGTCGATGTAGCTGGTGACTTCCAGTCTCGGTTCCGTCTGCAATTCGTCCGGCTCCAGCAGATCGGGGACGCGCGAAGGATGGACGCTGAGGATCGCGACCATGGCGACTGGGGCCGGAACCTCGAATTGAATGTCGAAGGATAAACGGATCAACATTGTGACGCCTCTTGTCTTGAAGGTACGGCCGGTTGGGAGCTTGTACGGGGACGTGGGCGACGGGCGATACACAGACATCATCTCATTAAGATGCAGAAATCAAGATGCAGAAATCGAAGGGACGCCGCACTGCGGGGGGCGAGATTCGAATGAGGGACGACCTGGCGAGGAACCTTCGAGCGTTGACAAGATTGCCGGCAGCCGCCGAGACCTCAATTCGCCTCAGACGCGTTGGGTTCCGCAATTTCAACCCGGCGGTTCTCCCACTTGAATCGAGGATCCCGCTTGCAGCGTCTCTGCCTCAGGACGTGAGTTACTCTCTACCCTTCTTGCGGATCTCGATGGTGAGGCGCTTGATCTTCTGGTTGAGGGTTGAGAGAGGGATGCGGAACTGCTCGGCGGCATCGGTCTGGTTGCCGTTGCAGCGCTCCAGCTTCTCGATGATGATGCGGCGCTCAATGTCTTCGAGGATGTCAAAGAGCGAGGCGTTGGGGTTGTGTTCGAGCAGGGCATCCTGGAAGCTGCGGCCGGTGATCTGACCAGGCAGCAGATCGGAGCCTATGACGGGCCCGCTGGAGAGCACGACACCGCGTTCGATGGCGTTTTCAAGCTCGCGGACATTGCCGGGCCACTCGTAATCGACCATGGCGCGGAGGGCGTCGGGGGAGAGCTTGCGCGGAGGCAAGTCGTTTTCCTTGGCATAGAAGTCGAGGAAGTGGCTGGCAAGCAGGGGGATGTCTTCGCGGCGCGCGCGCAGGGGCGGCAGGTCGACGGTGATGACGTTGAGGCGATAGAAAAGGTCTTCGCGGAAACGGCCATCGCGCACCGCCTGGCGGAGGTCGATGTTGGTGGCCGCGATGATGCGCACGTCCACCTGAATCTCCTGGATTCCGCCGAGGTGCATGAAGCGGCGGTCTTGCAAGACGCGGAGGATCTTGGCCTGGGTATCCACACCCATGGTCGCGATTTCGTCGAGGAAGAGCGTGCCGCCGTTGGCGACTTCGAAGAGGCCTTTTTTCGAGGCCACAGCGGAGGTGAAAGCTCCCTTGACGTGGCCGAAGAGCGTGGATTCAAGCAGCTCAGAGGGCATGGCGCCGGTGTTGATGGGGACGAAAGGCTTGTCGCGGCGGGGTGAGTTGGCGTGGATGGCCTTGGCGATGAGCTCCTTGCCGGTTCCGCTCTCGCCTTGAATCAAAACAGTTGACCGGCTGGGAGCGATCTGCGCCACCAGGTCGAAGACCTTGAGCATGATCTCGCTTTTGCCCACGATGTTGACAAAGTTGTAGCGCTGCTTGAGTGTGCGCTTGAGCTGGAGGTTCTCTTCTTCAGCGCGATGGCGGGCGACGGCGGAGCGAATGTCGGCCAGCAGCTTTTCGTTGTCCCAGGGCTTCTGGACAAAGTTTTCCGCGCCGGCGCGGACGGCTTCAACGACGTTGTCCACGGTGCCGTAGGCGGTGATCATGATGACCGGCAGCTCGGGCTGGCGCTCTTTGATTTGCGGCAGAAGTTCGAGTCCGCTCTGGCCGGGCAGGGCCAGGTCGAGGAGCACGAGATCGAAGTTTTCCAGCTCGAGAATGCGCAGGCCTTGCTCGCCGTCGTTGGCCATTCTGACGGAATAGCCCTCGAGCGTGAGCAGCACTTCAAGCGACTCGCGGATGCCGGCCTCGTCGTCAATGACCAGAATGCTCGCGGGGATGCTGGCGCCGGCGAAGTTGCCGGATGCGGCCGACGCTGAAACGGGCAGATTCAAAGGCTGTTCGACCTCAGGCATGTACGGACTTTCTTAACAGCGGAAACTCGAGATGAAAGGTTGTGCCGGCGCCGATGGCGCTCTCG
>Ga0224557_1001699_pt1 | contig 20578 bp, 10 predicted proteins | sample 714S31014metaG_FD_180677 | JGI IMG/M metagenome (GOLD analysis project Ga0224557, IMG submission 180677) | Peat soil microbial communities from Stordalen Mire, Sweden - 717 S3 10-14 | ecosystem: Environmental > Terrestrial > Soil > Wetlands > Peat | place: Sweden: Norrbotten County, Stordalen...
CGTTATGGCGATTCGCGCCGGTGCCGGAATAGAGCCGAGGGTTGGGTACAATATAGCTCCATGCCTTTGACCGTCGGAACGGGGCTCGGCCCGTATGAAATTCTCGGCGCTCTTGGCGCCGCCGGCATGGGAGAAGTCTACCGCGCGCGCGATGGGCGCATGGGCCGCGGCGTAGCGCTCAAGATCCCACGCTGTCAGCCATGGCTGCGGGATGCGGCAGACCGTGTAGTCAACAAATAGAGGCGCCTGACGCTACCTCGTGACTAATTATTCCTGGGTGGTCGCGCAGCGTTTACAAACGTTTTCCACTCGCGATTGATGGTTCCGGGCGAGTCACGGGCTACTCGGAGACAGCGCGGCGGGCTGGCTTGCCTGCGGAGTTGGCTTCCGATGATGGTACTTAACGCTCGCGTGGATCGAGCTGCTTTGGCAAGCAGGTGCAGTCGTGAGCCCGCCTGCCTTGCTGGAACGCGATGAGCGAAGCTCCTGTCTATAGTTCGTGGTCTGTTGCGGCGCTTGGGGAATCGTGCTAAATCAGTGTGAGCGTAGGACCCGATCGGATGAGTTTTCCCGGCTGGGGCAATCGCCTGGTTGGCCCGAATCCGCATCCCACTGTTCATCGAAGAAAAAGGAGAAGGACGAGTCTCCGCCGAGAACCGGCCGTTCGCCGGCCCGGCGTGAGCATAGCCTGATTATGATTCCCAAATCGAAGAGAGCGGTGGTCCAAGCCGTGGCGCTCTTGTCCACGGCGTCGTGGGCGTTTGCCCAGTCTCCCGAGATGCGCCCGCCCGAGCGCCATGCGTGGGCGGACGCCAGCCTGTCCCCGGATGCGCGTGCCGACATGGTGATCGAGCGGATGACGCTCGACGAGAAGATCCAGCTTGTGCACGGCATGGGCTGGGAATCGATCTTTGATCCGCCGCAAGCCGGACCCGGAGTAAGGGCGCTGCAGCCGTGGGCGTTCATTCCCGGCATTCCGCGCCTGGGCGTGCCAGATCTGCAAATCTCCGACTCTGTGCTGGGCGTGACCGGGAGCGGTGGCAAGAGTCGCTACGCCACGGCGTTTCCGTCGGCAGAGGCCGAGGCTTCCTCTTGGGACTTAGCGCTGGCGGCTGAGACGGGCTCGACCATCGCGACCGAAATGCGTGCGCACGGCCTCAACATGTCGCTCGGTTCCGGCGTCAATCTGACCCGCGAGCCGCGCACTGGCCGGACCTTCGAGTACAAGGGCGAAGACCCGATCCTGGTGGGATTGATGGTGCGCGAGGAGTTGAAGGCCGCCCGGGCGCAGGGCCTGATCGTAGGGATCAAGCACTACGCGGTGAACGACCAGGACGGTGGGCGCATGTTCGTGAACTCCGTGCTGGACGAGCGCTCGATGCGCGAGAGCGATCTATTGCCGTTCGAAATCGCACTTCGTAACTCGGATATCGGAGCCGTGATGTGCTCCTACAACAAGATCAACGGCATTTATGCGTGCGAGAACCAGCACCTGCTGAGCGATCTGCTCAAAAAGGAGTTCGGCTTCAAGGGATTTGTCATCTCTGACTGGGGCGCGACCCACAGCACGGTGCCGGCGGCACTGGCTGGACTTGACATGGAGATGCCCGGCGACGATTTCTTTGGCACAGCGCTCAAGTACGCGGTGGAGCGCGGAGACATTCCGCTGGCGCGGCTGAACGACATGGTGCATCGCATTCTGCGAACGGCGTTCGCCTCCGGCGTGGTGGACAGCCCGCCTCAGCCGTACGTGGTGGATGTCTTCCGCGGTTTTGAAGCCGCGCAGAAGGTGGAAGAGAAGGGCGCGGTGCTGCTGAAGAACACCGATCGCCAACTGCCGCTGAAGGCCTCGACGATTCGGTCGATCGCGGTGATCGGCGGGCACGCCGACGCGGGCGTGTTGTCCGGCGGCGGTTCGAGCCAGGTCTCACCCGCTGGGGACAATCCGGTTCCGCCTCCGCCCATCACGGAGCAAAACATCCTGGGGCCGAGTGAGTCAGTCTATCATCGTTCGGTCCCGCTCAAGGGGATTGCGGCAAAAGTGCCGGGTGCAAGCGTGAAGTTCGATGCCGGCATCGACATCGCGAGCGCGGTGGCACTGGCAAGGGCGTCGCAACTGGCCATCGTCTTCGCTGTTCAGAACGCGTCCGAAGGAGAGGATCTGCCGAATCTCTCGTTGTCCGACAATCAGGACGCGCTGATCGAAGCGGTGGCCACGGCCAACCCGCATACGATTGTTGTGCTGGAAACGGGCGGTCCGGTCACGATGCCCTGGATCGGCAAGGTGAGCGCCGTGCTGGAGGCCTGGTTTCCGGGCATTCGCGGCTCCGAGGCCATCGCCAACATCCTGTTCGGCGACGTCAACCCGTCGGGCAAGCTGCCGCTCACGTTTCCCCGCAGCGAAGCGGATCTGCCGCATCCCAAGCTGAACCGCCAGCCGGCGCGGGCTGCGGCTCGATCAGTCGCGACTGCATCCGAGCCGTCGCGCTTCGTAGTCGGTGATGTTCCGGCGCGGCCTGGGTTCCTGACGAATACGACACCGTTCGACGCGGTCTACGACGAGGGTCTGCGGGTCGGCTACAAGTGGTACGACGCGGAGAAGAAGCAGCCGCTGTTCCCGTTCGGCTTCGGGCTCTCTTACACCACCTACGCGTACTCCGGGCTGAAGGCGGAGCCTGGCAAAGGACTGACGGTCACCTTCGATGTCAAGAACACCGGCGATCGAGCCGGCGAGGAGACCGCGCAGGTTTATCTCACGCTGCCGGCCTCGGCTGGCGAGCCGCCGCGGCGGCTGGTGGGATGGAGCAAAGTCGCTCTCGGACCGGGCGAACAGAAGAGTGTGAAGGTCGACGTCGAGCCGCTGTTCCTCTCGGTCTTCAGGGTGGATCGCGACGCATGGGAGATCGTTACCGGCGACTACAAGGTCTGGGCCGGTCCGTCGTCGCGCGAGTTGCCGCTGAGCGCGACGGTCCAGCTAAGCGGCAAGTAGCGACTGCGGGCCGGGGGAGCTATCATCGCCCTTTCGCGCCTTGCATGAAGGATTTCGTATCGCGCTCGCGTCGTTGGAGAGCGCGAACCTTCGCGGAACGCGCGGGGCAGTCTGCCTTGCCTACCGCAAGCTACCGATAAGAGGTGATATCGCACGCCTTCAACCTCAGCCCAGCACGGGATCAAGACCGTTCAGCGTCCGACGAGACGTTGAAGAGTTCGAGTCCGACCTGGAGATCATGTCTTTGGCGGACCGCGGCCCAGCCAAGAACCCCGCGATACTCGTGGAGAATTGGCGGACATCTTGGACGCTTCCGTGCACATGCGTGCTTGATCGGGCCCTAGTGCGCCTTCCCCGCGGCGTTTTCCAGAACCACGTTAGTTAGCATGGCGGTATCGACCGTCGCCGGCAGGTGCGAGCAGAAGCCGATGCCGACGTCGAAGGGCTCATCGAAATGAAGGACGACGGGAGGGCCGAACTGGTGCAGCGGTTCGCCTTCGATGCTGACCAGGAGGGTGATCGAGTCGCCGTGCTTCTCGATTCCGATGCGGCGGCCCTTGACGTTAGCGAGCGTGCCGCCGAAGCGGTACTCGGCATCCTTCATCTGCTCGGCCCGGGCGGCGCGCCACGCGAGGTGGATCATTCCGGCGCCGTGCTGGCCCGCCATGACTTCTTTCGCATCGTCGTCAAGATCCTGGCGGATAACGAGGACGGCCTTGCGGTCGCCGTAGCCCTGGGGATTGGGAAACGAAACGTCAGCCGCCAGAGAGATGTCGCCGGACATCTTCTTCCAGAGGAAGCGGAACTCGTCGCGCTGATACCAGATGTTGTAACCAGCAGAGTGGATGGTGTACTGCCGTGTGGCGGAATCGTAGCTTGCGCTGCCGGGAACCAGCGCCGCGCCGATATCGGACTGGCCCTCGAAGATGCCGATCGGCGCATCGAAATTCCTGCCGGGCCGGTGAAAACCCAATGGCGGAGGGACCTGCGTATGGGTGGCGGAGCCGGGCAGCGCCCAATCGGGCACGCTGGGCGGGGCGGTCGGAGACGCGTCGGGCGCTTGCGCGCACAGTTGCGAAGCGGCAGCGAGTAGCAGAAGGGCCTTCATAGATACGCAAGTTAGCATATGGATCGCACGGGCGGGCGACGGGTATACAATACCGTCATGCTTTCCAGATACCTCCTCATCGCGGCTCTGGTTGCGCCCGCGGCCTCTTCCGTTCTAATGGCCCAGACGCCGGTCGGCCCGGCACGCCCGCCGATTGTGGGCGTTGCCCACATCAGGCTGAAGACCGCCGATCTGGCCGCGGCGCGCATTTTCTACGGCCGCCAACTGGGATTTCAGGAACCGTTCGGCATCGATTCGCTCGCGGTGTTCAAGGTGAACGACCACCAGTACATCGAAGTAGAGCCGACGCTGAAGCGGGAAGCGGAAGACCGCCTGGCCCACATCGCGTTCGAGACAAGCGACGCCCGGCGGTTACGGGATTACCTGGCGAGCCGCGGCGTAAAGGTCCCGGGCACGGTCGAGCCGGATGGGGACGGCAACTTGAGCTTCTTCATTAAGGATGCGGACGGACACCTGGTGGAGTTCGTCGAGTACTTGCCGGGATCTCTGCACAGCCGCAACTTCGGGAAGGCGCTGCCGCCGACCCGCGTATCTGAACGCATGATTCACGTGGGTTTCACCATTCAGGACCGCGCCGCGGCGGACAAGCTGTACCGAGACATTTTGGGGTTTCGCTTGCAGTGGTACGGAGGCATGACGGACGAGCGTACCGATTGGGTCTCGATGCGCGTGCCCGATGGCACGGACTGGCTCGAATACATGCTGAACCAACCGCATCCATCGCCGCGAACTCTCGGCGTCATGAATCACCTGGCGCTGGGCGTCGCGAGCGCGGAGCAGGGATACAAGACCGTGGTGGAGCGCGGCATGAATCCGCCGGACAAGCCGAAGATCGGCCGCGACGGGAAGTGGCAGTTGAATCTGTACGATCCGAGCTACACACGCGCGGAGTTGATGGAGCCGAGACCGGTTCAGCCGCCGTGCTGCTCGCCGATTCTGGCTCCGTAGCGGTTTTGCAGGAGGTTAGTGTTCGTCCGGCGGGTTCGGGAGGCTGTCGGCTTCCGCCGCGCGCACGCGCATCGCTGGAGCTGCGGTGCCGGGAAATAGTGTCCGATAATTCCAATTAACGCTGCTCAGAACGTCTTGAGCGAGGTCGGGCAGAATCACGCATCGACCAGGACTTTCAGAGGTCTCGAAGCCAGCACGCAGGGAAAGTCGTCATTAGCGTTCGTGCCAGTGACGGGCTATGCTACCGTGTCGGCCGTGTCGGCGCTGGAAGTGCTTGACGAATCAAAGTAAGATATACTGCGAGCCGTCGCATGTCGCTGCACTACTTTCCCTTTCTCCTTCTGGGCGCCACCGCGCTGTACGGCGCGTCTGTTCCCGCGCTCGCCGTTGACGCGACCGCGTCACAACACCCGATCAGCCCGCTCATATACGGAATCAACGAGTTTACCGCAAATGGGGTCTGTTGTTCGCCCTTCAAAGAATGGACCGACAGCGGCATATCTGGCATCATGCACATCGGCGTGCGCCGCTGGGGCGGCGATAGCGCCTCCAGCTACAACTGGCAGCTCGACCTGGAGAACCTCAACGTAAACTTGTTTTTCACCACGTATCTGGTCGGCGACGGCGTGCACAACAGCTTCGATCTGTTCCATGAGCGAAACCTCGAAACCGGCACGGTGAGCCTGAGTACTTTCCCTCTGCTGGACTGGACTCCGAAACTGCCGCCGGATAGTGCGCTGACGCCGAACTATCAGTACAGTTGCAGTTTCCCGGTCTCGACGTATGGGCAACAGCAGCAGACCGAACCGGGGGACTCTCAGTGCGGCAATGGCATCGCCCTATCGACCGGCGACCAGATCGTGAACGATCCGAACGATGTCTACCAGCCGATCACGCCCGCATTCGGCGGACAGTGGGTGGCGGCAATGCTCAACAAGTACGGACCCGCCAACGATGGCGGAGTTCAGATGTGGGACCTGGATAACGAGCCGGAATGGTGGGACGGCACCCACCCGGATATTTATCACCAGGCGGGCTTCCCGGTGCAGCCCGCCACCTACGACGACATGCTCGCTCGCGATTTGGCGGCGGCACAGGCGGTGAAAGCCGCCGATCCGACAGCGCTGGTGGTGGGCCCCGTCGCCGCCGGTTGGCCCGGATACCTGTTTTCGAAAAAGGACTTTGAAAGCGGCTGGGGGACAAGCCCGCATTTCCAGTATTGGGCCAACCCGGTCGATCGCAACGCGCACGGCGGCATGCCGTGGCTCGAGTACTTCCTGCAGCAGATGCAGGCGGCTTCGAACCAGGCCGGAACGCGCCTGCTCGATTATCTCGACGTCCACGGGTATGTCGGCCCCTGCGTTACGAACGACTGCAGCACAAGCGCGATAGCTTTCGGTACGGCCGTCGATCCTGCGAGCACAGCCCTCCGCATGCAATCGACGCGGGCGTTCTGGGATCCGATCTACATCGTCCCCGTGGTGACGACCCCAACGGATTCCAACCCGTGCGACGACTACAACGCAATGTGCGACATAGACGGGCAGCAGCATCCGCCGATGCTGATCCCGCGCATGATCGGCTGGGTCAATCAATACTTCCCCGGCACGAAGACCGCGATTACCGAATATGACTGGGGCGCGCTCGAAGACATCACCGGCGCGGTGGCACAGGCGGATTTACTCGGAATATTCGGCGCATACGGTCTGGACATGGCCACCATGTGGCCGGATCCCAGCTTCGAGCTGGGCGTGCCGGGCGCGTTCGCGTTCCAGATCTATCTGAACTACGACGGCGCGGGCAACCATTTCGGCGAGACCAGCGTGTCGGCGACTAGCAGCGACCCGGACACCATGTCGATCTTCGCCGCCCAGCGAGCCGATAGCGCCCTCACGGTAATGGTGCTGAACAAATCCGCCAATGCGATCACCAACAGCATCAGCCTGGCCCACTTCATCCCCGCGGGTACGGCGCAGGTGTGGCAGTACGGCAGCGCGAACCTGAACGCGATTACGCAGCAGTCCCCGGTGCAGGTGTCCGGCGGTTCTCTCAGCGCCACCTTCCCGGCTTACTCGATGACGCTGTTCATCATTCCCGCCAGCCAGAGCGCGATGACCGTACCCCAGCCGGTGATTACCGCGGTAACGAGCGCGGCTTCGTACGACGACACCGGAGTCGCGCCGGGAGAGTTTGTGGCGATTTTCGGCCAGTCGCTCGCCCCGCAAATGCCACAGCTCGGCGCGGCCGACTCCACCGGAAAACTGCCGACGACGCGGGGCGGCGTCCAGGTGCTTTTCAACGGGTATCCGGCGCCAGTGGACTATACCTCGCCGGGCCAGATCAACGCCATCGTGCCCTTTGAAGCGGCGCTCTTCAGCACGGTGAATGTTCAGGCAATCAATCAGGGCAACGCGTCCGTCGCGTTCTCGCTGCCAGTGGTGACTTCGCTTCCGGGGATGTTCACGGCAAAGGGCTCGGGCTCAGGCCAGGCCGCCGTGCTGAATCAGAACAATAGCGTCAATAGCGCCTCGAATCGCGAGCAGGTGGGTAATATTCTGCAGATGTTCGCCACTGGGGATGGTTCGCGCACGCCGCCGGAAATAGACGGGCGGCTGCCCTCCACTGTTTTGACGAAACCCGAGCTGGCCTGTTCGGTAACCATCGGTGGCCTGGATGCTACGGTGACTTACTGCGGCGCAGCGCCGGGGTTTGCCGGACTGTTTCAGATCAATGTGAAGATTCCTGAAGGCGTTGCGCCCGGAAACAGCGTGCCCGTGCAGGTGACCGTCGGAACCGCGACCAGCCAGAGCAACGTGACTATAGCGGTTCAGTAGGCGGAGGCGCAGCAGCGTTGCCGGAGCTGGAGTCGCTCCGAAGGAGACATGGCAGAGCACGGCTGCTACCAAATGGTTTGGAGTCGAACGGCCAAAAGCAATTACGGACAGGCATCTGACCACGTCCCACTTCTGGCTGGCCGGACCCCTACCGATAATAGCGAATAACGCTCGCATATGCCGATGGCGCGGAACATCTAGCGCGGCAGAGCCCGGCGACCGGGAAACTGACGACAGGTAGCAACTGGTCGTTGAATTGCCCTGTCGATGACGATGTTCCGATCCCGTGAGAAAAACAAGCGTTTTCGCGCGGACGTCCGAGCCCTGTTGGTGCGAACAGCCTCAGTCGGTGTGGCATTGTGCGCCATCCTTTCCGCTCAGACTCTGCTCAATACCCGAAACCTGAGCGGCTCCGCCAGCGACACTCCCACCGCCATCGCAACCGATTCCCAAGGCAACGTGTACCTCGCCGGCGCCACCAGCTCATTCGATTTCCCGGTCACACAAGCGCTTTTCCCGCTGCTTCCCGAACCGGCGCTTCGCGCTTCCACGGATGGCCATGCCTTCACCCCCGCCGCGCTTTCCGTACCTGAAGTGGTTTCCGTGGCGGCATCCAGCGACGGCAGCCTAGTGTTGGCGGCCACCAGCGCCGGCCTCTACCGCAGCACCGACAGCGGCGGCACCTGGACGCCTTCCACAGCCCTCACCGGCCAAATCCTGGCGCTCGCGGTCGATCCACACAATTCCGGCAATGCCTATGCCGTCGTACTGACTTTCAGTTATTCCGGCTCCATTATCGGCCCCATGGCGAGCTACACCTGGACCATCTACAAGAGCGCCGACAGCGGTGTGACCTGGCAGCTCGCCGCGGCCTTTACCCTGTCACCCTTCACCGCGGCGGTATCGCGCATCGTCATCAATCCCCTCAACTCGTCCATCGTTTACGCCTTCGTGAATTCAGCCCTCATGCAAAGCGTGGATGCCGGTGCTTCCTGGCAACAGCTCACCATTCCCGCCGCGCAAGCCAATCTCGGGCAAACCAATCCCACCGGGTTCGCCATCGCTCCCTCGCAGCCTAACATCGCCTACGCCACCACCTATTACTTTCCGCTCATGAAGAGTTCGGATGGAGGCGTCACCTGGCAGCCCGCCGCGTCTATCGGATCCGCCGGTGAGAACGCCATTGCCGTGGACCCGCAAAACGCCTCCGTCGTCTGGCTGGTCGATGGAGCGGGCATCCACAAGAGCACAGACGGCGCCGCCACATTTCAAACCATCGCCGTCATGGGCGATGGCTCGTGGAAATCCATCGCTGTCTCGGATACGAATTCCGCGGAGGTTTTCGCTTCCGACGCCCATAACGTCTATGCCACCTTCAACGGCGGCGCCACGTGGACCATCGTGGCCTCCGGCCAGATCAACGCCGTGTTCGCCCCGGCCGGCGCCATCTACGTGGCTGCGTCCATATCGCCCGCCGTCTTTCTCACCAAGCTCGATCCCACCCTGACGCAGATTGTCTACTCCACGTTTCTCGGCTCCGGAAGCGTCTCGCGCATCGCCGTGGACGCGGCCGGCAACGTGTATCTGGCGGGAACCACGCAGTCCCACTCGTTTCCCACCACGCCCGGCGTATTGGGCAGCGGCTTCGCCTCCAGTTCCGCCGGTTTCGTCACCAAGGTGCGCGCCGATGGCGGTGCGCTGCTCTATTCCACCCTGCTCGATGGCCTGCCGCTCAACGGGATCGCCATCGATGCGGCTGGCGATGCCGTAGTCGTGGGCGCCACCACCGGTTGGGCCGCCATGACACCCAATGCCGTTCAGCCCACCGTGCCCGGCCCGTGTAATAGACAGTCGTCCACACTTGAAGGTGTACAAACCAACACCCATGCGTTCGCGGCCAAACTGAAGGCTGACGCTTCGGCATACGTCTATGCCACCTGGTTGACCGGCTCGTGCGGAGATGCCGCCAACGATGTGGCCATCGACTCGACTGGCGCAGCCTGGGTCGGTGGGCTAACCTACTCGACCGATTTCGCCACCACGGCTAACGCGCTGACGCCTTCATTTCCCAATATCAGCGATGCCGGATTCGTTTCGCAGCTCAGCCCGGACGGATCCAGTCTGTTGTATTCCACCTTTGTGGCAGCGAACTTCGACTCCACCGTGACCGCCCTAGCGCTCGACGCGGCAGGCAATGTGGTCATCGCGGGCACGGGCGATGCACAAGCGACACCGGGGGCTTACCAGCGGCCGGTCGGCAGTTGCCCGGTGGTGTTCGGCTTGGTAGGCACCGCCGCCACCGGTACCGATGACGGCTTCGTCATGAAGCTAAGCCCGGGCGATTCGGCGCCCCTATTCCTGGCCACCATCGGCGGGTCCTGCGACGATTCCACCAGCCGCATGGCCCTCGATTCCGCGGGTAACATCTGGGTCACCGGCGACACCTTCTCGACCGATTTCCCCACCCTGGCGCCCTTCGCCAATCTCGGCCTGGCGAGTGCGGGCAGCGTGCCAGGATTCCTCGCGGAGTTGGGTGCGTCAGGCTCCGCGCTTCTTTCCGCCAGCATTTCTGCAAACATGGGAGCCGTCGCCGCCGGCCCTGGAGGATTCGTTTACTTTACCGAACCTATGACCGTGCCTGGCAAGACCGGAAGCGCCGTCTTGGCTGCACGCATCGATACCAACCAGAGTCCTGCGATTTCGCTCGATGCAATCCACTCGTTCGGCCCGTTGCAGCCCCTCGCGCCTGCCTACGTGCCTTTCGCCATAGCCCCTGGAGAAGCCGTGCGGCTCATCGGCCGCGGCATTGGCCCCGTAGATTCAGTAAGCGCATCCTCCGCTCCCGCCCACGTCCTGCCGATCCTTGCCGGAGTGCAGGTAACATTCAACGGCATCGTGGCGCAATTGGATTCCGTTCAAGCCACCCAAATCGTGTGTTTTGTCCCCTTCGCGCTCGATGGCACAACTTCCGCCAACGTGCAGGTCACCTATCTGGGAGCGGTATCGAACCCGTATAGCATTGGGATTGTCGCGCAGAACCCCGATCTGGTCGCGGTCGCCAACCCGGATGCTTCGCCCAACTCGGAATCCAATCCAGCGCCGATCAATAGCGTGGTCGCCATCTACCTCACTGGCCTGGGGCAGACCATTCCCCCGTCCACGGACGGAGCGGTAAACATGACACCCTTCGTTTCGCCTCGCATCGTTCCGTCAATCGTAACGAATGGGATTCCGGAGCAGCCGGTGTTTCTGGGCGCCGCCGTGGGCCAGGTCGCCGGCGTGATGCAGGTGAACCTCTTCGTGCCCAATCCCGGCGGCGCAACCAATAACGGAGTACACATCGGCCCGACGTTCTTCCGCATTTGGACCATCCCACAGCCATGAGCCCCACAGAACCGCGACCGTCAAGGGGCGGCCTGGACGGCGTTAGCGCGCAAGCCCTAAGTCGCCAGCTTCCCTGCCGAAAACAGTGTCCGATAACAACGGTTAACGCTCGCGTGAAACCCTTGCTGCGGACGAGGTAGGAGACTCTCTTCGCGCCGTCGAACCCGGCACGCGTCGCCGGCGTGGCTCGGAATGGAAAGAAGATACAGAGGACCTTAGAGCTGGTGAGGACAATCACTATGGTTGTATAATTATTTAGGCGTCCAGGAGACTGACATGTCACCCATGACGCTGAACCCTGCCCTCATTCCCACCGGCGCTCGGAAACTTGTCCGAGCCTTGGTTCTCTTGTCTCTGGCCGCCGCGCCCGCGGCTGCCGCCAGCCCGATCTGGACCCAGCAGCAGGAGTTGAAGGCTTTCGATGGCGCGGCGGGGGACTATTTCGGCGGCTGCATATCGGTGAGCGGCGATACGGCGGTGATCGGGGCTCCCGGCAAGAATGGCTTCCAGGGCGCCGCGTACGTGTTTGTCCAGAGCGGCGGAGTATGGAGCCTACAGCAGGAGTTGACCGCTTCCGATGGCGCGCCTAACGACCAGTTCGGCGCCATCCCGTCCGTGAGCGGGGACACCGCTCTGATCGCGGCTATGGGCAAGAACGGCGGCCAGGGCGCCGTGTATGTGTTTGTGCGCAGCGGCGGAGTGTGGAAGCAGCAGCAGGAGTTGACCGCTTCCGACGGCGCGCCGGGCGACAATCTCGGCTACTTCGTGTCGGTCAGCGGGAGCACGGCGGTGATCGCGGCTCCGGGCAAGAATGCCTTCCAGGGGGCGGCGTACGTGTTCGCGCAAAGCGGCGGAACATGGAGCCAACAGCAGAAGTTGACTGCTGCCGATGGCGCGGCGAACGACCAGTTCGGCGTTTCCGTCTCGGTGAGTGGGAACACTTTGCTGATCGGGGCTCCCTTCAAAACCGTCGCTTCGAACCCTAATGTCTATCTCCAGGGGGCCGCGTACGTGTTCGTCGAGAGCGGCGGGGTATGGAGCCTGCAGCAGGAACTGACCGCATCCGATAGCGCGACTGGCGACTTCCTCGGCTACTCCGTGTCGGTGAGCGGGGACACGGCGCTGGTCGGGGCTATGAACAAGAATAGCGCTCAGGGAGCCGCGTACGTGTTTATGCGGAGCGGCACGGTTTGGAGCCAGCAGCAGGAGTTGACTGCTTCCGATGGCTCGGCGAGCAACCAATTCGGCTACTTCGTGTCGCTGAGCGGAGGCATGTCGCTGATCGGGGCTCTCGGGAAGACCGTCAATTCGAATGCCCACCAGGGAGTCGCGTACGTGTTCGCGCAGGGCGGCGGATTGTGGAGCCAGCAGCAGGAGCTGACGGCGTCCGATGGCGTGGCGGGGGACTATTTTGGCGGCTTCGCATCGGTGAGCGGGAACACGGCGGTGATCGGTGCCAATACCAGGAATAACGACCAGGGGGTCGCGTACGTGTTTACTTCGCCGCAGCCCGCCATCACCGGCCTCATCGTGTCGGGCGGAGGCTTCAACATGGCGCCCAATGCCTGGGTAGAAATCTACGGCGCCAGCCTGGCGCCGCCCAGCGTGGGCGCGGACGGCCTCCTCTGGAGCAGCGCGCCCTCTTTCGCATCCGGCCAAATGCCGACCCAGTTGCAGGGCGTCAGCGTCACGGTGAATGGCAAGCCGGCGTACGTTTCCTTCATCAGTGCCACGCAGGTGAATGTGCTGACGCCGCTCGATTCGACGACCGGCGCGGTCGCTGTGACGATAAATAACGGCACCACCACCAGCCCCGCGCTTACTGCGAACGTGCAACCGGTGTCGCCGGGATTCCTCCGCTTTAACGACGGCATCCACATTGCCGCGGAGCACGCCGATTACAGCCTGCTGGGGCCGGCGTCCCTGTCAGTGCCAGGATCTACCTTCACGCCGGCCAAACCGGGCGAGATCATCCTGCTATACGGCGATGGCTTCGGCCTGCCGGTTTCAACGATAACAACCGGATCGGATGCACAGACCGGCCCGCTGCCCACCTTGCCGCAGGTCACCATCGGTGACACTATGGCCACGGTTCAATACGCCGGGCTCATCAGCCCAGGGCTATATCAGATCAACGTGGTGGTGCCATCGACCGCGGTAAACGGCGACAACCAGGTGATTGCGACTTACGCCGGCGCCAGTTCACCCACGGGAGCCATGATTCCAGTTTCCCAGTAGGAGCCGGACGAGCCCCCGGCCTGCCCCTGAGGTTTGTGCATTTCTTCGCGGTCACCTGGGCGCGACCGAACGCCGCTCCCGAGGCGCATCGGCATCGCGGCAAGCTACCGATATTGAACCTTAACGCTGCCCACAAACCCGCTCGCCGCCCCGTGCGGGAAGCCATTTTCCGAGTGGCCGACAACTCGGGAATTGGCGGAATTCGCGCTGCCAGTACCCGCTGTCCCAGCCTTCCATTCAATACCCTGTCTTCGCCAATTGACATTCACCCCCGTATAGCCCGTCGTCGAGTCGCGCGGGTGCCGCAAGCAGGATGTGTCGCATTTTTACTATCTTCGACTGCGCTTGCACGACTATCCTCATCTGGAGGCGTGGATCAGTTATGGCGCGGTGCCCTATCAGTCCCGGAAGTCCGGACTGGGCGCCGCTGCCGTCTCTTGCACGCGAACGGTGCGTGACCTGTAGTGGGCATCCAACAATCGCGGGCCGCGGCCTTAGTTGACTCTGCCAAGGTATTTGTCCAGCCACGTCAACACTTCCTTCGACAATGCGTCCTTCTGCTGGCTGACGCCATGCGGCGTATCGAAGACCACACGGCGCTTTTCCGCGTCCGGTGTTCCGAGTATGCGAAACATCGGCTCTTGCGCCCGGTCGGGCGAAAAGGTAAAGTCGAACCGGCCATTGACCATCAGCACGGGCTTGGTCAAACGAGGGGCGAAATTCACCTGGTCATCTGCCGGCACAGGGGGCGTCAGGAAGAAGCCTCCATCGAGGAAGACGATGGCTGTGAAGCGCGGTTCCAATGCCGCAAAAATGACGCCGTAGGCGGCGCCCCAGCTTGCTCCCAAATACGCGATTCTGGTCTTGTCGATATCCTGGCGGGTTTCGAGAAAGTCGATTGTTCGCCCTATTTCCTTGGAGTGCTGGATAACTTGATTCAGGTCCCCGATGGCTCCGGGCGCAACGAATGTGCCCGAGTGTTCGTAGGTCCCCGTGTAAATCGGGTAGACCAGTGCGCGGCCACTCTTGATGACGTAGTCGACGTCATCCATGTCGCCAAGATCCTGGCTGCTGGGCATACAGACCACGGCGGCGCTCGGAAAGAAAAGCACGGTTTGGTACGGCGGACGGACGTTCCTCGGGAGAAAGAGGTAGAGCGGGAGGCGTTCGCCCTCGTGCCCCGCATCGATCGTGATTTTCTCCTTGGTCCAATCGGTTGTGTTCTCCACAATGCCTTCCGATTTCGCGTTCAGCGGCGCATGGTCGTAGGCGTACATGATCCGGTAAGCCTGAAACACGTCGTCCGGGACGGGTCTTGCCTTGGTGAAGTCCCTCGCCTGCCGGACCAGGGGTGCAGCAACCGCAGCCGGGATTGGTCCTAGATTCCGCACACAGCGGAAGCCGTTCAAAGCCGAGCGGTCGAACGGCGGCAGGGCTTCCGGATCGTATGCCAGATAGGTCTGCGTTCGCCAAGCCCCGCCTAAGATGAAGCGGCGGTCCCCATCGACGGCGTTCCAGCTCCATTCCCTGACATTTCCGCTCATGTCATAGGTGCCATAGGGACCGACGCCGGGAAATGTCCCAACCGGGACCGGCCCCCGGCCATTAAAGTTGCTTTGATTGATGCGATAAACCACGAAGTTGGAAGGCGCGGCCTTATGCCACTGCAGGATGACGGGCAGGCTCTTGCCGGCAAAGGCCGCATAAGCAGCGGCCTCATACCAGCTCACGCCTGACACCGGGTAGTCGGCTTGGGTCGGTGGGAAATGGCCGCCCTCCCAGGTGGAGGGCCCGGGACGGCCTGTGGGATCGCGAAACAAGTCCATGGCCTGCCGCCAGGTCAGTTCCTTGCCGCCGTTGATGAACTTTTCCTTCCAGTACTCAGATTTTCGATAGCCGCCCTGATCCACGAACTCCTGATATTGGCGGTTGGTCACTTCAAACCGATCGATGTCAAACGGCGGAAGCTCGTGGCCCCACCATCCGAGGAAATCAATCATCTCCGCGTAGTAGCCGCCCGGCACGGGATCCATGCCGGGCGGTGTTCCCTCAGCCGGCAACGCGAACCGCATGTTGTCCTCCGTCTCCGGCGCTGCGACGAATTCCGGTGCGCCCGGTCGGGAGACCCTCCAACGAAAGTATCCGTTGGGGATACGCACCCTCGTGAGGGGAGTCGCGCCCAAGGAAAACCAGGCGCCCGGCGTGACATAATCCTGAATCTCCACCTTCGATCCGGCGGGCACGGACTGGACGGAAATGAGGCGTGTCGAGGACTGGACAAGTTGCGCCAGCGCTGGATCGCCTGGCAGAACCCGCTCGGCCCTGTGCAATAGGAGGAACGCGGCGAGAGGCTGTTTCGAGACCAGCCGGGAGATCTCCGGGATCGCTTGCTCGCGCACCCAGTGCCGCTGCTCCGAGCGCTGGTAGAACAACACTCCTGCGGCTGCCAGCAAGAGAAGGATCACCACTGCGGGAATGGCATATATCGGCCGCAGCAGGGAACGGACGCCCTGCAAAGACGGAGCGGCGAGCCGGCCGGCAAGCGCGGACAACTCCTGAGACACATCGATCGCGGACTGGCAGCGTTTGGACGGGTCTTTTTCCAGGAGTTTCTCCACCAGCCTGTCCAGGGTGGCTGGAATTCCAGCGCGATTCTGAGACGGCGCAGGTGTCGCAGTAGGAGAGCCGGTCGAGAGCATCTGTCCCAGCGACGCTCCCGGAAACGGAAGCCTCCCGGCGGCCATTTCGTAGAGAACCAAGCCTAGTGAGAATAGGTCCGTGGCACTAGTGGGCTCCCGGCCCTCCACTTGTTCGGGAGCCATATAGGCGGGCGTGCCCATGATCGCGCGGCTCTCGGTGATGCCAGATTCGGACAGCATCTTGGCGAGCCCAAAATCCAGCACTTTTACGCCGTGGCGGGTGAGCATGACGTTGGACGGTTTCAAGTCGCGATGCACGATTCCGCGCGCATGCGCCTCCGCCAGCGCGCTGGCAATCTGTGCTCCATAGCGCGCCACGACTTCAGTGGCCAGTGGGCCTCTCTTGATTTCCGCTGCCAGAGTGGAGCCTTCGATGAGCTCCATGACCAGGTAGTTTGGGCCGACGTCGTAAAGCGTGCAAACGTGGGGATGGTTCAGCGTGGAAATCGCCCGAGCTTCGAACTGAAATCGTTCGCTATAGCGTTCGGACGCAATCTTGATGGCAACCACGCGCCCCAATCGCGTATCGACGGCGCGGTAGACGGTTCCCATACCACCGGCGCCGATCTGGGCTTCGATCTTATAAGGACCGAGCTGCGCTCCCGGGGAAACGACGGTTCGCGTAGGCTCGGCCAGGAAGCCTTCGAGCGGCTGGAGAATCTGACTGCCGGATTCCAGTTCCAGCATTCGTTCCACGCGGGAGCGGATTTCGGGATCTGTACACTCCAGCAGGGCTGCGCGCTCGTTGGGATTACGCTGCTGCGCCGCGTGGTATAGATCTTCGATTTGGCGGAATTGCTCCGGTGTCATACTCGCCGCGTCGCTCGATGATTCCCTACATATTACGCCATTCCCGACCAGCCAGTGCCGAGTGGCCACAGTCGGCAAACACGAAAAAGGGCCAGAGCCGCGCGCTCTGGCCCCGCTTGACTCCGAAGCACATTACCGCGCCGGCACGATCGCAGCGATGGGAATCATCTGTGCGACTTCCCGCTCTTCGGTAGCGGTCCCGTGCTTAGGTGTGTGCGGTGCATAATAGAGAACCACGCCGATATCCGGCAGGCGAATCTCGCGCACCGTGCTGCCGGTCTTGCCGTTGTCGATCACCAACTCGGCTGGGCCGGCCACTGCCGGATTGTGACTCTGGGGCAGCACCGTGGCCACCACTTTTCCGTTTTCCCTTACTTGCAGCATGTTGCCGGTTCTCAAGCCCTGCAGGTTGAAGGTGTAGTCGCCCGCCTGCAAGGTCGCTGTACCCCAGCGGACTTCAGACGGGAGGGAGAATTTCCCTTGGAACGATTGTGCGCTCGCAGCTGCGACGCCCAGGCTGAATAACAGAACCCCCAGCGCCAGGGTGCGGAGCAGCGTGTTGTTTCGATTCGATGTCATGACGAACCTCCTTAATGTTCGTTGTTGGCCAACCCTCAAGTTGCCTTCACCCTGATATGCGCAAACCCGTTCCCGAAAGGGTCAACCGCAGCCAAAAATGGTTTGGCAGTCAGCCGAGAGATCCGCCGCTATCCGCGCCCGAAGTGATGGAGCAGGCGCGGACTCCATCCGCCGGACCGCGAACCCGGCATTACCTGGATGTCAATCCGGCGATCAACGAGTTTGATTTAAGTGCAGTCGAGCCGCAGGGTAGATCGGTTCGTGTGTAGACGATTTGACGAAAAGATGCCGCGGCAAGGCATTGGCTAGCGCCGTTCTACCGAGACAGCTCGTGCATTAGCCAAGCGCGGGCGAATTTCCAGTCGCGCTTGACGCTTTCCGAGGAGATCTTCAGCACCTCGGCGGTTTCCTTCACGCTCAGGCCGCCGAAAAAGCGCAGTTCCACCACTTTGACTTTGCGGGCATCGAATCGCGCCAACGATTCGAGCGCCTCGTCCAGATCCACCAGCCGGCTGTCCAGTTCGGGCAGGGCGTCGACGGATTCGTTCAGATCCACCCGCACCACCTCTCCTCCGCGCTTGTGGGACCCGCGGGCCCGGGCCGCATCCACCAGGATGCGCCGCATAATCTGGGCGGAGATGGCGAAGAAATGGGCCCGGTCCTGCCATTGTACGCCGGTGACATCCACTAGACGCAGGTAGGCTTCGTTGACCAGGGCGGTAGCTTGTAAGGTGTTCCCGGGTTGTTCCTTCTGCATGTAGCGTCTGGCCATGCGGCGCAGTTCTTGGTAAACCAGCGGCATCAACTGCTCCAGCGCTGCGCGGTCGCCGCCGCACCAGGCCCGAAGTAAACGCGTGACCTGCGCCGTCTGAGTATCCATTTATCGGAATTATAGCTCCCGTTTGCAGTTTTCTCGTTCGCTTTCTGCTAGCGGAGACTGCCCGCACGAAAGGACATTCTCCAGAACTTCATAAATAGCCAATCTCCGCTGGTTGTTCAAAGGCCTCCGAAACTAAACCATTATCCGTGACCGTCCGAACCGTGGCAAGCCGGGGTAAAACGTCGTACCCACGGATGTGCATGCGAAAGCAGCTACCGATAACCCGAATTAACGCCGTCTTCGGACCGCTTGCCACCCGCCGTCCGCGGGCCGCTTCGCGAGTGGCCGACGGCCACTCATGGGCGGAGTCGCAGAGCTTTCAAGTCCGGGCCCCATACTCCTGGTGTCGCGCGCCACAATGGAAACCCGCGATCACGAGCCGCATCAGTAGCGGACCGCCACCGTCGAGGAGCGGACCTGGTCCAGATTGTAAAGCTCCGCTCGCGCATGGGAGCGGCTCGGCTCCGGCGGTGCGTCACATGCCGAGAGTGCGCCCACCAGACGCTCCAGAATCCCGCGGCTGCGCGTGAAACGGCGGCGGCGGCTTCGTAGAAACTCGAACGTGAACGGCGAGCGGCGTTCCAATTCCCGGACGTAAGCGGCCGAATAGAACTGCCGCGCTTCGCCCACGGCCCCAGTGAGGAGCATGAAGAAGCTCGTGCGGATAAGCTCCTTGATCGCCGGCGGCGCGGCCGCACCGATCCCGTCGAGATCCGCCAGCACACGGGCGCCGAAGTGGAAGCTGCGGTTGGTCGCGGCGTCCAGCGGCTCACGTCCCGCCGCCTCGGAGAACGCCGTGCGGATGCCGTCCCGGGCGTCGGCGGCGACGTCCTGCAAATCGTCGCCGAGCTGCAGCGCGACGCCCCAGGCGAAAGCAAACTCGGCCGCGCTTGGCGCGAGCGTGCCCGCGGCGAGCCAGGCGTCCGCAAGCACCGATGCCCCGCCCTTCTCGAAGATGATTTCGAGGAGGTCGCCCGCGCCGGCCCCAGCCGCGCGATCGAGCTCGAGGCTCCTCTCCTGCGCGCGATGGATGGCGCACAGGCTGGCAAATACCTCGGGGTACTCGGTGCGGCGGTACTGGCTTTCGATCAGGCTAACCAAAGCCCAGGCCTGCTCCTCATGCCGCCCGGCGGGCGCAAGCTCCCCTCCCTCCAGGCGAGCCCCGAAACGCCGGTTGAACGCGTGCTTATGGGCTTTCGAAACGCCTGGGTGGTCGAGGTAGTTGTCCGTACAGGGGTAGAGCATACTGTACCCGAAAATCGCGGGAGTCAGCCGCGCCGGCAGGCCCAGCATAATCTGGAGGACGTTCGTCGTCCACGCGTTGCGGCTGGCCTGGAAGACGTCGCCAGTGCTCACGGACGGATCGAAGAGCCGGGCGGCTCGGGCGAATTCCTTGCCCGTTTCGGTGAAGCCGCCGTCGAGCAACAGATCGAGATGGCGGTCCTCGAAATCGAGTGCCTGGCGCGCGAAGATGCGGAATGCGGCGATCAATCGCTCTTTCGCTGCGGCCTGCCCCGGCCAACTCCTCGGCGCGGCGCGAAGTTCGGCTTCGACGGCTTCGAGGTAGCGGTCGAGGTGCGCTTCGCGGCGGGCCTGCTCGCGTGCAGGATAGCAGCGCAGAAAGGCAGGCGGCTCGGGTTCGGCCTGGCGCCACCACTCGAGAAGGCGGGCCGTGACGGCGTGCCGTTCGTGTGGCATGTCTCAGACTATGCTACGCAGATGTCGTGCGCGATGTTCCGTGGCATCGGGCGTCCCGATTGGCCCTTACGCTGTGCAGTGGGCGAGCGTAGAATCACCAACGCGCAAGCGTTGTCAGACAGGCCGGCGAAACGGAAGGAGCTAGTAGATCGGAACAATTGACCTGGGCCGGCACTTGAGCAACTGGGATCTTCCTGGCAAGACGGCAACCGATATCACCACATAACACTCCGCTGCCAGGATCGCAATTCTGTGCTCGCCTACGTGTCGCTAGTATGTGAGTTGTCCGGTCCAATTCACACGTGATCTGTCCGCTTTGGTCGGGGCGGGTGATGCTGGGTAGTGGACGAAACCCAGCAGTACTCAGCCGCCGAGATGGAGCGGATGATG
>Ga0224557_1001700_pt1 | contig 20565 bp, 26 predicted proteins | sample 714S31014metaG_FD_180677 | JGI IMG/M metagenome (GOLD analysis project Ga0224557, IMG submission 180677) | Peat soil microbial communities from Stordalen Mire, Sweden - 717 S3 10-14 | ecosystem: Environmental > Terrestrial > Soil > Wetlands > Peat | place: Sweden: Norrbotten County, Stordalen...
GCTCATCTGTTTCTTGTCAACATCGGTGAGCTTTCCTTCCGTCTTCAAGTCCTCGTAGAACTCTTCCTTATTGTCGACGAAGCTGTTGAAGGCCGCATCCGTAACAAGATTGACGAGGTGGTCCTCAACGCGTTTCTTCGCCGTTGTTGCTTCATCCTCCCAAACGGCGTACTGCTGTTGATCGAGTTGGATCGTGCGATTGAAGCGCATGATGGTGTTTTGCAGGCTCACCAGTTGCGCGCGTTCCACCGCCAGTTCAGTTTGCAGTTGCTCGCGGGTGGGGATTACCTTCTCGAAGCCATGAGGACAGGTTCCACTCGCAGATTCCTGCCGATCTGAAGCAGGCGCTGCCCCAGCTGCCGGCGCGGCGCTGCCGGAGGACGAGGCCATGTTGAGGAGCGGCACGACCGGATAGGTTGGCGCGGACGCTCTGGCAGGAGAATGCGCCGGTGGAAGCGGCGCATTGCTTCGCGCGTTGGGCTGGCTGCTGGCCGGAGCTGGGATAGGAGCCACCGTGGTGCCTGAGATCGCCACCGCTGGATGCACGGTACCGCCACCGGGAGTATCAAAACCGGAACGCGCTAAAGCCGCCGCATCTTCTGGCGAAGCGGCGGTGGCCGCCGAGTGCGACGTGGCGGCGATCTGCTGCAACTGCGACTGCGCGGGCTGGCTTGCGGCTGCGCTAGTGGGAGAAGGATTGGCGGCCGCGCCGGCGGGAGCAGGATTCGCGGCTGGGCCAGCGGGAGCAGGATTGGCTGCTGCGCCAGCGGGAGAAGGATTGGCAGCCCCTCCGGCGGGGGAGGGAGCGGAGTTGCGCGCCGCATCCATCAGGCGCTGCTTTTCCTCCGGCGGCAGATTATCGATCTTGGTCGCCAGGTCGGCCAACTGCTGTGGCGACATCTTGCGTACATCCGTGATCGTGTCCGCGGGCACCGCGACCTCGGCGGGCGGGTTGCTTCCGGCAGTTGTTCCCTCGACCGGCGCAGGAGAAGCCGGTGGTGTGCTGCCACCGTCCATCTTCAGGCTCAGCTTTGGTCCATCCGAGCTCGCGCTGCCAGACCCGGAGCCGGACCCATTGGTGTAAATGCCAGGCAGACCGGCTTCGCCGTAGGGAGTTGTGCCTCCGTTCCCCGTGGTGTCGTTCAGAGCGATTCCCGGCAATCCCGCTTCTCCGACGTGGTGTCTGCTGCCGCTTCCGCTGTCGCTCAGCTTCAGTTGCAACCCGGAGCCGCCAGTGCTCTTCATTGGCAGCTCAGGCAGGCCGGCGAGCTTCAAGGAAGCCTGCAGCCGGTTGCAGATGGCGGCCAGCCGCTGCGCCTCCTCGATGTTGTGCTGCTTCTCGGCCGCGGCCTGGCGCTGCTGCAGCTCCGCCATCATCTGCTGCTTCTGCGCGTCCGCCGTTGAGTCTGTGCTGAAAAGCATCTGGAAGAAGCTCTGCATCACGGCGCCGACCACTTGCTGCTGAATGGCGTTATTCAGGTTGGCCGCGCTTTGAGCGGCGCTGGGGCGTGGAGTGCTGGAGCCTTGCGTGCTGGAGCCTTGCGTGCTGGAGGGAGGCTGATAGCTACACGAAACCACCGCCCCGGTTGCCGGGTCGGTACACTGCGGAGCGGAGGCCGGAGGAATATATTGTGCGAATGCGGACGCTGCCGGGAATGCACTCACAACCAGAAGGAGAGAGATAAGGAAGACAATCTGCGTGCGCATGGTGGCCCCTTCCACCTTGGGCCTACAGCGGTCCGTGATGGAATTACGACGAATTGATTGTAGCCCTTATCTCTATGGGAGCATTCCAAAAAAGTGCGAGGGAGCGGAACCATTCCTTTCTTGACAGCCGGGGCAGCGAGAACAAGAATGGCATGTGAGTTCAGACTCAGGCTGAACATGCTCGCGCAACTTTCCCTCCTTGCTCGTCTCCATGCTCGCCGTAACCGCATTTCGGTTCAGGAGCATCATGAAAAACATCCCACGTATATTCATTCTCCTTGCAGGTCTCTTTCTGGCACTGATGCCAGCCAATCAAGCCGCGGGCCAGCCGCAGTACTCCTCATCCCCCACCAATGCATTGAGCCTCTGGCAAGCCGGGCATGCCATAGACAACGCCAGCAAATATATCACTGTGGAACCATTGAGCGAGAAGACAGACTATTCCATCGATCCAGGCAGCATCAAGATCACGGCCGTCGGGATGGAGTTTGACGCTGTCTACAGAAAAGGCAGAAAAGGCGGAACGAAGCATCTTCAGGTTAACGTCAAGGATTTGGTAAAGGTCTCGGCGACATGCGGAGATCATTCCTATTGCGAGCTGAGACCTGCGGCGGGGGGAGATAAACTCGGAGAGCTCGCGGTTCAAGACAAGGATGGAGTCCAGTACGAGCTCTGGTTCGGATGGACTGAATTTGAGAGACCGTGTGGGAGCGCGGAGAAGGGTGAATGTATCCAGTCCGCATACTGGTTTGCCGCAGCCCTCAATGGCCTGCATGAACTCGCCATCTCGCACCCAGCCGGCTTGGGCGATTTCCATGCGCAAGCCGCGGCGTGGCGCGCCCTGACGACCAAACCTGCGTTGGCGGAAAACGCACGCATCCTCCGCCTGGCAGCCGAAGACGCCATCAAGCGGCAGAAGCCGGACGAGGCGCTCAACGACTTCGAACTCGGAGTCCAGGCGGACCCGACCTGGGCGCAGGGATGGTTCAATGCAGCGCTGCTTGCCGGTGAACTGGGCTTCTTCGCCGACGCCGCCGAGCATATGCAGAACTATCTGGAGTTGCTGCCGGATGCGGCCGACGCGAAGTCCGCGCGCGACCAGATCGACCTGTGGAATTACAAAGCCGGCCAATCGCCGTCGGCGGCCCAAGCTACTGGAGTGCCAGGAAAAAAGTAAAGCTGTCCTACTCTAACGATTGACTGCACCCAGGGAAGGAAATTCATGAAGAACGTTATCGCACGTTTTTGGGCCCTTGTTGTTCTGGCTTTTCTACTCATACCCGGAGTGAAGGCATCAGGCCAGACACAGTACGCACAATCGCCTCCGGATGAGATAAGCGTTCGTCAGGCACGCCGCGCCATCGTCTCCGCTGGCAAATATGCCGGTGCGTTCCATCCCGCAAATTTTGCCTTCCATTATTTCTCAGTCAATCCCAGCAGCTTAGTGCTAACGCTCGACAGTCTCGATTTCGATGCCACAAACAAAAAGAAGGAGACAAAGCATTTTCGAATTAATCTCAAGAGCATCGAGAAGCTTTCTGCGATCTGCAACGGCGGCTTCTGCTCGTTGGATACAGCGTCGGGAAACTATTACACAATTCAGGACAAAGAGGCAGTAGAGTACCGCCTCTACTTCGGTTGGGATCCATACGGTCCAGATATTCCGCTCTGTTCGATTGCGAAGAATGCCGCTGACTGCCCCCAATCCGCTGCTTGGTTTGCCGCAGCCCTCAATAGTCTGCACGCATACGCCATCTCGCATCCCAACGATTCGGGCGACTTCCATCAACAAGCCGCGGAGTGGCGTGCCCTGACCGCGAAACCTCCCCAGCCGGAGGAGGTTCGTGTACAGCGTCTGTTGGCTGAAGACGCGGTGAAGAATAATAAACCTGTCGAAGCGATGAATGATTACGAGATTGGACTACAGTTCTCTCCCACCTGGCCGGAGGGCCACTTTAACGCAGCCTTGATTGCCGCGGAGCTGAACGACTTCGCCGACGCCGTCGATCACATGCAGTCGTACCTGGAGCTTGTGCCCAACGCGGCAGACGCACAGGCCGCGCACGACCAGCTCACGATCTGGCAGCACAAAGCCGGCCAGCAGAATCCCGCAGGCGTCAAGTAATTCAAGCATTCCTTGTTCAAGCGATACCACGAAAGGAAGAGAACCCATGAAACGCATTTCTGGAATTATCGCAACCGTTGCAGCTCTGGTCCTGATCTCGATTCCCGCGGCCATCGCGCAGCCTTCGTCGCCTACGGCGGACACCATGACCGCCTGGCAGGCACGGCGCGCCATCATCGAATCCAGCGTGTTTATGCGTATGCGATCGAACTTGGCGCATGTCGATCGCAGCAGCATGCGGTTTACCTCCGGCACCTTCGAATATGACATGAGCAAGAATGACAAGGATGCCGTGAACTTGGATTTGGGTACAGGACATCACACGATTGACCTTAAAACCGTGGAGGTCTTCGACGTTATCTGCTCCAAAAAACATTCTGATATGTTGAGGGAAACTTGTATCTGGAAGCACGATGCGGTCAAGCAGTCGACCAGAATCGTCGAGGATGATCCCCTGAACATTTGGTGGTGGGACGATAATTACCATTGTCTGGAGGATTGCGTTCAGGCCGCGAAGAACTTCGCCGCTGCTCTCAACCGGCTGCATGTGCTGGCCAACGATAACGGCGCGGCATGGAACCAGTTCCGGCAGCAGGCTGCGGCATGGCGCGCGCTCGCCACCAAGCCTCCGCTGCCGAATGCTGTGCGCATCCAGCGCATCGCGGCCGAGGACGCCATCAAGAATAGCCATCCAGATGCAGCGCAGGAGTACTACGAAGAAGGGCTGGACCTTTACCCCACCTGGCCGGAGGGCCACTTCAACGCCTCCTTGATTGCCGCTGAGCTGGGCGACTACACCGATGCTATCGAACACATGCAGTCGTACCTGGAGCTTGTGCCCAACGCGGCGGACGCACAGTCCGCTCGCGACCAGATCGACCTATGGCAGCTCAAGGCCAAAGAGCACAAACCCGCAGCATCCAAGTAACATCTCTTCATGAGGTGGTGGAGTCAGGTATATTACTGCCCTGCTTTGAGGGGTCTCGCTTCCGCACCCTCGGAGGCCGTATGAAGCAGCTATCATTGCCATAAACCATTATGTTTTTGAAGTTTATGGCGGGGACGACGGGGCTCGAACCCGCGACCTCTGCCGTGACAGGGCAGCGCTCTAACCAACTGAGCTACGTCCCCAGGTTGTTTTGCAACAACTTGAGCAAATGTCACATAGAACAGGCGGATTCGCGCGGGGAGTTGCTCTGGGCAGAGCCGCTCATGAATTGCTAATTCGCCTGGTTCTACCTTGTCGCTGCTGTGGACTCAGTCCTGGGCCGATTGGGAGACCAAGGGTACACCAGAACCACCAACTTCACGACAAGAAAGAGTCTATCAGAAGCGGCGAGATTCTGTTGTGCCAAGCATTGCTCGAATTCATGGGCGACCGATGTCCGATGGCAGGCGACCGGTGGCTGATATCAGACAATGCGCGGGAGCTGAGATTTATCCCCGGCGAGCTTGACCCTGCGCCGCGCGCTTGGTATCGTTAGAAGGTTCCGCGTGAATAGGGAACCCGTTGCCGTGCAGGTTGCACGGAGGCGGTTGGTGTGTTGGGCAGACTGGGGCAGGGCCGCAAGGGCTTTCCACTGGCTTGCGATACAATGGACAGGTAGTAAATCCGCGGGCCCATGCACGGGCAGCATGGCATGGGCCGGTACCACCGCGGCGCAACATCCTCGCAATCGTACCTGCGACACCCTCCACCTTGGATGGGCTATGCGGGGCGGAACAGCGAAACGGAGTCAACTCCATCTTCCGGTAAGGGCTGCTTGTTGAGGGCGGGAAGCAAGGGACGCTAGGCCACCGTCGTCTGTTGTTCGTCTGATTTGAGTGTTACAGACGGGAAGCAAGGGACAATCTTCGCGCGAGGCACGTCAGTGTCCTCACCTTTTTGTGCGTACGTCGCACGAAGCATTCGCGAAAGAGGGCTCTTCCTCTCGGTCTGAGAGTGGATTGTGGAATAGAAACGGCTTCCGGCCGTACGTTGTTGAGTAGAAGTTCAAGGAGTTCGAGTGCCTACGTTCCATCAGCTCGTCAAGCAGGGCCGCACGCCCACCCGTTATAAGACCGCCAGCCCCGCGCTGCAGGGTTCGCCGCAGCGCCGCGGCGTCTGTACCCGCGTCTACACCCAGACCCCCAAGAAGCCGAACTCGGCGCTGCGCAAGGTGGCGCGTGTCCGCCTGACCAACGGGATCGAGGTGACGACCTACATCCCGGGCATCGGACACAACTTGCAGGAGCACTCGATTGTGCTGATCCGCGGTGGCCGCGTGAAGGACCTGCCCGGGGTTCGTTACCACGTGGTGCGTGGCTCGCTGGACTCGGTCGGCGTGTCGGAACGCAAGCAGAGCCGGTCGAAGTACGGGGCGAAGCGTCCCAAGGCCGCTGCGGGCAAGTAGGGCAAAAGCAGATCCCTCCGCTGCGCTGCGGGATGACAACAAAAGGCGCTGCGGAATGACAAACAAGATGAATGAGGCTCAGCGCGTGAGATGTCCCCGGGCTGAGGGAAGAAGAGAAGAGAGAGAAGATGCCGAGAAAAGGTTACATTGCGAAGCGCGAAGTTGCTCCCGACCCGGTTTATGGTTCGACGCTGGTCACGAAGTTCGTCAACTCGATGATGTGGGGCGGCAAGAAGTCGACCGCGCAGAGCATCTTCTACTCAGCGATGACGAACCTGGAGCAGAAGGGCGGCGACGAGGCCCTGAAGCTGTTCAAGAAGGCGATCGAGAACTGCAAGCCGCTGCTTGAGGTCAAGAGCCGGCGCGTCGGCGGCGCCAACTACCAGGTGCCGATCGAGGTCCTGCCGGAGCGGCGCACCTCGCTGGCGATTCGCTGGATTGTGACTTTTGGCCGTGCGCGCGGTGAGAAGGGCATGGTGGAGAAGCTGACCGCCGAACTGCTGGACGCCGCCAACGGTCGCGGCGCGGCGATGAAGAAGAAGGAAGATGTACACCGCATGGCCGAGGCCAACAAGGCGTTCGCCCACTACCGCTGGTAAAGCGGGAAACAGGAAGTAGGGAACAGGGAACAGCAAACCTGGCCTGCTTGAGACGAGTTTTTGATTGACACGCAAGGCACGCCTTGCAGAGTGAGAGATAGACAACGTGGCACGCACTGTAGCTCTGGACCATTGCCGGAACATCGGGATCATGGCTCACATCGACGCCGGAAAGACGACGACGACCGAGCGCATCCTGTTCTATACGGGCATCACGCACCGTATCGGCGAGGTGCATGAGGGCACTGCGACCATGGACTGGATGGAGCAGGAGCAGGAGCGCGGCATCACGATCACCTCCGCCGCGACGACCTGCACCTGGCTGGATCATCGCATCAACATCATCGATACGCCCGGCCATGTGGACTTCACCGCCGAGGTGGAGCGCAGCCTGCGCGTGCTGGACGGCGCGGTTGCATGTTTCGACGCGGTCGCGGGCGTGCAGCCGCAGTCCGAGACGGTGTGGCGCCAGGCCGACAAGTATGGGGTTCCGCGCATCTGCTTCATCAACAAGATGGACAAGGCCGGCGCGGACGCGGTCTACGCCACGTCTACCATCGTCGACCGGCTGGGCGCTCGCGCGGTGCCGATCAACATTCAGATCGGCGCGGAGGCGAAGTTTCTAGGCGTGATCGACCTGGTCACGATGAGGGCGATTCTGTGGCTCGACGAGACAATGGGCGCGGAGTACTCGGTGGAAGAGATTCCCGCTGAGCTGCTGGAGACGGCGAAGAAGGCACGCCACGATCTCATCGAGGCGGTTGCCGACTCCGACGACGTGCTTCTTCATCTGTTTCTCGAAGGCCAGGAGCCGACCGAGGAGCAGCTCAAAGCCGGCATCCGCAAGGCGACCATCGCGATGAAGATATTCCCGGTGCTGTGCGGCGCGGCGTTCAAGAACAAGGGCGTGCAGACGCTGCTGGATGCCGTCGTCGACTACCTGCCCAGCCCGCTCGACATTCCTCCCATGATCGGCCACGACCCGGAGAACATGGCGGTGGAGATCGTGCGCAAGCCGGACGACGCAGAGCCTCTCTCCGCGCTCGGCTTCAAGATCATGACCGACCCGTTCGTCGGCCAACTGATCTTCATCCGCGTCTATTCGGGCACGCTGAAGACGGGCGACTCGGTGCTGAACCCGCGCACGCGCAAGACCGAGCGCATCGGCCGCCTGCTGAAGATGCACGCCAACAAGCGGGAAGAGATCACCGAGATTCTGGCGGGCGATATCTGCGCCGCGGTGGGGCTCAAGAACCTGATCACCGGCGATACGATCTGCTCGGACCGTCACCCGGTAGTGCTTGAATCCATCGACTTCCCCAAGCCGGTTATCGAGGTTGCGGTCGAGCCCAAGACTAAGGCGGACCAGGAGAAGATGGGCGTGGCGCTGTCCAAGCTGGCGCAGGAAGACCCGACCTTCAACGTGCGCACCGACATCGACTCCGGGCAGACCATCATCGCGGGCATGGGCGAACTGCACCTGGAGATCATTGTCGATCGCATGATGCGCGAGTTCAAGGTCGAGGCCAGCGTGGGCAAACCGCAGGTGAACTATCGCGAGACAATCCGCTCGCACTCCGAGGCCGAGGGCAAGTACATCCGCCAGACCGGCGGCTCGGGCAACTACGGGCACTGCAAGATCCGCATCACGCCCAACCAGCCTGGCAAGGGATACGAGTTCAGCAACGACATCAAGGGCGGCACCATTCCCAAGGAGTACATCAAGCCCATCGACCAGGGAATTCAGGAGGCGATGCAGGGCGGCGTGCTGGCCGGCTACGAGATGGTCGACGTCAAGGTGTCGCTCTACGACGGCAGCTATCACGAGGTCGACTCCAATGAGATGGCCTTCAAGATCGCCGGCTCGATTGCATTCAAGGAGGCCGCGCGCAAGGCCAAGCCGGTGCTGCTGGAGCCTGTGATGGCGGTCGAGGTTGTCGTCCCCGAGGACTACATGGGCGCGATCATCGGCGACCTGAACTCGCGCCGCGGGCGCATCGAGGGCATGGAGATGGTGGGCAATACGCAGGCCATCCGCGCCACGGTGCCGCTGTCGACGATGTTCGGGTACGCCACGCACATGCGCGGAGCGACGCAGGGCCGCGCCAACTATTCGATGCAGTTCAAACAGTACGAAGAGGCGCCGCGGTCGGTGTCGGAAGAGGTCATTGCGAAGGTGCAGGGCAAGGAAGTCAAGGACAAGTAGACGAAGAATGGACTCGCGCTGGCCTGCATGACCGGCGCACAGGATTGGCTGACAACAAATTTGCAGTACACGGAGAATCGCAATGGGCAAGGAAAAGTTTGACCGGTCGAAGCCGCATGTTAACGTTGGGACGATTGGGCACATTGATCACGGCAAGACGACGCTGACGGCGGCGATCACGAAGGTGCTCGCAAAGCACAACCCGAAGAACTCGTTCCGCTCGTTCGACTCGATCGACAACGCGCCGGAAGAGCGTGAGCGCGGCATCACGATTGCGACGGCGCATGTGGAGTACGAGACCAAGAACCGTCACTACGCGCATGTGGACTGCCCGGGCCACGCCGACTACATCAAGAACATGATCACCGGGGCGGCGCAGATGGACGGCGCAATTCTCGTTGTTGCCGCCACCGACGGGCCGATGCCGCAGACCAAGGAGCACGTGCTGTTGGCGCGCCAGGTGGGCGTGCCCTGCATCGTGGTGTTCCTGAACAAGTGCGACGCGGTGGAGGACCCCGAGCTGATCGAGCTGGTGGAGATGGAGGTGCGCGACCTGCTGAACAAGTACGAGTACCCGGGCGACGAGATCCCCATCATTCGCGGCTCTGCGCTGGGCGCGCTGAACGGCGAGCCGGAGTGGGAGGCCAAGATCGACGAGCTGATGGACGCGGTCGACTCGTACGTTCCGCAGCCGAAGCGCTCGCTCGACCTTCCGTTCCTGATGCCGATCGAGGACATCTTCTCCATCTCGGGGCGCGGCACGGTGGTCACCGGGCGCATCGAGCGGGGCAAGGTGAAGGTGGGCGAGCCGGTGGAGATCGTGGGCTTCCGCGAGACGCGGCAGACGGTGTGCACCGGGGTCGAGATGTTCAAGAAGCAGCTGGACGAGGGCCTGGCCGGGGACAACGCGGGGATTCTGCTGCGCGGCACGGCCAAGGAAGACGTGGAGCGCGGCATGGTTCTGGCCAAGCCGGGATCGATCACGCCGCACACCAACTTCAAGGGCAGCGTGTACGTGCTGAGCAAGGAAGAGGGCGGGCGGCATACGCCGTTCTTCGACGGCTACCGGCCTCAGTTCTACTTCCGCACCACCGACGTGACCGGCTCGGCGAAACTGCCCGCCGGCACCGAGATGGTGATGCCCGGCGACAACGTGGAGCTGGAGGTCACGCTGCATACTCCAGTGGCCATGGAGAAGGGACTGAGGTTCGCCATCCGCGAGGGCGGAAGGACCGTCGGCGCAGGTACCATCAGCGAGATCATTAAGTAGGGGAAGTTCGTGGTTGATAGCGAGTAGTTCAAGACTAATGAGGGCTGCCAGTACATGTAGAAGTCCATGGCTGGCAGTCACTCCAAACGATCTTTGAGTAACGAGAAAGAGACACAAAATGGCTGGACAGAGAATCAGAATCCGCTTGAAGGCATACGACTACCGCGTGCTGGACACGTCGACCGGCGAGATCGTCGATACCGCAAAGCGCACCGGCGCACAGGTTGCGGGCCCTATTCCGCTGCCCACGATGAAGAACAAGTATTGCGTACTGCGTTCGCCGCATGTGGACAAGAAGTCGCGCGAGGCGTTCGAGATTCGCACCCACAAGCGGCTGATCGACATTCTTGAGCCGACCCAGCAGACAGTGGACGCGCTGATGAAGCTCGATCTTCCGGCTGGGGTCGATGTTGAGATCAAGACGGTTCAAAAGTAAGTTGTTCGTCGCAGGTTGTTGGTTGTTGGTTCAAATGCAACACCGGCAGTGCTGAAGCTAGATGCTTGGCATGATGAGGAAAGGATAAACACGATGTCAGTTACAGGAATTCTCGGCAAGAAAGTCGGCATGACCCAGCTCTTCGACGAGCGCGGCGACGTTCACCCGGTCACGGTGCTGAAGGCCGGTCCATGCGTCATCACTCAGCTCAAGACTTTGTCCAAAGACGGCTACGACGCCGCGCAGATCGGCTACGTCGACTTCATCAAGGCATCGAAGGTCAACAAGCCCATGACGGGCCACTTTGCCAAGTCAAACGTGCCACCCGTGCGCATGATGAAGGAAGTCGCGGTTGAAGTTGCCAAGGAAGGTGAGGACGCCTCGGTCAAGGCAGGCGACCGCATTATGGTTGACATTTTTTCCGAGGAAAAGTTTGTCGACGTCATCGGCACATCGAAGGGACGCGGGTTCGCTGGCGTGGTCCGCCGCCATCACTTCGGCGGTGGCCCCAAGGCGCACGGCCACATGTTCCAGGTGCAGGGATCGATCGGCGCATCTTCCTATCCTTCACGCGTCTTTCCCGGTCAGCGCATGCCCGGCCACATGGGCCACGCGCAGATCACAGTGCGCAACCTGCGCATTCGCGGCATCGATGTGGAAGACAACCTCTTGATGGTCGAGGGCGCTGTGCCCGGACCGCGCGATGGATATGTTCTGATCTCGAAGGCAAAGGCCCCGCCGCGCGAGCGTCGCGGATTTGCCGGTGGCACGACGCTGGATCCGTTGAAGGCTTCGAAGAAGGCTTCGCCGAAGAAGAAGTAAAGAAAAATAAGCAAGAGAGCTTCTCATAACTCTTGCTAAACAAAGTTACGGCCAGCCGCATCGATGGCGGGCATGAAGAGAGAAGAGCGATGGCAAAGATCAAAGTAGTCAATCTCGCGGGAAAGAAGGTCGGAGAGTTCGAACTCCTCGACGAGGTTTTTTCGGACGAGATCAACGACACGCTGCTGTGGGAGTCGGTGAAGCACTACCGCGCCGCGTTGCGTCAGGGTACTGCGTCCACCAAGACGCGCGGGCTTGTTTCGGGCGCCGGGCGCAAGCTATGGAAGCAGAAGGGGACCGGCCGCGCGCGCATTGCGTCGATCCGGAGCCCGCTGTGGCGCTCCGGCGGCACGGTACACGGACCGAAGCCGCGCAGCTACGAGTACGCCTTCCCGCAGAAGAAGCTGATGGGCGCGCTGCGCTCGGCCATCGCGGCGAAGATCGCGGACGGCAAGTTGACGGTGGTCGAGTCGTTCGAGGTTCCCGAGGCCAAGACCAAGCTCTTCCGCGCGGCGATCACAAAGCTCGATGCCGGAAAGACGACGTTGCTGGTTGAGTCCAGCCAGCAACTCGGCGAGAAGCTCTATCTGGGATCGCGCAACCTGGCGGGCGTCGAGCTTGTGCTCAGCTCCGAGGTGCATCCCTACGACCTGCTGCGCTACGAACATGCCATCTTCTCCAAGGATGCCATCGAGGCGCTGCAGCAGACGCTGAAGAAGTTTGTTTCGAAACGCAGCAAGGCCGCAACAGAAGCTAAGCAAGCCGCTGCCGAGAAGGAGGTTGCGTAAATGCCAACCCTCTATACAGTGATTCGCCGCCCTCTCATCACCGAGAAGGGAATGGGCGTGAAAGAGACCCAGAACACTCTGGTCTTCGAGGTTGATATGAATGCCAGCAAGACCGAGGTCAAACAGGCCGTTGAGACGCTCTTCAAGGTCAAGGTGAGCGGCGTGCGGACTTCCACGGTGGAAGGAAAGGAACGCCGCCGGGGAAAGTTTACCGGATATCGCCCCGACTGGAAGAAGGCCTATGTCCGCCTGAAGGATGGGCAGAAGATGCCGGAGTATCTGAATAGCATGTAAGAACAGTTGTTAGTTGCTTGTTGTTAGTTTTTAGTTGAATACGAGAACGACGACTAAGTTGCAAAGACGCAAGAGAGAACTAGCTAAAGGCTAAGAGCTAAAAGCTAGGAGCTAAAACAAATGCCGATCAAATCATTTCGACCGATTACCCCGACACTCCGCTTCCAGACGAAGCTGGTGAACGACGACCTGACGACGGACAAGCCGCACAAGCCGCTGCTCTCTGTCAAGCAACGCACCGGCGGACGCAACAGCACGGGTCGCATGACCATTCGCCACCAGGGCGGAGGCCACAAGCAGAAGCTGCGCCTGATTGATTTCAAGCGCGATAAGTATGGCATTCCAGCAACCGTCGCGACGATTGAATACGATCCGAACCGCAGTTCGCGCATTGCGCTGGTCCACTACGCGGACGGCGAGAAGCGATACATTATCCAACCGATCGGATTGAAGGTTGGTCAGTCGATCATGAGTGGGCCGGACGCCGATATTCTGGTGGGCAACGCGCTTCCGCTGAAGAATATTCCACTTGGTACGATCGTACACAACATCGAGCTGCGACCGGGCAAGGGAGCGCAGATGGCGCGTTCTGCCGGTGCGCAGGTCAATCTGATCGCCAAGGAAGGCGACTATGCGCTGCTCAAACTGCCCTCGGGGGAGACACGTAAAGTCCTTGTCGAGTGCATGGCTACGATCGGTCAGGTAGGCAACACGGACCATGAGAATGTCTCCATCGGCAAAGCCGGGCGCAACCGTTGGAAGGGAATCAACCCGGCCAACCGTGGCGTCACGATGAACCCGGTCGACCACCCGCACGGCGGAGGCGAAGGCAAGACATCCGGCGGCCGTCACCCGGTCACTCCATGGGGACAGCCGACGCGCGGATATAAGACGCGCAATAACAAGCGGACCGATGTATTTATCGTCAGCCGCCGCAGTAAGTAAAGAAGTTCAGCAAGATGTGTTTGCAGTTCAGGAAATAGCACAACACCAAGTCTCGCAGCTAAGAGATTCGTCGTATTCAGCAATGTAACCGTAGTAGGAATCTGGAGTCATCAACATGGCACGTTCAGCAAAGAAGGGTCCGTTTATCGACGCGCATCTCCAGTCGAAGATCACGGTCATGAACCAGACCAATGACAAGAAGGTCGTGCGCACCTGGTCGCGCCGCTCGACGATCTTCCCGGATATGGTTGGCCACACCATTGCCGTGCATAACGGCCGCAAATTTATCCCAGTGTATGTAACGGAGAATATGGTCGGTCATAAGCTGGGCGAGTTCTCCGCGACGCGCACGTTCAAGGGCCACTCCGCACGGGCAGCCGAGACCACCGTAAAACCGAAGTAGTGTGCGGCGTTCGTTGTAGTTGATATTTGCAGAAGCAAGACGTACCAGGCAGTTCGAAGGATCAAAGTTATGTCGAAGATTGCAGCAGACAAAGTTCGAGAGTTCCGCGCAGAAGCCAAGTTTCAGCGCAGCAGCCCGCAGAAGGCGAAGCTGGTTCTCGACACCATTAAGGGCATGCGCGTGGAGCAGGCGCTCAACACCGTCCACTTCTCCACCAAGAGGATGGGGCCGGTCGTCGAGAAGGTATTGCGCTCGGCCATCCAGAATGCGACCTACGCCTCGCAGGAGCAGGGCCTCGATATCGACGTCGATAACCTGGTTGTTCGCACTGCGGTGGCGAATGATGGGCCGCGCCTGAAGCGCATCCGGCCCGCGCCAATGGGACGCGCGTTCCGTTACCAGCGCAGGCTTACACACATTGTTGTGACGGTTGCGGAGAAGAAGCCTGCAACGCAGGTTACCGTGGTTGCGCCCGAGCCCGAAGCGGTTACGAAGACGCCGGCCAAGCCAGTGGCTAAGAAGTCAGCGGTGAAGAAAGCTCCGGCGAAGAAGACCGCCGCAAAGAAGGCTGCAACAAAGAAGGCAACAAAGTAACAACGGCTGGGAATTGGGTAGTGCCGGGAACCTTCCGGTAAACTTTAGGTTTTGCAGCAAGCCCCGCCGGCTCAACCGGACCGGGGCGAAGTAAAGGAAGCTATGGGACAGAAGGTCCATCCGTATGGGTTTCGCCTGGGCGTCAACAAGCCGTGGAAGTCACGCTGGTTCGTAGAGCGTGGCTACGACAAGCTGTTGGTGGAAGACGTCAAGCTGAAGGCTGAGTTGCGCGAGAAGCTGAAGGCCGCCGGGGTCAGTTCGGTGGAAGTCGAGCGTCCGGGCAACAAGCTGCGTCTCATCATCCGCACCGCGCGTCCGGGCATCATCATCGGCCGCAAGGGCGCGGAGATCGATAAGCTGAAGGCCGACATTCAGAAACGGAGCTCGCGCGAGGTCTTCATTGACATTCTGGAGGTCAACAAGCCGGAGCTCGACGCGCAGTTGGTCGCCGAGAACATCGCGCTGCAACTGGAAAAGCGCGTCAGCTTCCGTCGCGCGATGCGCAAGTCGGTTGATTCGGCGCTGCGCTTTGGCTGCAAGGGCATCAAGGTCCGCGTGTCGGGCCGGCTGAACGGCAATGAGATTGCGCGCTCTGAGTGGTACCTGCAGGGGCGCCTTCCGCTGCACACCCTGCGCGCCGACATCGACTATGGATTTTCCGAGGCGCACACTACCTACGGAATCATCGGCGTCAAGACATGGGTATATCGCGGCGATATCTACGAGCAGAAGAAGCGCCGCGACCAGGGTGTAACAACTGGCGTGTTCTAAAGACGGTTGTTGGTTGCTAGTTGTTGGTTGTTAGTTTAAAGGGCCGAATTTGCAGGTCCAACATGCAGCAGGCAGGCTTTCCGATAAGAGCGGTCAGCCAAAAGAGTTAGAGGGTTTTTATTATGTTATTGCCAAAGAAGGTCAAGTTTCGCAAGCAGCAACGCGGCCGCATGTGCGGCAAGGCGTGGCGCGGGTCGGACCTCTCGTTCGGCGACTTCGGCCTGAAGGTGCAGGAGTGCGGCTATATTACCGACCGCCAGATCGAGGCCAGCCGTATCGCGATGACGCGGTTTATCAAGCGCGGGGGCAAGGTATGGCTGCGCATCTTCCCCGACAAGCCGATCACCAAGAAGCCCGCCGAGACACGTATGGGCAAGGGCAAGGGAGCTCCCGACCACTGGGTCGCGGTCGTTCGCCCGGGCAAGATACTGTTCGAGATGGAGGGTGTTACGCCTGAACTGGCAAGGGAAGCCATGCGTCTGGCTGCCCACAAGTTGCCACTGAAGACGATGTTCATCCAGCGCCACACCGTCAAGGCGACCGTGGCCGTTAAGTAGCGGTTTTTGCAAAGAACCAGGCCGGCCAAAGAATTAGCAACGAAAGAAGAAAAATATGGAACTCGAAAAGATCCGCAACCTTACCGACGATGAGCTGCCGGCACAGCAGACCAAGTCCGCCGAGCAGCTCTTTCGCCTACGCTTCCAGAAGAGCCTTGGCAACAATGAAGGCATCAAGAAGCTGCGCGCACTGAAGCTCGACATCGCCCGCATCCAGACCGTGACCCGCGAGCGCGCTCTGGCCTCCGAGAAGACCGCATCGCCGGCCGCCGTACGCACGGCACCGGCGGCGAGCACACGCACCGCACGCAAGAAAGCGAAGAAGGACTAACGATGGCAGACACAATCAACACAGCAGTTCCGGAAGCGCAGGTCTCTCGCCGCAACGAGAAGGTCGGCATGGTTGTTTCGACCAAGATGCAGAAGACGATTGTGGTCGAGATCGAGATGCGCAAGGCGCATCCGAAGTACATGCGCGTGATGAAGTCGAACAAGAAGTTCTACGCGCACGACGAGTTGAACTCGGCGCGGGTTGGCGACGTTGTGAGAATCCGCGAGGCGCGGCCACTGTCGAAGCTGAAGCGCTGGTCACTGGAGGAGATTGTGCGCCGCTCCTCGCTCTCGCAGCTCGACGAGAAGGATTCTGTCGCGGAAGCGAAGTAGTTTGGAATTGGAGCGGAACTTTTTGTTTTGTGATGCAGCGGAGAGCTTCAAGGGGTTTATAGCCCGGTTTTAGGCTTAGGAGAACGAATATGTCAGTCCAGATGAGAACGATGCTCGATGTTGCCGACAACTCCGGCGCGCGCAAGTTGCAGGTGATCCTGCCGCTGGGCGGAGGCCTGGGCAAGAAGGCGGGCCTCGGCGATGTGGTGACGGCCGCGGTCAAGGAGGCGTCGCCTGACGGCACAGTCAAGAAGGGCAAGGTGGTGAAGGCGGTCATTGTGCGCACGCGCAAGGAGTATCGACGGCGCGACGGCACCTACATCCGCTTCGACCAGAACGCAGCGGTGGTGATCGACGAGACCAACGAGCCAGTGGGAACGCGTGTCTTCGGACCGGTGGCACGCGAGCTGCGCGAGAAGAAGTTTCTCAAGATTGTTTCACTGGCGCCTGAGGTGATTTAAAGGCAGTTGTAAGTTGCTGGTTGTTCGTTGTTAGTTGAGAACAAAAAGAACGCGAGGGCCTACAGGCCAGAGGTTCAATGCGGATTCCGGCTCCGACAGATTGCCGAGACAAGAGGTGATAGCAATGCCGACGAAGCACAAGCCCGTCACGACAAGCAAGATCAAGATCAAGCGCAACGACACCGTTGAAGTGATCGCCGGCAAGGACAAGGGAAAGCGTGGACGTGTGCTTCGCATCCTGGCGGACAAGGACCGTCTTCTGGTCGAGCACGTCATGATGATCAAGAAGCATGTGAAGCCGAACCCGCAGAGGAACATCAAGGGCGGCATCGCCGAGCAGGAGTCTTCCATCCACATCTCGAATGTGATGCTGGTGGATGGCGAGGGCAATAAGACGCGCGTCGGGACGAGAGTGGAAGACGACAGGAGAGTTCGCTTCTCGAAGGCAAGTGGAAACACTATCCCCGAGAAGAAAAAGTAAGGCATTATTGGCAAGTTGATTTATTTAACAAGCAGGTTCACCCCACGAATCGGTACACGGGCCTAGACGCCTACTCCGGAAACCGTGGAGAAAGCGAAGTCGATCATGGCGGCACGATTTAAAGAAAAGTACCTGAGCGAGATCCGTCCGGCGATTGCCAAGGAACTTGGCATCACCAACCCGATGGCGATTCCGAGGCTGGAGAAGATCGTCGTCAACATGGGGCTGGGCGAGGCCACGCAGAATGTAAAGATCATGGACCCGCTGGTGGCCGACCTGGCGTCGATCGTCGGCCAGAAGCCGGTCATCACCAAGGCGAAGAAGTCGATTGCCGCCTTCAAAGTGCGCGAGGGGATGCCGATCGGCGCGGTGGCCACGCTGCGTGGCGACAAGATGTACGAGTTCCTCGACCGGCTGATCTCGATTGCGCTGCCGCGCGTGCGCGACTTCCGCGGTGTCTCGTCGAAGAGCTTCGATGGTCGCGGCAACTACACGCTCGGTCTGCGCGACCAGCTCATCTTCGCCGAGATCGACTATGCGAAGGTGGACAAGCTGAAGGGCATGAACGTCACCATCGTCACCACCGCGGCCGACGACAACGGTGCCCGCGCCCTGCTGAAGGGCTTCGGAATGCCATTCCGGGTTGGAGCATAACTAACCGAGCCGCACGGCCGTAACAGAATTTGCAGGCTGTATTTGGAAACAGGATAGAGAGCAAACACTATGGCAACTACCGCAAAGCGCGTCAAGGACGCAAGAAAGCCGAAGTTCAAATCCCGCCAGCACAACCGCTGCCAACTGTGCGGCCGTCCCCGCGCATTTTTGCGCAAGTTCGGGATCTGCCGCCTCTGCTTCCGCAACCTCGCGCTCAAGGGCGAGATCCCAGGCGTCGTCAAGTCAAGCTGGTAAGCGTAGCGGTGCGGCAACCTGTATACTTAAGGTTGTCGTTACCGGTTAACCCTTCCAGAGACCTCATCCGCCAAGGATGCTGAAGTCTGGGAGCAGTTGGTTTTATAGATGCAGCGCATCGCTCCATCGAATGGATGCAGCAACATTTCCGCTGGTTCTCGCCGTTGAGACACACTGTAGAGCGAACGGGGAATGAAGGAGAATGAATGAACCTGACCGATCCAGTAGCTGACTTTCTGACGCGTATCCGCAACTCTATCCGCGCGCGCCACCAGAAGCTCGACGTGCCCGCCTCCAAGCTCAAGAGCGAGATCGCCCGCATCCTCAAAGAGGAGGGCTATATCGCCAACTACAAGCCGGCCGAAGAGGGCGGCATGAAGGTGTTGCGCGTGTATCTGAAGTACGGTCCCAACAACGAGGCCGTCATCCGCGACCTACAGCGCGTCTCGCGTCCCGGATGCCGCGTGTATCTTGGCCGCGACGAGATTCGCCGCGTACAGGGCGGACTCGGCATATCGATCCTGACCACGCCGAAGGGCGTGATGACCGGCCGCCAGGCACGCCGCGAGGGCGTTGGCGGAGAGATACTCTGCGAAGTCTGGTGAGGCTTGCCGCATCGGACGGGACGAGCCTCGTCCCATTCTTTGCGGGTTTGAACGATTTGCTCCGGCGCGGTTCGCCAGCGCCGGACTTGAAGGTTAGAACGATGGGCTCATGCCCAGGCTGCAGTGGAACTCAATACGCTTCACACTGAGCGACTCGCAAGCCACAAAGGAATTTCGAATGTCCCGTATCGGCAAAAAGCCAATTCCCATGCCAGCCGGCGTCAAGTACACGGTCAGCAGTGATGGCAACACGGTGCTTGTGGAAGGCCCCAAGGGCAAGGTAAGCGCCATGCTTCCCGGCGGCATTACGCTGGTGCAGAAGGACGGCAGCTTGATCGCCGAACGCCAGAACGACAAACAGGCAGCCTTTCATGGACTGGCGCGCGCGCTGGTCTGCAATGCTGTCGTCGGAGTCACCAAGGGCTGGATCAAGGAACTCGACATTGTCGGCATCGGGTACCGCGCCGAGTTGAAGGGCAAGAACACGGTCGTTTTTACCCTCGGATTTTCGCACCAGATTGAGTTTCCGCTTCCCACCGGCATCGAGGTCGTTATCGATCCCAAGCAGACGCACCTTACCATCTCCGGTATCGATCGCCAGAAGGTTGGCCAGGTGGCCGCCGACATGCGTTCGCTGCGCAAGCCCGATCCGTACAAGAACAAGGGCGTCCGCTACAGCGGCGAGAGGCTGAAGAAGAAGGTAGGCAAGACCGGAGCGAAGTAGGCAAGACGGTAGTAAGTCGTAAGTGAACTTACAACTTATTACTTACAACCTATAATATTTGTTATACCGAACGTCACCAGCACTCTGGCGACGCTACTAGGAAGGGAAGTAAGACTTATGATTAGTCCCCGCGAACGCAATGTTATCCGCCAGCGCGTACACACTCGCATCCGGGAGAAGATGTCCGGCACCGCCGAGCGTCCCCGCCTCAACGTCTACCGCTCACTGAACCACATCTACACGCAACTGATCGACGACCTCAATGGCGTCACGCTGGTTTCAGCGTCCTCGTTTGGCAAGAAGACCGAGTCCGAAGGCAAAGCATACGGCGGCAACGTAGCGGCGGCCAAGCTGGTCGGCAAACTGATCGCCGAGCGCGCGCAGGAGAAGGGAATCAAGAAGGTGGTCTTTGACCGCGGCGGTTATCTCTACCACGGCCGCGTGAAGGCGCTCGCCGAAGCGGCCCGCGAGGCCGGTCTCGAATTCTAAGCTTCCAGTTACAGGTTTCGTGGCGCCCCAAAGGGCAGCCAGAAAGAGGTACGGCAGATGGCAATGATGAAAAAAAAGTTTGACGCGAACCGGCTCAATCTGAAGGACGAGGTGGTTTCGATCAATCGCGTTACCAAGGTGGTCAAGGGCGGCAAGAACATGTCGTTTGCCGCGCTGGTGGTGGTTGGCGATCCGGGCGAGGGCGTCGTTGGGTACGGCTCAGGCAAGGCCAAGGAGGTTCCCCAGGCGATTCGCAAGGGGATTGAGTCGGCCAAGAAAAATCTGTTCAAGATCAACCTGACAGAGACAACGATTCCGCATCA
>Ga0224557_1001701_pt1 | contig 20559 bp, 21 predicted proteins | sample 714S31014metaG_FD_180677 | JGI IMG/M metagenome (GOLD analysis project Ga0224557, IMG submission 180677) | Peat soil microbial communities from Stordalen Mire, Sweden - 717 S3 10-14 | ecosystem: Environmental > Terrestrial > Soil > Wetlands > Peat | place: Sweden: Norrbotten County, Stordalen...
CGGCTATCGCAACCTCAACTACCTGCTACTGAAAGCACAACGGCTGGCCGCCACGCGCACCGAATTCGTCGCTTTCCAGAAAGCCGCGTAATATGCACACTTCTCCACTTTCTTGCGCAGAGCCAATCTTTTCAACGGCCACACGGTCATCATTCATTAGGTCAGCCATGGCTTTATCGGCAAAGAACGCATCACAATATGGTGCATATGTTGCGGCGTGCTGAACATCGAACATCAACCCGGAATACTTTGTTTGACGTTTTTCTGTAGAAACAGGCAAACCGATGGCTTTCTTACGCAGACGTCCTTTAAACGCGCTGAAAAGCCGTGCCCACAATTGCTGTGATGGGACTTCCTTGAAATGTTGAGAGGCAAAAAATGCTCCGATAGATTTAGGATCAGCTTTCATCTCTTCTACGATTAAAAACAACCCTTCCCCGACGTCAGCTACAATCGGGGAATCGACCAGAGCTGCGAAATCTCCGCAACAAAGCCGCGCCATCTTTCTCGCATATTCTTCAACGAAAATTTGGGCGGCGTCGTGAAACTCCAACTCCATATCTTGCTCAAAGGTATTGCTGCTATTGCTCCAATCGTCAAGAGTATCGAGAAGTGCATCGACAGAACGCTGCTTGAATTCTTGCTTTCGATCAAAGCCCGATTCCGACGTGAAAACACTTACGCTGTATTGCCCATCCAAGTCATGAACGGTCGATGAGATCACATCCCGCTCTTCTTTCATATACTGTGCAGGCTTGTCGGCAAGGAACGCTTGAAAGGCCTTTAGAATTTGGGTTTCTTCAACCCTGTAGTACGGCTCAAATTGGTGAGCCCGCGAAAATCTTTGAATGAAGGCAACGAGGGCATCTCGTTGGTTATACAAATCTGCTTCTGCAATATGAATTGACGAATAAGGGATAGCAAGCAGTTGTAAATCGAGCAGTTCTGTAATTTTCGCTATTGCGTTGTCAACCCAATCATGCCGCCGTTCTTTGGATGCCAACGAGAAAAAGCTTTGATCGAGATAAAGAATCTTCTTCCGCATCTCAATATCAAGCATCTCTTTTGTGATTTCCATGGCTAATCCTACAGTCACTTCAAGGGTAAGTTTCGTTCTTGCCCGCCTCATTAGGTGGCCGAGATAAACATCAGGCAACGGCAATCCGTTTCGCTGCAAGCGTCGTAATCGTTCTTGCCGCTGTGGAAATTAAAAGGTTCATCACGACCTGACGGAAAATCAGAGAGCATAGTTCCCTCTATGTGGGCACGTTTTTCAGCCCGCCTCATAGTGTGCAATGAGATAGGGTGTCCGCAGCCGTCCCTTTTGCAAATCGCATCATGTATATCCATGGCCGTATTTTAGCCGCTGAGCCTGTTGCTTCGCCTTGTTCCACAAAGGGTAAGTCTTGACCCACGACCGCCGCCCCGTGTTTTCAAGGGCTTGCATGGGTCAAATGTCAAGGCCATAATTAAACCATGAAATACGGCTATGCCCGCGTATCGACTGACGACCAGAGTACAGCCTTGCAGCTCGCTGCCTTGAAGCGGGCCGGATGCAATACAGTTTTCAAGGGATGAGGGCTTGTCAGGAGCCACGACCAAGCGCCCTGCCCTGCTCCGTTGCCTCAAGGCTATGCGCGCCCTCACCCGACTTGAAGCTGGCCAACCGTGAACTCGGGACCGTGGAGGGCATCGGCCAGGATGGGCGGATGAGTTTGAAGATGGACGGAGGCCGCCCAGAAGACCGTGTAGTCGAGCTTTATCCGGCGACGCATCCGCGCCTCGATCATGGCTACGCGGTCACAAGTCATTCCAGCCAGGGACAGACCGCCGACCGTGTGCTCATTCATGTAGACACGGAGCTTGGCGCGAAGGACCTCCTCAACAACCGCATGGTCTACGTGTCAGTTTCGCGCGGGGCATACGACGCGCAGCTCATCACAGATAGCCGTGAGAAGCTCGGCTCGGCGCTCGGGCATGATGTTTCGCACCAGAGCGCCCATAAGCCCGACCGGAAGCCGCCGCAACATGAGATAGCCGAGACTCCCAAGCAGGAAAAGAGCCAGGGTATGGATATAGGGCTGAGCCTCTGAAGGCTCCGACGACGGATGCGATTATCCGTTGCATGAAGCCCATGGCTGAGACCTCGACTGGCGATTGCGGCATAAGCATTCGGTTTCATCGCTTCTGACCACTGAACATGCGGCGAAGATGCGGCCATTGCTGCGATGATTTATCGTTAGCAGTATGAACAGCAGGAACCGACATCCCGTATGGACATGGCTACTCTGTGCGCTGCTGTTCTGGCTTCACCTTCGGAAGAAGGGGCGACGCACCCCGGTTCCTCGCGCCCGAAGAACCTGTAGCAGCCAAAATTGGCTGAAATTTGCACAGTTGCCCTGCACAGTTTCTACACAGCAGAAAACTTCCATATTATTCACAATGAAACCAATGGTATGCGAATGTTTTATCATTTGCTCAGGACGACAGATTTCAATTTCAACGAATTTACCGGATACAAAACCAGATGGAAACATTGATCGCTGAGGGAATCGGCAAGACGTACAAGGGACGTCAGGTTGTGCGCGGAGTGGACCTGCGGATCTCCCGTGGGGAGGTGGTGGGGCTGCTCGGTCCGAACGGCGCCGGCAAGACGACCAGTTTCTACATGATCGTGGGACTGGTTGCGCCGGAGACTGGGCGGGTGATGGTGGACGACACCGACATCACGCGCGTGCCGATGTATCTGCGGGCGCGCAACTTCGGCATCAGCTATCTGCCGCAGGAACCTTCAGTCTTTCGCAAGCTGACTGTCGAGGAGAACATCCTTGCGGTGCTGGAGGCGCAGCCGCTGGGCAACCGGGAGCGGCGCACGAGGACCGAGCGGCTGATTCATCAGCTCAACCTGGGACACATCCGCACCACGCGGGGTTACGCGCTTTCAGGCGGGGAACGGCGGCGGGTGGAGATTGCGCGCTGCCTTTGCATTCAGCCCAGCTTCATCCTGCTTGACGAGCCTTTCAGCGGCATCGATCCCATTGCCGTGCTTGAGCTGCAGAAGATCATCTTCGAGCTGAAAGCCAGCGGGATCGGGATTCTGATCACCGACCACAATGTGCGCGAGACGCTGAGCGTGACCGATCGGGCGTACATCATCGCGGAGGGACAGATTATTTTTGCCGGAACGCCGCATGAGCTGGGCAACAATGTCGAGGTGCGGCGGCTCTATCTGGGCGAGGGGTTCTCGCTGGGTTGATGCCGGTAGTTTGGGCGAGTGGTGTGCGGTCGATGCTTTGCAAGACGTCGTTTTCCCGTTCTTAGGATTTGTCAATGTGCCAAAGGTGTATGGCAAGGAGCGGTCTTCCAGTCAGAGATTCCCGAATTGATAGTTGCTCAATCTGGAACGAATGGATTGAAGCGCGGCAATTTACCCTTTAGCCGCTTTCTTACGCGATTACACTTACGTTAAGTTCAAACGGGGAACGAGTTCCATTTATGGCGCTGCTGCAACCCAATCTAAGCCTCAAGGTGTCTCAACGCCAGGTCCTGACTCCGGGCCTGATGCAGATGGTCAGTGTGCTGGCGCTGAACAAGCTGGAGCTAAAGGAGATGATCGATGCCGAGATGGTGGAAAATCCCGTCCTGGAAGAGATTGACGAGTCGGTGCCGATGCTGGATCAGGTCGCGGGGCGCGAGGAACAGCTTGGGCGGGGAGCGGAGGAACCTGCGGCTCCGCCAAAGGACTCGTTTGAGGAGATCGATTTCGGATCGTACTTCCGGGACTATCTTGACCCCGGCTATCGCACGCAACCGGAATTTGACGACAGCGAGAAGCCCTCGTTCGAGCACTTTCTCTCCCAGCCAACGACTCTGTCCGATCACCTGGCGTGGCAGTTGGGCGCTCTGACGCTGGAGCCCCTTCTGCACGATGCGGCGGAGTTCGTGATCGGGAATCTGGACGAAGGCGGTTATCTTGCGGCCAGCGAGGAAGAACTGGCCGCGGCATTCATTCAGTCCGCAAAAGACGACGGGCCGGGTGAGGACTCAGATGAGGAAATGATCGTCGCAATGGATCTGATTCGGCAGGCCATCGACCTGGTGCAGCATCTGGACCCTGCCGGAGTGGGAGCCCGGGATCTGCGTGAGTGCCTTCTGATCCAGATTGTGGCCCAGCAGCACGAGTTCAGCCAGTTGTATGCAAAGCACCCGGCCGATGCCGATGAGGATCCGCATCGCAGCTTCCGTGCCGAGGCCGAGGCGCACCTGGAGGTGCGGCGGCGCAGCATGGAAGTGGCGGCGCTGATTGTGGACCAGCACTTGCAACTGCTGCAAAAGCGGGATGTGAAAGATCTGGCGCATGCGGCTCACATCACTCCAACCGAGGCCGATGCGGGTGTGGAGTTCATTCGCACGTTGGATCCCCGGCCTGGCCGCCTCTACAACCGCGAGCAAACGCGGCTGATCGAGCCCGATGTGGTGTTCGTCAAGCGAGGGGGCGAGTGGGCTGTCTCAATGAACGAGGAGGACCTGCCCAGCCTGAGGCTCAGCCAACGCTATCGGCGGATGCTGGTGGCGGAGGGAACCGACAAAGAGGTCAAGGACTACGTGAAGGAGCGGTTCCGCTCCGCAATGCAACTGATGCGCAATATTGCCCAGCGGAAGAGCACGATTCTACGCACGTGTGAGGTCATCGTTCGCCGCCAGCAGGATTTTCTGGAGCAGGGTGTCGAGGCGCTGCGGCCGATGATGATCAAAGAGGTCGCGGAGGAGATCGGGGTTCACCCCTCGACGGTGAGCCGCGCGGTGGCCAACAAATATGCGCACACTCCGCAGGGCGTCATCGAGCTGCGCTTCTTCTTCTCCGAGGGATCGAACGGCCCGGAGGGGGCCGACACGCCGTTGCTCGTGCTGAAGCGCAAGGTGAAGAAGCTCATCGAGGACGAAGATGCGCGCCATCCGCTCACCGACGACCAGCTTGCCGCAATGCTCGGGGCGCAGGGCATCCAGCTCACCCGCCGCACCGTGGCCAAGTACCGCGAGGACATGAGCATTCCATCCACCCACCAGCGGCGGAGGCGGGATGGGTAGGGAAGAACAGGGAACAGGGAATAGGGAATAGGGAACAGGGATCGGTTTCAATACGGGAGTCGACCTTCAACCAGGTACGAGTGAAAGGCAGCACTTGACAACCGTTCGGCTTCGCCGACAATTCAACTGATCTCTGATCTCTGATCTCTGATCTCTGATCTCTGATCTCTGATCACTGATCACTGATCACTGATCACTGATCACTGACCACTGACCACTGACAACTGACAACTGACAACTGTTCCTGTAGAATCCGAATTTCCTCAGCAGAAATCTCAAGCTGAGAGAACGTAGAGCGGAGGCTGACCATGGAAGTGGAGTTCACCGCGAGACAAGTGAAGATCTCCAAGGCGCTGCGCACGCAGGCTGAGGAGGGGATGGAACGCATTGCCCGGATTTTGGGCAAAACGGCGCGCGCCAGCATCACTTTTGGCGCGCAGAGGCATGTGCAGATCGTGGAACTGACGGTGCAGGCGCGTTCGCAGACGATCGCGGCGACCGGCAAGGCGGACACTCTGGAAGCGGCGCTTCGCGAGGCGATGGAACACGCCGAAAACCAGGCGCGCCGGTACCGGGACAGGCGTCTGGAGGGCAAGCGGCTGCCCAAAGGAGAGAAGGTGCTCACCGCGCCCCCTGTGGCCCGGCCCAAGGCTCGTGCTGCGCTCGTGATTGCAGAGCCTGGGGATGGGATGCCTGCCTCCGCACGCGCCAAGGCCCGCGCGTCGATCGCCGTCCATTCGTTTCCCAACCGCGCCACGGTGGTCGAGCCGCACATCCTCAAGAGCGGGGAAGCGATTGTTCTGCGCCCCATGACCATCGAGGAGGCGGTAAAGGACGCGGAGTTCCGCGACCGCGACTTGCTGATTTTCCGCAACCCCGGCGGAGATATGTTTGTGCTCCATCGCCGTCGCGACGGCCAGATGGAACTCGTGGAAATCCCTTAGCGCGAGTCCAGAAATGGGGGCGGTGAAGGGGACGGGCTTCAAAGGCTGCGGGAAAGCGCTTCTGAGCGTGTGATTTTACTACTTTGAAAGGGCGCGGCTTCAGCCGCGCCACCAGATTGCCCAACGATGAAATGGGGCTTTAGCTCCTGAGGGAATGTGTTTTCAACAGCTTGCATTCCCTCGGCGGCTAAAGAGGCTGCGGAAAAAGGCATGTTTTGGGTCAAAAGCGGCAAAAAGCATACCTCAGGGGCTAAAGCCCGCGCTGATTCTGTTGCCTTAGTGCCAGGGATAAATCCCTGGCCTACCGCCCGAACGAGTTTTTCCGCAGCCTGTAAAGCCGATCCCGCACTTGGTCTTCTCTCGGCACGGCTAAAGCCGTGCCCTTTCAAAGCTGGGGTGGAAAGCGAAGAGTTTTTTCCGCAGCCTGTAAAGTCCACACTCTTCATCGAAGAACAAGTGATCGAATGGACGTTACTTCTGCGCCACTCTTCCCCCCTGAACCGGTCATTGCCGCGGCGATATCGCATTTGCGCTGCGCATGTAAATGCGACATAGGACAGACTTTGGTTGCACCCAATGGCCGATTTAGGGGATGGATACAGTACGCTCCGCGGCTTACGATTCTGGCATAAGCTTTCCCGATTGGGCAACGCAGTGGAGCCGTAAGGGAAGCGAGCGAGGATGGGAAATACGTCAATTCCTATGGAGACTATGGGTTTGAATCTTCCGGAAAACTCGGACTCCACTCTGCAGCAGGAGATCCTCGATGCATTGCCGGTTCTGGTTTTTCTTGAGCGGGCGGGCAACATTGTTTTTGCCAATGTGGAGGCGCGGCAGATGCTGGGCCTGGCCGACGGGGAATGGGTAGAGCGCCCTGTCGAAGACGTTTTGTGGGGCCTGTTTCCGGGGACGGCCGAGCCGCAGACCCTGCTCACAGGGACCAAACGGGGCAGCCCGTTTCATGCCACGCTTCCGTCCAAAAGTGGGCGTTTGCTTCCCGTCGAAGGCACCTACTGCCTGCTGAATGCAGAGCTTCGCGAAGCGGTGATTGTGGCCCATCCAGGGGGACGGGAGCAGGCGCCCAAGTCCCGGCTGATTGAGGATGTGCTTGCCAGCCTTCCCGAGGCAGTGGCCATCGTCCATGACAACCATGTTCTGTACACCAATCCCGTGTTTACCAGAATGTTCGGATACACCGCCGATGAAGCCAGCGGCGAAAATCTGCGGGAACTGATTGTGCCGGAGACGCGCCAGAACGAATATGCGCTGCTGGAAAGGACGGTGGATCAATATGGTCGCGCCACAATCGAAACGGTGCGCGTGAACAAGGATGGGGAACTGGTGGATGTGGCCATGCTGGCGGGGCCATTGCTGGTGGACGGAGCAAAGGTGGGCTACGTATTTACCTACCGCGACATCGGCGACCGCAAACAGACTGAAGCCAAGCTGCAACACGACGCGATGCACGATGTACTGACAGAACTTCCCAATCGGGCACTCTTTCTGGATCGGCTGACCTTGGCGCTGAGCCGCCGGTTGCGTCGCCGGGATCAGACCTGCGGCGTGCTTTTTCTTGACCTGGACCACTTCAAGGAAATCAACGACTCCATGGGCCACGCCGCGGGCGATGTATTGCTGAAAGCGGTGTCCGAACGGCTCCGCACGGCGTTGCGTCCGCAGGACTCGGCGGCTCGCCTGGGCGGCGACGAGTTTGGCGTGCTGGTGGAAAGCATCCTTACGGTCAGCGATCTGGACACTGTGGCCACCCGTGTCTTGAGCGAGATGCAGCGGCCATTTGAAATCTTCGGAAACCAAATCCAGGCCGGCGCCAGCATAGGCGTGGCCATGGCCGGACCCGACCACACGGCGCCCGAGTTGCTGATCCGGGATGCGGACTTCGCCATGTATACCGCCAAGCAGGCCGGCGGCGGGCGCTATGAAATCTTCGACAAGCAGATGGAAGGACACGTCACAACCCAGCAGGAGCGCGAGCGGGAGCTGCGCAGCGTGGTTGAGAGGCGGGAGTTCGAGGTCTGGTACCAACCGATTTACCGCCTGCAAACGGGAAAGCTTGAGGGTTTCGAGTCGCTGTTGCGCTGGCGCCGGGCAGACGGCTCGGTAGACAGCTTCAGCGAACTGCTGCCCGTGGCCGAGGATACCGGCCTCTCCATCAGTCTCGGCAGGGAGACGGTGGAAACGGTATGCAGACAGTTGCGGAAATGGACCGAAGAATTGCCGCAGGCGGACCTGACCCTGACCATCAACGTGTCTCATCGGCAGTTTTACCATCCCGATATGGTTGCGCAGTTGATGATGGCTCTGGCGGCAACCGGCGTGGACCCGACGCACCTGTTGTTTGAGGTTCCGGAGGCCACGCTGAACGAGAACCCGGATGCGGCGGTGGCGATTCTACAGCGGATGGTGGACTGCAATGTGCGCATCGCGGTGGACAATTTCGGCTCCAACCTGGCGCCCCTCAACCTGCTGTCGCGCCTGCCCATCGACGTTGTGAAACTGGACCCCAGGCTCACCGTGGCGGCAACCTCGACAGGCCGCCAACTGGCGGTTCTGGAGTCGGTGATTCATCTGGGCCACACGCTGGGGATGCAGGTGATAGGGCAGGGCATTGAGACGCCGGCGCAACTGGACGCGATGTGCCGCATGGGTTGCGAATTGGGCCAGGGACACCTGCTTTCGTATGCGGTAGATCCGGTGCGGGCGCTGCATTTGGCGGGCGTCGGTTATTGGACGAAAATTCCCGGAGCCTGATTCTGGTCCTTCGGTGTAGCATGTGCCCATGACGTCTTCAAAACGTGCGCCCCGTGTGGTCTTGCCACGGAGAGGCACCAAGCTTGCCAAGACATTGAAGAAGCCGGACAAGGAACTGGTGATCGTGACCGGAATCTCCGGCGCCGGCAAGGCCTCGGCGATCAAGTCGTTTGAGGACCTTGGTTTCCACGCCGTGGACAACCTGCCGCTTGAATTGCTCCCGGATTTTGCCCGGCTGGTGCGCAAGTCCGCCGAGATCGAGCGTGCGGCTATCGTGGTAGACATCCGCGAGGGAGCCACGCTGGACCGCCTCCCGGAGATCCTCAAGAAGGTAAAGAAGCTTCTTCCCACGCGGGTCGTTTTTCTGGATGCGCAGGATGCGGTGCTTGTCCAGCGCTACTCCGAAACGCGGCGGCCTCACCCGCTGGGCCGGTCGGATACGGTGTCGCGCTCGATTGTGGAAGAGCGGCAACTGCTTGACCCCATTCGCAATGTGGCGGACACGCTGATCGATACCTCGAACTTCAACGTGCACGAGCTGCGCGCTCACATTCAGGCGCGGTTTGGCCAGCAGGACGAGACCAGGCAACTGCTGGTCTCCTGCCTGAGTTTCGGCTTCAAGAACGGGGTGCCGCTGGACGCGGATATGGTCTTCGATGTGCGCTTCCTTCCCAATCCCCACTTTGTGCCGGAGTTTCGCAGGAAAACCGGGCAGGACCCCAAGGTGGCTGCGTACATAAGAGGGTTTCCGCAGACCGTGGAGTTTCTTGACCGGGTGACGGACCTGATGCTTTACCTGCTGCCGCACTACGTCGAGGAAGGCAAGAGCTACCTGACGGTGGCCTTTGGCTGCACCGGAGGCCAGCACCGCAGCGTGATGATGGCCGAGGAGATCGGTAAAAGGCTCAAGAAGGCCGGCTATCAGGTGAAGACGCTGCATCGCGATATGCCGAGATGACAGCAGCAAGTTTGCAAGTCAGCGGGTCAGCACGCGAGTCCATTTCCGAGCTGACAACCTGGAAGGGTGCGACCGTTACTGGGCAGATCGTCGAGCCAGCGCGATAAGGAGTTCTCGAAATCCTTATTTGCATTGGGCAAAGGTGCGAGCCAAACCAGCATCTTGGGCGCTGTGACCTTCTTGAAGGCGCCGAGATGATCTGGCGAGGCGACTCGTCCCGGCGTCGGGCTCTGAAGAAACCAGAGCGACGGAATGCGCAGGGCTGTTGCCGGCGGGATCGCATCGAATCGATCACGGACCAGCAGATGAGCCGGTACAAGGCGGGCGCGCGGGTCGTTGAAGATGGCATTGACAGGGGCATCGAGCGGTTCCTGCAGAATGATCCCTGCCAGCTCGGGGTGCAGTGCGCCTATCTCCAGCGCGAGGTTGGCGCCCAGGTCTTTGCCATCAAGAACAATCGTGTTGGCGGCCAGGTGGCGGGTCCCTGTCAGGTACTGGAGCGCCCAATCCGTGTCTTCGCGCCAACGGGCTTCGCAGGGGTGGGCGAACTGGCTCTGGCCGTAGCCTCGATAGTCGAAGGCCAGCACGTTGACCCCTACGGCGTGCAGGGCTGCCAGATCGTCCACAGTGTCGCCCAGGTTGCCGTTTTGACCGTGCAGGTAGAGGAAGGTGTAGCGGATATAGCGCGCGTCGGTCGCGGCTGGAATCCACCATCCCTTCAGCAGGGGCTGGCCGGCCTCAGTGGTGGCGAATCCGACGGGATCGAAGGCCAGGCCCACGCTGGCCGGGGTGCGGGTTACAGCGGAAGTGGGATGGTAAAGCAACTGCCAGCTCCCTTGCCAAAAGAGCAGGCAAAGCGTGCCCCAGGCGCAGGCTCCAGCGGCCAAAACTGCCAGGCTTGTCGCGATGAGCAGCCACCGAGCTGAGACGGTGGGATGGGGCGCGGACGGGGCGCGGAGGCCGCTCCAGGCCTGTTCGAATGGAGAGGCAGACAGCGGAGCAACGGGCTTGGGTTGGGCTTTCTTGCGCGGCATGAGGTTCGTTGTGGAATCGGGTCCGCCAACATCTGGCGGGACACATCTATCCTAACCGCGTCGGCCGCGAGGCGAGGCCCTAACTGCTGGCTTCGGATCGCGGCCGAATGTTGGCACGATAAAGGCTAGTATTTGACGATCGCGGCGAAGGAGTCGGGCTTGAGGCTGGCGCCGCCGACGAGTGCGCCGTCAATCTCTTCTTCGCCGAGGAGGGAGGTGGCGTTGTCGGGCTTGACGCTGCCGCCGTAAAGGATGCGGATGGCGGCTGCCACATCAGCGCCCAGCAGCTTGGCCACTTCGGCACGAATGATCTTGTGCGCGTCAACGGCGATCTCGGGCGTGGCCGTTTTGCCGGTGCCGATGGCCCAGACGGGTTCGTAAGCGATCACGATGGGCCCGGCGGCTGCGGCGGTGATGCCCACGAAGGCTCCGGCGATCTGGGTCTTGAGCACATGAGCGGTCTGGCCGGCTTCGCGCTCGGCCAGGACTTCGCCCACGCAGACGATAGGGACAACGCCGTGCTTGAGCGCTGTGTGCAGCTTCTTGTTGACGATCTCGTCGGTCTCGGCAAAGTACTGGCGGCGCTCGGAGTGGCCGATCAGCGTGTGCGTACCGCCAACGGCCTGGAGCTGGCCTACTGAAGTCTCGCCGGTGTAAGCCCCCTCCTCGGCAAAGTGGATGTTTTGCGCGCCGACGGCGACGTTGGAGTCCTTTGCGGCTTCAATCACCGTGGGCAGCAGCACGGGCGACGGGAACAGGGCAATCTCGTCGCGAGTGTGGCCGGCAACGAGGGGCAAAAAGGCATCGACGAAGGCCTTGGCTTCAGCAGGCGTCTTGTACATCTTCCAATTGGCGGCAATCAGGGCTTTACGGGACATTTTGTTGGGTTCCTCAAGGCGATTTTAGTCGATGGAATTCGCGGGAACGGGTGACGGCGGGCACAACGCGGGGAGAAGAGACGTAGCGCCGCATCAAAGGTCTTACAGATGCAGCACTTCAGCGCAGAAAGCGCTCGCACTCAGAATCTTCGTCCGGCCAAGCTTGTCGAGCTGTAGGAGTCCAGAGCGCTTGTCTCCGGTAACCGCGTAGTCGGGTTGCGCCACTTCGATCAGATCGAGAAGATAGCTGTCTGCCGGGTCGGCAGCATGATGCCTGCGCGGCAGTGGACCCTCCCAGACGGTCGCACTATACAAGTGATTCAGCATGTCGCCAACATGGTGAGGTTGGAACAGATTGCGGAACTTGGGGCTGCGGCTCGCCGCGCGAATCTCGTCGATCTGCTGCTTGCAGGTGAGCAAATAAAACCTGCCATTCCTCCAGGCGTGGACGATGCGCGCAGGGGAACCCAGCGGAGAGATCAATGCGCTGAAGTAGATGTTACTGTCGAGCAGTACAAGCATCAGCGCTTCCGCGCCCGTGCCCATGCGAGGGACTCTTCAACAGCTGCCTCAATCTCTTCCAAAGGCACATTTGCGTTGTGCTCGTGGACCGCCTTAAGCGCAGAGTCGAAGATGTGCTTGTTAACGGCCTCTGTGACAAAGCGGGAGAGGTCGCCTTTCTTACCTCTGCCTTCATTGGCGAGGAACTGGCGCAGGGATTTGTCGAGTTCTTTGGGGACGACTAGGTTCCAGCGGGTGGTGGCAGTGGACATGAGGCTCTCCAGCCTCAATATACACCTAAACACCTAAACACACAAACACCGATTGGGGCTATTCCTGTGGGCCAGAGGACCGCGCCGCGGTCAAGTCGTCCGGCACTTCACCTTCAAGGAAGGCAGCGCGATGATCGGGGTCGCCCAGGTCCATCTTGAAGTGATGCCAGGCGCCGTCCTGAAAGACGCCCATGTTCCAGGGGCCTGAGACCGAGTCGGAAAACTGCCAGACGATATGGAAGCCTTCCTCGTTGGTGAACCCTTCGCCGTCGGCCTGGATGATCGCGTCTCCGCGCTCCCACAGAGCCGAACGCAGCGCATGGAGGGCGTTGCCGCCTTCCTCCGTTTCCGATCCCTGCAGGTGCTGAAACGCGTAGACGGTTTTGACCTCGCCCAGGTACTCCGCGAGCCATTGAACGCCGCTCTCCGGCTTGCAATCCTGCGTGTCCTCGATGAAGTCGGCGATCTGGTCCTGGCCGGTTGAACCATTGCTCACGGGATTCCGCTCGATCACGGCGACTTCGACCTCATCATTGCCGACGAGCAGAAGAGTCTCCCAGTCCTCTTCATCTCCGCTTTCGACTGCGAGTTTGTAGTCGGGATGCGTATCGCGAATCAGCTGCGCGAGTTCATCGAAGGATGGGAACTCATCTTGTTTCGACAGGACACGCGTGTAGTAGCCCATTTGCCTCCTCCAGCGTTTTCGGGTGAGCCTTCTGTACTTGAGTCTAGGGCATTTCCCGCATCGCTGTATCGGGACGCTGCACGGGTCTCTGTTGGAGATGGCGTTTGCGGGAAGAGCACTCATCAAGGCCGGATTATTGGCAAAAATCGCCCATTTTGACCATGAAATGCCCCTCAAAAGCCTGGTTTTCAGGGGTCTGTGTTTACCGATGAGTTAATGGGTCTATTTCTTATGTTGTTCATGTATAAGACTTTAGGTCGATAACCTGATTGAAAAGGTGGCTCTCGCAGGGTGGGGGGGGTGGGGTCAGAGTTCCGCGGCGGCGGAAATCGAGGCTGTCGAGGTTTCCCATGTAGGTATTCTGCGCTGCCGAAGCATAATCTTCTGCAAACGCGTTGCGGAAAAAGGAAGGCAGGCTGTGCAGCTCCAGGCGCTGGACGCCACAGCTTAGGCTGTGGGCTGGCGAGTGGACGAGGCTTCCGCGTCAGGCTTGACGTGTTTCTCCCCGGAGAGCAGCTTCTGCAATTCCAGGGGGCAGACCGGAGAACGGGACGGCCCGGGCAAACATTTCGTCCGTCCATTCCGGGTTTTCGTCGTCAATTAACTCGGGGTTTGGCTTTTTCGTGTCCATTTCGCTCCTTGCGGTTTGCCCTTCGCAATCGGAAACTACAGATGCAGCACGTGCAACGAGAAAGCAGTTGCGCTCAGAATCTTCGTCCGCCCCAGCTTTTCGATTTCGAGCAAGCCGGATCGCTTATCCCCAGTCACGGCATAATCGGGCTGCGCCGCTTCCATCAGGTCCAACAGGTAGCTGTCTGCCGGGTCGGCGGCCTGATGCTTGCGCGGAAGCGGACCGGGCCAAACCTCTGCGCGATGGAGGTTGTTGACCAGGACGCCAACGTCGTGAGGATGGAGAATTTTGCGGAACTTCAAGTTTCGTGAGGCGGTGCGTATTTCGTCGATCTGCGCGCCGCCGGTAAGAAGATGAAAGCCGCCGTCCAGCCAAAGGTCAACGATCCGAGCGGGCGGACTTCCCGCTTTGAGCAGGGCGCTGAAAAATATGTTGCTGTCGAGAAGAACCAGCATCAACGCCGCCGAGCACGAGCCCAGGCCAGAGACTCTTCGACCGCCGCATCGATCTCTTCTTGGCTCACGTTCGCATTCTTCTCGCGAACGGCTCTGAGTGTCGTCTCGAAGATGTGCTTCTTGACCGCCTCCTCAACGAAAAGCGAGAGATCGCCGTTCCCGCTTCCTTCCTGGGAGGCGAGAAATTGGCGCACCGACTCGTCGGTCTCTTTCGACACGACGAGATTCCAGGATGTGGATGTCGTGGCCATGACAGAAATATACGCCAGAGCCGCTCACCGCACAATAGACTGGAAATCGGCGGTCGTGCGCCAGTTCCCAGGTTTCAAAGGCGAAACCCTGGGGCACCCGGCGAGTTAGCCCCCGCTGAAGCGGGGATGGCGAGTTAGCAGGTTAGCGGCGGCAGCGTCGGACGCAGTTTTCATCTCCCGTGGGTCGGCAACGCCGGTGGGGAACTGACAACTGACCACTGCTTTACTTATCCGTCAGCGCCTCCACGCCGGGGAGTTTCTTACCTTCTAAGAACTCGAGCGAAGCGCCGCCGCCGGTGCTGATGTGGGTGATCTGGTCGGCTACGCCGGCTTGGTTGATCGCGCTCACACTGTCGCCGCCGCCGATGATGGAGATGGCTGTCCTGTTGGCGGCGACCGCATGGGCGATGGCGTTGGTGCCCACGGCGAATTTGGGAAACTCGAAGACGCCGGCGGGGCCATTCCACACGATGGTGCGGGCGGTGGAAACCACTTCTTCAATGGCCGCGATGGACTTGGGGCCGATGTCCAGACCCTGCCAGTCGGCGGGGAAGTTGACCGAGCAGTCCCACAACTGGGTATTGGCGTCGGGAGAGAAGCTGTCGGCGAGAACGTTGTCTACGGGGAGCAGAAGCTCGACGCCCTTGGCCTTGGCCTTGTCGAGGGCCGCTTTGGCCATGTCGATCTTGTCCTCTTCGACCAGCGACTTGCCGGTGGTGACGCCGAGGGCGCGCTGGAATGTATACGCCATGCCGCCGACGATGACCAGCGTATCGACCTTGTCGAGCAGGTTGTCGATAACGTCGATCTTGCCGGAGATTTTGGAGCCGCCGATGATGGCGACAAACGGCTTTTCGGGCGATTCCAGGGCCTTGCCGAGGTAGGTGATCTCCTTTTCCATGAGCAGGCCGGCGACGGCTGGCTTGAGGAAATGCGTAATCCCTTCAGTCGAGGCGTGGGCGCGATGGGCTGAGCCGAAAGCGTCATTGACGTACAGGTCTGCGAGCGAGGCCAGAGCCTTGGAGAAGGCCGGATCGTTGGCCTCCTCTTCCGGATGATAGCGAAGGTTCTCCAGCAGCAGCACCTGGCCGGATTCGAGCTGGCGGGCCATTTCGCTGGCAACTTCGCCGATGCAGTCCGGAGAGAAGGCCACGTTGATGGATTCGCCCAGCTTTTTGTCGAGCAACTCGCGCAGCCGGACGACGACAGGGCGCAGCGAGTATTTTGGATTGGGCTTGCCCTTGGGACGGCCGAGGTGCGAGGCCAGAATGACCTTGGCCTTGCGCTGGAGGGCGTAGACGATGGTGGGCAGAGTGGCCACGATGCGGGTGTCGTCGGTGATGGTCGAGCCGTCTTCAGTGAGCGGCACGTTGAAGTCGACGCGGATAAACACGCGCTTGTTGGCCAGATCGATGTCGCGAATGGAGAGCTTGGACATGGGGGCAAGAACCTTTCTAAGGGACTAGGGACTGAGGGACTGGGGCGCATTCGGGTTAACTCTTTACCGTCGAGATGGAAATCATAGCCCGCCCACCCATTGCGCAAAGGACGCACAATGGATGGGGCACAGCCGACGTGTTAACACTTGAGTTGAAAATGCTCTAGGGGCTAGGGACTGAAGTGCGCCGGCTGATTCGGGCCAGTCCGTAGTCCCTTAGTCCCTAGTCCCTGTCTTTCTTACAGGCCCTTTTCGACCAGGAAGCCGATCATGTCGACGACGCGGTTGGAGTAGCCCCACTCGTTGTCGTACCAACTGAGCACCTTGACGCTCTGGCCGACCATCTTGGTGAGAGGCAAATCGACGATGGAGGACAGCGGGTTGCCCTTGTAATCGGAGCTGACCAGCAGGTTGGAGTCGACGCCCAGAATGCCCTTGAGTTCGCCCGCTGCGGCGGCCGTGAAGGCAGCATTCAGGGCTTCGACGGTGGTGGGCTTCTCGGCGATGTAGGTGAGATCGACGATGGAGACGTTGGGGGTTGGGACGCGGATGGCAAAGCCGTCGAGCTTGCCGGCGGTCTCAGGAATGACCAGCTTGAGGGCCTTGGCTGCGCCTGTGGAGCTGGGAATCATGCTGAGGGCGGCGGCGCGGGCGCGGCGCAGGTCCTTGTGCGGAAAATCGAGGATGACCTGGTCATTGGTGTAGCTGTGGATGGTGGTCATGATGCCGCTGACCAGGCCGGTGGTCTCGAGGATCACCTTGACGACCGGCGCCAGGCAGTTGGTGGTGCAACTGGCGTTGGAAATGATGTTGTCCTTGGCCGGATCGTACTTGTCCTGGTTTACGCCCAGCACCATGGTGATGTCTTCGTTTGAAGCCGGGGCGGAGATGATGACCTTCTTGACGGTCGCGCCCAGGTGCGCCTTGGCCTTGGCTCCATCGGTGAAGTGGCCTGTGGATTCGACCACGATCTGCGCGCCAACGTCGGCCCAGGGCAGCTTGGCGGGGTCGCGCTCGGCCCAGACCTTGATCTTCTTGCCGTCGACGGTGATGAAGTCGTCGCCGTGTCCAATCTCATTCTTCAAGTTGCCGAGAATCGAGTCGTACTTGAGCAGATGGGCCAGAATCGCCGGACTGGTCAAGTCGTTAACTGCAACAAAATCAATCTCTGGATGCCCGAGCGCGGCGCGCAAAACGTTGCGGCCAATGCGGCCGAAGCCGTTGATACCAACCTTGACTGCCATATGTGATTTCTCCTTCGTAATCGGTGAGGCTGTGATTTGAACTTCTGTGGTGTTCGGCGTCTGAAATGAGTCCAGAAGGCAATTCCACCAAACCCATGATCGTAACACTGGAGCCGGCGGGGACCAAATGAATGTTTGTCAGTCCGCGTTTTTTCCGAAAGACTCCCTCACCGACAGTGTGCCTTTCCTGGTACGGGAAAGTATGTGACGGCGTACACAGCATTTGCAGCGCCTATGGGAAGTATGGTATTCGGGTAACACGATGCAGGTTTGAAGGCGGCATGAGAAGACGCTCCAGACACACTCCCAATACTTCGGAATCCACAGGCAAGATTGGCCAGGAACTCCCATCGAATCAGCCAGCTCCGCTGGTGCCTTTCTATCCGGACGACCCACCCGTAACCGTGCCGGCACAGCAGCAGAACCGTGTGCAGAGGGCGCCTGAGCAGGTGCCGGCTGCGGCGCCACGGCGGCCGGCGGCCGCTCCGCGGCCCGCAAGGCACGAGCGGCCCGCCAGGCAGGAATGGGACGAGGCGGCCGGTTCAGGCCGCTTTGAGCTTGAAACGCAGCCGGAAATTCCCTCAGTCCCTCCGCCCGAGGCCGAAGCGGCAGAGCGTTCGCCGCAGGCGCCCAAGGGGTACGTGGTGCTGGCTATCGGGATGCCCGGCTCGGGCAAAACCACGTGGTTCCGACGCCGCGGGGTCACGCCGCTCTCGAGCGACCTGCTGCGCAACATCTTGTTTGATGACGTAGAGGAGCAGCGCTACCAGGGGCTGGTCTTCTCGACGTTGCGTTCGCTGCTGCGGGCAAGGCTCATTGCGCGGATGCCCTGGAACTACGTGGACGCGACCAATCTTTCCATTCACGAGCGCCGCCAGTGGATCAAGATGTCAAAGAGCTTTGGCTACGAGGTGCAGGCGGTCTTCTTCGATGTGCCGCTGGAGGTATGCCTGGAGCGCAACAGCAAGCGCGACCGCTCGGTGAGCGAGGATGTGATGCGCAAGATGGCCGAAAAGCTGAAGCCGCCGGTGTTTGAAGAGGGGTTTGAGAAGATCACCGTGGTAAGGGTGAAGAGCGCCGTGTAAAGGAAACTCTGTGCTATGAGCACCTCCCCTGTGCCTGCTCCTTATGTCGAGCCCTGGTTACGCGGAACCCACGCCGATGTTCCGGCTGTGGGCCGTGCGGTTTTGCACGCGCTCGATCTGGCTCTCGACGATCTGACCAAATGGACCGCTGGGTTAAAGGATGCCCAGCTCCACGCGCAACCGCTCGGGCTCACTTCATTGGCGTTTCATCTGCGCCATATCGCCCGCTCGACGGACCGGCTGCTGAGCTATGCGGAGGGCAAGCCGCTCTCACAAGAACAGTTGACGGCGCTGAAGTCTGAAAAGCTCGGAGATGAGACACTGGCCATGCTGCTGGCCGATGTTGAATTTGCGTTCGTCAACGCCGCGGAGCGCATCAAGGTGCTGGCCACGGCCGACTTCGACACCGTTCGTTATGTGGGCCGCAAGCGGTTCCCGACCAGCATTGGCGGCGCGCTGATCCACGTGGCCGATCATACGCAGCGGCATGTGGGGCAGGTGGTTACGACGACCAAGGTGCTGAGGGCGCTGAGAAAATAGTCTTTTATCCCATTGATCCCTATTGAATCCTGCATAAATAATGCAATAACAGGTATTGAGGTTCATAGTACCTATGCCCAGACTGAAGGGAAGCGCCGATCTTCTGGAGGACTGGCCGCGCATTAAAAAAATGCCGCTCGGTTGGGTGCCCCTATCGTCTTTGCCGATGAATCGGGCTTCCTGCTATCCCACCCTGGCTACAAAAACAAAGACGTGGCGAGGGGGGCACCCATGACCTTGCGCTAACAATGAAAACGCTCTAGGTCCGTGACCGGATGAAGATGTTCTATCCAATGAACGAACGTGGGCCGGGAGGCCGGCGCTACATTTCCAGCCAGGAGGCGCTACATTTCCAACCAGGAGGCGCTACATTTCCAACCAGGAGGCGCTACATTTCCAAAAGGAACATTTTCATACGGCCAAAGAACTAGCGCGCCTGGTTCCTTTTTGGCAAGAGCGAATCGAGCAGGAGGAGACAGGCGCCGATGACAATGGAGGAGTCGGCTACGTTGAAGTCAGGGAAGTGATAGCTGAAGATGTGGACTTCAATGAAGTCGACGACCGAGCCGTAAAGGATGCGGTCGTGTACGTTGCCCAGAGCGCCGGCAAAGATGAGCGCGAGGGCGACAGTGGTGAAGGTGAATCGATCGCCTAGCCGGACCATCGCGATCAGCACAACCAACGCGGCCAGGAGCGAAAAGCCGATCAATGCATAGCGGACCAGGTGGGGCGAGGCTGAGTCAGCGAAGAGCGAGAAGGCAGCGCCCTCGTTGGTCCAGTGAGTGATGCGCAGGATGCGGGGGATGATAGGGATGGCGCCGCCGAGGCGTATGTGCAGTGCGACCCAGGTCTTGGTAAGACGGTCGGCAAAGACGATCAACGCGGAGATGAGCAAGAGCCAGGGCAGACGGCGGGGTATGAGCTTGCTCACGAGGCGACCTCCGTTGGCTGCGGCTGAGGTGGGTCAATGCCCATTTCTTTGAGAGCGGATTGGCAGCGGGTGCAGACGTTTTGCCAAATGCCGTAGTTACTAACTTCGGGCATGAAGTTCCAGCAGCGAGCACACTTGTGGCCGGTGGCGGGACGAACGACGAACCGGTAGCTGGCAGGCTGATATCGCTGGATTTCGTCCAACGAAGGAGCAAGGTCGCTTGGAGGGAATGCGGCGTCTGTGTACTCGTCAACTCGTACGGCGGAAACGTTGAATATTTCCTTAAGCGAGTCCATATATTTGCGGAGAAGGGCACAATCGCTATCGGTCGTTGAGATCAAGAGGTCCGCGTCGAGAGCCTTGCCGATGGTCTTTGCCTGACGAGCAAGTTCGAGCCCTCGCAGAGCATTCTCACGGATGTCGAATATCCGCTTCCACTCATCGAGCAGAGCAGCGGGCGGTTCTGAAAAAACCTCTTCAGGTCTTGGGAACTGCGCCAGATGCACGCTGGCTTCGCGGCCTTCTACCGCGGGCAGATAATCCCAGACTTCGTCGGCGGTGAAGCTGAGAATGGGGGCGACCAGACGGACGAGGGCTTCGGTGATCTTCCAGAGAACGGTTTGGGCGGAACGCCGAGCGGCCGAGGCCGGCGCGAAGGTGTACATGCGGTCCTTGAGGACGTCGAGATAAAACGAACTCAGGTCGACTACGGCGAAGTCGTTGACGGCGTGGTAGACGCGATGAAACTCGAAGGCCGCGTACCAGTCGCGGACTTTTTCGGTTAGATCGCGGGTGCGGGCGAGCATGTAGCGGTCGAGCGGGAGAAGCTCGGCTTCGGGAACCTGGTCGCGGCTG
>Ga0224557_1001705_pt1 | contig 20533 bp, 17 predicted proteins | sample 714S31014metaG_FD_180677 | JGI IMG/M metagenome (GOLD analysis project Ga0224557, IMG submission 180677) | Peat soil microbial communities from Stordalen Mire, Sweden - 717 S3 10-14 | ecosystem: Environmental > Terrestrial > Soil > Wetlands > Peat | place: Sweden: Norrbotten County, Stordalen...
CGTTGAGTTCTTCGCAAAACCCTTCTACCACAGTTCTCGTCCCCAGCCACTTCACATCTCGGGCAACCTGTTGATCTGGAATCGCTTACCGGAAGTCGCGCGCAAAATATGAGGAAACTCCTGTGAACATCTATCCGATATTAGTTGATGGCGTTTCCCGGCAGAACGCACCAGGAGTGCAACCTTTTGACCTACTCGCTTATGCATTATTGATGACCAAGAGGGCGACGAAGGGCGATGCATTGCCCAAGTCGGTCTGCCGATTGTTGCCATCCTATTGATAATAAGGGATCAAGTCAGGCACCGTGGGTGGTCGCCGCCACCCTCACCGCTACCTGAGCAGTTTCAATAAGATAGGAGCGGTAGACATCTAGTAAGCATCAACTAAGTCCATTTATTATCAATAACTTGGCGGTGAGGGTGGGATTCGAACGCAGCGGCCCCATTTCGATTCAGCAAGTTATAGATTCTTCATTGCCGTGACTGCCGCATCTGCCAGCCTTGCCGTCGCGCATTGCCCACCATTGCCCACGGACGGAGCGCCTTTGATCCTGAGCGCCTTCAATGGGAGTGTCGCCGCCACCAACCAGGGCAGCACCCATATGATTCGATCTTTCTCATCTCGAAGCCATGACACGCATCAGCTGCCTTATCCTATGCGCCCGGGCGCGCCGGGCTGTGACTTCCTTCTTGGGCGCGGCGTCCTTTGCGCCTTTCTTGGCTTTGGGCGCACCCTTCTTCTTGCTGGCACGCTTCTTCGAGGGGACCCTGTCCGGCGCGACGTGCGCGCCCTGTTCCGCAGCGGTGGCGGTTTTGTCGTTGGTTTCTGCGTTCGTCATGTGAATCATCCATTTTCTGCGCGGGCTTCGCGCATGACGATTCATCGCTCTTGTTGGGAGAAACATCAAGTCAAATCTTTCAGCGAGTCTAACGATTATGGGGTAAGAGACGGCAGCGAGATTGGCAATTTCGTCGGGTCGGGCGCCTTTCTTGTTGACTCGACAAAACCCTGACGTCCCGATTGAAGCGTAAACGTGACCGTGCTCCAGCGCGGGAGTCGATTTAGTTGTATAGTAGGGTTTCATTCCGGCGCGGACGGAGGAACACATGATGAAGTCTCGGTCGATTTGTCTGGCTTGTGTTGTGACGCTTGCCATTTCGAGCCTTGCCTGGAGCGAGCAGGTGACGTTCAAGGTGAAGCATCAACTGCGCAGCAGCCCTGACAGCACGAGACTCTGGTGGCTGGTTGAAAGCGGCGGAGACCTTGTTCTGGACGACTCGGCTCGAACCATCACAGTGAGGACCAAGCCAAACCCGCTGGATATCGGATTCGACGCCGTCGAAAAGGTCATCTTTGAACAAACCACACATAGGCGCGGCGGCGGGTGGGGCGATCTGTTTGGCATCGTGGGTTTGGGCCCGATAGGCTCGATCATCGAAAACAAGGCAGTCAGCGATTACTGGTGTTACCTCGAATACCGCGCGGCCGACGGCGTCCATCCATACATGCTGCAGATTCCGAAAGAGATGTCAGCCGCTGTCATCGACAGGATGAAGGCGCTACTGGGCGACAAAGTCTCGGTTCCGAAGTTTGCTGAGCAACTCGTCGTCATCAAGGCAGACACGCTCGTGGGCGCGAAGGCCAGTTACGACTACAACGCTGACCCCAAAGTGCATCCACTGCCGGAGCTGAAGCCGGACAAAGCGCTCGTCCTTGTCGTGTGTCCGTTCATCGACGATCCGATTCACCGAGGCCCTCTGGTCAAGCTTCACGCGAACGATCACGTCGTCGCGGTGAATAATTGGGGCAGTTATGCGTTCGCCTATCTAGATCCCGGCGAGTATCTGCTGGCTTCGGAGATCAAGAACACAGCCAGTAGCCTTCACATCAGCCTGGAAGCCGGTAAGGGCTATTACTTCCTGGAAGACATCATGAACGATGATGGAGCGGTCCTGACGAGGCACACAAAGGAACTCGTGATGCACCAGGTGACCGGTGCGCGTTATGCCGATTGGAAGCAGAAGTAGCGAATCTGGTATTGGATAATCTGGTTTGATATTTCGGAAGCATGTACTTTTAGGCAAAGGGCTGACGCCTGGGCATCGCGATTGCAATCGTCCTGACAAACCGAAAGCACAATCGACTTTTAAGCTCACCGGTCGTGGTCTGAGGCTTTGGCGCTGGGGCGAAGTTTTGTGGCCACGCCGCCGAGCTTAAAATCCTCTGCATTATCGGCATTTCGCTCCGTATCCGGTCATCTGCGCAACAATCCCGTCTCGCATTGCGGTTGCATCGTCTGATTCGTTTCCCGTCAAATTCCGCTTTCCTGGCCCTCCAGATGGATCTTCACGTCCAGATCGCGGTAATCAGCCATAGGAGAAAACGTGACATCGAATACAGAGCAAGCGGAAACGGCGCCCGCCACTGCAAACGCCGAGATGAAGCCACCAAAAAGGCCCACGCTGAAGGTATGCCACAACCAAGGCCCGTCCTTATAATAGTTCCTCGCGAATGCTGGCTCATTGCGGTAAGGGTCCAAGTTCTTGAATACCCACGTTAGATTTGAATCGGCGCTAAGATTGAGCGGGAGGTGCGAATGCGTATCGCTATCGGCCTGGTAGTGTCTTTGATCTCAATACAAGCCCAGGTTGCGCAGCCAACCGATGTCGAGGGCTGGAAGAGTCGCGGGTTTGGGTTACTCGGAGCCGGCCATCTTCAAGAGGCAGCCGCTGCATACGAGCGCGCCACGAATTTGAAACCCAACGACCCGGGCGCCTACCTGTGGCTGGGTAGCGTGTACATGCTGATGTCGTTCGGGGCGCCGTCGCCCGGGAATGTCGCGAATGCGAGCCGGGCGCGGACCGAATACAAGCGCGTGCTCGAATTGGACGGCGAAAGCCCGATGGCGCTGGCCGCTCTGGCGGCGATGAGCTTTTATGAAGCCGCAGATCTTCAGGGGAGCGAGAAGTTGAGCAAACTCCATGAAGCTCGCGATTGGAACAGGCGAGTGATCTCAGCCGACCGGACGAACAAGCAGGCATACCTCTCGCTCGGCGTGATCGCCTGGGCGGAGTTCTCTCCGGCTTGGTTGGAAGCACGCGCGGCCGATGGGTTGAAGCCGCAAGACGCGGGGCCACTGCATGCCGCAGCTTCACGGACAAAACTATTGAGCCAATACGGGCCGTTGATTGAGGACGGCATCGCCAACCTCCGCCAAGCCATCAACATCGATCCTCAATATGCGACTGCGATGGGTTTCGCGGACGCGCTATTGAGTGAGCGTGCCGACCTTCGCGATGCGCGCGATCAATATTCGCGCGACATTGCGGAAGCCACCGCCTGGACGCAGCGTGAGAAACTGCAGCGGCCGCAACCAGCGGCGGTCGGAACGGCCGCGTGGTTCGATGCACTGGTTAAGGTGCTGCCTCCACCGCCAACCGATGTCGACGGCTGGAAGCGGTACGGCGTGGCGTGGTTTTTGAATGCGAGGTATCAGCCGGCCGCGGATGCATTTGAGCGCACCGCAATGATGAACCCCCGGGATGTCGAGGCCCTGCTGTACATGGGAACCTCCTACATGCAGATGTACATTCCCGGTGCGCCGTCGCCCGGGAATAATGCGTATGCGAGCCGCGCCGAAGTCGCGTTCAAGAAAGTTCTCGAACTCAATGGGAACAATACGACGGCGATCGAGTTGCTCATGTGGATGAGCTATCTAGAGTCCATGGGCGATTCCAGTGACGAAAGGACGCGCAAGCTGGGAGAGACTCGCGCGTGGAATCGCCGGTGGCTCGCCGTCGATCCCCAGAATAAAGGTGCACACTACTGGGCCGGTACCCTCATATGGACGGATTTCTATCGGACGTTTAGGACCGCGCGCGCCAATGCTCATTTGAAGCCCGAGGATTCTGGCCCGATACCATCGGCGGCCACGAGACACGAACTGACGACTAAGTACGGATCGATGGTCGACGACGGGATCGCCCACCTGCGCCGGGCGATCGAACTCGACCCGCAATATGCGGACGCGATGGCATACCTGAACCTTCTCATACGAGAACGCGCGGATTATCGCGACACCCCGGAGCAGTACAAGCGCGATGTCGCGGAAGCGGATAGCTGGGTGCAGCGGGCGCTGGACGCGAGGCGAACAGGAGCGCAGGGGCCTGGACGACGGGCTCCCACGCCGGGCGACACTGTCGAATCGCTCGCGAAGTTTGTGGTCGCTCCTCCACCTCCCCCGCCGCCTCCTCCAGCGCTTCGCATGTCGCCAACGATCGGGAGGATCGAGATCACCAGCCCGTCGAAGGAGGTCGAGGAGGCCGGGCAGATCCTGCGCGATCGACTCTGGGTGCATGTGGGCGATCCGGCCACCCCGGAGACGATCGGCCGCGTCGCGGCAGAAATCCGTCAGATCGACGAGCATTCCCGGGTGAGTGTCACCCTCGAACCAGATTTCCCAGCGTTCAGCGGCGCGACCTTGCGCATCGGTATATCGAGCTTCGCCTTTCCTCCCGGATCTGATACCGTGGCTAATAAGCCCTTGCCCGATCCGACTGGCAAGCGCGTCACGCTAGAACCGGAAGTCGCGGCCGCGAATCTGATCACCAAAGTTAACCCTACTTATCCACCGCTTGCCAAACTGGCCCGCATTCAGGGCGCCGTTGAGCTCATGGCCACTCTCGGAACGGATGGCCGTGTCTTGAATGTTCAGTTGCTCTCGGGCCATCCTCTGCTGGCTTCAGCCGCGATGGCAGCCGTAAAGCAATGGGTCTACAAACCCGCGCTCCGGGACGGTAAACCCGTCGAGGTGACGACGCGCGTGACGATAAGCTTCACGCTCACCGACCAATAAAACGCGATCGGATCGAAAGGTCGGGTACCTGGGTTTGACCCAAGAACATCGACACGTATTGAGTTTTGCAGATCTTAAGATCTTGTTCCCTGCTGTCTCATAGGTCTACTAGTACCAATGAAATGCCGAACGAAGATTCCGACCCGGAGAATCTGGCCGCAATTTGGGGGCAGCGGGTGTACGCTCAGGCAGGAGGCAAGAAATGACTGCCACCATGCCGCGGCTCCTGATCGTCGCTTTTGTCGCAGGGTCTTACACGCTGGGTGGCGCTACCTTTTCCAACCAGAGGGTCACCACACAGACGCCTCCCGCAGGCGACTGCACCAGCCTACCGCCGGCCGTCACCTCTTTTCTGACCACCCAGGGCAGCGTATATTTGTTCTTCGACGCCACGGTAACCACCAGTGACTCTCTCAACAACGATTGGCTTGCGCCCGACGGCACGGTGGTCGCTGGCACCGGTTGGGGCCCAGTATCGGGTGAGTACTGTTTCGATAACGCGCCCAGCTTGGCCATTAGCAACCTTCCAACCAGCCAAATTGGAGCCTGGCATGCTCGCGTGTGGGACAACGGGTCCCTGCTTTTCTCAGCGCCGTTCACGGTCAGCGCCCCGCCGGCCTGGCAAGTTACGGTGCTCGACGAGGACACGTCCACTTCGCCCGGCCTTGCAAACAACGCATGCACCGCTCCGCCATTGGTAACCACGTTCACGCCCGCGTCGCCAAGCGTCTATCTCTACTTCGACGTCACCGGCGCGGTGGTGGGAGACAGCGCAATGGCAAACTTTTATGCCCCGGACGGCGCGCTTTATACCAGCGCAAAATGGGGTCCCATTTCTTCGACTGGACCGAGCGGCTACATCTGTTTTACGGACTCGATTGCCATCAGCGGAGCCCTCGCGGCCTCCGAGCCGGGTGTTTGGTCCATCAGCGTATTGTGGGATAGCTTCACCACGCCGCTGTTCACGCTGAATTTCACCATCGCGGCGGTGAGCGCGCCTGTCATCTCACCTGGCGGCGTTGTGAACGGTGCCAGTTTCTCGGCCGGTCCAGTAGTTCCTGGCTCCATCGTCTCCATCTTTGGCACCGATCTTGCCAGTGGAACCGCGCAGGCACCGACGAACTCGCCTCCCACGACGCTGCAAAGTACTCAGGTTCTGATGAATGGAATCGCAGCTCCGCTGTTTTACGTCTCCGCAACGCAGATCAATGCCGAGGTCCCTTGGGAAGTCAATGGGCTGTTTGTCACCGATCTTACGGTCCAGGTGGTCTCGAACGGCGCGCAGTCGAATGTGGTCACGACGCCTCTGGCTGCTACGGCACCCGGGATTTTCGCCGTCGTGCATAATGCCGATAATACCCTTGTAACTTCGGCAAAGCCCGCGGTCCCAGGAGAATACCTGGTCGCCTACTGTACCGGCCTGGGGACGGTGACGAATCAGCCGCCCACCGGCACTGCGGCGCCAATGAGTCCGCTCTCTTACACGGCGCAAAGCTCGACCGTGACGATCGGGGGACTCTCGGCGTACGTACCTTTTTCGGGCCTGGCGCCTGGTTTTACGGGGCTCTATCAGGTGGATGCCCAGGTGCCGGCGAGTGTGGCCAGTGCCAGTGCGGCCCCACTCGTGCTTTCGATCGGCGGTGCCTCTACCACGGTTGCCATTGCGGTGCAATCCGGCGGACTGCGGCAATTCACTTTGACCACCACTACGGCGGGCAGCGGCGTCGGTTCCATCTCCGCGAATCCGCCAGGGCCGTCTTACCCGGCGGGGACGGTGGTCACGCTGACTGCAACACCGAACGCCGGCTCCACATTCGCCGGATGGTCCGGCGCCTGCTCCGGAACGGGCACTTGCACCGTGACGATGAACTCGAACCAGACGGTCACGGCCACCTTCAACCTCACAGTTGTTAGTGAGACCCTTACCATAACGACGTCGGGCACCGGCAGCGGCACAGTCAGTTCCTCTCCTCCGGGGACTTCGTGTGGCTCAGGTTGTCTGACCTACGCGACGGGAACAGTCGTCACGTTGACCGCGACGCCGAGCGCCGGCTCCACATTCGCCGGATGGTCCGGCGCCTGTTCGGGAACGGCCAGTTGCACGGTGTCGATGAACTCGAACCAGGCGGTTACGGCAGCGTTCAACCTGACCTCAAGTTCGTATGTGAGCCTCACGTCCCTGAGCACCACAACCGCAGACCCATTTGACTTGCTCACGGTGAACGGCACCGGTTTTGATCCCGCGAATGCGGCGATTTCCGTTCTGCTGATTCCGCCCTCGGGCGGGCCGGCAACCGCAGTCCCGGCCGTCGCCGCGACGGCGAGCACGGTGCAGATCTCTGTTCCGCCCTTCTTCAATGCAACCCAGGGGCTGACGGCGGGAACGGTAAACGTTCAGGTGGTTCAACTGGAAGGAACGACCGTATCCACCTCCAACGTTCTTTCGGGCTTGTCCATCAACGCCCTGCAGGCTCCTTCAGGACCAGCCTTGGGAGCACTCACTGCGACAACCTTGCAGGCTAGCCTGAACATTTCGACTACGACGCAGCGCTTGGCCGCGGGCAACGCAAGCCTTACCAATCTGGCCACGGCGCTCGCTGACTACAACAACGATCTTCTGCCGGTGGTCACTGCCGTAAACGCGATCATGAACGACCCTAGTCTGAGCGTTTCCCTTCCTACCGCCAATGGGGTTCCGTTCACGCTGGATGCGAACGTGCTTCAGCTGACCGACCAGTTGATGTGGGCGTATGTTTCTCAGTATGTGAACCTAATCGTAAATCCGATTGCTTCCCAGCCTGCCGCGGACGCAGGAAGCAGCGACCGTGTGGCGCCCGCCGCAGCGAATGATTGTAATTTGTTGGTTGGCAGTGACAACGGCTTCGCCACACAGTTCGCCTGCGGCTACCAGGCATTTAACGAAACCTACCCGCCGGCCTCGGCGGCCGCCTACCAGCTTGGGGCCAAGGTGTATGTGGGAGCCAACTTGTCGCTCCTTGGCGGCTTTGCGATCGATGGGTTTGCGGGAGCCGGCGCGATCGGCCCGATTGGTCCATTCTCCACGGAACAGGTCACCAACGCGCTGGAGCTGACATGGGATCAGGCCAGTTCCCTGTTTGCCTCTTGGGCCACTAGCTTGAACGCGAGCCAGTCCTTTTCCCAGATTTTGGGCGACCCCAAATCCTGGGAGAATTTGCCGCTACAGGTGATCGATAAGTTTGCGCTGGGCAATTGGGGCATCCTCGGGTCGACCAAGGACATTGTCGACGTGGTAACCGAGGCTTCGGCGATCATCGCTCCCGCTTCCGGCTCGGATCTCGATGAAGGCTGGATCGTTAGCGGTCCGCCGGCCGGCGCGCCCAGCGGCGCGACCGCGATCGAAGCCTTCCTGAGCTTGAATGGGGCGATCACCGTGACCTCACTCGCGGCTCCGGGCAGTCAACAGGTGACCAACTCCAGCGCGATCACGATTGCGGCTCCCACCAGCTTCACACTCACTGTGAATGTGTCGTCTACGGGCGCCGCTGGTGGAACTGTTTCGTCTTTTCCCACCAGCATCAGTTGCCCACCAAACTGCACGGCGTCCTTCCCCACCGAAACGGCGGTGACGCTGATGACGGCACCGAACCCCGGCTCCACGTTCGCCGCGTGGTCCGGCGCTTGCTCGGGGACAGGTATGACCTGTACCGTGACGATGAGCTCGAACCGGGCGGTCACGGCCACGTTCAACTCCACAGCCCAGCAATTCACTCTGACGGTGGTGAAGGCCGGCACCGGCAGCGGAACGGTAGCGGCAAACCCGTCGGGCCTCTCGTACCCCGCCGGAACCAATGTGACACTGACCGCAACTCCGGACTCACAATCTATCTTCGCGGGTTGGGGAAGCGCTTCGGGCAAATGCACAGGAACCAGCACAACGTGCAGCTTCAAAGTGACGGCCGACGACATCATAACGGCGACGTTCAACATTCCCGTTCTTACGGTGAACCAGTCGGGCACCGGGAGTGGGACGGTAGTCCCCTCACCTGTCGGTACTCAGTGTGGCACGGGTTGCTGGAACTACCTCCCTTACGCGGTGGTAACCCTAACGGCAAACCCTGCTACCGGCTCCACGTTTGCCGGATGGTCCGGCGCCTGCTCGGGAACCGGCACTTGCACCGTGACGATGAGCACGGACCAAGCGGTTACGGCGACCTTCAATCTGGCCACTTCGCAATCGGTGACGCCGGCGACCGCGTTCCTTGGCAGCCTCAATACGTGCGCCGCGACCACGCAACAACTCTCTAAGGTCTTTCAGGTTACAGCGCCCGCGGGCGTCGCTTGGAACGCCGGGATTTACGGTAACCCCAATGAGGCTGGCTATGGGATAACTAGTGTTTCGCCGTCCAGTGGCAGCGGTTCGGGTGCATTTACCGTGATCGTAGAAGCACTGCCAATGGGCACAACCAACTGCCTCCCAAGCAGCACACCCATGAGCGGCTCCGTGGTGGTGTACTTTCCTCCCACCGGCAACCCCGCTGTCGACGAGGTTTTCGTAACCGTAACCTGGAATGACGTAACATAGTCCGTTGAAGGCGCTACAGGAGATAGCCGGTGACGGCATACCCGCGACGGCTTGGCAGTGGAGAAGTTGGCGCGATTCCCTGCCAGCGCTACTTATGTCGGTAACCGAGGAACAGGGGAACAGGAAGACGTCGCAAGATAGGAACCCTGACGGAAAGGAGACCATGGTATGAAACACCTCATTCGTGTGGTAGCGCTTTTAATGACAGTTGGGCCGGTTATCGCACGAAGTACCGCCTCGCAAACCCCACCACGAACGTTTGTACTGACAAAAGACGGTGCGTGTTCCATCACAAGCAGCAACCTCCGTGAACAGATGTCCTACGCAGGCACACACATGTTCATCACTCGTACGACCCCTTACGATATCGTGTGGTCGGCAAAATGGAACATCACCGGATGTGAGCTTCCCATTTTCGTTGCGGCGACGTTCGACTACCTCAACACGAAGAACGAAGTTGTTGCGACTAAGTGGTGGTGGCTTAAAGCCTCGACCGAGGAGTATTTCGCTCGAGGCGACCTGAGACAAATCACGTACCGAGTACATTCGGTGAGGTTGACGAAACTTCAGTTATTGACCGAAGCACAGTACAACGGTATGATGCTCAAGATGGCCGCGGAAAAAGCTGCCACTCACCAGAAACCGTGATCAGACTCGGCCGCCGGACCAGCGGCAGGAGTGGCACGGCGGGCGCCGGCCGCCCTGAAACCGGCTCGGTTGGTGCCAGGCAGACCGCCCATCGAGAGTTCACTACCGTGTGCGGCGGTACGCGAAGTTCATCATCCCATTTAACCCGCAGTTCACTTGGTTAGCCGCAAAGTTTGAATCCAGGTTGGGAATTAAGATGCCCTCCCCGTCTCGTTCCAGAACGAGACGGCCCCCCGTCTCAGTATCCAGAGCTTCCAGGTGGTTTTCGCGTACTGTTCCGATTCCTTCGAAGTGGCAAATCCAGCGGCCTCTCTCTGGGTCTGCGCCTTCGATTAGCACCCGCGCCGAAGTCGCATCGAGCCGCTGGATGTACGCCTTCATGAACCCTTCATGGCTAAAGATTCCAACAAATAGGTCCACCGGCGCTCTCTCCGGAAACGGGCGGAAATCGAGCACCGCGATTCGTTGCCGATAAGTGAGCCGGAGGCAGCTCAGGTCGCCCCCGCAGGCGTTGCGCCTACTAAGCCATTCGCGCTGTTCGTTCCGCAGCGGCACAAGCATCGCTTCGGCTTCGGCGCCTGCAAAGATTTCGGTTGATCGCCTCCACGCCGCGGCCATTCGGGAATCGAGCGCCGAGAGCTCTGACGATCCACAAATCGCCTTCTCCGTGGACGAAGCTGACTTGCGGCAGTCGAACGACTGCCCAACGGCGAGATCACACCGCAGGCTCAAGCAGATGAGTACTACCATAAAAGCCGTTTTCATGTGAGTATCGGCGTGAACAGCGGCGCGTGGCTTTGTGCAGTATTCGGTGTCTGTTCCCGATACAGAGCTTTCAGAGCGCAGGCGTGCTCTTTTTCAGAACGATCACGAACCGACTTCTGCACGGCGCGAGTCGATTTCTTGAAATAGACAGGGTAAGTCTTGCTCTTCGCATCCGTCGCTTCCCTGGATCGCTCTCCATAAATGGCGTCGATAATCTCTTGGCCGCTCATCGCCAGAACCGCTTTTTCCGTTGAAGGCCCTGTGAGGGGTGGGAGTCGGATTGGTTGGCCCCAACTCTAAACCTTACCATCGAACACGGCTGCGCGCGTGGGGGAATGGCCAGCCGCGACACTTGTTCATACACCGGCGGCTCGGGAGAAATCAGCGTCCCATCGGCGAAATCGGATAAACGGTGGCAATTACATCGCCGATGCGCGCCCGACATTGCGCTGCCATACTCGGCCACGGTGACTGAGGCCACCGGCGCGGCACCCAAGGCATCAAGTTTCGTGCTGATGCTGGCTGCGGTCGGTATGCTTTCGCTTCACGGGCTCTTGCCGGCAGGACTGACCAGGCGTTGCTGAATTGGTGGCTTTGAAGTCCGATACGTTCCCAGTTACGTGCACTAGAAGCCTTTCGCGATTGGCCAAGGCGTCAACGCCTTTCGGCAGCAAAGGAAACCTGCAATCGCGCCTACATGCCCATTTCTGAATCAGAAGAACCGTCACCGAACCTTGGGCGGGGACTTCCTCCACCGGTGAGTAGACAACACTGCCTGCGCACCCACCGCCAGGATACCGAGATGTTACCCACTATTGCCCACCGACCAATCCGATTTGCTCTAACCTATTGATTACAGGTGTATGAACTCGGCGGTGAGGGTGGGTAAGCCGTTTACTTGTTTTCAATAAGATAGAGGCCAAAGCAGCATGGTTTGTCTATATTAAGTGATTTGTTTTCATATATTTTGGCGGTGAGGGTGGGATTCGAACCCTACGGGACCATTGATAAATCGCAAGTTATTGATTCTACAAACTCAGAAAACGCACAAAACGCATCCAAGCATAGTCTCATTACGAATTTATTGCGAATTCGACCAACCCAACAACCCTGAAGCCGGCGACATCCAGCTTGGGAAGACCGACAATGAATTGGAAACAAAGAACATTGCGTTTCCTGGCACCTCGTTCTGGCGATTGAGAATACCCAGTTTTCACGCTGTGCTCTCTTCGACTCAAACGGGAGCACAAACGGAGCACACGAATCGATCTGAACTCATCCGGCATAAGTCTTGGTCTACAGCAGCGTTCGATCTGTCCCCAGAGGCTTCCATGCGCATCGGGGTTGAAGTTTCCTTGATGTCGCTTTTGGGGCCAGTGTAGCAGAAGCCCACCTGAGACGAAGCCCCAATCGTCGCGTGGTAGGTTAGCGCCTCTGCACTTGCCCGCGCGAGGCGGTTGGATGAATTCTGTCCGGATGGCGCGTGATACGACCGGAGCACACTTGCCGCCAGCATCCATAACCACTTGGCGACCAGGCGGGATCCACTGCCAAGAACTCCGGATTCGGGCTACCACTGAACAAAAGTCCGGGATGGTCAGAATCGCAACTCAAGTGGACAACGCGAGTGTTTTCGAAAAGCGATACCATGTATGATCGCACGTTTGAAGACGCACTTGACGGCATGGGCACTTTCACAGCGAGGCAGGATCATGCGCAGACTCAACGAATCGCGTGCAACCAGCCAGGATGCACGGCTGGCGGTGTTTATTGTCGGACCAACCTGCAGTGGAAAATCGGAGGCGGGAAGCCATCTCTCCCGAAAGGGCTTCACGTGGGTCGAACCTTCTGAGTTCCTCAAGTCCAAGGTACCTCTCGATATTCCAGTCCTTGAGCGTCTTCAAATGGTTGAGCGATTCTTCGAAGATGCGGGGAGAGACTACGTGGCAAAGCGCTTGCTGTCCGACATAATCGACGGGGACAAGCAGCCGCCGTTCGTTATCACCGGTTGTCGACAGACGATCGAGGTGGAGTGCCTACAAACTCGACTTGCGACCCTCGTCATCGCCGTTCACTCAGAGGACGCCGTGCGCTTTGAACGGTCCAGCAGTCGCGCTAGGCCGGACCTCGCAATGAATTATGAGACTTTCATTCGGGCGACGGCCTGGGAGTACTCGATCGGACTGGCGAAGATGATCTTCGAGGCAGACGACATCATCGTAAACAAACGGATCCCTATCCGACTTCCATCGCGCGATTGAGCGCTCGGCTTCTATGGGGAGGCGAGCGTGATGATAAAGGATATGTTTTCAACCGAACACCGTCTGGCACAGGTGCTCAGCGTCCCCGCTATGTACGCCCGCGATGCAGCGGAATCCGTGGGAAAGGGCTGGTTCATGCATCTTGACCAGACCGTCGGTTCACCAAAGTACAAGGCCTATCCCGGTGTGTATAGCACCTCGTTCGCCATCCAGCTACTATCCACATCCCCCGACATTGCCACCAGAAACCGTGAGCTGATCCTTAGCGGATTCGAGTACCTGATCCAGCAGTTCGAGGATGCCTGCCTCGTGGAGAACGGTTCACTGACGACCGGAAAACAATCACAGAAGTACACGGAGGTTGGCCATCACGACTTCGTCCTGACTCTGAAACTCTGTGCGGTTCTTCAAGCGGCCAACAGCATCGCGTCAATAATACAGGTCCATGCAGCATTTGGGGATCTCCTAGCAAAACACGATGATCGCGTCAACCAAATCGCTGAGAGACTCAAGGCGTTCGCGATTGAGCAAAAAGACGGTAGTACACTTTTGCGTGCATGGCCCTGGCACGTGCTCAACGGCAACGCCCGTGAGGCGGATCCCGTTCCGACTGCCGAAGTCCTTCTGACGCTAACCCACCCGGCCCTCAAGGGCTCCCGGCGTTGGCTAAACGAGCATGCAGAGGTGGCCGCTTACCTCTGCTCGGTTGTCTGCTCGGAGAGTTTAACGCTACTCGACCGATCCATTGCAGCACATGCATTACTCGAACTCGCCGCGCGAACCGGCCAAGAGTACCTGAGCTCTGGCACCAAAGATCAGCTAACACGAGTGATCAAAGCATCACTACGAGATTTGTCCAACGTTCCGTGGCAGGAAGTGATGCATTACCCAGTGCCATCGAAGGCGAGAACTGTAAGCCACTACAAGCCCTGGATCTGGCTCTTTCCTCGTATCGAGTATGTAGAATGCTTATGCCTTCTGGACGTATCAACAGCCGGAATACCGGCGGCACAAGTGGTTGCCGACCTGATGTCCAACATCAGCAAGAATTCAGGCAAGGTTATCTTCCTCCATGCTGAGCCACCAACGCTTTTAGCAAACCTGCGAGCCTCGCAACTTCTCTTGCGATTCCAAAGGACAATATTGCCATCCCTGTATGGGCGAAGCCTTTTCGTCTATGCGCAACTGAGCAAGGCTTCGCGTTCTACATACCGTTTTGGCTGGCTGGGTTTCTCCCTAGTCTTGCTCGCCATGATCCGCACGTACGCGCTGCCATTCGCTTCTCAGATACAGCAATCCAGTCGGGTACATGAGAGCGTTCGAATTCTGGAAGCCACTGGCCGGAGGCTATATTCCGTTTGGCCTATCTGGCTCATCGTCTTTGGTTATCTGCTAGTTACCGCCGATGGTAATCTATCAAAGCGTGTCAAAAAGGCTTTAGGCGAGATGGTGCTGTTAGTTGTTATTGGCTTACTCGTTCACCTTCTTGCGACATGGACCTAACATTTATTGACGTCCTTTACGGGCCGATGTCGTTCCCAGACGGAAACGAGGCCTCGTTTCTCGCCGAACTGATCTCGACACCCGAGGTCCAGAGACTACGTTTCCTTCGCTTGCTAAATCACGACGTCGCGTTCATGCAAGAGCTTGCGACTTCTCGCCGCTTCGCCCATTCCCTCGGCACGTGCTTCGCGGCACTCCAGCTGATAAACAAGGCGCCCTGGCTGACCCTGCTACAGCGGAAGCACGTACTCGCCGCAGCACTAATCCATGATATAGGCGTCCTTCCGTATGGTCATCTCATCGAAAGGGAATTCTCCCGTCTTGACACCACCTTCTCGCACGAGTCAATAGTTCGAACGATTCTGTTTGGAACATATCATCCGACAAATCTATATCATCAGATTCTCCCGGGCGCGTCACTTCGCCTCCATACGGTTCTTCAACGTTTCGAGATTGACCCGGAAGATCTTGTGCGTCTTATCTGCCCCTCGGATGGCTCAGGTAGTGCCGTATCGGGGCCTATCGACATTGACAATATTGACAATGTGCATAGAATGGCAGCGTTACTCGGAGTTGTGCCGGCCAGAAGAAATGCTCGCCGCTTGCTGAAGCATTGCACGCTCAACGAGCGCCTGCAGTTGCTCTTCGACAGTAGAGGAGTGGCGTGCGTGCGCAATTGGATGACGTACCGTGAGATGATCTATAGCCACATGATTGGTCATCCATCGTGCGTCGCGTACAACGCGTATCTGCAGGACCTGGCGCGCAAAGCGGTCGAACTGAGTATTATAACTCCCGAAACATGGTATTTGAATGATATCGATCTTGAGGTTAGGTTGCTCTCCGAGCCTGTGCTATTGCCACTCAGTAGTCAGCTCAGGAGTGGATGCCGATACCGTCTGGTGGACTATGTATGGGTGACTGTTGACGTCAGCAGTCTTTCAGCTGGCCCATTGGTCAGTGAAAAGCAGGTGTGCGACGCGCTGCCGCAGGTGCCGATCCCGGGCTCTGACCATCGAGTCTGGGTGGAACGGAACAAGATTTCCAGGAGAGTAGACCTGCGGATACAGGGCGCTACGGAGTTTCTGGCGCTAGGAGATTCGTCCGTTGTCGTCCTGATAGCACTAATCGATCCTGGAACTGTCTCGGCCGCACGGCGTGCGGCGTTTACGCGCGATGGACAGCTTCAATGGCGCCGCGATGTTGAACAAGCGGCGCGAGCAATACTCCCTAATCGAGTTGCGTCGGTCTTTTTCCCGGAAGAGTTCCCATCCTATGTTGGGGAGCGGTGGGGTTCAGGTAGCGCTCACGGAGGACGGTTTGAGAGACAACAAGTGCGACTGTTTTAGGCAGTCGCTTGCCGGTGTGCAGTGGGATTTCGCAAACGTCGAGAATTGGGGAATTCACCTGATTCACTGGTACCCAGCGACGTTCGTGTCCGCTATACCGGGCACGCTGGTTCCGATTCTCACACGGGAAGGCGATCTTGTGTTAGACCCTTTTTGTGGGTCTGGGGCCACGGGTGTCGAAGCACTGCGGCTCGGGAGGCAGTTCTTAGGATTCGACACCAATCCTGTCGCCGCTCTCATTACGCAGGCGAAACTCCTGATGCTGGAAGGATGCGAGCTAAATCGGCTGAGGCGCAGCGTGCTGCGCCTGGGCGAAGAACTGCTCGCTCACGACAAGCGGTCCGACAGTCATCATCCGAATTGGAAAGAGTTGTCACGGTGGTACCACCACCGCACACTAGATCAACTATGGAGGATCTTCCAGGTCATAGAGCGCGTGAGGGACCTGGAGACCAAGATCGTTGGAAGGTGCATCTTTTCGAGCATTCTGAAAACTGTGTGCTCTCAAGGCCGACACTGGGGCTGGGTCTGTGACAACGTGACGCCTAAGGCCGGGGAGATGCAGGAGAAGAATGCCTTTGGGGAGTTTCTGCGCGGCCTCGACGACTACGAGCGGGCTGTCGTCCACCTTGCTCGCGACATGCAGGCAAGGGGAATCGATCACACCGGACTCAAGCGCGGTCGCGATTGGGATATGAGATGTGGCGATGCTGTAACGCTCATGCACACGATTGCCGATCGCTTCGTCGATTCCATCATTACGTCTCCGCCATATTATGGTGTAACCGACTACGTCAAGTCCCAGAGACTGACATTTTTGTGGTTTCAAACAGATCTCAGCGCGATGGACGGCATGCCGCGCAAGAGTTTCCAAGAGCTACGTACTCAAGAGGTCGGGGCGCGCTCTTTTCGACATCGTGCTGAAAGTCACAAGGCGTACATAGACTACTTGACTCGGTTTTTTGCGCAGGCTCAACGCGTATTGAAGGTCCGCGGCACGCTCTCTCTGATAGTGGGCGAATCGGATTGCAGGCACGGTACTGTCAAGGCCCTGCGGGAGAGTGCGGAGAATGAAGGCCTCGTCGAAATCTTTAGCTCTTCGAGAGGCATCAAGGCGACGCGCCGAAGAATCCGGGCCAGCCTGCCGAACGAACATGTTCTGGTATATCAGAAACAATAGCGACGCATAGGGGGAGTGATGGATCGACGTGGCGCGCACTTTCGGGATGCGCGCGGGGATGTGTTCTGCGTTGTGCAGCTGAGTGCTTCCCTGGCGAACGAGCGTGCGGCTGACCTCCTGCGCGCCCACAATCTCATTCCCTCCCAACGGTGGACATCTGACGAGTTGCTAGCCGATGGTGACGGAACTCGACAGTACTTTGGCAAATGGGACGTGAGCCGCGTGGCAATAACAGAGGACGGCAGAACCATTGGATTCTGCATCGGCTTCGAACTCGTACCCGACTTGCAGTTTTACCATGAACGTTGCTTCTACCTGCACCGTCTTGCGGTACTTCCAGAGTTCCGAGGACGCATGATCGGCGCACTCCTGCAGGCAGAAACCGTGGTAGGCTGTTTCGTTCGTGGTTTTCACGATATTGGTTCGATACGGGATCCGGTCGTCATCTACGGTCAGACGGATACGGCCGACTGGAACAGATCGGTGCGGCTATTTCACCAAGCGGCGGGCTTCCGGGTTGTGGGACAGAAGGCCTATGCAGATCGAACGGACGCAATTATGAAGATGGATGCACAAGGCTTTTGGCGTTCTGATCACGTCGCATTGTGGCGACGCTACCGAGTGCCGGAATGTGTGGCGTTCTAAGACAGACCAGGCGACGTGAGATGATAGGGACTCCAGAACACACCGCATTTGAGCTAAAGAAGATTATAGAGGGCCTCACGTCCATTCCTGCTGGCGAATTAGCCGGCGGCGAGTCGATAGCTGACATCTTGGCCGGTGACTCTTTGTCATGGATGGAGTTTACCGTCGCCGTTGAACACACATTCGGTGTGCGCATGGACTTTGATAGGTGGTGTGAGGTTGATACGATCGCATCCGCGGCAGCCTACATATGTGGCGGAAAGGTAGAATGAACGCTGGTTGCGACATAGAATCGACTTCTTGTTCCCCTTTCTCACTGTACGCAGCTCTCCGCGCGCACGCCACTGTAAATCCGCGTAAGCCCGCGGTGCTAACAAACACACGGACGGTAACCTATTCTCAGTTGGAGGAACTCGTCTCGCTATTCGTGGATCACTTACGCCACCTGATCAATGGCTCAGGAGTGGTGATTTGGTCCTTCCTCCGAAAGGACATCGAGTTCGTGGCTGCGTTCATTGCCGCTCAGGAACTCGACTGCATCTTTGTTCCCCTCGCCCCAGATTCGAACGCAGTCCGATTATCGCCGTTATCAGAGGCGCTTTCGCCAAGTGCGGTGCTGCTGAGCGATAGCGAAGTGGCCTGTGTTAACCAGCTTGTAAGCTTACTAGGGATCGCCCTGTCTCGGCAGGTCGCTCAGCTCAAGAACGGTGTGGTGTGCCTTACCTCCAACACCGCCCCTGCCCACTTATACGGGGGTGCGTATGTCAATTTCACATCAGGAACGACGGCACCTTCGAAGGGCGCCCTGTGCACGACCGACACTATCTTTTGGAACACAAAGGCCGTCGTAGAGCGTCTCAGCCTAACTGCAGACGACGTGCATCTGTCCACCTTTCCGGTTCACATTCATCCCCATGAGTTTTTCGCTAGGGCTATTTACCTCGGTGGAACCGCCGTGCTTCTCGAGTTCCGCGACCTTTGTGCGGATTTGGACATCGTGAAGAGGGTCGGTGCTACATGCCTCATGTCAACGCCGTCTTTGTACGACGTGTTATTGCAGATTCAGACGAACAGGCACACAGACCTGGGTCGCCTGAAGTTGGCTGAATCTGGCGGGGCTGTAACACCTTCCGGTCTCATACGCGCCTTCTATGAAACGAACTCCATTGTCTTGACTCCTGTTTGGGGCAGTGCGGAGACCTGTGGTGTCGCGCTGGTGAATGCTGATCCTTTGGTGGATGCGCGAGCATTCGAGGTCCTTTCACCGTACTATGAGGCGAGTATCTTCGCTCCCGACCGATCTGAACCAGTGGAGGGCGAACTGCGCCTGCGAGGCCGAGGGTTATCGCACGGATATCTCCAATCCGTCACCCGAGAAGCAGATCCATTCAGAGGCGGTTGGTACTACACGGGCGACCTCTGCAGGGCGGTTTCGAAATCCAGAGTCGCTTTCCTCGGAAGGAAGGCTGACGTCATCAAGAGTGCCGGGTTGAGCGTCTGGCCGAATCAAGTGGAAGCTGTGCTGCGTGAGGTCAATGGAGTGCGAGATGCGCTGGTGTTTGGCCTTGAGGACGAGAAACGAGGCGAACTCCTCGCGGCTGCTGTGGTTCGGCGCATCCCCGGAGTTCCGTCTACAGCTGATTTGGTTAGGGCCTGCAAGGAACGGTTGCCACCCTACATGGTTCCGCGGCACATCGAGTTTGTGGACGCCCTGCCGCACGATGAAACTGGAAAAGCTTCGAGGGAAGCACTTCGTAGACTTATAACTGACCGAGGACCTCATAGGCAGGAGTGACCCGCGAACGGTGTAGGCCTCGGAAGCTCAGTACGGATCCGCGGCGACTTTCCTAATGGTGCCGTGGCGGGAATGATACAGTCTGTTTGGGGAGAAGTGGACCGAAATGCTTAGTCGCTCCGATATTCTCGAGATTCTTGTCGCGGAGGGACAGGCCCAGCAGGATAACTGGGCAATGGCCCGTGCTCAACGGGAGGCGAACTGGGGTACGACAGCTATAGTGCGAGGCGCTATCGAGATTACGAACGTGTGCCGGGTGAATTGCGATTATTGTAGCATGAGACAAGAGGTGAGGAGGAAAGCTGCGGCGTATTACATGACGGTCCCTGAAATCCTGGCGGCCGCAGAATGCATACGCGATTCTGGCGTGCGCGTCGTCTTTTTACAAGGCGGCGAAACGCCGCTCACCACAAGGACGGTGGGCGTCGCGATGCCCGCTATTAGGAAGTTGTTCAACGGTTGTTAGTGCCGATATAAAACGCCCGCAAAATTGGTGGTTTTGTCGTTGGGATCGCTGTTGGGCGGGAGCGCGAGACACACGAATGCGGCGGCGCGGAACGTTGGCGAACGTGGGCGCGTCTGGAACTGCGCGATGACGGACAGGCCGAGCTGGTTAGCCGATACCCGACCCTCCCGCGCCGTCAGCAGGAACAAGAGCCTTAGAAGACCGAGAGTGCTTGGTGTCGAGTCGGACCGATTCAATCACGAGGTAGAGTTTGTCGGCGCTGTTGACCTTGCCTGCTACCGAGTAGGCCGCTCCGGGCCGGAGGAGCAGGGCTTTGGTGAAGTCATAGAGCCGGTAAACGCGCTGCGTGTCGAGGTCCCGCAACAAGAACACCGCACACTTCTGGTATTCCGTCCGTGAGAGCAGGAACAGATGATTGGCGCTGAAGTTGAACATGTGACGAGGTGAAGCGGACGAGCGGGAGCCGAAGCCCCCGCCCGCCTGGGCAGCGCCGTTGAGGGG
>Ga0224557_1001713_pt1 | contig 20395 bp, 17 predicted proteins | sample 714S31014metaG_FD_180677 | JGI IMG/M metagenome (GOLD analysis project Ga0224557, IMG submission 180677) | Peat soil microbial communities from Stordalen Mire, Sweden - 717 S3 10-14 | ecosystem: Environmental > Terrestrial > Soil > Wetlands > Peat | place: Sweden: Norrbotten County, Stordalen...
GAAGGAGGCTCAAGTAAAGCCGTTTGTACCAGTGTTGGGGTTTTCGCAGGCTGCTGCGCCGAAGCGGTCATCGGCGCCAAACCGAAGCACAGCACTGCAGTGGCGGGGACGGCCTTCCAGATACTTATTCTCATTCAGCCTCTCACTCTCATGAAGAATTTTGGTCACGGTTATGAATATGGTTCATTAGGAAAACTGCAGCGAAGGACAGCAACTTCCACTGCTGCTCCTCAGGTTGTCCTGTTGGGCCAGGAATGCGGCTCGGTTGTCAGAAATGGCGAAGAATTAGGACCTTGTTATCCGTCGAAATTCATTTCATCTGTGCTCTAAATGCGACACTTGCATGCCGAATGTCTTGCGTTCGTGCTTATGTGTGAACTTTTCGGCTGTTCAAAAATTAGGGTACCTGTCATAAAGATCCTATGTATTTTTCTTTGAAAGTTATGAGAATTACATGAGTACAACATAATTTAAGAATGATTTTCGATCTTCACAGACAATCCATATCTCCTTCGCAAAGGCTCCTCAACTTCAAACCGTCGACGATCGCGAGCTGAATTCTGTTTCCTCATTTCATCTTTATCGAACCGACCCTAGCATTCACCTTACCCATTCTGCATCTTTGCAGCCCGTTGGATGAGGGAGCTCTACAAAGCGAATCCTGGAGGATTCGCGGTGTGACCGCTGGGACCAGCCTACGAAATTCAAATTCAGGAGAATGCTTATGGCAGATCAGAACGCACCTCAGATGCAGGCCACCCTGGGCCTAACCGGGCTCACCAGTAATGCAATGGCACTCATCGCCCCTGGCGCCTTCCTTTGGCTCACATTCGCGATCCAGGCAAACACTGGCGTCGCCGGACAGCCATCCACGGCGCCAGCTATGTGGATCGGCATCGTCGCCGCACTCCTTCTCTGTCTGGCCACCGCGGTTGCCTACGCTGAAATTTCAAAGCTCTATCCCGGAACCGGCTCCAGTTACTACTACGCCGAACAGGCTTTGCTCTCGAAAGACAAAGCCTACAAGTATGCTCGCGTCGGCAAGTTCATCGTTGGCTGGGGCTCGCACCTCTACTACTGGGTTTATCCAGGCGTCATGGTCGCCACAACCGGTATCTTCTGCGGATATATTGTTGGCTTCCTCTATCCAAACGTCATGAGCGGCTCTAACCCAGGGCCTCTCTTCATGGCGCTGATCGCTGTCGTCTTCTCCTTCTTCGTCGCATGGATTGCCTCCAAGGGTGCCGGCGCCTCCACAGCCGTCAACATCGCTATCAACGTCATTCAGATCTCTGCATTGGTCGTCTTCAGCGTTCTCGCTCTCGGTTATCGCTCCAGCCACCCGGCCGGTTCGCCCGCCTTCCAGTATGACTCGCAGTCGCTCGCTACCTACACCTATCAATTCGCCACCGCCAAAGACGGATCGACCATGCGCGACGCATCCGGTACGCCGCTGCCCCTGCTCGATTCCGCAGGAAAGCCCGTGCCGTTCACGATCGCGTACACAGAGAGAGATTCGTCCGGCAACTTCCTTTCGCATACGTCGGCAAAGTCAGTCATCATGCCGCACACGCTCAGCTACATGTTCATCCAGGCAACAGTCGCCATTCTCATCCTCGTCGGATTCGAATCCGTCACCTCGATGGGAGGCGAGGCCAAGAATCCAACCAAGCATATTCCCATCGCCGTGATCTCTTCGCTGCTGATTCAGGGTTTACTCTGCTATCTGTTTGAGTACTTCGCGGCTAACTACTTCCTCAACTCCGGCTATACCATGACCATGGCAGGCAGCTCCGCGGCGCCCATCGGCGACATGATGATCATTGTCGGCGACGGCCTGCTCGGTCAGGGGCACGGCAAGTACTTCATGCTGGCTGAGGCCGTCACCGTCTTCTTCGCCCTCATCGGAACCACGCTGAGCTGCATGAATACCGGCGCCCGCGTCACCTACGCCATGGGCAAGGACGATGAGGCCCCTGAGCACTTCGGCATTCTCCACGCCGGATCGCTCTCGCCCCGCAAAGCCATTTGGACCCTCGCCATCATCTCGGCGGTCATCGGCGTCGTTGCCGTCTCGCTGGTCTTCGGCGACGCAGCCGCACCCTCCGACGCGACGATCGCCGCTCTTCCACACGGCGTCTTCTCAAGCTTCGGCTACCTGTCGCATGACCAGTTGGCGTCTCTGCCCAACTCCCTGCTCACCATCACGCTCACTTCCAACTTCGGCACCTTCATCCTCTATGCGCTCAGTTGCTTCCTCTGCATGGTTGCCTATCACGAGCGCCACGACCACAACTATCTGATGCACTACATCATTCCTGGATTTGGCTTGCTCGCCAATCTGGTCTGCATGGGTTTCTACCTGGCCGGTCCCATCTTCGGCCTCGGCACGTTCAAGGAGCCACTTCTTGCTCTCGGCATTTCGGCTGTTTGGGGCCTTTATGGCGGCATCTACTTCCTGCGCTCCTCCAAGGCCAAGGGCAAGTCAATCCTGATCGAATCAAAATAGCTGCCGCTAGTGCACTGGAACCTGACCCGGCCGCTGGGTGGAATCTCACTTTGATCTATTCACCGAGACAACAAGCAGATCACCACCCAGCGTTCATTTTGCAGGTGAATTCCTTTAACCTTGAAACCGGCATCTCTCCTATGGCGATGGGAGATATCTTCGAGGCGACAGCGCTCATGTTGGATGTGCAGTTTGGCCAGGCAACCGACTTCGGAAAGGTTCGAACCAACAACGAAGATGCAATGGGATCGTTTATCCCTTCGTCACGCCAACAAGCTCGATCCCACGGCTATTTGTTTGCTGTTGCTGACGGCGTAGGTGGCCTTGATCTGGGAGAGGTCGCGTCGAGCAGGGCTATATCCGTGCTCACCGAGGGGTTTGCCAATGCTCAGGCAGACACTATGCTGATCAGCCTGCTGCCGCGTCTAATTCAGCATGCCAATGCGGCGGTCCACGATTGCTCCCTCGTGCGCGAGTACCGAGGTAGAAAAATGGCGACAACGATGGTCGCCTGCGCATTGCGCTACGACCAGGCAATAGTCTCGCACGTCGGCGACTCACGCTTTTACCTGGTGCGAAATGGGAAGGCCAGATTGGTCACAGAAGATCACACGCTGGTCAACCAGCAGCGAAAGTTGGGCTTGATCTCTTCAGTGGATGTAGCCGAGGCCGAGACGCGCCATGTGCTCATTCGGTCGCTGGGGCCAGAGATGTTTGTCTCGCCCGACACCACGGCCATCACCCTTCAGGCGGGGGATACACTAGTGCTGTGCACCGATGGCATGCACGACCAAATGAGCGAAGCTCTGATTGCAGAGATTGTCTCGCAGAAAAAAACCATGAACGAGATTGCCCGCGAGCTTGTGGCGCGCGCCGTTGATATTGACGGTGGCGACAATACCACAGCGCAAGTCATCCGCATCCGCTCCCTCGAACAGATTGGCATGTACCGTGGACGGCCTTACCGCTTGCCATCCTAGTCTTATCCATCCCAGATCAACAGATTTCTCATCTTGCAACATTGGAACAAACAAACCAGCCAGCGAAAGCAAAAACCGAGAGAGGATCGAAAAATCAAATGCTGCAAATGAACCGCGTATTGGGATTTCTGAGTTTGGCCGTGAGTGGTATCTGGGCGCAGGCCGCTTCTTCGCCTGTGTGGCTGGTTCACCAGACGCCCGACAAAGACGGCATCTACTACGCCGGGCCTGAAGTCTCTGCCCCCGTTCTGGTTCGCACTTTCGAGGCGCCCTATCCTCAGGTTGAATCGCGAAAAGAAGTCCAGGGGGTGACTGTGCTCGCCATGGTGATTGGCGCGAATGGCATTCCCGATCACATTCAACTTCTCCACTCACATGGCGACGCCTTCGATCAGGGCGCGATCGCTGCGGTGAAACAATCAACGTTTCTTCCGGGCAAGTTGGGGGACAAGCCGGTCCCCGTTTGGATTGACGTGCGCGTGGTTTTCCATGCGAACCATAGCCAGGCCGTTCCACAGGTCTTGATTGCCGAAAGAGATCTGGCCCCTCCGCCTGAATCAAAATTCGAAGACAAGAGCGGCAAACCACTGCCGTACACAGAACCAATTCCCATTCACGTAGTGGATGCGGATTTTGCAGATCCCTTTGCATCTCATCCTTATGTGCAGGTGGCCGTCGTCGACGTACTGGTAGGCACGGACGGGTTGCCCAAGAGTGTTCGGGTGACGCGTGGACTCGGGTTTGGATTGGACAAGAAAGCCGAATCCGCCGTCTGGCTTTACAAGTTCCTGCCCGCCACCAGCAAAGGCCAGCCCGTTGCCGCGAGTAGAACTTTACAGGTCAGTTTCGCCACGTTCTAAACGAAGCACTGCTGGAGAGCGCGCAGCCATTTCCACGCAACGCACCCAAGGCCCTTTTTTGAGGCTTGCGACAGGTCAAGCTTTTGTCACCTGGGCTTACCGGTGCGTCCCGCCGTGGTGCGCAACCATAAACTGTGACTTTTCCAGTCCCTTGACGTCGAGTTCGCCATCGTGGTTTATGTCCAGGCGATCGAATTCCGCGGCCATGAACGCCATATACTCGGCCCGCGAGATTTTTCCGTTCTTATCGGTATCCATAAGAAGCAAGAGCCGTGCATCATCCGTTTGTCCGGCGGCGACTTTCCTGGGTTCGGGGACGGGGACTGTAGTGGAAGTCTTTGCCGTTTGAGGTGTGGCGTTCGCTGTTTGAGCGCCGGCAATATTCGTTTTTATCATGGCGGAAATCGGGAGCAATCCCGCAAGAGCAATAATTGCCAATATCTTTTTCCTGGTTGAAAACATGAATCTCTCCTTCGCGAGGACCCGCGTTTTGCATCGTCCTGAGTGGAAGCAAAAGATGCACGACGGGGCAGATCATGTGAAGTGATCAACATTGCGCTGTTTTTTTGAGACGTCCAATAAACCTGGACCGGATCAAACTGGATTGCCTGGAATGTGAAAAAATTGATTCTGCAGTTGAAATGGTTTGAAATTTGATTCACGAGATTGAGCGGAGGACTTCAATGCGGCGTGTCTTCATTTGGGTTTTGTGCGGGCTGGCGAGTTCTTTGGCGCTTTCGCCAGTCATGCGAGCCTCCGGTCCCGATCCTGACGACTATCCGCTCAGGGTGCATATCCTGCAGGTCAATTCACAAGCGCCCTCGAAACGCGACAGCAAAAGCTTTACAGGGATGCAGGACTATATAGAAGGGGAAGGCCATGCGGATCTTTTTGAGCATGGCGAGCCGCAGGGCTTCGAGTTCCACAACAGCTGCATCGACAAGCTGGAGGTTGACGGCGGATACGGAACCATTCCCGCGCGATGGAAGAAGAAAGACAAGACGCTCGTGATCCTGGTGCCCCAGAAAGGCAAGCCGTGGAACATGGAAGGCTGCGAACTGCAGGTGGGGATGCGGCCGGGGCTGGCCTACTTCTGGACAGAAGACTCGGTGGTTGAGGAAGCGGCGGCGAAATTCAAAGAATGGATGGTGAAGCACCAGTACGATCCGGAGAAGGGTCTTGACCAACCGTTGGACGTTGAACCTGGGTCAGGCAGGGGCGACGGGGCAGGATCGAGTTCGTCTCAGCACCCTGAATCGCACTAGCGCGCAGCCGCTCCTGGTGCGCCGAGTGGATCATCTTCAAAAGTCGCGCGCAGAATGTATTGCGACAGAGCCGCTGGACGCGCAAGCGAGATGACCGCGGATTGCACGTCGGGCTCAGTGTCCGCGGAACCGCATTTGCCCACTTGCGAGCCGCGCGCAACGGATCTTCAAATGAACTCCGTTGCTCCGATGACATTTAGATGTGCATCCAACCTGAATGCGCTCGTCTTCACCCTTGTCTGTTCGGCGAGCAACTTTACAATCTCGCCGCAGAGCGCCACCTATTCCAATAGGCTCATACGGGAATCTCGAACTAAATACTCCGCTAATAAATAGTTCGTTGATCATGCTTTCTTCATACCAGGAATCTCATACTAGGGACATCATTGTTGTCGTCTGCACCAACTGCTCCACTTCTGTGCAACTTTCTGCGCGGCAAGTCCCCGTCCGTATGTAGTCCGATGTCATTCCATTTGAGTGCCAAGTGCAAGGTGAGCGCAGTCTCCTTTGATCCGCGCCGTGCATAGAGGAGAGCACTGCTCTGATAGGAACCTTAGCGGCAAGTTTAGCGAAGGTTGCATGCGTAACTTACAAACATTCATCAACTCTTTTACGAGTTACTTATGAAAAATTGTGTGGAATTGAATCCAGAAGCGAGGTGACATGTTAGGCAATCATCGGTAATTGAAAAGAAGTGTCAATAGTTCCTTCAGGCATCACTCTGCGGTTGAATATCTGCCACAAGAGCAGAGCCGCACAGAGCGCAAGTCACTGGAAACGGTGTCAGTCGCCGTCTCCGAACTTCATTGAATTGACTCCTCAATTGATTTCCCGCTGAAAGCGAGAGGTGAACATGAGAATCGCCATTTGGAAAGCCACGACGCTGCTAACGCTTGCTGCCGGATTAACTTCCGTCGGCATTGCGCAGACAGCCGCGACCGCTCCAGTCCCTGCGGATTTGACGGCAAAATCGGAGCAACCATCCAACCCTGTGGCCGCCGCGACAACAGCTTCGGACACGAACGCGTCGGCGGGATCGACAACCGCGGCAAAGCCTGCAATTCAGCCTACGGTCGAACAGAAGATGGACCTTCTTGAAAACCGCATTGAGCAACTCGAGAATGAGGTGAGAGAAGCGAAAGCTGCCGCGCTGGCAGATAGCAACGACACGGCAGCCATGAAAGCGGCCGAAAAGGAATTGCTTGCCGGAAACGGATCGGTGCCGAGCGCATCGATGCAGGCCGCCGCAGCGCCGCCGCCGGCAGCCACTCCTGCGCCCCCGGAGATTTCGGCAGAGCGGCTAACCAAGGAGGCTCCATTCGCCGGCGACTGGACCTGGTTGAATAGCAATGGACACGCTACGGACAGCCCCATGAGCACCAAGTACTTTACGCCGGAGTTCCGCGCCGACGCGAACTACTCGCTTGACTTTAATCATCCTTCAGATGACAGCCTGGGCGGATCTACTGAGACTTTTCGTTCCGATGAGTTTCAGTTGGAGCAGATCAGCGCGGGCGGTGACATCCGCATCGATAATGTGCGTGGCCGCATCCTCACCATGGATGGCTTGTTTGCAACGACCACCGTCCGTAACGACGGCAGCCCCAATCGCGGTCAGTGGGATCTGGCCAACGCCTACAAGTACGTGTCTGAGGCGTGGGGCGGATATCACTGGGATGTCGCTCACGGCCTCAACGTGGATGCCGGCATCTTCGTCTCCTATATCGGCCTCTTCAGCTACTACAACTTCGACAACTGGACGTATCAGCCTTCGTTCGTCTCGTCGAACACTCCCTGGTTTTTCAACGGCCTTCGTGTTCAGTATTTCCCGACGGCCAAGCTTAAGATTGAGCCGTGGATCATCAACGGCTGGTAGTCCTATGCTCGCTTCAACGGCCACGGAGGGTTGGGCGGTCAAATTCTCTGGCGTCCCTCGAAGAATCTGGACTTCGTCTGGAATGACTACGGCATGGGTGAAGACGATGCCGGATACCCCGGACGGTCGCGTGTCCATGCTGACTATAGTGCGCAGGTCAAGCTCTACGACAATCCCAAGAAGGCCTTAGATAAAATCGCCTGGACGGTAACAGGCGACGCGGGCTGCGAATACGGCGGCGGAGGCCCCTCGTTCGCCACCAGCAATGGCACTCTGAACAAGAAGGGCCTGTCCTCGGAATTTGGCACCACCGACACCTATAATGGCGGCGTCAACTGCCATGGCTCCAAGAATGGCACTCCCAAGCAGATGTTCATCGGCTGGATGAGCTATCTTCGCTTTTGGGCGGACAAGGATCTTTTTGCAATGACGATTGGCGGCGGCGAAATGAACAACCCCGGCCGCTATCTGACGCTGTTGCCGCCCATTGACGGTGCCACTGCCATCACCGGTACTCCGTACTACACCGAGGTTGCAGGTGATCGTGCTCAGATGCACGACGGCACCATCACCTTCGACTACATGCCCAGCCAATTCATTACCATGCGCTTGGAGTCAGGCTACCGCTATTCCGACACTCCTTACTGGACCGGCCGTCGCGGTATCACGCCTCCAGGCGGAAACAACGGTTCGCCGGCGCAGTATGCGTGCGCAACCGGCGCGCCCTCCGGCTTTGGATATGGCACGGACCTGACGACTGTCAATTCAGCCTGCGGCGGATCGGGAACCTGGACCAGCCCAACCGCCGCCAACAACGCCATCTGGTGGCCAGATCTGCGCACAAACCAGACCGTCGTTACGGGCGCGATCATGGTGCGGTTCTAACCACTGAGCAGTCCCTCCGGCCGCACGATCGTGAGCGAGGCCGGAGGCAACTTCAGACCCGGCAGCACCGGGTCTCTAGAGATCCGGTGCTGTTCAGGTCAATTAGTAACTCCCTATCAGCGCATAAGTACTTACACCTGTTCGACAGAGTGTAAGTGGAACGCAAAGGTACTGACTGATGGAGTTGGCCCTCAATCTCGAATGGATGGCGATGGCCGCAGCCATGTGCTGGCTGTGGGTGCACCATGCGCGGCGCGAGGGCCGGGGGCGCTTGGCGCAAATCGTATCCCTGGGGTTAGTCCTGGCCATGATGTTTGTTGTCATCACGATGTATGACGACATGGCGATGGCGCAAAATCCCGCCGAGATTCGCTGCTTTCAGCGCGAGGATGATTTGAGTGCGCACGCGCACGTGCACGCCCCATTTCATCCGGCCGTGGCATCTACTCCCACTCTTGCCGCGGAAGTTCCTTTCAACATGTTCAGCTTTGCTGTGGTGGGCAGTCTCCTTGTCCCGACTGTGGAGCTTCCCTTCCTCTCCTCCATTCAGAGTCGCCCCCCTCCAGCAGCCTGATCCACTCTTCTCACTCGATCAAACTCCAGGCCCGTTTACTTTCTGCAGCTGCTGCGCCAATCAATGCGCAGGCGCCGCTTAAGAAAGTGACTTGCACCAAAACGCGGCCATGTTAACAGCGGCCACCGCGAATTGAAGGTATCAGGGTGTCCAGGTGGCAGAAATACACAAGGGGGCGGAAATCATGATGAAAACCAAAGCTATGGGATTTGCACTGCTGCCGGTGGTGCTGATCGCATCTCTCGTCATCAACGGTTGCAAGAGCGATAAGGTCAATGCGGACGCAGAGGCGCCGCCTCCGGCCAATGTGGTTTCCGGGCTGGACCCCTCGTTTTTCGCGGTCGATCATCCGGAGTTGTATCCGATCGGAACAGCAACGGCATACGAGGCGCCGTCGCAATTGTCCGTGACCGGCACTGTATTTCCTGACATCTCGCGAACCGTCCCGGTGATTTCGCTTGCCTCCGGCCGCATTGTGGACATCCGCGCCCGCCTCGGCGACACAGTTAAGAAGGGCCAGCTCCTGCTGCGCGTGCGCAGCGACGACATTTCGGGAGGCTTCGACGCCTACCGCAAAGCCATCTCCGATGAGCTCCTTGCGCGCAAGCAATTGGATCGAGCCAAGGTGCTGTTCGAGCATGGGGCCATTGCGCAGCAAGATCTGGAGGTCGCGCAAGACACCGAGGATGACGCCAAAACCACTCTCGATACCGCCACCGAGCATCTTCACTTGCTCGGCAGCGACCCCGATAACCCGAAGGGACTCGTCGATATCGCCGCCCCGGTTTCCGGCGTCATCACCGATCAGGAAGTGACGAACGGGGCGGCCGTGCAGGCCTACTCTACGCCGAACCCACTCACGATTTCAGACCTGACCACCGTGTGGATCGTCTGTGACGTCTACGAAAACGATATGGCCAGCGTGCGTGTCGGGGAACCCGCCGACATCAAGCTGAACGCCTATCCGGATAGAGTTCTCAAGGGCACCGTCAGCAACATCGGCTCGATTCTAGATCCGAATATCCGCACAGCGAAGGTCCGTATTGAAGTGGCCAATCCGGGCGAGATGATGCGGCCGGGCATGTTCGCCGCGGTCACTTTGTTCGGCAAGGGGAAGCAGGACTATGCGGCTGTCCCGGCGTCCACGATTGTGCATCTGCACGACCGCGATTGGGTCTACATCCCAGTGCAAGGGAAGTTCAAGCGGGTTGAGGTGGTCAGTGGCGCACAGTTGCCGAACAATATGCAGGAGATTCTATCCGGGTTGCAGCCTGGCCAGCAGGTGGTGACCAACGCGATCAATCTCGAAAATGCGATCGACAACGAATAACGCTCAACTGCGGCGGTCGAGGAAGACACCATGATTCGTAATCTTGTAGATTTTGCACTCAATAATCGGTACGTAGTGCTGGCGGTCGGGGTACTGTTGTTCGGCTGGGGGGCGGTGTCGTTTCACAACATGCCCGTCGAGGCCTATCCGGACATTGCCGATAATTACGTGAACATCATCAGCCAGTGGCCCGGGCATTCCGCCGAAGAAATGGAACAGCAGGTATCGGTTCCTGTCGAAATTCAGGTGTTTGGGATTCCGCATCTCACAACGGTGCGGTCGGAATCGATTTTTGGTCTTTCCCTGATCACGTTGATCTTCGACGACCAATCGGTCAACGATTGGAACCGGCAGAAGGTGCTGGAAAGGCTCACGCAGGTCAATGTGCCGCCGGGCGTGCTGCCTCAAATTGGAACGGATTGGAGCATGACGGGCCAGATCTACTGGTACACAATCCGGAGCACAAATCCGGCGTATGACCTGATGAATCTGAGGAGCATCGAAGACTGGACTCTCTACAAGGAATTCAGGAAAGTCGATAACGTCGTGGACGTGAGCGACTTCGGAGGCACCGCGCGCGAATATCAGGTGCGCATCGACCCGAATAAGCTCATCTCCTACGGCTTGAGCATCAGCCAGGTCGAGCAGCAGCTCGCGAATAATAACGTGAACGCGGGCGGCAGCTTCGTCGAAGAGGGCTCGCAGCAACTGAACGTCCGCGCACTCGGACTCTATCGCAATGTGCAGGATATCGAGAACACCGTACTGACGACTTCAAATGGAGCTCCCGTTCGAGTAAAGGACGTCGCGGTCGTCGAATGGGGTCCCAGAATTCGGCTGGGGCATATGGCCAGAGCCGATCATCGTCCGGACGGCGTCATTGTCGATGAGCCCGACGTGATCCAGGGCGGCGTGCTGATGCGCAAGGGGGCCGAAGAAGGCCCAACGCTTGAAGGGATTCACAAGAAGGTGGACGAGCTGAACAACCAGCTCCTGCCGGTGGGTGTGAAGGTGATTCCCATGCTCGACCGCAGCGATTTGCTTCATTTCACGCTGCACACGGTGATGCATAACCTCGGCGAGGGGATGATCCTGGTTACGATCATCCTGCTGCTTTTCCTCGGAAATATTCGCGCGGCATTGGTAGTCGCGGTGACGATACCATTTTCCCTGATGTTCGCCTCAATCTTCCTGAATTTGAGCCATATTCCCGCAAACCTGATTTCACTTGGCGCACTCGATTTCGGAATGGTCGTGGATGGCACCGTGGTGATGGTTGAGAACATCATTCGCCATCTCGCACGCAAGAGCGACAAAGCGAACGGCGGCAACACCACCCTGAGCCTCAAAACGCCGGCGGAGATGATCCGCGAGGCTTGTCACGAGGTCCAGCGGCCGGTTTTCTATGCTATCGCCATCATCATCACCGCCTACATGCCGATCTTCACACTGCAACGAGTTGAAGGGCGTTTGTTCCGGCCCATGGCCTGGACCGTTGCCTTCGCGCTACTCGGCGCCATGACGTTCTCGATTCTGATCGCACCGGTGCTTTGCGCGATCCTCTTTCGCAATGGCATCAAGGAGAGGCACAATCCGGTCCTGGTTTTTCTCACCGCTCGCTACCGGACCGGCCTGCGCTGGGCTATCAATAATCGGGTGATTGTCGTCGGCGTTGGCGTGGCGGCGTTCGCCGTCGCTCTTTACCTGAATTTCAGTGGGATCATTGGCTCGGAGTTTCTGCCCCATTTGGACGAAGGCGCCATCTGGGCGCGTGGAGCGATGGCCAACAGCGTAGGCGAGACGGAAGGAACGCGTTTCACCCAGCAATCCCGCTATATCCTCGCCTCCTTCCCCGAGGTCACAAAGGTCGTCTCCCAAGCCGGGGCGCCCGACGATGGAACCGACACGGGAGGATTCGGCAATACGGAGTATTTCGTCGACCTGAAGCCCAAGGACCAATGGCGGCCCATCTTTCATCAGAGTAAGGAGGAGCTGATCGCCGCGATGGATCGCGAACTGGAGAAACACCCAGGGGCTTTCTGGAACTTCTCCCAACCGATTGAGGACAACGTGGATGAAACGATGACCGGCACGAAAGGCGGACTATGTGCCAAGCTATACGGCCCGGAGCTGGACGTTCTCGAGGAAAAGGGCGAACAGATCAAAGAAATCATGGCCAAAGTTGACGGGGTCAAGGATTTGGGAATTCAACGGGATACAGGCCAGCCGAATATCGATCTTACTGTTGACCGTCAGGCGGCTGCACGCTTTGGCATCAATGTGGCCGATATACAAGATGCAATCCAGACCGCGGTCGGCGGCAATGCCGTCAGCCAGGTCTTGCAAGGAGAGGCAGTCTACAACGTGGTCGTGCGCTATCAGAAGCAGTATCGCGATACCAAGGAGGCTATCCAGAATATTCGACTCCTCTCTCCCTCGGGAGAGCGCGTCTCGCTGGCTCAGGTAACCAAAGCCCAGGTTCGCGATGATGCCTACGACATTTACAGAGAAAACGGCTCCCGGTACGTGGCCATCCGCTTTGAGGTTCGCGGGCGCGATCTGGGTACCACGGTCAGGGAATCCATCAACCAGATCGCCAGGAATGTGCAGTTACCGCGCGGCTATCACCTCGAATGGTCAGGAGAATACGATAGCGAAAAGCGAGCCGAAGCAAGGCTGGCACTCATCGTGCCCCTGACGCTCTTTTTGATCTTCATCATTCTCTACGCCATGTTTCGTTCCTTCAAATGGGCGCTGCTGATTCTGGCCAATGTGGCCATGGCGCCTGTTGGAGGCTTGCTGGCTCTGCTTGTGACCGGCACATACTTCAGCGTGTCTTCCGGTGTCGGCTTTCTGGCGCTGTTTGGCGTCTCGGTTCAGACGGGCGTCATCATGCTTGAATACATCAACCAATTGAGAGCACGTGGCTATACCGTTGCTGACGCCGCTGTGGAGGGCGCAGTGTTGCGGCTGCGGCCGATCATGATGACGATGCTGGTAGCCACCCTCGGACTTTTACCGGCTGCGACGTCCCACGCCATTGGATCCGACTCGCAGCGGCCCTTTGCCATTGTCATCGTCGGCGGCCTGGTTGCCGGCCTTATGCTGAGCGTCTTCCTGCTTCCGACGCTTTATGTATGGATTGCGCGCGAAGACGACGTATTGCCGAAACCGGAAGAGGAGGCATCCTTTGCACACTAATTTCACAAATATCATTTCGCATCGGCGTAGAGGGAGTCGTCGCATTGTCCATCTCCTTGTTCCCGTCTTTTGTTTGGCGCTAGGATTCGGACCCGGCCTGCACGCGCAACAAGCCCTTACCTGGGATCAGGTGAAAGCAAAGTTCGAGCAGGTCAATCCCGCCCTAAAAGCAGACGCCGACAACGTGGACGAAATGAAGGCGGAAGAAATCACTGCATATCTTCGCCCCAATCCTCAATTCACCTTCTCGGTAGACGGCAACCAGGTCGCCCCGCACAATGGAGTCTGGACTCCCTTCAAAGGCACTACGGAACAGCCCAACTTCAGTTATTTGCACGAGCGCGGACATAAGCGCGAGCTTCGTCTTGAAAGCGCTCAGGAAGGAACGCGCATCACGCAATCGCAGCACGAAGATCTCGAGCGGAACATGGTATTCACTCTGCGCGCGGCCTTTGTGGCGACACTTCAGGCCAAATTTGTCCTCGACATGGCGAAGGCGGACCTGGATTACTACGACAAGATCATCGACATCAGCCGCACGACATTCAAAGCGGGCGGCATGGCACAGATCGATCTGGACCGCATCGAGCTGCTTCGCGTGGAGTACGAATCGGAGATCCAGAACGCGATCGTGAACCTGCGCACGGCCAAGATCCAACTTCTGCAATTGCTCAACGACCGCACACCGGTTGATCAGTTCGATGTGACCGGGCCATTCGACTTCGCTGATGCCTTGCAGCCACTCAACACCTATCGCGATGCGGCGGTGGCGGCTCGGCCCGATCTACAGGCTGCGCTTCAGACAATCCAGCAATCAGAGACAAATCACAAGCTGGCCATCGCAAACGGCACTGCCGACCCGACCTTTGCCGGCTGGTTCACAAATAACTCCTCTACCAACAACCCCAACGGACCCGAGACGATTGGAGCCAGCGTCAATATCCCGCTGCGCATCTTTGATCACAACCAGGGCGAGAAGAAGCGGACCCAGATCGATATCGATCGTAGTCAGCAGGCCAGCGAGGCCACAAGGGCGCAAGTCTTCAGCGACGTGGACACGGGTTATGAGCTGGTACGCAGCAATATTGCGCTCCTCAAGCCGTACAAGGAAAAATACAACGATCAGGCCCTGCGCGTGCGCGACACGGTGACCTTTGCTTACCAGCACGGAGGCGCGTCGCTGATGGATTTCCTCAATGCGCAAAGCGACTATCGGCAGGTCCAGCTCGCTTACGCGCAGCTGCTGGGGTCCTATTTGACCGCCGTGGCTCAACTCAATTTAGCCGTTGGAAACGAGGCCATCCAGTAGAGGTTCATCTCCAGCCATTGTGCGCCCGCTCATGCCCTCGGCGTAGATTGCACGTTACTCGAACCAAGTAAAGGACGGATTCGCCCTATGACACGGGAAGAAGTCATGACCAGTATCGAGGAGATCGGGATTTTCCCCGGCATACGCATCAGCTCCGCTGATCAGGCGCTCTACGCTGCCCAGACGCTTTATGCTGCTGGTATTCCAATCGCGGAAATCACCATGACGGTTCCCGGCGCGACCAATGTAATCGCTGAGCTCGCACAGAAGTTCCCCGATATGGTCGTGGGTGCCGGCACCGTGCTTGACACGGAAACAGCGGAACGTTGCCTCGACGCTGGAGCCCGATTCATCACTAGTACGGGCCTGGTTATGGAGGTGATTGGAGCCGCACATCGAAGGGGTGTGGTTGTCATCCCTGGTGCACTGACTCCCACGGAGGTCATAGCTGCGTGGAAGGCCGGAGCGGATTACGTCAAGATCTATCCAACTGCGGCTCTGGGCGGCGATCTCTACATTAGGTCATTAAAGCTGCCTTTGCCACAGGTCAAATTGATCGCCGCAGGCGGTGTCAACCAGCAGACCGCGAGTGGCTATATTCTCGCCGGAGCAACGGCGTTAGGCGTTGGCTCCGAACTACTGCCCAAGGAGGCCATCCGCCGCCACGAGGAACACCGGATCCATGAATTAGCGCGAAGGTTTCTCGGCTTTGTGAAGGAAGCGCGCGGGACATCTTAGCTCTCGCGTCCTTCTTCGCTCAGGCTCCAGTCATACTTATAGAAAGACCTATTCTCCGGATGCGGCAAAGCGACTATTTTCACAACCTAATGAAAGAGGCAACTATCGAAAGTTATAAGGAACCTATAAATTACCGCCTTATAGTTACGGATCTACGGCATTCTCTTATGTCTCCCTCATGTCGGCAATTTGATACTGATTTAGAGGATAGGAGGCTAACATCGGAGCGGCGCAGACAGGTCACAACTGAGATAGTTCAGAAATATCCCCGCCCGGTCCACTCCTCTCGCAACCGGGTCGAATGCGTTACCTGCGAAGCCCAGCATATGGGCCAGAGGGCAACCCATGATGAACAACTGTCGCGGGGCATACCGCAATCGGAATCAAGGTAAGGCGATGCGATCATCCTCACGAAACTGGGCCGGATAGTGTTCGCCAGGTGATGAACTGTCCCACCACTTTCTTTGTGAACCATTTATGGGTTCCTGATGAAACTCTGGATACGCTTTATAAAAGGCCCTGCGCCGGTACCCGCGATTCCTGTGCACTATGAAGATTTCAGACATCCTCGGAGTACAAAACCGGCCCAAACTCATGCGCTTTCTGGGTGAGAGTCTGGCGGGCTGCTGGGTTGTTGGCCTCATCACCTTTACAGGGTATGTGCTCCACTTCGACTCGGCGCCGGTTGGGTTTCTCCTGCTGCTCGACGCGGTGTCGGTAGCGATTCTTTGCGGATTCTGGCAGGCGACAATCGTTTCGATGTTGGCCTGTGCCTGTCTCGATTACTTTTTCTATCAGCCGCTTCTGACGTTCACGATTAGCGATCCGCGCGACTGGGTTGCGCTGGGCGCATTCGAACTCAGCGCCCTCGTGGTCAGCCGGGTTTCTTCGCGGGAGCAGCGAAGCACGCGCGAAGCCACGCTGCACCGCACCTCAATGGAGCAGTTGTATGAGTTGAGCCGCAGCACGCTGCTGATCAACCTGCACCAACCACCGGGACCGCAATTGACGCTGCTGATTTACCAGGTCTTTGCTGTCGAAGCCGTTGCGCTCTTCGACGCCAACTCAGCAAAATGCGACCGGGCAGGGGTATGGGCTGAAGGTGAGACAGATCTGGCAAAGGAGTGCCTCCTTTCGCACACCGAAGGCTTTGACCCGGTGACTCGGACGTCAAGGAGACAGTTGAGAATCGGCGGTGTCACGATTGGAGCACTAGCTATTCGCGGCGAAATCGATCCGCTGGTGACCGATGCGCTGGCCTCCCTGACGGCGATAGCTCTCGACAGATCTGTCTCCTTCGAAAAAGAGAATCGCATTGAAGCAGCTCATCAAACCGAACGGCTTCGCGCGGCCGTGCTTGATTCACTGGCGCACGCGTTCAAGACGCCTCTCACCGCAATCCAAACTGCGAATGCTGGTTTGAACGAGGTCGGCCCGCTCAACTCCGCGCAGAAGGAACTGGTTTCGCTGGTTGAAGCGGAAACCAGCGAACTCGGTCAACTCTCCACTCGCCTCCTGCAGACGGCAAAGCTCGATGCAGAAGATGTGAACGTGGTAAGGGATGAAATCGTGGTCGCCGATCTGGTCTCAAAAACTTTGCAGAAGCAGTCCGGACACCTTGAAGGTCACAAGGTAGAGGTGGCCGTCCCGGACCCCGATCTCTCCATGCGAGGAGATGGCGATCTGCTTTCAATGGCCTTGACGCAGTTTCTTGACAATGCGGTCAAGTACTCCTTCAAGGGAACTGCGATCAAGGTCGAAGCTCGGGAAAGCCACTCTGAAGTTCTCATCTCCGTGCATAACCACGGGCCGGTGATTCCTATCTCGGACAGAGAACGGATCTTTCAGCGGTTTTATCGCAGCGAGGGCTCGAAGCAAGCTGTTGCCGGTACCGGCATCGGCTTATCAACAGTAAAAATGGCTGCCGATGCACACCGGGGCCACGTGTGGGTCATTAGCGATGCGGATGAAGGAACAACCTTCTTTCTCTCGCTTCCCCAGGACGGAAGGAGACCAGCATGAACTCCCATCAGGGAACAGTGATGATTGTGGATGACGAACGATCGATCCGGCTGTCTTTGCGGACCATTCTTTCAAGCCTCGGCTTTACGATCGTCGAGGCATGCAGAGGCGAGGAGGCGCTCGCGTTGGTGCGCACAACGCAGTTCGATGCAGTGTTGCTCGACATTAACATGCCGGGAATTGGCGGCGTCGACGTATGCCGCATCATGCGAAAAGCCTCTCCAGGTCTTCCCATCGTGATGCTCACCGTGCAGGGTCTCGATGAGCGCAAAGTCGAAGCTTTCGATGCCGGTGCCGACGACTACATCACCAAGCCGTTTCATCTGGGCGAGCTCACGGCGCGATTGCGTGTTGCTGTGCGGCGCGGCAAGACCTCAGACCAGCAGCCTGGGCCTGTCGCGATCATGGTTGGCGACGTGCAACTGGACCCCGGAAGGCACATCGTGCAAAAGGATGGGCAGCAGGTCCACCTGACTCCAAAGCAGTTTGGTCTGCTCCAGTATCTGATGACGAATGCCGGCAAGCCTGTTCCACACGCCAAGCTTCTAAGGTCGGTTTGGGGACCGGAATATGGAAGTGAGCTTGAATATCTGCGCACCATGGTTAGACAAATCCGTATGAAGATCGAGGACGATCCCGCCAATCCGAAATACCTCCTGACGGAATCGCACATTGGGTACCGCTTCATTGAATCTGCGTAACTGGTCGGGCTGGGTCTTGCCGGCTTGCCATCCACAGCTCCCGCCACTCTCACCCGTCGGTCCCATAAACCTTCGTAAGACACTTCCCCGCTCGGGATGGGAAAATAACTTGAGGCGACGGGCCCATGTTGGATGTTCAGTTTGGTCAGGCAAGCGATTTCGGCAAGGTTCGAACCAACAACGAAGACTCGATGGGATCGTTTATCCCTGCTTCGCGCTACCAGGTCCGTTCGCACGGATACCTGTTTGCGGTCGCGGATGGAGTAGGCGGTCTGGACCTGGGTGAGATTGCCTCGGCAAAAGCCATCTCGGTCATGACCGATGAGTTCGCCAGGGCCCCGGAAGGAACCATGCTGATCAGCCTTCTGCCCAGGCTTATTCAGCACGCCAATGCGGCGGTTCACGATTGCACACTCGATCCCCAATATCGCGGCAAAAAAATGGCCACCACCCTGGTTGCCTGCGCGCTCCGCTACGACCAGGCCGTTATCTCCCACGTGGGCGACTCGCGCTGTTACCTGGTGCGCAACGGAAAGGCAACGCAGATCACCGAGGACCACACACTCGTCAACGAGCAGCGCAAAATGGGTCTCATCTCCGCAGACGAAATCGCCACCTCCGATGCGCGCCATGTCCTCATTCGCTCCCTCGGCCCTGAAATGTTCGTCTCGCCTGACACAACTGCCCTCACCCTCCAGGCTGGCGACGTGCTCGTGCTCTGTACCGATGGCCTGCACGACGAAATGACAGAGCCCATGATCGCTGAAATCGTCTCGCAGAAGAAACCCATGGACGAAATCGCCCGCGAGCTTGTGGCGCGCGCCGTGGAGATCGACGGCAACGACAACACCACCGCCCAGGTCATTCGCGCCCGCTCGGTTGAGCAGGTGGGCATGTATCGGGGCCGACCCTACAGGCTCCCTTCTTCGTAAACTTGCCCTGGATTTTTCGGATTCCTTGCCGTTTTCAGGCCCTCACCCGATACAGTAGAAAAAAAGCTTTCATTGGAGTGGTTCCGAGTATGGGGATTTTAGATACGGTCGAGGCAGGGGCGCAGATTGATTCCTACAGGATCGATGCCCCTATCGCTCGCAGTGGCATGGCTTCAATCTTTCGCGCCACTGACCTGCGCGACAACCGCACTGTCGCACTCAAGATTCCCCACCCTGATATGGAAGCTGACCCCATCCTCTTCGATCGCTTTCAGCGCGAGGCAGGCATCGGTGAAAAGCTCAACCACCCCAAGGTCATGCGCGTCTTCGGCGGTGAAAAGCGCTCCCGCATTTACATGGTCATGGAGTGGTGTGAAGGCAGGCTCCTGCGCAACATCATGGATGAAGGCCGTCTGCCAAAAGAACGCGCCATCCGCATCGCCATCGGCGTGCTCGATGCCCTGGATTACATCCATGCAAACGGAGTGGTCCACCGCGACCTGAAACCGGAAAACATCATGGTCGATGAAAACGACAACATCAAACTCATCGACTTCGGCATTGCCAGTGATTCGGCTGCGCGGCGTCTCACCTATGCCAACTTTACCGCCACGCTCGGCACCCCGAATTACATCTCGCCCGAGCAGGTAAAAGGCAAGCGCGGCGACGGCCGGTCCGACACGTATTCCATGGGCGTCATCCTCTATGAGATGCTTACCGGAAAACTGCCGTTCACGGGCCCCACTCCCCTGGCTGCCATGAATGACCGGCTCCTGAACCACCCCATGCCGCCCAGCGTTGCCGACCCATCCGTCTCGCCCCAGCTTCAGGAAGTCCTCTATCGCGCCCTCGAGCGCGATCCCAAAAATCGCTACCCGAAAGCCCATGACTTCGAGCACGACCTTGAGCACCTTGACCTCGTCGGCGTGCAGGACCGGGACGAGTTGACCCACTGGCAAAAGAGAAAATCGCAGCTCGCGCGCAAGATATTTTACTATGGTGCTTTGGCCATGATTCCTGTGGTCATCCTGCTGATCATGGTGCTGTTCTCGCGTCACCACTGATCGCATCCGTCCCTCACCCTTGAGCCGCAAATCTTAACGGGTTCTTTATGACCCCGGTTCTAGGATTACTTTGAGTAGCTCCAGGTTCATCACGTCAAAAGGAGAGCAATGACCAAATACAAACTTGAATACATCTGGCTTGACGGCAA
>Ga0224557_1001714_pt1 | contig 20395 bp, 34 predicted proteins | sample 714S31014metaG_FD_180677 | JGI IMG/M metagenome (GOLD analysis project Ga0224557, IMG submission 180677) | Peat soil microbial communities from Stordalen Mire, Sweden - 717 S3 10-14 | ecosystem: Environmental > Terrestrial > Soil > Wetlands > Peat | place: Sweden: Norrbotten County, Stordalen...
GGTCGGGTCCGTGGCCAGACATTCGTGATCCACAACCGCTCGGCCGGGTGGTGGGGGACCTGGCAAAAAAACGGGGCTGGTCCGCGCACGTCGCCGAGGGCACGGTGCTCGGGCACTGGCCGTTGGTGGTCGGCCAGCAGATCGCCGACCACGCGACCCCGACGACGCTGAATGAAGGTGTGCTCAGCGTGACAGCGGAATCCACGGCGTGGGCGACCCAATTGCGGATGGTTCAGGCGCAAGTGCTGGCCAAGATCGCGGCGGCCGTCGGCAACGGTGTAGTGACGTCGCTGAAGATCACCGGCCCGACCGCGCCGTCGTGGCGAAAAGGACCACGTCACATTTCAGGCAGGGGACCGCGCGACACCTACGGATAGGGTCTCCAGCAGCCGATATAGGCCCTCGAACCGGTCCTGAAGATCGCCCCCTCAGATCCCCGAGGACGAAACGGACCTGCGCGGCAAACGTCGGGACGCGCGACGAGCGAAGATATTGAGCGCACGGCACGATCAGATAGGTAGAAACGCCGCCTGAAAATCGGTGCCGTCGGTGGATAACGGTAGAGTGATGAGATGCGACTGCTGCGGTGACCGGACCGCTCGCATGCAACCCCAAGGAGCACACACGGACCGTGGCTGCCCAGACTAAGAAGGCACAAAACGAATACGGCGCTGACCAGATCACGATTCTGGAGGGGCTGGAGGCCGTCCGCAAACGCCCCGGCATGTACATCGGGTCCACCGGCGAGCGCGGTCTGCACCACCTGATTTGGGAGGTGGTCGATAACTCGGTAGACGAGGCGATGGCCGGCTACGCCACGCAGGTTGATGTCCGGTTACTCGACGACGGCGGTGTCGAGGTCACCGATAACGGCCGCGGCATTCCGGTGGCCATGCATGCGACCGGGGTGCCTACCGTCGATGTCGTTATGACGCAGCTGCACGCCGGTGGCAAGTTCGGCGGCGAAAACAGCGGCTACAACGTCAGCGGTGGCCTGCATGGCGTCGGCGTTTCGGTGGTCAATGCCCTGTCGAAGCTGCTCGAGGTTGATATCGCCCGCGATGGCCACGAGTGGTCTCAGGTCTACGACCACGCAGTCCCCGGCACCCTGAAGCAGGGTGAGGCGACCAAGAAAACCGGAACAACGATCAGGTTCTGGGCCGATGCCGAGATCTTCGAGACCACTGAATACGACTTCGAGACGGTGGCTCGCAGGTTGCAGGAGATGGCATTTCTCAACAAGGGCTTGACGATCAATTTCACCGACGAACGGGTGGCCCAAGAAGATGTCGTCGACGACGTCGTCAGCGATACCGCCGAGGCGCCCAAGTCCGCCGAAGAAAAGGCAGCCGAATCGAAGGCTCCGCACAAGGTCAAGCACCGCACCTTCCACTATCCCGGCGGCCTGGTCGACTTCGTCAAGCACATCAACCGCACCAAAAGCCCAATTCAGCAGAGCATCATCGACTTCGAGGGCAAGGGCACGGGCCACGAAGTCGAAATCGCCATGCAGTGGAACGGCGGATATTCGGAGTCGGTGCACACCTTCGCCAACACCATCAATACCCATGAGGGCGGCACGCACGAAGAGGGCTTCCGCAGCGCGTTGACATCGGTGGTGAACAAGTACGCCAAAGACAAGAAGCTACTCAAGGAGAAAGAGGCCAACCTCACCGGCGACGATATCCGGGAAGGTTTGGCCGCGGTGATCTCGGTCAAGGTCAGTGAACCGCAGTTCGAGGGCCAGACCAAGACCAAGCTGGGCAACACCGAAGTCAAGTCTTTTGTGCAGAAAATCTGCAATGAACAGCTGACCCACTGGTTCGAGGCCAACCCTTCGGAAGCCAAAATTGTTGTTAACAAGGCAGTGTCGTCGGCGCAGGCCCGGATGGCGGCGCGCAAGGCGCGGGAGTTGGTGCGGCGCAAGAGCGCAACCGATATCGGGGGCCTGCCCGGTAAGCTGGCCGATTGCCGATCCAGCGATCCGCGAAAGTGCGAACTGTATGTGGTGGAGGGCGATTCGGCCGGCGGTTCAGCCAAGAGCGGTCGCGACTCGATGTTCCAGGCCATCCTGCCGTTGCGCGGCAAGATCATCAACGTCGAGAAGGCCCGCATCGACCGGGTGCTGAAAAACACTGAAGTCCAAGCCATCATCACCGCACTGGGCACGGGGATCCACGACGAGTTCGATCTCACCAAGCTGCGCTACCACAAGATCGTGCTGATGGCCGACGCCGACGTTGACGGCCAGCACATCTCGACACTGCTGTTGACGCTGTTGTTCCGGTTCATGCGACCGCTGATCGAAAACGGGCATGTGTTCTTGGCGCAACCACCGCTGTACAAGCTGAAGTGGCAGCGCAGCGAGCCGGCGTTCGCCTACTCCGACCGAGAGCGGGACGGTCTGCTGGAGGCGGGTCAAAAGGCCGGCAGGAAGATCAATAAGGAAGACGGCATCCAGCGCTACAAGGGTCTCGGCGAGATGGATGCCAAGGAGTTGTGGGAAACAACCATGGACCCGTCGGTCAGGGTGTTGCGGCAAATCACCCTCGACGATGCCGCCGCCGCCGACGAGCTGTTCTCCATTTTGATGGGTGAGGACGTCGAGGCACGCCGAAGCTTTATTACCCGCAATGCGAAGGACGTTCGCTTCTTGGATGTCTGATGAGTCAGACGCGCCAAACGATACGAGGAAGAAATGACTGACACCACGCTGCCACCGGGCGACGACTCAGTCGACCGGATCGAGCCGGTTGATATTCAGCAGGAGATGCAGCGCAGCTACATCGATTACGCGATGAGCGTGATCGTGGGCCGCGCGCTGCCGGAGGTGCGCGACGGGCTCAAGCCTGTGCACCGCCGGGTGCTGTACGCGATGTACGACTCCGGGTTCCGTCCGGACCGCAGCCACGCTAAGTCGGCGCGCTCGGTCGCCGAGACGATGGGCAATTACCACCCACACGGCGACGCGTCCATCTATGACACGTTGGTGCGGATGGCGCAGCCGTGGTCGCTGCGGTATCCGCTGGTCGACGGTCAAGGGAACTTCGGTTCGCCGGGCAACGACCCCGCGGCCGCCATGAGATATACCGAGGCGCGACTGACGCCGCTGGCGATGGAAATGCTGCGTGAAATCGACGAGGAGACTGTCGATTTCGTACCCAATTACGACGGCCGGGTCCAAGAGCCCACGGTGCTGCCCAGCCGGTTCCCCAACCTGCTGGCCAACGGATCCGGCGGCATCGCCGTCGGCATGGCGACCAACATGCCCCCGCACAACCTCCGCGAGCTTGCGGACGCGGTGTTCTGGGCGTTGGAGAATTACGACGCCGACGAAGAGGCGACGCTGGCCGCGGTCATGGAGCGGATTAAGGGCCCCGACTTCCCCACGGCCGGCCTCATCGTCGGTTCGCAAGGTATCGCGGATGCCTACAAGACCGGCCGTGGTTCCATCCGGATGCGCGGAGTGGTTTCGGTAGAAGAAGATTCGCGTGGGCGGACGTTGCTGGTCATCACCGAGTTGCCATATCAGGTGAACCACGACAACTTCATCACCTCGATCGCCGAGCAGGTTCGCGACGGCAGGCTCGCCGGAATCGCCAACGTCGAAGATCAAGGCAGCGACCGGGTCGGCGTGCGCATCGTCGTCGAGGTCAAGCGCGACGCGGTGGCCAAGGTGGTGCTCAACAACCTCTACAAACACACCCAGCTGCAGACGAGCTTCGGCGCCAACATGCTGTCGATCGTCGACGGCGTGCCGCGCACCTTGCGGTTGGACCAGATGATCCGCTACTACGTCGAGCACCAACTCGACGTCATCGTCCGGCGCACCATCTACCGGCTGCGCAAGGCCAACGAGCGGGCCCACATTCTGCGCGGCCTGGTCAAGGCCCTGGACGCGCTGGACGAAGTGATCGCGTTGATCCGGGCCTCGGAGACCGTCGACATCGCCCGCACCGGGCTGATCGAGCTGCTCGACATCGACGAGATCCAGGCCCAGGCGATCCTGGACATGCAGTTGCGCCGGCTGGCGGCCCTGGAACGCCAGCGCATCATCGACGACCTGGCCAAGATCGAGGCCGAGATCGCGGACCTCGAAGACATCCTGGCCAAACCTGAGCGGCAACGCGGGATCGTGCGCGACGAACTCCGCGAGATCGTCGAAAAGTACGGCGACGACCGGCGTACCCGGATCATCCCGGCCGACGGCGACGTCAGCGACGAGGATCTAATCGCCCGCGAGGACGTCGTCGTCACCATTACCGAAACCGGTTACGCCAAGCGCACCAAGACCGATCTGTACCGCAGCCAGAAACGCGGCGGCAAGGGCGTACAGGGCGCCGGGCTCAAGCAGGACGACATCGTCAGGCACTTCTTCGTGTGCTCCACACACGACTGGATCCTGTTCTTCACCACCCAGGGCCGGGTCTACCGGGCCAAGGCGTACGAACTGCCGGAGGCTTTGCGCACGGCGCGTGGCCAGCACGTGGCGAACCTGTTGGCTTTCCAGCCCGAGGAACGCATTGCCCAGGTCATTCAGATCCAGAGTTACGAAGACGCCCCGTACCTGGTGTTGGCTACCCGGAACGGCCTGGTGAAGAAGTCCAGGCTGACCGACTTCGACTCGAACCGGTCGGGTGGAATCGTGGCGGTCAACCTGCGCGACAACGACGAACTGGTCGGTGCCGTGCTGTGCGCGGCCGAAGACGACCTGCTGTTGGTCTCGGCAAACGGGCAGTCCATCAGGTTCTCGGCGACCGACGAGGCGCTGCGGCCGATGGGCCGCGCCACCTCAGGGGTGCAGGGCATGCGATTCAACACCGATGACCGGCTGCTGTCGCTCAATGTGGTCCGCGAAGGCACCTACCTACTGGTCGCCACGTCTGGGGGCTACGCCAAACGCACCGGGATCGAGGAGTACCCGGTGCAGGGCCGCGGCGGCAAGGGCGTCCTGACCGTAATGTTCGACCGCCGGCGTGGCAGGCTGGTCGGAGCATTGATTGTTGACGACGACAGCGAGCTCTACGCGATCACCTCTATCGGTGGTGTCATCCGGACGGCGGCGCGTCAAGTCCGTAAGGCCGGACGGCAGACCAAGGGCGTTCGGTTGATGAACCTCGGCGAAGGCGACACACTGTTGGCTATCGCGCGCAACGCCGAAGAGACGGGCGATGAAGCCGACGATGTAGACGACCAGACATAATGCGACGACCACCGCCCGGGTGGCCTTGGTACATAGGTAAGGAGTCGGTGTGACGTCACCGAACGAGCCGGCCACACAGGGTCAGGATGCCGCAGATGCGCCGCCCTGGCAGCGGGGCGCCGCGCGGGCTTCGCAAGGAACGCGCCAGCAGACAGAACAACCCACGGACGTGCGGCCCGCGGCCCAGCCCGTCGGTGCTGACGCCCGGCTGAATCGCTTCATCTCCGGATCGGCGACATCGGCGACAGGTGGCGACAGTGCCCCCGCTGATGCCTACGCCAGTGAATTGCCCGACCTGTCTGGGCCGATTCCGCGGTCGTCGCGCACCGCCACGCCCGACCGTAGTTCGGAGCCGTCGAGCTCAGCGGGGCGTTCGGGTACGTCAGAATCCGGGGAACACCGAGTTCAGGTATCCCGGCGTGCGCGGGTAGGACCAGTTCGGGCCAGCATGCAAATCCGCCGAATCGATCCGTGGAGCACGTTGAAGGTGTCCCTGACACTCTCGGTGGCGCTGTTCTTCGTCTGGATGGTCTCGGTCGCATTCCTTTACCTGGTGCTCGGTGGCATGGGTGTGTGGGCCAAGTTGAACAGCAACGTCGGTGACCTCTTGAACAACACCAGCGGCAGCAGCGGTGAACTGGTGTCCGCCGGAACCATCTTCGGTGGCGCCGTGCTCATCGGCTTGGTCAATATCGTGTTGCTGAGTGCCATGGCCACCGTCGGCGCGTTCATATACAACCTCGCCACCGATCTGATCGGTGGCATCGAAGTGACCCTCGCAGACCGGGATTAATCGTATTTTTGGGGGTGCGGCGCCGATTGCGGTAATCTCGGCGCTCGGCCGTACTCGTGTATGGGCCTATAGCTCAGGTGGTTAGAGCGCTTCGCTGATAACGAAGAGGTCGGAGGTTCGAGTCCTCCTAGGCCCACAACCATGTGCCCGTCAGGACGTTGTGTGAGACTCGCAGTGCCGTTGGCAATGATCGCCGCCGCGATCGCCGCGGTGGTGCGGTCCCGACGCGGCGTCGAGGTCTGGCACGTGGCCGCTGATGTAGCTGATATATCCGATGACATACCCGATCCGGACGAGGGGCCTTAGCTCAGTTGGTAGAGCACTGCCTTTGCAAGGCAGGTGTCAGGGGTTCGATTCCCCTAGGCTCCACAAGTTAAAAGCGCTGATCAAGCACCGATTCGTTCCTGTGCTGCCGAGCCGCTATCGGTCCCCGTGACCACATTTTGACCACAATCACGAGTTAATAAGCTGTTGATGGCCACCCCGACGGCCTCCACGTCCGACTCGTACAGGTGGCCGTAGCGGTCCAGCGTCAGGCCCGCGGACTCGTGGCCGAGCATGTTTTGCAGGGCCTTGATGTTCGCGCCGGCCTGGATCGCCAGGGACGCCGCGGTGTGCCTCAGCTCGTGCAGTTTGAACTCATACTCCACACTCGGCTTCCCAGCCGCATCGGTGACGGTCCGGGGGAACAGTTGCGCCGCGGTGACGGCCCGTGACCACCACCGGCGCCGAACGTTCGTGCCGCGCATGTAGCCGCCGGCCGAGTCCGGGAAAACCAGGCCATCCGGATCGGCCGGTTCCAGCAGATCCCCCACCAACGCCGGCAGGCTCACCGTGCGGGCCTTCCCGTTCTTCGGCGACCCGACCACGAACATGCCGTCGACCAACGTCACAGACCGCGCAATCCGCAGCCGCAGATTGTCCAGATCGAGATCCCGCCACCTAAGCTCGGCGACTTCACCAAACCGCAGCCCACACGTCCCCAGCACGTACACCAACGGCCTGTGTGCGCCGGCGGCTGTCGCGAGCCCGTGCAGCCGGTCGAGGCGCAGGAAGCGCTGTTCTATCGCCGTCACGGGCGGCAGCTCGACGCCGTCGACAGGATTCAGCACTAGCCGATTCTCGGCCACCGCCATCGCCAACACCTGACGCAGCACACCGACCGTCTTGTGCACCGACGCCGGCGCCAAGTCGACACTGAGGTCGGCAACCCACTCCCGAACCCAGCGGCGGCTGATATCGCCCAGCGCGACACGCGAATGCTCGGCCAGCGCAGTATCGAGGACGACCTGATACCGCGCTCTCGTCGACGGTTTGAGCTTGTGCTTGGAATCCAGCCACTCGCGTCCGTAGTCGCCCAGCTTCACCCGCCCCGCGGCTGGCGCAACATACGCGCCGCGCCTCTTGTCGACCTCGAGCTGATGCGACCATGCCTGCGCATCCCTCTTGGTCTCGAACCCTCTCTTTGTCGTCTGCCGGTTATCCGGAGTCCGATACCGAACCCGGTAACGCGTTGCCCCCGAGGATGTCTCGTACCTCTCAATCGTCGCCACGCGACGCCTCTTGAGCGATCTGCCGCCGGTCGTGGCGCGCTTTGTTGCCCCTAACATTGCTTGCAATAGCACCCTGAACGCTCGGGTTCGCTTCGCGAAACTGCTTCACCACGCCGGCCTCGATTTCATCCCAGTGGAGCGGGTCGGAATAGCGCAGGAACTCGAGCACGTCATCAGTCGCGAACAGCGGCTGGATACCAGTCGCCCAACGCCATATGCGCTCGGCCGAGTAATTCTCCCCACCAGCCAGCACCGCGGCCCCTTCGGTCGGCAGCAGCAGCGCCAGCGGAGAAACGTTGAGAGCCAGAGCGATTGCCACTAGGTCATCGACATCAACCCGGCGAGTGCCGCTCTCGATTCGGTGAATGCCGAGAGGCGGAATCGGTCTGTGCAGTTCGGTCAGCTTCCCCGACAGCTGCGGTCCGGATATGCCCCGTTTGTCGCGGATCCTGCGGATGTTCTTCCGCACCATATCGCCCGTTTGGCCGAGCGGCCTGCCAGCTGATTTGGATGACTTTGCCGAGGGTTCGTCAGTAGCCACGCCCCGACTGTACGACATCAAAATGGATAACGCACATCACCAGGCTTGACAACAGAGCCAGAGTTATGCAGGCTGATGACTGGTCATATCAATAATGATAATGGCCATTATCGGGAAGGAGAAGGCAATGGCGGACGTGCTCACCCCGGAGGATCTGCCTCCCGTCGCCACCGCAGCGCAGGTGGCCCACGTCGTGCAAACGACGGTCGATGCGCTGGCCCAAGACCGCTATCGGCGTCGTGGCATTCCGCACGTGAAGATCGGCGGCCGAGTCAGATACCTCAGGGCCGACATTCTGAGGTTCTTGGCGGACAACCGAATCGGCGGTGACGCCGCCTAGTGACCGCCCCACACAACGAAGTCCCCCGGCGTGCAGGCCGAGGGACTTCAGAACAAACCCCTCACCAGAAAGGAAGTTCCCAAATGACTCTACCCACTGATGCGGCCCTACGGGAGCGGCATCTGAAGTCCGCCGTCGAGCACGTTCGGCGAGCCATCGTTTACACGGAAGGCTTGGCTGGCCGCGACGGCGCTTACCTGGGCCAGCTCTACGCGCAGCGCTCCGAACTCAAGCATATTGCCGACACCCTCGACAGTATCCTGGGTGACGCGCTGTGAGCGCCGAACGGACCGACTCGAACGGTCGCCCGGCCACAGGTATTCCACCAATCGAGTGCCCGAGCTGGTGCACTGACCCAGGCCATGTCGCGGAACAGAATCGGGAGGACCAGAACTGCTACTCGGCTGACCGGTACGTGATGTGCTCGCTCGAGGACGTCGAGGTCACTCCTCGCGGCGCTGCGGAGTCGATGGTCGGCGCAACTGCCTACCGCGGCTTCAACTGCAATCCGGTCGTCCAGCTCCATGTCTACGGCTTCAAACCGCACATCGACAAGTCGATCGAACTGACAGCGGTCGAGGCAACGCAGCTCGCCGAGGCGCTGTTCGCCGCGTCCGAGATGATCGACGGTGACCAGGCGCCTCGAACTTTCACCGGCGGCCCCTACGAGGTGGACTGCCCGATATGCGGTGCGCCGGCCGGCGGGCAGTGCCGCAACGGCGAACGTCTCGTAGCGAAGGCCCACCCGTACCGAATGAAAGTCGCCGGTGAGGCGAGGCGGCAAGCGGCCGGGATCGGTGGTGCCAAGTGAAGCGTCGCTTCCGCCCATGCGATCGGTGTGGTCGCCGAGCTCGCAGCCTGGCTCGAATGCACGACTGGAATGTAATCGTCGAGTTCGGGATCGTCACGGGCCTGCTCTGCCCGGACTGCCAGACGGCCGAGGAGAACCTTGAGGCGGAGGTCAACCACGCAACCTTGGACTACACGGTGATCGGTGGCCGGCTTGCCGGCAGACCCAAGGGGGTCGGCCGATGACCGGCCTAATCATCGAATCCCAAGCCGTCGACTGGTGGTCGGTTCACCAGCTGGTGCAGCCGCTACTCGAGGAGGTGGGGACCTGGCCGCTCGCCGGGTCTCTCACCTGGGTCCGCCTACCTGACGACCACCTGGCGAAGTGGGCCTCCGTGCTCGACGGAGGACGGCACTGGGCACTCCGAGTCGAAACCGCCCAGCAGGCGCTCGCCGACGCCAGCCGCGCGATCTCTGTGGGAGAGGACTGGCCGGCGGTCGCACGGGAGATCCGCCGCCGCTCAGGCGTTTACATCCCGAGGGAGGTGGCCTAGATGGACGCCTACACCCGCGGATACCGGCGCGCCGCCCGACACCTGCTGGCCGCCGGCCTACTGCCAGCACCCTGCCTACCCGAACTGCAGGAACTGTGGGCCAACAGCCGCGAGGATCGCGCGCTAGTTCAACAGATCGCATCTCGATGGGAGATCGCTGCCTAATGATGACGGAAGGCTTCTGGCAATCCCGCGATTGCCTTAAGCATGTACGGGATGTGGCCCGCGCGAGAGCAGTCGGCCCGTGGGCGCTGTTGGGTGTTGCGCTCGCCCGCGCGATCGCCACCATCCCGCCGGATATTGTCCTGCCCGGCATTGTCGGATCACGGATGAGCCTCAACCTGTTTGTAGCGCCAGTGGGTCCCAGCGGCGGCGGCAAGGGTGCCGCGGAGGCCGCCGCGATCGACTCCTTCAGGTTCGCGAGCTACATCGAAACCGTGCCCCTCGGATCCGGAGAAGGCATTGCCCGAACATTCCGGCCATCCGGCACCAAACCCGACGAACCCAACCCTGTGACGGTAGCAATTTTCAGTGCGGCGGAAATTGACTCCCTCGCCGCCATCGCCAGCCGGCAAGGGTCATCGCTATCAGCCGAGCTTCGCAAGATGTACAGCGGCGAACAGCTCGGATTTGCCAATGCAGGCAAAGAAACCCGCGTGATCGTCCCGGCCGGCTCTTACCGCGCTTGCTTGATCATCGGCGTCCAACCTCTCCGGTCACATGCTCTGCTCGGCGCTGCCGATGGCGGGCTGCCTCAAAGATTCGTATGGCTGCCGACCTCCGACCCCGATGCGCCAGACGAACGGCCAGAAGATCCCGGCGCGCTCAGGGTCAGCCGACCGTCATGGCTTCGCCCCGCCGGCATCACCGTCGAACTCACCATTCCCGATACCGCAATCGACGCAATCCGCGCACACCGACTCGCTGTACTTCGCGAGGAACCCAGTGTTGACCCACTCGACGGACATCTCCACTTGACCCGCCTCAAAGTTGCCGCGGCGATGATGGCACTCGAAGGCCGAACCATCGTCAGCGGCGAGGACTGGAGTCTCGCCGGATTCGTTATGGACGTCTCCAACTACACCCGCGAACGCTGCCAGCGAGCACTTGCCGACCAGTCCCGAACCGCCAATCGGGCCCGCGCCCTGGCATCGGCCGACCGTGAAGAAATCATCTCCGAACGGAAACACCAACGCTGCAAAGACAACATCATGCGATGGGTGCAACGGCTCGGCGAAGGTGAACTAATCTCCCGCACTCAGCTAACTCGCAACCTCAAGTCAGACGTTCGTACTTGCTTCGACGCCGCCATCGGAGAATTGATCGCTGAAAACCGCGTAATCCCAGTTCGCACACCGAAAGGTATCGCCTACTGCGGTCCAACCGTGGACGCAAGTCCAACCCACTCTGAACTGCAAAAACAAGGGCTGGACCACGGTCCACGGTTGGACCCAGGTAACCCCACACCGCGACACCATCCCAACCGCAACAACGAAGCCACCCAGCAAACAACTGACGAAGCCAGCGCATAACCACGCCACCCGCCATCAGGCCGGACCGCTGCCGGCTCACCCCACAACGAGAGGAACCCCGAAATGACCACCAACCCTGATCACCAACTGACTCTGACCGTGAAGGTGCTGAACGGCGAACCGATGATTGATGAGACCGCGCTTTCCTTGTTGTTCGGCGTCGACGAGGAACTCGTGGCCGCGCAGGGGCGCCGCGACACCGCCAACGGATACAGGACCCTTCCGGCTGAGTGGCTACGTGCCGGCCGGCGGCGCGCACGAGAATCTGCCGCTCACACAGGAAGCAACGGCATGGTGTCTTCGCTAACGTACTGGGCACGCAAAGACCGCGGCGCGGAGCTGCAAATCGTATACGAGGGCGGCCAGCCGGCGTGAGGCTGCGTCGTCGAAATTTTCACGCTCGCGTCCGAGTCGTCAACGGCACTCTGCTGCTGAACCTTGGTCTCGTCTGCTTCGAATGCACCGCGCCCGAGGCCATCCGGCTCGCCCTGGACCTCGCCGACGGGGTCGAGCAGCTACAGCGCGGAGGCGAGTCGTCGTGAAACTCAGCGGCGATGACACGATCACCGCGTACAACTGCGTGGCAGCCGTGATGCGCGGTTTCCAGACAGCACCCGCGCCGTGGGCCGTCCAGTCGCTCTATCGCCGCTTGGACGCTGAGGTCCGCGGAGTGTCCCACGCGGGACAGGAATCTGATTGCCCTAGTGAAGAATTAGATCCGTGGATAAGCAATCACTCTGCAGCGCAGGAACTCGGGCTGTCACCACGCCAAACCCGGCGACTCAAACCGGACCTCGGCGGCGAGCTCTTCAATGGGCGCCTAATGTTCCGGTCATCCGCAGTCCGCGAATATGCGGAGGGCCGGTGTGATGGCCGAGCTTGACCCTCAGGTTGAACAGCAGCTTGCTGATTTGTCCGACCAGGACTTTCGCGCCCTCGTCGCGAGGACCCGGCCGCCGACCTCGACGCAACAGCTACGAGAAATAGCGAGCAAAGTGCTCGACGGCGACGCGCTGGACAGCTTCATCGCCGTCGCAGACCCCAAGAAGTTCGCCGCCGAAAACGGCGACGTCGACGAAACCAAGGTGATGGGCGCATTGACAGGGCTTTTCGCCGCTGGACAGCAGCCGCAGCAGCAGAACTGGGGCCAGGGCACCGGCCAGCCAGCAGGCGGCCGCCGCGGCGACAACGCCCGAGCCGAGCTCCAGAAGCGGTTTGGCGGGGGCGCCGACAAGAGCGAACCAAAAGCGAACAGCCACATCCCACGCGGCCGGAGTGCCCGAGAGGAACTCGCCAAAAGATACGGAGACCGAAAATGACCGCACCCTCGCCCGCAGTAATCCGACTGCCCCGCAACAAATTCCTAGCCCCCATCGTTGACGCACTGCCCGGGTATCGCGAAGCACTCGAAGCCGCCCAATCGGCTGACGACTTTCTGCGGAACATGCCGGCTGTAGCGAAGGTGCCCGCTGAACTCGCCGCCGGGCCCGTAAGCGCGCAGTGGCATGCCGCAGAGGATGAGCGTGACGCCGCGATCGCCACGCACGAGAAGCATCGCCAGCGCACGCTGAGCCGCAAGAATGCCGCGATCAGCCAATCTGGGTCGGTACTTCGCGGCGCCGTCGACGTGCTGCTGCGGCAGCTCCACGTAAACCTGCGGGACCTGCTGGCCAAAGCTGCACCCGATGCCGAAGCGCTAATCGCGGCCGGCGTCGGAACTGCCTCCAAGGCAATCCAGTTCGATCGCGTCGCGGAGTGGCGGCGCCTCGAACGGGACATCTGCGCGGATTACGACTTGCTGCGCGATTCGCAAGACGCCATCCACCAGCACGTTGCGCCCGCGCGGTATTGGCGCTCCGCGCGCCCGGCCGTCGATGGCGAAGACTGCGCCAACCTGCTCCACATCAAGAATTTACCCGCGCTTTGGGCGGACTGGCGCCAGCGCGGCCGCACCAACGCGCGCGTCAACCTGGACGGCTCAACCACCAGGCCCGAACCCTGGCCGAAACCGAGCGGGCCTGAATTCCTGCTCTGGGCATTCACCAGCCACGCGGAACTATGGATTCCGACCACCCGAGAATTCGACGCAGAATTCGGACAACGTAACGACACTCCGACAGCCGTCGCAGACGACGCCCAACTAGCAGCCCGCCGAGCGGAATTCGACGCGCTGAACCAACTCCTGATCGGCCCACACCAGGCAAACGTTCAACGACAACGCCACGCAGCCCACCAATAAAACGGCCCAACCAGCCGAGATAGGAGCAACAAAATGAGTGGCGACGTCTTAACCGAGTGGCAGCAAAGCAACTTCAACTCGAGCAGCTTCCCGACTGCCGTCCAAAGCATCTTGGCCACGCAGAATGTCGAGCTCGTGAGCCAGCTCGGGCACTTCGACCCCAACGAGGAGTTCATCCGCGCGCTCGTCAACGCGGTCAACGAAGCCCTTGGCGGCTGACCCCATGATCTCGGCGGCCCGGCGCACCCCGACGAAGGCGGAGGTCCTGAGCTCCGCCCTCGTCGCGCCGCGCCGTCGGCACTTCAGACCATCGCCGGTGCGCGCCGTCCGCCGGCCGCCGGTAGTCGACCACCTTGCCGCGCTCGAGCAGCGGCGCCCGCGGCCTGGAAGTCGACAACCGTGGCCCGCTCATCGGCCGCCCACCTGTGTTTTTAGGTGTTTGCCTAACAACCTCGCTACCAGCGGCTACACCCCCAGGGGGATGGGGGGGACTTCCCCCGCCGGTCACCATCGGACATCGGGACGCACTGACGCTAGCGATTTCCGTATGTATTTCGTAGGTTCCGCCTTGGAGACGTTGGAGGCCGACAATGGCGCGTAGCGCGGCGGCGCGGAAATTGTTGGCGGCCTTGGACGCTGAGCTGGCTGGTGCTTCGGAGCAGCGCGGGCAAAACCTCGTCTGGACGGCTGCAGAATCGGCTGTTTTGGACGATATTGGGGCCACGGTTGACCGGATGGTGGTGCTGCGGCGGGACTGGTCGCGTGCCGATGATCCGAAGCTGCGCGTAAAGCTATCGGCTGAGCTGCGGTTGTTGGAGACGTCGAAGGCGCGGTTGTTGAAGTCGGTGACTCCTGATCTGCCGACGAAAGAATCGGTGCGGACGGTTCGTGCGCGGCGGGCGGTGAACGCCCGTTGGCGACGTGATGGGGGTGCGAGTGCCCAAGGTTGACGCAGGCACCGAGTCAGGGCTGCATGTGGCCGGGGTGTATCAGGCGCTGTTGGATCTCGAGGCGGATCACTGGGCGCAATCCGAGCGGATTGTTGCCAGGATGAAGGCCGAGAACGCCGACGGTTCTTTCATGCGCCGCAACAACGGCTGGCTTCTCGATCGGCTAGAGGCCGGCGAAACGGTTGGGGTGCTCCGCGCGCAGGTCGAATGTGCATTGTGGTTTGTCGACAGGCAGTGGGTGCGGCTGCCGTTGCATCATTCGGCGCGGTATGTGCGGGTGTCGGCGGATGATCGTGTGCTGCCGGTGCCTGATCGGCCGCGTTCCCGGGCAGTGGGCGCGGTCGATCTGGACGACGACGAGGAGCCAGCGCTGTGAAGCTGCCGCTGGCCCATCCGGACCGCTACGGCTGGCGCTTTTGGGGGTTGAATCCTGACGGCGCCCTGGTGTCGCCGTTCCTTGGCGCCTGGGTTGCGTCGGCCACGTTCGAGGCCACCCTGTACAGCGTGCGGCGGTGAGGCGCCGGCGCCGGATTGCGGGTGCGGCGTCCACTACTTGCCTCGCACCGAGGATTTGTTTACGGGCCCGTTCGAAGGCAACGTTCATTCCGTCTGCTCTGGATGGCGTGCGGCCAACTCCTCGGCCCACTTCCACGCGAGGCTCTTGTTTCGTCGAAAGCGAACTCTCTGTGCAGCTTTGGGTATTCGAGTAATGAGGTCCGAAGCCTCGAGGTCACGAATCGGATCTTGAATGCTGCTGAGGTTTTCGAAGCCGAGGTCGTCAACTAGGTCGGCTAGGAAGAACTCCTTGGAGCCGCGGGCTATTCCGACCATCACAGCTAGCCGGTGTGCCTGGCCGAATAGGACCCGCGACAGTCTCCGCAGATCATCGCTATCAGCTACGGACACGCGGCACATATTATTACGTATAACGCGTATCGCGTATTAAGCTACCTTAATGGGCAAGTCGTTACTTACCCCCGGCGCGGTGGTGCTGTTAGCTATTGACGCTGCGAGCGAATACGCTCGTGAGACAGGGCAAGAGTTCAGTCGCCGGACTTGGGTCGGTCAGGCTCTCGTTGAGGATCTTTTGCGCTTGCTCCCGCCGGGAAGGGCTGCGCGTTCGCTGGGGCGCCTTTCGGCGGACGGACGTGGTGTGACCGACTCAGCGGTGGACAGCGCCTTCTTAGACCTGGCTGCCGGCGGCTGGCTCATCCCGAGTGGCTTGCATGCACATTCGGTGTGGGCGGTCGACGCCAGTCGCAGAAGCGAGATTGACGACTTGTGGACGACGATCACGGAGGAAGAGCGGCGAGCCGTACAGGGTGCGGCTCAGCGGGTGGTGGCCGTGTCTGTTGCCTGGTCGAAGAAGTTGCGCACCGGGGTGGAGTCGAGTTCGTCGACATCAAGATCGTCTACGCCATAGCGACGCAAACCGCTGCCGCGGTCGATGCGAGTCGTCAGCCTGAATCCGGCGCTCCTGCGCCGTGTCGCATCGATACGAATCTGCCAGCCAGAGTGATAGGCAAACGGTGCCTCCCAGACCATTTCAGCGGTCTGGACCCAATCCACCATCGTGACTTGGGCTAGTGCATGGTCCATCTCGCTCGCAGTCTGGTACCTGTTCGACGGATGAGACTGCAACGCTTTCTTGAGCACGCGGCGTAGCGAGCGCGAAACCCACACAGGGACGACGCGATCGGAGGTCGATAGAGGTGAAAAGCCACGCATGAGGCGTTCGGCGATGCCCAGGGTCGAGTATGAAGCGTAGTCGAAGCCGCCCCGTAGCAACTCCAATAGGACCAGCCCCATCGCGTAAAGGTCGGTTGCCCTGGTGAGTTGACCGCTTCCGATCAACTCCGGAGGACTGTAGAGCGTGGGATTTCCAAGTGCAGGAACCGTTCCGTCGGATTCCATACGGCCGGCACAGCCTAGGTCAGCTAGTCGTGCGACATGCTCGTCGCCGGTCAAGAGGATATTCCCGCTCTTGATATCACGGTGGGCGATGCCCTTGATCTCGTGCAGGTGGCCAAGGCCGCGCAGTGCGGCTTGCACGATTCGGATCGACTGTATTGGGGTGAATCGGACACCGCGAAGAAAGGCGTCTGTCAGGCTGCCCAGGGGGTAGTACGGCGTCACAATCTCGACGACCCGCATCGGAGCCGGATAACCTTCGACCGTTGGCGCGACCAGTATGGGCACCACATTGTCGTGATCGATCGCCTTGAGAGTGGAGGGTTCAGGCAAGACATTGTCTAGGCTGGAAAGATCGATGCGCTTCCCGACGTGGTCGCAGCCAAGGTTGTCGTCCCACCAGACGCGTACGTCACTTAGGCCGCCAGGCAGCGTCTGAAGGCACTCGAAATCGAGCCGCAAAACGCGATCGCGCTCGGAGGGCTTCGGAACATGGGGCACGCCGGCGGCGGCAGTCATTTGGCCGCCCTGGCGAGTGCAGCAGCAAGTGCGGCAGCGGCAGCAGCGTATGCCTCGGCGAGGCCCGTGGTCCAGTACTTCGGCGGTGACTCAAAACCGAATCGTTCAAACGCCACCTGCTCGAGGTGGTCGGCCGCAACTCCTACCAAACCGCCGATCTCGGACGTTTTGAGGGCTGCGTACGCCGCGCGAATCTCGGTCGATGCCGCCATCACCGCACATATCGCCGTGATGCGGTCGTACGCCTGACGGTAGGTCCAGCCCCCGTGCGCCCGAGTCTCGACAAGTCCGATCGTCTCGACGCGGCCCGTTTGGAGCTCCTGCCGAATTCTGATCTTCAAGTCGTCGAGCCTCTCGGCGCCTTGGAGCCCCTCTCCGGGCGCGATCCTGCAGCGGATACCGCTGACCGGGCTGCCCAGCAGCTCCGCAGCCGGTTCGACAACAGCGACGTGCACCAACCCGCTCTTCACGTTGATCCCGGCGGCACGCACAGCTGGCCATTATCGCAACCGGTAGCAAACGACACAAGGCTCGGCAGAAGGTGCTGGGCTGCACGGCGGATGCGCGTCGGGATCAGCGGATCCGGTACGTCAAGCCGCCAGCCGACGACGATGCGCTGGCCGCGGTGGCGGACATTGCCGACTACCGGGACCTGTGATGGCCGCGGCAACCCGGCTAGCCCGTTGGGGTGTAGGCGCGGGCAGCCTACGTCGCAAGCGCGTGAATTATGCGCGTGGCGGGTAAACGTGTCGGTACGGCGTGTCATACTTGCGCCGTAATCAGCGAGCGGTTGATCCGGGCTGAGGTTGGGAAGGGCAAAAGCCATGGCAAGCGTTCACGATGTAGCGGTTTACATCCTGCAGCGGCAAGGCCGGATGAGCGCGATGAAGCTGCAGAAGCTCGTTTATTACTGCCAAGCGTGGCACCTCGTCTGGGAGGAGCGCCCGCTATTCAAGGAGCGGATCGAAGCCTGGGCCAATGGTCCAGTCGTCCGGGACCTCTATCGCGAGCACCGGCGTAAGTTCGAGGTAACGGTCAGGACGTTCGCCGACGGGCTGCCCGAGCGATTGACTCAGACGGAGATCGAGACGATCGACACCGTACTCGAGAGCTACGGCAAGTTGAAGGCGTTTGAACTCAGTGACATGACGCACCGCGAAACCCCGTGGCGTCAGGCCCGTGGGAGTCTTCCCTCCGGCGCACCGTGTTCCAACGTCATCACTGAGGCAGCGATGGCCGAGTACTACGAGAGCTTGCTCTGAGCCGCCCCAAAAAACGCGTACCGGCGCAGGCGCTCGGGCCTACAGCTGCCAAGAGGGTTGTCCCGAGTCCGCCGGCTCCCGATAAGCGTCTGCGTTTCCGATTCGGGCAACTCGATCATGGTGGCAACTGGGCGTTGTGCAAGATTGAAAAGCGGGACCATGCGCGCCTATTGAAGCGGCTCGGTCATTTCGAGACGATGACGGTCGCGGAGGCCAGGAGCAATAACCTACTGACGCAGTACGACATGACCGACTGCAAGAACAAAGCGGCCAAAACGCGATTGTCGAACCAGTACGACGGGTTGGACTCGATCACCCGTCTCACTATCGAGCCGAACGGTTCGCTCCGACTGCACGGCATCCTCGAAGGGCATGAGTTCCATATCGTTTGGTGGGATCCAAAGCATGAGATCTGGCCCGACGATAAGCAGGTGCGGTAGTCCGCATCCCGATGTTCGACAGCCGGTCCTATTGTTCTGCGATGAACGTCCGAACGCTCTCCGGCCAGCTCCATTGGTACTCCGGTTGGGATTCCCATTTCGTGCCAACGGGTCCTATCGGGCATTCGGTACCGAGTAGCAGCTGGGTTGTTGAAGGTTGCAATTGGTCCTCTTCGGCGGCCTGGGTTAAGGCGGCACGTTGATCGTCCGACAGTCGCTTCCACCATTTCTGCAAGTGCGACTCGAGCGTCATGCGCATCTCCTTATTGGTTCCGTGGTCGACCAGTGATCTGCTCCGCGCGGCCGCGACAGCCGCGATCGATCGACCGGCCTGAAGATCGCCCGGGCCATCATCTGGCGGTGTTCGTGGTCGGCGCGGGCCGCGATAGCCGCGCGCCGGCGCTGCCGCCGGTCCACCCAGAACGCGGCGCCCACGACGAGCAGCGGGACGAAGAACCATGGGTAGGCCAGGATCACCCCGATGATCGTGTACCCGGCCGGCAGTGCGAACAGGACGGTGGCGGCCGGATGTCGGTCGGCCCACCTACCCACGCGAACAGCTCGATGCAAGTCCGCACCGTGGGCATGCGTGGCTCGTCATGGGTCCCCTTCGCCCTTGCCGCGCACCGGCCTATCCTCAGGCGCCAGCTCTTGGGCGATCTCGCGCTCCGCGGCTTCGAGTCGCTCTCCGGCACTGTATCTCCGCTCAACGATCTCTGACGGAATGAACTGCAAGGTTCCTGGGTCGTCGTCGCTAGCACGCCAGTAATAGAAGTCACCGGCCTCGATGTGCAATTGCTCGGCAAGGCGTATGGGCAGCCGTACCTGGAGCTTTGGGCTCACCCGGTGGGGGCCATCCGGCGCGGTCACCGATCGATTCTCCCAGGTGTTTTACTTTTTTTACAATACTGCGTGTTGGTTCTGCCGAGGATTTCGCGTTGCCCTACGATCGACACTATGATTGGGCCTCGTCTGAACGAGACCGACGCGCGGCGCGGGGATGGGCGCTTTGCCTGATCGCCCCATGTCTGGTTCAGGATGTGTCTATTGTTAGAGAAGAGTCCTATGTCTATGGTGCGAACGCGCCCAAGTTCATGGCAAGCGGCGTTTGACCTCGTCAAGAGCCGTGGTTACCAGCGGCGAGACGAGCCTTTCACGCTCGCCAGCGGCCAAATGAGCCACGACTATATCGACGGCAAATTCGCCGTCGATTACGGCGACAATCTCACATTGGTCGCTACGGCGGTCATCGATCTGGCAGCGGTAGAGGGAATTAGGTTCGATGCCGTTGGGGGACTGACTATGGGGGCCGATCCATTAGCGATCGCGATCGCGATCGTGGGGCATAAGCGCTGGTTCTCGGTCCGAAAGCAACGGAAGGAGCGGGGACGAAACCAGTGGATTGAGGGAACCCGCTTCGAGCATGAAGGCGAAACGAGGGTGCTGCTCGTGGACGACGTGGTCAGTACAGGGGCATCCATCATGCAGGCTTACGACCATGTTAGTGACGATGGCGGCATCGTTGCTGGTGTCATTCCTATGGTCGACCGCGGCGACGTCGCGGCGAAGCTATTTGCCGACGCCGGGGTTCCGTACCGTCCGCTCATAACGTATGGAGACCTAGGTATCGATCCAGTAAATGGATCTTGAGGATATTCGCCGGCTCGCAACCGGAGGGATAGGCGCCTTTCCGCCCACTGCGTTGCCCACAGCCGCAGCATGGCTCTGGGATTACGGCGAGGCGACGGGTGATGCCCGCTACTGTTCCC
>Ga0224557_1001718_pt1 | contig 20332 bp, 24 predicted proteins | sample 714S31014metaG_FD_180677 | JGI IMG/M metagenome (GOLD analysis project Ga0224557, IMG submission 180677) | Peat soil microbial communities from Stordalen Mire, Sweden - 717 S3 10-14 | ecosystem: Environmental > Terrestrial > Soil > Wetlands > Peat | place: Sweden: Norrbotten County, Stordalen...
GGCCGTCCCGTCCCCATTGGTGGTGAAGGTGGGTTGGAAGCTTCCGCCGTAGCTCCCGCTCGTGGGCAGGTTGGTGATGCTGACCGTGGGGGTCGCCTGACCGATCGTGAATGATTCACACACTGGAAGCGACGCATCGTTCACCCCATCGCCAAGGTAGGTGGCGTCGAAGGAATAGCTGCCCGGGGCCAATGACCCTTCCGTGGTCGACGAGAGCGCCGTTCCGTCGGACACCGGGACCGTGCCCGCGTCCGAACCGGAGTTCGTGCAGCCGCTGCCTGTGAAGAACGTGTAGGACAGCGTGCCTCCAGGTGAGGAGTTGACGTCGCCTGTGACAGTGGCCGTGTCGTAGGCGGATCCCGGGTAGACGGTGACGGTCACGACCGGGGTGTTCACTACTGTTGAGTTCGCCGCGGCGGCGGGGAGAGCGAAAAAGGCGCTCACGAGCACTGCGGTGAGAGCCGTGATGGCAGCCAGTCGGGTCTTCACGGCACTGCTCCCACCGACGAGTCGGCTACCACTCCAACGTGCTCCGGCCAAGCGCCCCAGCACAGCGAGCCCACTGCATCGTCCCCGGCACTGGTGGGAACGCGGCTCCCGGGCGTCGGGCCGGACGTCATCGCACTGTCCTGTCGTCCCGCCTTCATCCGACACTCCTTGGGTGAACCCGCTCAGTCCACCGAGACTTACCTGTCCCGGGACGAGTCAATGACGTTGGTCTGCGCGAGGCTATCTGAAGCGGGTTACAGACAATTCACAGCGGGCCGCCAGGTTTCCCCACCATGATTGAGAGATGGCGACACGAGACCGGCGCAAGCTGCTCTGGGTGGTGGCCGGGGCCGTGGTGGTCGTCGCGATCGTGGCGATCGCCGGTCCGTACGTCTACATCCACTTCATCGAGGGGCCGGCCCCCGCCAAGCTGGAGCTCCCCAAGGCGCAGTCGACCTCGTCCACCTCTGTGGCGACCCAAGGATCGGCGACACCCTCGTCGTCGGGGGTCAGTGGCACCTGGAACGTCGGATCGGGCTCGCAGGCCGGCTACCGGGTGCAGGAGGTCCTCGTGGGGCAGAACGCCACTGCGGTGGGCCGCACGAGCAAGGTGTGGGGCTCGCTGACGATCGCAGGCACGACGGTCACGAAAGGGTCCTTCACCGTCAACATGGCGAGTGTCGTCAGCGACCAGAGCGAGCGCAACGCGCATTTCGACGGTTCGATTATGGACGTCGCCCAGTACCCCACGGCCACACTGACGCTCACCTCGCCGATCGACCTCGGCACGATCCCGGCCGACGGCGTCGTGGAGCACTACAGCGCGACGGGCTCCCTCGACATGCACGGCGTGACCAAGGCGGTGACCTTCACCGTCTCCGCCGAAAGGCTGAACGGGGAGATCGACGTACTGGCGGACATAGCGATTCCCTTCGCGAGCTGGAACATCTCGAACCCGAGCATCGGCGGGTTCGTGACCACCGCCCAGACCGGGACGCTCGAGGTCCTGCTCCACCTGACGCAAGGGACCGGGAACGCGGCCTCGACCTCCTCGGGCTCGAGTGGCGCCACCGGAAGCGGTGGACCCATCACGGTGCCCAGCACCACGGTTCCGCCTCTCACCGTCCCGTCCGGCTGACCCGGACGATCCAACGAGCAGACTCGGAGTCACCACCCGGTCGACCTGAAATGAGGTTGGCGTCAGGGCCTGCGAAATAGCATGAGCCAGTGCCGAGATCGCCCATCGGACCAACTCGGATCGTCACCACCGTCACGGCGCGGCCGCGACCGTTGGACACACCCCCATTGTCCCCACAGGCGCTTCGCTCTCGTCCTGGACCGTGGAGGAATTGCCACGCAGCATCCGAGGGGCCCGCACCTCGAAGGGCGGTCGGGTGACCGGTGCCGATCCGCCGGTCTCGTCCGGACGTCACCAACCCGAGATCACCGGGTGGCTCGGCCGGCTGACCGGCTGGGGACCCGCCCTGGTGTCGTTCGCGGCGGCCCTTTCCTACGGCTTGTACATCGCACTTCGCACTTATGAGGTCGACCTCGGGGTCTACGTCCGATTGGGCGGCCGCTACATCTTCACGTCGCACCTCTACTCATTCGGGCTGCCGAACACCAGCCTCCTGTTCACGTACCCACCCTTTGCCGCGTTGCTCTTCGCCCCCTGGCACCGGCTCTCCAACTCCGTGGACTCCGTCCAGGCAGCCTGGACCCTGTGCAACCTGGCCGCATTGATCGGCGTGCTCGTCATTTCCGTACGGACGGTCAGGCCTGACCTCGGCCGCACGGCCTCTTGGCGACTGGCCCTGGCCCTGAGCCTCCCCGCTGTCCTCCTCAACCCGGTGCTCGTCACCATCGGTTTCGGTCAGGTCAACCTGGTCGTGACACTCCTCGTCATGTGGGACCTTCTCGGTGAGCGAAGGATCGGCCCCTGGAAGGCACCGCTCGGACTTGCGACCGGCATCGCAGCCGCCGTCAAGCTCACGCCGATTCTCTTCGTTCCTTACCTGATCCTCACCCGTCGCAGCCGGGGAGCGCTCACCTGTGTCGCGACCTTCGTCGGCTGCGAGCTGGTCACCTTCTTGCTGTCGCCCACTTCGTCGATCGCATTTTGGACGAAGGATCTCTTCAAGCCGGATCGGGCCGGAAGTCTGTCCTTTGTCGGAAACCAGAACCTCACCGCCGTGATCGAGCGGTTCAACCACGGCCTGCTTCCCGATCTCAGCCTCGTCCCGGTTCTGATCGTGGCGGCTGCGACTGGACTCTGGCTGGCGGCACAGGCCCATCGCCGCTCGTCGCCCATGCTGGGCGTGCTCATCTGTGCGGCCACCGGCCTCCTTGTGTCACCCATCTCCTGGGTGCATCACATGGTGTGGGTCGTTCCGGTGATTCTGTGGCTCGCCCTTGCCGACGACAGACCCCGGTGGGGGGTGCCCCTCGCGGCCGGCACGGCGGTTCTGTTCTGGAGCGCACCCATCTGGTGGGTCCCGTACAAGCACACTTCGGACCTCCATCTCAACGCCTGGCAGCTCTTGGCGGGGAACTCCTTCTTCCTCGCCATGCTGGTCTTCGTCCTGGGCGCGGCGGTCCTCGTCACGCGGCGTACGTCGACCCGGCTCATGATCGACCAGGGGTTCCCGTTGGGTCAGACTGACCTCGGCTGATCCGGACCCCTCATCCTTGCGTGTCGTCATCGAATTGCAATGAGATGCCCAGCCCCCTGCCAGGGCCCTCAAAGTCCAGGTCCAGTGGTCTCGGGCATGGTGGACCAGTGGACACCGTCATCCTGGAGTCTTGCCACAGCACATGGGTCTTCGACTCCGCCCGGATGCGATTCTGCCGGATACTCAAGGGCATCGAGTTCGCAAAGCGATCGGTGTCAACGGAATGGCGGCCGTACTGGGACCTGGAGATCAACCCGGGCGATGAGACATTCACCGTCTACCTCAACGCGACCCGCACCCGTGTGATCCGGTCCTGGCGACACACGAAGGACTGCGTGCAGTGCGGTGGACACGAGACGACCGAACTGTCCTTGGAGGACATTCGCCACGCCGTCCACGTGTGAGGCCCACCACTTCGACCAGGTCCGCCGGCCAGACTGACGAGATGCGGCTCGAGATCTATGTACGCCCGAACGCGTCGAAGGCGGCCGTCGGCGGCGAGTACGACGGGCTGCTCGTGGTCCATGTGGTCGAGCCCGCCGACGCAGGCCGGGCGACGGCAGCCGCACTGCGTTCCGTCGCGGCGGCCTTGGGCGTGCCCCGCCGAAGCGTAGGGCTCCTGAGGGGCGCAACATCTCGACGGAAGCTCCTCGGGATCGAAGCGACGCCGGCGGAAGCCGAGCGATTGCAGGCGGCAGCCGATGCTCTGCGCCACGGCCACGATGCGTGACCCGTGCCCGGTCAACCGGCGCTGAGGGGCAGTTCCGTGGGCAACGGCTCGCTCCCCGCGAAGACCGAGTCGAACCACCTCGCAGTGGAGGAACGATCCGTGACCAGCCTCCCAGTTTCCGTGAGGGCGGCCGCCACCGTCTGGTGACGATTCGCCGGGGCTCCATTCAGGAGCTCGTTCCAGAAGACGGACCAACCACCCGAGATCGGCTCGAGTCGCCCGGCCGTCATCAGGAGACGCGCCACCGCGGCAATGGCCCACGGCCGGCCGACCAGCCAGGACTGCAGGGCCACCGCGATCCGGTGGTACGGCAGATGGGCCGAGGCGAGCGCGGCCCGATAGTGGGCCGCCGCGTCCCCGGGCTCCTCGAGGATCGCCGCGGCCGCAGCGCGGCCACTGGTCATGGCCTGGGAGATGCCCTCACCCTGCAGTGGGTTGACGAGTCCCGCTGCGTCGCCGACGAGCAACACGCGGCCGGCGGCGGGAGTGGTCCCGATCATGCCCATCTTGAGCCAGCCACCCAGCCGCCGCCCCGGGGTCTCCGGCGTGGTAACGGCCAGGATCCCGACGTCGCGCACATGCTCGAGGAACCGCGGGAGAACCCGCTGGACCCGCGCTGCCGCCTTGCGGTCAGCGAACGTCCCCAACCCCAGGCCGACGTTCGTGCCCTCACCCGCCCCCGGAAAGACCCACCCGTAGCCGGGGAACGCATGCCACGCCTTCGGCTCCCAGAAGAGGATGGAAGGCAACTCCACCTCATGGTCCAGGTATGTGCGCACCGCGAAGCCCCACAGGACCCTGTCGGCATCGACGAGACCGGCCGCCCCCCCGACGCGACTGGTGGCACCATCCGCCCCGACGACGAAGTCGGCACGCAGTTCGGCACCGGTGCTCAGCCGATAGCCGTCAATCCGTCCGTCCGTTTCGAGTGGCTCATCGGCCCGCGCTCGCACCGGTACGGCTCCCGACTCGACCGCGGCGGCGTGCAGGCTGGCATCGAACACCGTTCGGGTCACTGCCGTGCCGTGCCCCGGGTACGTCAGGCCCTCGCCGCACGGCAGCCGCACGCGACGCCCGGTCGGCCCGACCACATCGATCTCGCCGATTGAGCGCCCGGTTGGCGCAGGCAGCCCGAGATCGGCCAACACCTGGAGGCCCCGGGGCCCGACGATGTCACCACATGCCTTGTCCCGGGGAAATGCCGCCTTGTCGACCAGTGCAACCGCGGCTCCGCCGCGGGCCAGGACGAGGGCGGCAGTGCTGCCGGCCGGACCACCGCCCACAACGATGACGTCATAGCGCGCCGAGACCACACCGTCCTTCTCTCACCGCACGGATCTACAGTGAGATCTTCTCACCCGAGGAGGAGCCATGCTGCCGTACATCACCGGCGATCGGAACCGATTCGCACAACAGCTCTTCACGCCCCTCCCCCGGCGCTACGACCGTTTGGCCGAGGTCCTCTCCATGGGTCAGAACGGCCGATGGCGTCGGGCCATGACCGATCACATCGTGCCGGCGTCGCCACAAAGGATGCTCGACGTCGCCTCCGGCACGGCGGGCGTGGCCATACAGCTCGCCGAGCGGACGTCAGCGGATGTGGTCGGGATCGACCTGACCATGCAGATGCTGGCCCAGGGCCGTGAGAACGTCTCGCAAGCCGGTCTCAGCCCTCGGATTCAACTGGTCGTGGGCCGAGGCGAGCAGTTGCCGTTTCCCGACCACACCTTCGACGCACTGACGTTCACCTACCTTCTGCGCTACGTGGACGACCCCCAGGCGACCCTTCGCGAACTGGCGCGGGTCGTCAAGCCCGGAGCCACGGTGGCCAGCCTCGAGTTCTTCCTTCCGCCGAACCGCTTTTGGCGGGTGATGTGGTGGCTCTACACACGGCTCGTCCTTCCGGTGGGCGGACTGCTGACCGGCGGCAGAGAGTGGTTCCGGGTGGGTCGATTCCTTGGTCCCAACATCTCTGGTCACTACCGGAAGTACCCCCTCTGGTGGACCGAGGACGCATGGCGTGAAGCTGGCTTCGAGAATGTCGGAGTCCGTGTGATGAGTCTCGGAGGCGGTCTGGTCATGTGGGGAACCCGGAGCAATGGTTGACGGGCCCACCTCGCCGGCCGATCGCACGGGCCCTGAGGTCATGAGGTCCGCGACGCCACCCCGACCGGCGGCTGGGCGCGATCGGCCCGCCTTCTACGCCGCCCGGCCGGGAGGATGGCGCGACTGGTGGACTCTCCTCCATCCGCCCTACACGGCATGGCACCTGTCCTATGTGGTCATCGGTGCCTGTCTGGCGCCAGTCATCAGCGTGTCCCGCCTGGTGGGCACCCTGCTCGCCTTCCTGCTCGCCGTGGGGTTCGCCGCGCACGCGCTCGATGAGCTCCACGGACGACCCCTCGGCACCCGTATCCCCACACCGGTGCTGGTGGCGGTCACCGTCGTGGGGCTGGCCGGCGCGGTTGCCCTCGGGATCCTCGGACTGTCGCGGGTCGGATGGGCCCTGGTCCCGTTCCTCGTGATCGGCCCGCTCCTGGTCCTCGCGTACAACTTGGAGCTGTTCGGAGGGTTCGTCCACACCGACCTCGGGTTCGCCGTCGCGTGGGGTTCTTTCCCGGTGCTGGTGGCCTACGTCGCGCAGACCGGGAGATTGGCTGCCGGCCCAGTGGTGGTCGCGGCCGCGGCGTGTGCCTTGTCACTCGCGCAACGCCGGCTCAGTACCCCGGCTCGGCTCATCCGTCGTCGTGTCAGTCACGTCGAAGGTCGCGCCATCCTTCGCGATGGGGAGGCCGTCGTCATCGACTCGGGCGTGCTCCTCGCGCCGCTCGAGGGCGCCCTGCAGGCGATGTCATGGGCCATCGTGCTGTTGGCGGCGGGGCTGGCCGTAACCCGCTTGACCTGATTCACGCCGGACCCAACCGCTTTCGGAAACCTGCAACGGTGATCTCTACGACGCGATCATGGCCCCACTGCAGGAGCGGGTGGGCCATCCGATCAGCGAGGCGCATGGGTCCCTGCATCATCTCGACCGTCCACGTCACTTCGACGTTCGAGCCGACGCCTGCAGGGTGAATGTCCAGGCTGGCCTCCCCTTCGAGGTCGCCGTGGATCAGTGCTTCCATCCGTCGCGGCGGGAAGCATCCGGTCAGCTCGACCTCTATGCGCATCCGGTACGGCAGTGGCGGTGCCACCACGCCACGCAGCACGGATCCCTTCTTCAGCATGTCCCCTTCGAGCCGCAACTCGGTGAGCCATGGCCACCAATCCTCGAAGTGGTCGACCTCTCCTATCGCTTCCCACAGGTCCGAGGGGGAATTGGGGAATTCGTAGTCACGTCGGTACGTGATGACCGGCCTGCGCGACATGCCGGGAGACTATGGCGGTCGAACCTCTCGATGCCGCGTCCACGGATCTCGACACACCAAAGCCCGTCCGATTGGGCTAGAAGAAGAGCGGGGGTCGGGCGGAGGGGTCAGAGGGGATCTCAGCGTCCCGGCCCCCCCTTTGACCTCCGGCGCTTTCACGGGGGTTGGGTCCCGTGACCGTCGGCTTCCTGGCCAGACCATCCGGGGTTGGCGCCTGCGATCGAACGCGCTCGCCGAGGCGGCTTCGCTCTGGCAGGGACTGTCTCAACCGGTGCCGGACAGCCCAGATCGCTCGTTGACAAGCGGGGGGTGGGGGCCGGGCGGAGGGGTCAGGGGGGACCTCAGCGTCCCGGCCCCCACCCCCTGGCTTCCGTGGTTCACAAGTTATCAGAGAACACCCTCGGAATGAAGATATTGCACAGGAAACCGGGGATTCGGGTCGGTCTGGCGCCGTGCGTTGTCGGAGTGTTGTCCCGGGTCGGGTCCGGTCGGCTCTATTTCGGCGAAGGGCTCTCTGTCAGCATCCTGTTTGAGGGGCACGAGTTGGGGAGGACACGAGTTGTCGGAGTGGCACCTACGTGCTGCGTGTCGGGGTCAGGGGCCGGACGACTTCATCCGGGGGCCGAGATCCGATTACGGGAAGACAAGGCAGTTGTGCGAAGCCTGTCCCGTGCGTCAGCACTGTCTCGACTACGCATTGCAGGACGATTCGCTGACCGGACTGTGGGGTGGCACGACGGACGTCGAGCGGCGGGAGATCCGCCGCCGGCGCCGGGTCGCCTAGGGCTTCGTCGAGACGGAGCGGATCGTGCAGCACGAGTGGTCGGCGAAGGTGTGGCGCGCCCTCGACGCGGAGCTTTCCGAAGGAGACCACCAGTTCGTGCGGGGTGTGCATGTCGTGGAGGGCCTCGGTGGCACCCACTTCGTGACCGTCTGCTCCGGTGTCCGCCGGGACGAGATGGCCGCCCCGGTGGAGGAAGCGATCCACACCATCGTCGGGAACGCCCTACCGGGCCGTCGGCGGATCGTCCGGATCGTGTGGGCCGAGCCCACCTGATGCAGGGGGGGGTGATGCCTCCCTTGCGGTGGCGTGTGCGACACTCTGCGCTGCCCAAAGGGGGATTCAGGGGGTGCGGGCAACGACTCAACCTCGCTTCCGGCGGGGTTGAGTCGCGCCTTGGCCCGGACGAAGTCGATCGGGCCGCGGCCTTGGGTCACCCGTCGTAGAAGCTCAGCGGATGGACTCCGACCAGGGACTTCTCCCGAGGCGTTCGTGCCCGCGTCATCGCCTCTTCCGACAGGTGGTTCGCCACGGATGTCGGCCGGAGTCGTTGGGCGACGTCGCGCCGTCCGTAGTGGCACTGAACGAACATCCGTCCGGGGTCGCCGGGCAGGAGCGGCATGCGTCGGTGCCAGATGTCCGAGACGAAGAGGGCGACGTCACCGGCCTCGGCCACGATGGCAACGGTTCCGCGACCCTCCCACTCCAGATCGTCGTCGGCGAGCCTGCTTCTGGGGGGAGCTTGGCCCGATGTGTGGCTCCCGGGGATCACCCCGGTCGGGCCGGATTCAATGGGGCAGTCCCAGAGATAGAGGTGCGTCGCGACCGCAAAGACCGGATACGGGATCCTGGGATCCCACGGCACCCCGGGATCACGCGGCACGTGGGGCCCGCTGTCGATGTGCCAGAAGCGTCCGAGGTGCTCGTTGTCACCCGGCTGCTGCCACCAGGCCGTGTTGGCGATCACATGGCAGTCCTCCCCCAGCAGGGGTTCAATGACCTCGAGGACTCGCGGGTGGCCAACGGCTCGCTGGACGACACTGCTGCGATTGAGCATCTCGTAACGGAACGGGGTGGACTGCTCGGGCAGGTCGCCCCGGTCGTCCGGCGGGTACTCCGCGAAGACCCGCTCGACGTCGGCACGGAGGGTCGCGAGCTCCTCCCCCGTGAAGACGGCCTTGAGCAGGACATAGCCGTCGCTCTGAAGGCTTGCCACGGCGGCCGGAGCCGAACCGGGGCGGAGTGCCAGGTATCCGGAGGATCGAGTCAGCATGCCCAGATTCTGCCGCCATTTGGCGGTTCGGGCACAAGGCCCGTCGCTCAGGGCCGGCCGGCGGCAGCGCGACAGGCCGTCCTCGGGATGCTCAGCCCCACTCGAAGAGCTTGCGGAGGCGGGACTTCCCGGATGAGAAGCGGGGCGCCGGCTCCTGCACGGCTTCGGCGCGATTGGCTCTCAGCCACGTCAAGAGACCGTCCGCATCGTCGAACTCGATCTCCTGGTCGGTCTCCATCACATAGAGGCGGATTGAGCCGGCATCAGCGGTCACCGAGAACTCGATCTTGCCGCTGAGGACGAAGCACCAGACAGGTGTCGCGCCGGGCGTCGACCGAGGTTCGAGCCGCCAACCCGGCCGACCTCCGATCAGGTCGAGCAGCTCATTGCCGGAGTGGCCGGCGCGATCGCTCATGCCCTTCTCCGCGTCCTCGTGCGGCGGGGTTCGGGGCAACGCCGTGCCAGCCGGGAGCTCGTGATGAATCCCTGCAACCCGGGACCCGCGCCGCTCAGCCGACCGTGGGCATGGTGGCCAGGCCCGCGGCCAGGCGTTCCTCGGTGACGTCCTCGTCCACCATCCGGCCGTTCAAGTAGTCGTCATACGCCGCCAGGTCGAAGTGGCCGTGCCCGCACAGGGCGGTCAGGATGACGGTCTCCTCCCCCGACTCCTTGGCCCGGATGGCCTCGCGGACGGCGGCGGCGATGGCATGCGTCGGTTCCGGTGCCGGCACGATGCCCTCGTTGCGGGCGAACTCGATCCCAGCGGCGAAACACTCCATTTGAGGCACGGCGATCGCCTCAATCAGCCCGAGCTCGTAGATGTGGCTCAACAGAGGCGACATCCCGTGATAGCGCAATCCCCCGGCATGTATCGGGTCAGGCACGAAGTCGTGACCGAGGGTGTGCATCTTCATCAGGGGGGTCATGCCCGCCGAGTCTCCGAAGTCGTAGGCATAGACACCCCGGGTCAGTGAGGGGCACGATGCCGGCTCGACGGCCCGGATGGTCGGTGACATCCTTCCGGCCAGCTTCTCGCGCAGGAAGGGGAAGGACAGGCCGCCGAAGTTCGACCCGCCACCGGTGCATCCCACGATGACGTCGGGCGCGGACTCCCCGGCCTTGGCCAACTGGAGGAGGGTCTCCTCCCCGATGATCGTCTGATGCAGCAGGACGTGGTTGAGCACGCTGCCCAGTGCGTAGCGGATCTCGGGGTCCTGGGCCGCCACCTCGACCGCCTCCGAGATGGCGATGCCGAGGGAGCCCGTGTGCTGTGGGTTCTCGGCCAGGTACCGGCGGCCCGCCTGGGTGAGGTTCGAAGGGGAACGGTGGACCGTCGCGCCGAACGTCTCCATCATCAGCCGCCGGTAGGGCTTCTGGTCGTAGCTCGCTCCTACCTGCCATACCTCGCACTCCAGGCCGAACAGTGCGCACGCGAAGGCGAGCGCCGATCCCCACTGGCCGGCCCCGGTCTCGGTCGTCAGCTTCCGGACCCCGGCCTTGGCGTTGTAGTAGGCCTGGGGCACCGCGGTGTTGGGCTTGTGGCTGCCGGCCGGACTGACGCCCTCGTACTTGTAGTAGATCCGCGCCGGCGTATCGAGCGCCCGCTCCAGGCGGTGGGCCCGGAAGAGGGGGCTCGGCCGCCATTGGCGGTAGACGTCGAGGACCGCTCCGGGGATATCGATGAACCGGTCCGTGGAGACCTCCTGGAGGATGAGGTCCATCGGGAACAGCGGCGCGAAGTCGTCCGGGCCCGCGGGCTCGAGGGTGCCGGGATGCAGGGCGGGCGGCGGTGGGCTCGGCAGGTCGGGCACGATGTTGTACCAGGTCGTCGGCATTTCGGACTCGTCGAGCACGTACTTGTGTTGCCGAACCGATTCATCCATGGCACTGCCCTCCCCACACATTGGCTCACACCGCGCTGACGCAGCCCACGCTACCCAGCAGGCACTGGTGCCGCACATGGGCATCGCCCCGGGATCTCGGCCTCGTGGACCAGGCCACACCGAGGCGCTGCAACCCGGGAGCGACGGGTTTGTCACACGGGGCAGGTATAAGTAGGGAGACACCTGCGTCAGTCACGAGACACGGGTGCAGCGGCGGCCCCTCTCAACGCATTCGAGGGGCCGCTCCGCGCCCGGAGTGGCATCTGAGGGACACGCCCCGGGCCGTCTGCTCTCCCTCAGGTGATCGTCGCGAAGTAATCGGGGACGTAGTGGTACCGGTCACGGGGTGGTCGCAGATAGTCCCCGGCAGGCGGCCGGGGAGGAAGCTTGACCTTCGGAGCGTTGCGGGTGTCGTAGGGCACGACCGACAGGAGGTGGGCAATGCAGTTGAGCCGGGCCGCCTTCTTGTCGTCGGCCTCGACCTCGTACCAAGGGGAGTCCGGCAGGTCGCAGTGCGCGAACATCTCGTCCTTGGCCCTGGAATAGGCGACCCAGCGGTTGCGGCCCTCGAGGTCCATCTCGCTCAGCTTCCAGCGCTTCAGGGGCGCGTTGACGCGCTCCTTGAACCGCCGCTCCTGTTCCGCGTCGCTCACGGAGAACCAGTACTTGAGGAGAATGATGCCGTCGTCGATCAGCATTCGCTCGAAGGCGGGACACTGCCGGAGGAAGCGGTGGTACTCCTCGTCAGTGCAGAAGCCCATCACCCGTTCGACCCCCGCCCGGTTGTACCAGCTGCGGTCGAAGAGGACGATCTCCCCTCCGGCGGGAAGGTTTGCGATGTAGCGCTGAAAGTACCACTGGCCCTCCTCGCGGTCGCTCGGGGCTGGGAGGGCGGCGATCCTGCACCACCTGGGGTTCAGGTACTCGGTGATCCGCTTGATCACGCCACCCTTGCCGGCAGCGTCACGACCCTCGATCACGATCACGAGCCGCTTCCCCTCGTCGCGGACCCACTGTTGCATCTTGACCAGCTCTTCTTGGAGGTGCAGGAGAGACTTCTCGTATGCGCCGTTGTCAACCATGCATTCATCCTGCCAGGAGATCAGGTTGAGACGTCGACGTGGCCCAAGGGCTTCACGCTTGGCTGGCAGACCTGGTGCCGTGACGAGACCCCCGGTTAGCCGCCGCGTCGGTCCTGCTGGAGCTCGATCGTGTTCCCGGCCGGATCATTGATCCAGATCTGAACCGTGCCCGCGCCCTGCACGGCCCGCTCGTAGGGGATGTTCCGGTCCTCGAGCTCGGCGATGGCCTTCTCGAGGTCCTCCACTGCGATGCAGAAGTGGTTCCCGGTCGAGTCGATCGCCGTTCCTCTGGGTGGAGCACCGACGACGTGCAGCTCCTGATCGGCGACGTCGAACCAGTGGCCGGGGATGCCAGGGATCTCGGGGCGTTCCTTCGAGTCCAGCCCGAACAGACCGACGTAGAACGAGACCATCTCGGCCAGCGGGGTGTCGTTGGTGTTCACCGACACGTGGTGGAACCTTGTGGCCTTCACTCGCCACCTCCGGTGGTAGACGCCTTCATGCTGAACCGTTGCGCACGAACCGTACCGCAGACGTCCGAGTGCCGGGCCGGTTGAACGGCTCAGGACTCAATCCCTTGTCGACATCCGGGTGAGGATCTCGGTGGCGCACGACTCTGGGGACGTAGAGCTCGTGTCGACCGTCATGTCGTAGGCGACACCTTCGTGAACGATCGCAGCCTGGAACTCCGCCATTCCGGAGACCCGATCAGGCCGGACGTACTCCCTCGCTCGTGCGACGTCGCGGTCGCAGTACACGCCGACCCACAGAACTGTGAGGCCGTTGAACGCTGCTCGCAGTCGTTCCTGACTCTGTCCTCCCCCGAGGAACACCTCGTCCACGATCACACCGGTCCCGTTGGCGACGATCGAGGCGACACCGCCGTACCAGGAGGCTTCGAGGTCCTGCCATCCAGGGCCGACGTGGACCTGCCCGGTCTCTCCGATATGCAGGAGCGATCCCTCTTCGAGCCCTTCGTTGGGCATCGCCCTGATGAGGTCGTCGATGCCGAGTAGCAACCAAGGCTCCGTCAACATCGCCTGAAGACTCCGGGCGAGTGTCGTCTTACCCGAGGAGGACACGCCATTCAAGACGATGATCTGGGTGCTCACGTGGGCAAGGTAACACCGGCCTCGTTCGCCGCTCCGGAGAGCCATCCGCTCCGAAGAGCGTCCGGATTCCTCCATTCCGGTCGGCCGGTCGCTTGACCGGGCACCGTCGTCGGATCGTTGTTCGTCCGTTGTCCTATTCAGCTCCGGTCGGCTCTATCGAGGTTCCGAGCGGATCGTGAAGATTTGGGTGGGGGCGGAGGCTTGTGGTCTGTGTACGCCCGGGTCGCCGCCCCCAACTACCGCCTGAAGGGCATCACCCTACCCTCGCTCGACAGTTCTGTTGTGCGTCCATTGTGCAGAGGCGTCCAGGTCTGTAACCTTCTCCCCCAGAACGGAGATCGCGTCCCAGGAGGTCGGACCTGTGCATGCTCCCAATCGCCCTCAACAGTTGTCCTTTTTCGGGCCCGCCCGCGAGGCCGTTCCGGTCGGAGCGCCCGATCTGTCGGGGCCTGCGCTGGCGGTCGCGTTGAGCACCGTTCCGTGGCTCCTGATCGGCTGCCTGATCTGGATTTTGGCCTGAAGCTGGGCCGGCGCGTTTCCTGAACGAGTCGTGGCTGAGCCACCTCGCCACCTTCGGGCCCACTGGGCACTCAGGGAGTGACGCCGGCAATGTGGGTCAGGAGCGGAACCGGGTCGAGCATGCAGACGAGCTCGATCGCTAGGGCTGTGATGGTTCCGATCGCTCTTTGAGCATCCGCTGGCGGTCCTGGGCCCCGAGGCGAGCGGGTTCCGTCGTGTCCACGAAGTCGACCAGGGCAGCGACGAACTGCTCCGGCGCCTCGATCTGAGGGAAGTGGCCGACGCCCTCGAGAATGACCAGTCGGCTCCCGGGAATGGCTTGGTGCGCAGCATGCGCATGGCTCACGGGGATGATGTCGTCCCGGTCCCCCCAGATGATCAACGTCGGCATCGGGGAAGCCAGGTAGAGACGATCCATCGCGCTCACCGTCTGGCCGCCGGGGTCGATGACAGATCTGATGGTGCGGGCGAACGCCTGTCGGTTATCCGCCTCGGCCAGCGATGCGTACGCGCTCCACATCTCGGTGATCCGCCCCAGACGGATCCCGCGGTCGTTGATCGACCGCAACAGGCTGTCTCCCCAGTCACGGACGAACCCCGGGAAGATCAAGGGCATCAAGTACTCGCTCCCCGGCAGCGTCATGAATCGAAGGATCCAGTTGACTTCTCGCCCGAGGCCGCCACTGTCCACGAGTACGAGACGATCGCACACCTCAGGATGCTGGTAGGCGAGCTGCATGGCTACCCCGCCGCCGAACGACTGGCCCACTACGGATGCTCGGTCGATCTCGAGGATCTCGAGAAGATCACGGATCCCACTGGCAAACGCACCCAGCGAGTAGTCCCCGACCGGCTTTTCGGACAGGCCGTGACCCATGAGGTCCGGCGCGATCACGGTGAAGCGATCGATCAGGAGGGGGATCACGTCCCGCCAGGTCCGAGAACTACCGGCGATGCCGTGGAGAAGTAGGAGTGCGGGCCCTCTCCCCTCCATGCGATAGGCCATGTCGTGACCGTGGATCGAGACGTGTCGGATCGGAACTTCCACACGGACATCATCCCTCAACGGGGCGAGCGGAGTTGCCGGATCGGAAACACCCCTTGCCAGGGTTTCTGAACATGCTTCACGTGTGCGCCGGCTGCAGAGCGTGTCCATCTCCCGTCGCCGGCTCGGTGACCCGTTACGGCGCCTCGGATACTGGGTGGGGACGGCCTCCGACGGCGGCACCTTCGACTACGGCGAAGCCGGGTTCTTCGGCTCGGCCGGGGCCATCCACCTCAATCAGCCCATCGTCAACGTGGCCGCCAATTGACCGCGATCCTTCATTGTCGATCAGCCAGGTCGGCCGGGACGCATGAGCATTCCTGGAGCGTCGGCAGCTCAGGGCCGTCCCCCGTTGACATCAGTCACAGGGTTGGGCGTGTCAGAGTTCCGCTGAATTGAAGTCGTAATCCGCCTTATACGCGACGAACAGGCTGCGATCATGTCTCTCGATGTAATCATCCGTCACCGCATTGGCGAGAAAGTCAAACTGCTCGTACACGGGCGAGAAACCCACGTCTCGCAGTACCTGAAGAAGATGTCGCTTTTCTAGCCAGAATGACCTGCTGTTCCCATACGAAGTCCACGTTTGCTGCTCGACCCACTCCGAATCAGCGTCGGCTGGGTATTCCTCGTACCAACGACCCAGATTGCCTTCATGGGTGACAAGATCAGACAGCGAATACGTTTGCCGCGGAACCGATTCCTCCGCAGTCGCGTAGTGCGTTTGGATGATCAGTACCCGACGGGTGACTTCACCGAGCGTACGCAGATACGCGGCTGGATCTTCGAGGTGATACAAGAGGCCCGAACAGAAGACGGCGTCAAATCGGCCGCGCTGCTCGATGTTGAGAGCGTCATCTAGGCAGAACCGAAGATTCGGCAGGTTGAGATGTTCAGCGACGTACTTGCACTTTTCGATATTGACCTTGCGCGCTTCGATGCCGAGCGCATCAAAGCCCGCCCTTGCGAACTCTGCCGTCCAACCGCCTTCAAGACAGCCCAGATCGACCAGTGTCTTGCCCGACACTTGACCGGCGAATGCGATGTTCAGCGTCCGGAGAACGGCCTCCACCTGATCACCCTCAGGCCAGATCGGTGCGCCGGGAATCGTGCACTCGCCGTTCGGAAATCGGATGTTATGGGCCGTGAAAGCATCCACAGCGACGATGCTATCCAGAACATCGGAAATCAGATGTCATCGGGTGGATCAAACCGATGAGGGTACCTGCGACATGATGGTCACGGGCCGGGTGAGATGGTGGCCGGACAGGCCTGGTGTCGCAGGGGATGCGCGGATTGAATCACGGCCGGCGACCCCGTGGGCAACTGTTGGTGTCGGAGGGCCCGATTACGCGAAACCCGACTGGCGGCTCCGGCCGCTGGACCTGGGACGATAGGCCGGCCGGAGGCCGGCAGGGTGCGGTACCTGTAACACAGCACCCTCAAACAGCATCAGGAATTCTTACTGCGTGCTTGCCATAGTTGCCTGCTGCAGTACGGCACATCGGGGACAGTCAACTTCCGGCAAGATGCCACACGGGAGCCACCCTTCGTTACTGAAGGTCTGTTGGCCTTTCGAACGTCGGCCACACGTCGAGCAGCCGGCCGTTGCGTACCGCGTGAAGCGAGCCGAAGTAGTCCACGCCCTCACCGCTTTGATTCGGCCACAGGAGCACATAGTCGTCGACCGCTAGTGCCCCGTTCGGTGCAACGATGGCCGCGCGGCCACCTGCACGCATGTTGTCCGCGACACCGGGCGGATATATGAACGCTGGCTGGGTGCCGCTGCTGTCGGGCCAGGCCGACCCGAGCAGGTACCACGCGTGAGCGGTGATCGGGGGTTGCGGGATCTGGGTGATCAGCTCTGACGGATAGGGGCCGATGTCCTTGAGCACCGGGGAACACTGCGTAGCCGCACGGACGAGCCCTTGGTTGTCGAATGTCTGGAGGTAGCCGGCATACATGTACGCGGATCCCGGGCTGATCTCGTTGATTTCTGGCCTGCCCGCCCAGTTCTGGTAATTGGAGCTGGCTGGGCCATTGCGGATGAGCGTCTTGGGGTTGTAGAGGTCGCCACCCTCTTCCTCTAATTGCGCGAGGTACCCTTTGTAGAAGCCGCTTGCCGTTTTGGCGACGCCAAGGCGGTAGTTCTGATCGCCGGTCAGAGTCGCCCAACCGTCGTAGCAGAGTGTCGCCCTGAGGCGCAGGTGGCGCTTGGCGCGACGCAGCAACTTGATCGCTTCCGAGATCTCCGGCTCGAAAACAAACCCGCCGCGGCCCTCGCCGGAGTCGAACTCCAAGGCGACGTTGAGCGGTAGCTCGCGGGGAGTGGTGCGTGCGAGGCCCGCGAGATCCTCGATGTTCTCGAGCGAGCTGGCAAGAATTGTGAGGGTATAGCTGCGCTGGCCGCTCGGTGGCTGGGAACCCAAAAACCAGCGCAGCTCTCCGCCAGTCGATGGGTAGCCCATCATCAGATCCGTGCCTGCTGGTGCAGCCGTCATGATTTGATCGACTTGGCGCAAGCGGAATACCAAGCCGCGAGGCTTGGGCAGTTGGCGCATGACGTAAGCGCAGAGTTGCGGGCACTGGAATGCCTTGAGTGCAGGCCGGACATTCCAATTCTGACGATCGGCGAAGTTCTGAATCACGCTCGCGTTGCGATCGACGGCTGCCAGATCGACGAACATCAGCGGTTGCCCCTCCCCGTATCGACGAGCCAACCCTGCAAGTGCCGACATGCCCGTCGGCTTGCCGCCCTGGCTGAGAAGTCGAGCGGACCCTGTGAAGGCCGTCGGCTCGTAGGCGGGGGCAGCGGCGCCCGCGGCGCGCGCTCCGGGTCCGACAGCGGCCAACGCACTCACAGCGCCAGCGCCCGCCAACAGCTGGCGTCGGCTCAGGTGCGTCGTGGCTGGATGGGCGTCCTCATTCATTGCGCTAGCCCCCGGTCCCGCACGATACCCGTTCAGCTCCTCGATCGCAGGCCGAACCGCAACCGTGGGGTGGGTGAATGGGGGAACCACCGGATACAAGTCAGAATCGACGATATGGCGTCCCGAGGAATGGAGCTGACAGTGAAGGAGGGCGAGACGGTGGATTTGGGCTGTAGAGCGAGGCCGGTGACTGCCCCACTTCGCTCGGACTGAGTGCCATCCTGCGGCCGTGGCATTGGTGGTGGAACTCTCAGGCCGCGGGATGCAGCAGGAACATCCTTGGCACGCGGTCCCCACAGGTCTCCAGGTACCTGGCGTAGCCCGCATAGACCGCGCAGAAGCGAGTCCAGTTCCTGTCCCAGCAAACCTGGTCGACGAGTTCTGCCTCGACGGCTACCCGGACCTGGGCGACCTCGATATGGGCCTGGGGATGGGCGAGCAAGTTCGCCGTCCATGCCGGGTGAGCAAGCTGCCCCCAGTTGGTACCGACAACCACGAAATCGTCGCCATCACGTATGTAGAGCAGGGGCGAGGTGCGCACCAAGCCGGTCTTTACGCCGGTGGTATCCAGCAACAAACCCGGAAGCCCGTAGAGGCGGGTCATCGTGCGACCGCCCCGGCTCCGCATGACCCACGGGTCCACCTTGGGCCCGAACCGGCGATAGAAAGCGATGAACCCCTTCGTCGGCCCGAGTCTGCGGAAGATGCGTGTCATCAGGGTGCTGTGGACCGTGTGCTCGTACTCTGCGATCTGACCGAGCCGGGTCGCGAGGTCGGTGTCCGCGTGGGTCATACCCCCACATTGCAGCACACACCACGTCTTCCGTGCTCGCCCGGGCGGCACAGGTATTAAGCAGTGCAGTCCGAGATGTGAATTGCAGTGGTCAGTTCGAATATGTCGCCTTATGATTCCTCGTCTTCGTCGTTCCGCTCCTCCTCGGCCAACCGCTCAAGGTCGGCGCGCTGCTGCTCATAATCTGCGAGAAGCCTTCGCAGGTGCTTGGCGTCTTCGGGCTTCACACGGCCCTCGTCCACGGCCACTTGCAGCGCCTCGTCGGGGTTGGTGCCGGTGGGGAACAGAACCCATGCAGAGCGTCGTGGTTGATGCAGCAGGTTGTCCTTGTGCAGGATTACAACGTGGCGCACGAGATCCTCGTTGCCGAGCGCGCCGAAAAGGGCTTCGATCCAGTGAAGGTTGTTGTCCCACAACTCTGGTGCTCGCTCAGGACGCGGTCCGAAGGCCCGCTCGGTGAGCGCTTCGGACTCGGTCATCGGGAGGTCTCGACCGTCATTGAGCGCATCAGGAACTGAGGCGGACCCACTGTCGCCATCCGATGAGGCTATCGCCGGGTCCTGACCGTATCCCCGTACATTGCCGGCCTGGTGGCACACGATTCCTCATGGAATTGGTCACGCACTTACTTCTGTTAGCAGCTGAAACCGTTTAGGGCTGCCCTAGCAACATCACCAACACGAGCGGATCGAATGGGGATTCGGTGAATCCGTAGTGCGTGTAGAAACTCTTGGCTTCTTCATCCTTGGCATGGATCAGGAGCACCCGGACCCCGACCGACTGCGCAACCTCGAAGGCCTTGAGCATGAAGTGCTTCAGGAGGGCCGCCCCAGGACCTCGACTGTTGTGTCTGGAATCAACCGCCATTCGTGCGAGGAGGATGGCCGGCATTTCTTCGGGTTGATTTCGTCCCATGCTCTTCGGAGCAGATCTTCGAAAAATGGACCCTGTCGCCGATGCATAGAAGGCAACGACTTCATGTGTGCCCGTTTCGACGACGACCCACGTTCGGCTACTGCCGCTCGCCTGGTTCTTGCGGGCATGGCGGATCAACCACTGATTGAGAGCCGGCTTGCCGCAGTCGAACCCCTCGAGGAGATGGTCACCGGCCAGCAACTCCGGACCGACGTAGGCCACTAAGCAGGTTGCTCGAGCACCGAGGGAGTGGAGAGCAACTTGACCATCGCTGCCGGAAGTGCCGGCGGAGCTGACAGCAATTCCTGCAGCTGGCTCCACTGGGCATCGTCGACGAAGAACACGCGCCGGTCGGCCAGCTCGGTCTCGGCCGCCTCGACCGCATGGCGCAGGACGAAGTCGTTAGCCGATTCGCCTCGAGCCTCGGCGGCCCTGCGCAGGACCGCATCCTGTTCGGGGGTGAGTCTGAGGCTCAGTCGCTCGGTCTTCGATGCCATGCAGGCAGTGTACGCCGTTTGACGTACAAAGTCATCACCTCAACCGAGTTCCGGACGGGCAGGGCCGGTCAAGGCCGGCGCAGCCGCCCGGAGGGGAAGCCTTGACGGGTCCGGGCAGATCCCGCGGGCACCATGGGTCAGGCCGCCCGATGGGCGGCCTACCTGCGCTTTTACCTCCCTCCAAATGAGTTGTCGCAACCGTGCGACACACTGATGGCCATGACCGAAGACCTCGATTTCCGT
>Ga0224557_1001720_pt1 | contig 20317 bp, 20 predicted proteins | sample 714S31014metaG_FD_180677 | JGI IMG/M metagenome (GOLD analysis project Ga0224557, IMG submission 180677) | Peat soil microbial communities from Stordalen Mire, Sweden - 717 S3 10-14 | ecosystem: Environmental > Terrestrial > Soil > Wetlands > Peat | place: Sweden: Norrbotten County, Stordalen...
GTCCCTCAGTGCGCGCTCGCCATCGAAGCCCTCGTCCGCCGCGCCGGCTTTCCCCGCGGCAGCTTCCAGACGCTCCTCATCGAAGCCAGCCAGGTGGAGATGGTGCTCGCCGATGAGCGCGTCGCCGCCGTCACGGTCACTGGCAGCGAGTCCGCTGGCCGCGCCATCGCCGCCCAGGCCGGATGGCTCATCAAGAAATCCGTCCTCGAACTCGGCGGCAGCGACCCCTTCATTGTCATGCCCTCGGCCTCGCTCGACACCGCCATCGCCGCCGCCGTCGCCGCCCGCTGCGTCAACAGCGGCCAGTCCTGCATCGCCGCCAAGCGCTTCCTCGTCGCCGACTCCATCTATGACGAATTTGAAACCCGCTTCGTCGCCGCCATGGACGCCATGAAGGTCGGCGACCCCACGCGCGAAGACACCCAGATCGGCCCGCTCGCCACCAGTGCGCAGCTCGACGAACTCGACGCCCAGGTGCAGACCGCAATCCGCGACGGCGCGCGCCTGCTCACCGGCGGAGAGCGCATCGCAGGCCGCGGCAACTTCTACAAGCCCACCGTCCTCGCCGGCCTTCCCCGCACCGCGCCGGTCTATCGCCAGGAGGTCTTCGGCCCCGTCGCAATGCTCTTCCGCTTCACCGATATAGACGAGGCCATTGCCATCGCCAACGACACCCCATTCGGCCTTGCCGCCTCCGTCTGGACCGCCAGCCGCGACGAGCAGCGCCGCTTCGCCTCCGCGCTCCAGTGCGGCGCCGTCTTCTTCAACGCCCAGGTGGCCAGCGATCCCCGCCTGCCCTTCGGAGGCGTCAAGCGCTCCGGCTACGGTCGCGAACTCTCAGCCGCCGGAATGCGCGAGTTCCTCAACGCCAAAACCGTCGTCACCGCCGAACCGGGACCCACCCCATGAACCTACTTCAGTTCAATCCCCGCGAAGAAGTAGCCAATCTCGAACGCCGCTGTCTCCTCCGCGTCCGAGCCGTGGATCGCGTTCTCGCCGATCGACTCCGCATACTTTTTGCGGATCGTTCCCTCCTCGGCCTGCGCCGGATTGGTCGCACCCATCAGCTTGCGCAGATCGGCGATTGCGTTCTCCTTCTCCAGCACCATGGGAAAGATCGGCCCCGAGCTCATGAACTCCGTCAGCCCCGCGAAGAACGGCTTCCCCGCATGGACCGCATAAAAACCCTCGGCCTGCGCCCGCGAGATCGACGCCCGCTTGATGGCCACAATCTTGAACCCGGCCTTCTCAATCTGCGCCAGAATCGCCGCCGTAACCCCCTTGCGCACCGCGTCCGGCTTGATGATGCTGAATGTTCTCTCTGACAAAATCCTTCTCCTCTGCGCGAAAATGCGCTGTCTCCAGTGTAAAGCCTGCTCGCCTTCCGTCTACAGTAGAGCAATGCGAAAGACAGCCTGGATCTGGTTTGTCGGATGTGCGGCCTGGATCGTGGACGGCGTGGTGCAGCTTCACGTCCATGCGCTCCTTCACGCACGACTCGCCTTCACCGTAGCCCTGCTCTTCCTCGCCGCCGGCCTCTTCTACCGCAACCAGAAACAATAAAAAGCGTGGCGCACCATCGGCGCGCCACGCTCTGTCTTCTCTCGAACGCGAATTTATGCCTTGCCCAGCAGCCTCGCCATCGTCGCGCCCATCTCTGCCGGCGACTTGACGACGTGGATTCCAGCCGCTTCCATCGCCGCCATCTTGCTTGCGGCCGTGCCCTCGCCGCCGCTGATGATCGCGCCAGCGTGGCCCATGCGACGTCCCGGAGGCGCCGTCTGTCCCGCAATGAACCCGACCACCGGCTTCTTCACATGCTCCTTGATGAACTGCGCCGCCTTCTCCTCCGCCGTTCCGCCGATCTCGCCGATCATGATGATCGCCTCGGTCTCCGGATCGTCGTTCAGCAGCCGCAGCGCGTCGATGTGCGTCGTCCCGATGATCGGATCGCCGCCAATCCCGATCGCCGTCGATTGCCCGATGCCGCGCACCGTCAACTGGTACACCGCCTCATACGTCAGCGTGCCCGAGCGCGACACAATCCCCACCGAGCCTTCCTTGTGGATGCGCGCCGGCATGATGCCCACCTTGGCCTTGCCCGGAGAGATCACCCCCGGACAGTTCGGCCCCACCAACCTGGACTTCGACCGCTTCACAACCTCCCACACCTTCACCATGTCCAGCGTCGGAATGCCCTCGGTAATGCAGACGATCAGCGGCAGCCCGGCGTCCTCGGCCTCCAGAATCCCGTCCGCGGCAAACGGAGGCGGCACAAAGATCATGGTCGCATTCGCGCCCGTGGCGTTGACCGCCTCCTCCACCGTGTTGAAGACCGGCCAGCCCTCGTGAATCGTCCCGCCCTTGCCCGGCGTCACTCCGCCAACCACCTTGGTCCCGTACTCCTCGCAGGCCTTGGCGTGGAATGTTCCCTCATGCCCGGTAATCCCCTGCACAATCAACCGCGTCTTTTTATCAACTAATACTGCCATTACTTGCCCCCTTTCGCGGCGGCGACAGCAAGGTCGGCAGCCTCTTTCATCGTTGCTCCCACTTGGAACTTAATGCCGGACTCGGCCAGAATCTTCCTGCCCTCTTCGACATTCGTGCCTTCCAGCCGCAGTATGATCGGCAGCCGTACATTCAGCTTCTTCGTGGCCTCAACCACCGCCGACGCCAGAATGTCCACGCGCAGAATCCCGCCAAAGATGTTGATGAAGATCGCCTTCACGTTGGGATCGGTCAGCAGAATCTCAAACGCATTCTCGATCTGCTCCTGGCTGGCGCTTCCGCCCACATCCAGAAAGTTCGCCGGACTTCCGCCCGCGTAGCTGATGATGTCCATCGTCGCCATCGCCAACCCGGCGCCGTTCACCATGCACGCAATGTTGCCGTCCAGCTTGATGTAGTTCAGGTTGAACTTCGACGCCTGCACCTCCAGCGGGTCTTCCTCCGCCAGGTCGCGCAGCGCCTGCAGGTCCTTGTGCCGGAACATCGCGTTGTCGTCGAAGTTGATCTTGCAGTCCAGAGCCATCAGGCTTCCGTCCTTGGTCGTGATGAACGGATTGATCTCCATCAGCGACGCATCGCTTTCGACGTACGCCTTGTAGAGGCCCATCATGAACGACACCGCCTGGTTGATCTGCTTCTTTTCCAGCCCCAGCTTGAAGGCCAGCCGCCGCGCCTGGTACGGCTGTAGGCCGAGCGCCGGCTCGATGGTCTCCTTGTAGATCAGATCCGGAGTCTCCTTCGCCACCTTCTCGATCTCCATGCCGCCCGCCTGCGACGCCATGAACACAATCTTGGCCGTCGCGCGGTCCAGCACCAGCCCAAGGTAAAGCTCACGCTCGATCGCCGATCCAGCCTCGATCAACAGCCGCTGGACTTTTTGACCGCTCGGCCCTGTTTGGTGAGTGACAAGCTGCATCCCCAGGATCGCCTTGGCCGCCGCGTTCGCGTCCTCGATCGTCTTGGTCACCTTCACGCCGCCGCCCTTGCCCCGGCCTCCAGCGTGGATCTGGGCCTTCACCACCACCGCCAGATTGCCCTTGCTGAACAGCGTTTTCGCCGCCGTCTCCGCCTCTTCCACTGTGGTGGCCATCGCGCCGTCGGGCACGGGCACGCCGTACCTCCGCAGAATCTCTTTTGCCTGGTACTCGTGGATCTTCATGTTTTGTTTGTCTCGGTTCTGAATAGAAAGTTGCTCGCAGTCCGATACTAGTGGATTGCCGCGGATCGGAGCAATCGCCGCGCCCCGTTTTGTGCGTTTATCGCCCAAATTGGTCGATATTCGTCCCTCCGCGGCGCCCTGCGCCAGCCATTGGCAAGGATTGCCAATTGCGCTACCATCGAATCAGTATTGTCATGGCCAGAAGAGGTTCCCCATGCCCACCCGCAACGTCAGTCTCACCGTTGAACTGGACCGGTTTGTCGCAAGCAGAATCGAGGCTGGCCGCTATGAAAATGCCAGTGAGGTCGTCCGCGCGGCGCTCCGTACGCTCGACCGCGAAGAGCGCGAGTTTGAAGTCAAGCTCGCTGCCCTGCGCACCGCCATCGACGAGGGCGACGCAAGCGGCATTGCCAAAGGCAACTCCTTCGCCCACATCAGAAAATCGCTGAAACTCCCCGCGCAGGAGCGTTAGCCGATGGCGGCCTTCAAACTCTCCCGGCGCGCCGAGGCAGACCTGTTGAACATCGGAGCCTACACGCTCGATCGCTGGGGCGAAGAGCAGGCGGTTCGATACATCGCTCAGTTGGAAGCCTGTTGCCAGCGACTCGCCGATCAGCCTCTGCTGGGCCGCGCCTGCAATCACATCCGGCCCGGTCTGCGCTGCATGGAACAGGGAAGGCACATTGTCTTCTACAGACCTGCCGCCGAGTTCGTCTTCATCTCCCGCATCCTCCACCAGAGCATGTTGCCAGCACGTCATTCCATGGACGAGAAGTCTTAATTCCCGACGAGAATTTTTCGTCAATATTGAATTCCTGCCCGCGCCTGATACCCTTCCCTCATGGGCCTGCATGAATACATGAAGCGCGTCGTCGAGCAGCGCGAGGTCCTCTCGCGCAGCCAGGCGCGCGCCCTGCTCAACCTCGTCCTCGCCGGCAGCACCCAAGCCGATCAGCCCGGCAGCTCCCACTCCCTCCAGCTCGCCGCGTTGCTCGGGGCCATCGCCGCCCGAGGCGAGACCGCCGCCGAACTGGCCGGCTTCGCCGAAGCCATGCTTGCCGCCGCGGTCCCCGTCCCCCTCGACGAGGCTGAGCGAAGCCTCCTGGTCGACACCTGCGGCACCGGTGGAGACGACACCGGCACCTTCAACATCTCCACCGCCGCCGCCCTGGTCGCCGCCGCGGCGGGTGCAACCGTCGCCAAGCACGGCAACCGCGCCGTCACCTCGCTCTGCGGCTCGGCCGATGTCCTCGAAGCCCTCGGCATTCCCATCGCTCTCACCCCCGCCGCCGGGGCCGAATCCCTGCGCCGCCACCGCTTTGCCTTCCTCCACGCTCCCGGCCTGCATCCTGCCATGAAGGCCGTCATGCCCGTCCGCCGAGCCCTCGGCGTGCGCACCGCGTTCAACGTCCTCGGTCCGCTGGCCAACCCCGCCGGAGCCCGCGCCCAGGTCATGGGCGTCTACTCCGCCCGCCTCGTCCCCATCGTCGCCGAGGCCATGCTCCTGCTCGGCATCCGCCACGCTTTCGTCGTCCACGGCGCAGTCTCAGACGAAGCCGCCGCAAGCGGCTCTGGCATCGACGAGATCTCCATCTCCGGCCCAACTCAGATCGCCGAGGTCCGCGGCGACACCGTCACCTTCAGCCATCTCACGCCCGATCAGGTCGGCCTCGCCTCGGCTCCCATCTCTAGCCTGCGCGGGGGCGATGTCGCCACCAACGCCGCCATCCTCCGCGCCATCTTTGCCGGAGAACCCGGTCCGCGCCGCGATGTCGTCCTGCTCAACGCCGCCGCCGTCCTCATCGCGGCCGATGTTGTCCCGTCCTCCACGCCAGACAGCCACCAGGCCTTCCGCAACGCCATCGCCATCGCCGCCCGCGCCATCGACTCCGGCTCCGTCGCCGCGCTGGTCGCCGCGCTCGCCCGCACGGAACCATAACCCCTCCCCAGCCCGCCGTCATCCCGACCGGAGGCGGCGCACTTTGCCGCCGCAGTGGAGGGGCCCCCGCATTTGCTTTTCATCTGAACACTGACAACTTACCCCTCCACCACGGAACCATAACCCCTCCCCGCGCGTACAATCCTCCAGCAACGTACAACATACAACGTACAACGTCCTCACCCAGGAGAATCCCATGGCCTCATTCCCCCAACAGCCCCCCGCCATCATCGATCCCTCGATGGTCACCACCGCCCTCGAGCTTCCCGGCTACCGCATTGTGCGCAACATCGGCGTGGTGCGCGGCATCGTCGTCCGCTCGCGCAACCTCTTCGGCACCATCGGCGCCGGCCTGCAGACGCTCATCGGCGGCAACATCACCCTCTACACCCAGCTCTGCGAGAAGACCCGCCAGGACGCCTTCGTCATGATGGCCCAGCACGCCGCCCAGGCCGGCGGCAACGCCGTCATCATGGCCCGCTACGACGCCAACGAGCTCATGCAGGGCGTCACCGAAGTCCTGGCCTACGGCACCGCCGTCGTCGTCGAAAAACTTTAGCGACGCCTATCCTCTTAGGGAGCCCGAACGGCTTGTCGCTGCCTGCGTAGGAGTAGACCTCCAACATACTCAAGCTGCCATTGCATGCGAAGAGCAGAATTCCTACGGGCTGATCGTCTACTGTGGCACCGAAGTCACTGATGAGCCTCTCGCCTTTGCGTGTTGGCGGATTGCCTTCCAATGCAAAGTCGACCGTTGGACAGCCGCAGGTGCATTTGGAGACCACTCGGAGCGCGTCGATCTGCGAGGCGTATGGCAGATACTGCGGATCGCCATGCTCCAGAAGCCAGTGGACGAGGTCTCGTTCCTGCTGGGTAGCAGGACGATCCAATGCTTCATGCATGTTGCTGGACTCACTGATGCGTTGATTTTACCGGTTGCGGCGGCGATGCGTCGGAGCTATTTGCCCTTGTAGGGGATTCCGCTGACGGCATTTACCAGGCCGACGTAGCCGCCGGACTTCTTTTCTCCCCAGGCGATATACCAGACGGGCGCGTTCAGGGCGGCGGTGTTGCCGAGTTCAAGCGAGGTAAGCGGCTTGTCTGGATTCTTTGCCAGCCAGGCCGCTGCGTCGGTCGCGGAGATCTTGTACGCGGCGTCCGAATCGGTATTGAAGAAGGACACATCAATGGGCATGGCGTCGCGCGTGGGACCGCTCCAGGGGCGGGGAGTGCCGGCTGTGGTTCCCTTATGAATCTCCGGCAGTGCGTCGGCGATTGAGTAGGTATAAAGGCGGAACTGGTGCAGGCTGGGTGAGCCGACCGCTACCTCCCACATGGCCGCTTTGCCCGCTTGATTCTTGAATCCCGGGACCTCTTTCTGCGAGAGGCGCATGATCTGGGCGTCGCTGCTCCAAGCCAAGGCAGCCTTGTAGATGGGCCAAAAGGCGGTCTTGCCGGTAACGAGTTGGGGCGGGGCCGCGGGCGTGGTTGCAGTTGCCGCGGTCTGTCCGCTGCCTGCCGGTGGGTTCGATTGCGAGCATCCCGCCATCATCGCAATGGCAATAGCGACTACGCCGACAGAACATTTATTGAGCCTGGCTCCCATGAGTCCTCCCCGTTCGCGTACAGATTGTTTGCCAGGAGACACTAGCCATGGTTGGCCGCGTCTCCAAATGGCGGGAGACGGGGTGCGCACGCTGGTGACCCCAGCGAAACGGTATCGCTTGCCGACGTTGATTTCGGCCAGCTTCCGTGAAGAGAATTGTACGGATTGCGAGGGGCCGGCTATGTGATACGGATCACAAGAGGCACGCTATTTGCGGCGGAGGATTTGGCGCGGGAGCTTGGAGCCGGTGGCGAGGAGGGTGAGGGCTGCGGCGGCGATCCAGACGATGCTGGCGAGGGCGATGGTGAGGAGGTCCTTCGGGTGGGTGGAGACGGGCGGGAGGAGGTGGGCGGCGGCGGCGGTTGCGGCGTAGGCGACGAGCGCGGCGACGAGCGCGCGGCCCAGTTCGCCGAACTCCAGGTGGGCGAGCGAGACCAGGCGCTTGCGATGGAGCAGGAGGGCCAGCGAGGCGGTCTGGACGAGGATTCCAATGTCGGATGCGATGGCGAGGCCGGTGAGGCCGCGCGCGTGGAAGAGGCCCCAGTACATCGGAATGGAGAGGACGGTGATGAGGGTGCCGGTGATCATGGGCGTCTTGGTGTCGCTGGCGGCGTAGAAGGCGCGGGCGTAGATTCCCTGCACCGCCCAGAGGGCCAGGGTGATGGCGAGGACGGAGAAGAGTTGCGTGATGGCGGTGGCGTCGGCGCGGCTGAACTTTCCTCCGCGCGCGAGGAGGTCCATGAGCCAGGGGGCGAGGGCGATCATCCAGGCGGAGACGATCAAGCCGACGGCGGCCAGGCGCGAGACGGAGCGACCGACCGAGGCGGAGAAGTCCTGGGCGCGGCCCTGTTGAAAGAGCGAGGCGAAGAAGGGCAGCGAGGCTGCGCCGGCGGCGGGGCCGATGACGTTGAAGGGCGCGTTGAAGAGGTCCTTGGCGTTGCCGATCAGCGTGATGCCGCCCTCGCGGGTGGAGGCGAAGTAGCTGAGGAAGTAGTTGTCGAACATGACCAGTGAAACACCGATCATCAGCGGGAGCGAGAGCCGGAACCACTCGCGGAAGGCGGGCGAGCGGAAGTTGACGACGGGGTGGTAGTGCAGACCGGTGCGGAACGCGCCCAGCGAGTTGAGCAGCGCGGAGCCGACGATGACGCCGCCGAGCACGCCCCAGGCCAGCGAGTAGATGCCGAGCCGGCGATGCAGCAGCAGAGCGCCGAGGATGATTCCGGCGTTGTAGATGAGCGGGGTGAAGGCCTGGTAGATAAAGATCTTGCGCACCTGCAGGCGCGAGCTCATGACGCCGCCGATAAAAAAGAAGAGCTGCGCGGGCAGCATCAGGCGGGTGAGCGAGGTGCAGAGCGCGGCGCCGACGAGGTCGCGGCGGTAGCCTTCGAAGAAGAGCCAGACATATTGCGGCGCGAAGATTTCGCCGAGCAGGATGCCAGTGCCGAGAACGACCAGCATGGTGGTGAGGATGACGGAGAGAGCACGGTCGCCGCCCTCTTCATCGCCTGCCTCGCGGTAGCGGTTGAGGATGGTAATGACGGAGATGGATGCAGCGCCGCCGATCAGGAAGTAGTTGATCAGGTCAGGCAGACGGAAGGCGGCGCGGTAGGCGTCCTGTGCCATGCCCGCGCCGAAGATGTGGTTCACGATCTTGATGCGGGCGAGGGCGAGGAGGCCGGAGAGCAGCGCGCTGAGCATGAGCAGCATGGCCGCGGAGCCTGCGGTGTGTTTGCCGGTGAGGCGAGGGGATGCGTCCGGGGATGGAACTGGCTGCGGCTGAGGGGTCAAGCTAGTGCCCATCGTCTTCGGAGATAGAGCCGGGGGGCAGGGCTTCGAAGAGGAGCTCGCCAGTGGGAGTGCGGCGGGATGGGCGCGCGGGAGAGGCTGGAGGCGGGGTGGGCTGGGTGCGTGAGGAGGCTCGGCGCGAAGTGCTGCTGCCGGCAACGGGCTGGCTGCCGTTGGCGGGTTTGGGCTGGAGCTTGCGGGCGGGTTGCTGCGCGGCGGAGCTTCTGGCAGCGACGGGCTGGGAGAGCATGGTGGCGAGAGCGGCGAGCTCGCGGCGCAGATTGCGCAACTGCTTTGTGTCGGGCAGATCGGATGCGAGCAGGGAGAGCTGCGGGCCCTTCTGCCTGAACTCGGCCTTGAGCACTTGGCGCGCGCCGGGAATGGTGTATCCCTCGTCCTTGAGGAGGGTCTTGACGCGAAGGGCGAGTTCGACATCGCGGCGGCGGTAGAGACGCTGTCCGGTGCCTCCCTTGTTGGGCTTGAGCTGCGGGAACTCACTCTCCCAGAAGCGCAGGACGTAGGCGGGGACCTCGCAGAGGCGGGCCACCTCGCCGATGCGGAAGTAGAGCTTGTCGGGGATCTCGGACGCGAGCGCGCCGGAGCCATGCGGAATGCCGCGGATTGGCTGGTTGTGTGCCATTGGCCAGACCCAAACCCTCCCTTGCAGTCGAGACTGAAATACTAAACCTGAAGTGCTTGTTTTGAAATCAGGTTTTGCAAACCCGGTCTGGAATCCGATATGGCCCCGTCGCCGAACCATTCTGTAGCAGCCCGTGGCAAACCGGCACACGCCCCATAAGCTGCCTAGAAGGGATTCAGTTTGGCGAGGCCCTTCTTCTTCTTGTGCTTGCTGGAGGAGTCGTCGGATTTGTCGAAGGCCGGCTTGGGCTTCTTGCCGTCTGCCGGGGCAAGTTGCGCGGGTGGCTGCGATCCGGGAGTCGCTTCGTTGACGGCGTCTGGAGCGGCGTCGGGCTTCTCGATCGGGGCGGTAATCGTCGCGATGGGCGGGGCGGCGGCCTTTATCCCTCCCATGTTGTCGCTGGGGCCCGGTTGGGCTGAGCCGCTGGTGGGCTCAGACTGCGCGGGCGCGGGGGACTCCGAGCCGGGAAAGACCGGAGGCGAGGCTGGTGCCGCGGTTGGCGCAGGCGAAGCCGAGGAGGGCGGAACGATCTCGATGCCCACGGAACTTCCGCCGGAGGCTGTTGCCGGGGTTGCTTCGCTTACGCTGGAGACCGCGGCGGAGGAGTCGGCGGCTGCGCCAGCGCCGGCGGCGGGCACGTCCTGAAGCGCGAGCGGCGCGGCGTTGGCGGCAGGCGCCGGGGCAGACGAGGCGGTCGTGGACGGAACCAGCGGGGCAGCCGGCGCAGGCGTTCGCGGTGCGTAGGCCGCGGGGTTCATCGCGGTGTTGAAGTCGACGGTGGCCTGGCGGGTGACGGTGGGCGCCAGCGTGGGCTTGGCGTCTTCCAGCGGCGGTTCGCCGAGGGTGGCGGCGGGGACCGTGTCTGCCTTGTGCAGGACGAAGAACTCGACGCGGTTGCTGAGGGTGTACTGGCCGCGGCTGTTTTCCAGCGCGGCAGAGGCGGCAGCCTGCTCCGGCGTGGGCGTTGGGATGGGAAGGCCCATGCCCACGATGCGGTCTCGCGCGTCCTCCACGTGCGGCGCGGCGGAGTGTTCGAGCACGACCTTGCTGTAGGCGGCGTAGGCCTGGTCGTCGTAGATCTTCAACAGCCTCGCCTTGCCCGCCTCGGGGAGCTTGAGGGTGCGGACAAAGCGCGCCTCGGTCTCGAACGCGTCGCCCAGGTTCACCAGCACGTCGTCCATGTGGCTGTAGAGGGGGTAGGTATCGACGACGGTCTGGTAACGGGCGATGGTGGCGGGCCAGTTGGCGTGGGTGGCGTAAAAGGCGGCAATATCGGCCTCGCGGGAGGCCAGTGTCTCCTGCACCTCGCGCAGGCGCTGTTTGGCCTGCGGGATGAGGATGGAATCGGGGAACTGCTGCAACATCAGGCGGTACGCTTCCTCGGCGTGGATGGTGTTGGAGTAGTCGCGGTCGGGCTTGTCCATCTGGCGGAAGTAGATGTCGCCGACGCGCATCTGTGCCTCGGCGGCCTCGGGCGAGTTGGGGAAGAAGGTGATGAAGTCCTTGTACTCCTGCTCGGCCTGGGTGAGGGCAGCGGTTCCGCCCTCCTTGAACCAGCTATCGGCGACGCCAAGCTTGGCGCGCATCATGTACTGCGAGTCGGGATAGGTGTTCAGCAGGGTCTGGAGGTCGAGGCGGGCAACGTCGTAGCGCCCGTGCTTCACGGCGTCCATGGCCTTGTCGTAGAGCGCCTTGTCGGGGAGCTTGGCGTCCTGCGTCTCGATGGGGTTGACCTTCTTGACCTTCTTGTCCTCTTTTTTGGTGTCCTTGGACAGGACGACTTTCTCATCTTTCTTCTGCTTGCGAACCTTGGGGACCTTCTTGTTGCTGAGAGCGATGTCGGGCTTCGGCTGGGCGGCGGCGGGTGCGGCGGCGTCCGATGTTGCGGCCGGAGGCGTCGTGGCGGAGGGGGATGCAGCGGTCTGGGCGGCGGCGTCCTGTGTTGGAGCCGCGGCCTGAGCGCGTGCGCCGATGGTTGCCGCCAGAAGCGCAGCCAGGGTGAGCGCGGCGCGCAGGTTGGAGAAGAGGGAACGGTCCTTGATGGTGGAGATCTGGATGTGTCTGGAGGTGGTGCTTTCGGTCATGCTTGGAACTCCATCTGCCACAGGCTGGGCGTTCTCGCGGGCGCGCACTCGGCGGGTGCAGGCTGAATTCTATTCTAGAGCAGATTTGCCTTGGCCGTGGCTCTGCGGAGGCTATCCAGGCTCACGGATCCGCTGCACTAACCCGCCGGCGCTGCGGCGCTAACCCGCCAGGGCCGCGGCGCGGGCGACACGCAACAGCTCGGCCGCGTTCTGCTCGGTGCGGCCTTTCTCGAAGACAGCAGAGCCGGCGACGAGCAGTTCCGCTCCGGCCTGGACCACGGAGGCGACGGTGTCGAGAGCGACGCCGCCATCCACCTCGATGCGGAAGTTGAGGCCCATCTCTTTGCGCAGCGCCGCAAGATAGGCGATCTTCTCGACGGCGAGGGGCAGGAACTGCTGTCCGCCGAAGCCGGGATTGACGCTCATCACCAGGACGAAGTTCACCATGGGGAGGACTTCGATCAGCGTATCGACGGGGGTGGCGGGATTGATGACGACGCCGGGCAGGACCTTGTGCTCCGTGATGTGCTGGAGGGTGCGATGCAGGTTGCGGCAGGCCTCCTGCTGGACGGAGATCATGTTGGCGCCGGCCTGGGCGAAGGCGGGGATGTAGGCGTCGGGATTCTCGATCATGAGGTGACAGTCGAGGGGGAGTTTGGTGATCGGTCGCAGCGCTTTGACCACGGGCGGGCCGAAGGTGATGTTGGGGACGAAGTGGCCGTCCATGACATCGATGTGGACGATGGTGCCGCCGCCGCGCTGGGCTGCGGCTACTTCATCGGCGAGGTGGGCAAAGTCGGAGGCGAGAATGGAGAATGCGAGTTCGATCATAAAGGCCAGGTTCGAGGTTCGAGGTTCGAGGTTCGAGGTGAAAGGTGCGCTGGGGGAAGTGTATCAGTGGACTGGTTCGACTGGCGTTTGTGGCGGCTGGCGCAGGGCTTCGGCTGCGAGCTTTGGGTCGCCGAGGGAGATGCGGGTGGCGGCGTTGAGGATGCGGCGAATGGGCCAGGAGGGTTTATCGGCCGCTTCTTCGCGGCGGAAGGAGCCTTCAGCTTTTGGGAAGAAGACTTCGCCGACGCGCTGCTTCTCGGGGCGATAGTACCAGCGGCGAAGGAGGGAGAGGTGGTCGGAGAGGGTGGTGAGATCGGGGACTGATTTGGGGTGCGGTCTGGCGCTGGTTGCAAGATCGCCGAGGAGTTCGGCGGCGCGGTCTTCGGGACTCGGCGTGGGGCTGTCTGCGGGATTAATCGCGGTTGCGGGAGTGAGCGCCGGTGCGGGTTCTAGACGCTCCGGGCCGACGAGGCAGCCGGATGCGAGGAGGAAGATGGAGGCTGCGGGTTCGGGTCCGGTGCAGGGTTCAGGTGAAGCAGGTCCCTTCCCCTTCGACTCACTGCGTTCGCTCAGGGTGCGGGATGACAACAATGGTGCGCTGCGGGATGACAACAACGAGGCGGGTTGGGCGGATTTCTGGATGATGACGGCGCGGAGGTTGGGGATGGGCTGGACGAGCGGATCGGCTAGGGCGGCGGCGGATTTGACGCGCAGAAACTGGGTGTGAAGCTGGGCGGCGCGCTCGAAGTCGAGGTCTGCGGAGGCCTGCTCGCGGTCGGCGGTGAGTTGGGTGAGGAGGGATTCGCCGTGGGTCGAGAAGAAGGCCTCGACGGCGACGGCTTCGGCTGCGTACGCGGCTGCGCCCTCGGGCGTGCAGGCCTGGTTGCAGGGCGCGAGGCACTTGTTCATCTCCTGATAGACACAGCCGGGATGCTCGGGATACGGCGCGAGGTCCTCGGTGCAGCGGCGGAGCTTGAAGAGGTCGAGGACCGCGTCGCAGTAGCGGTCGGCGGCGGCGCGCGAAGGGAACGGGCCGTAGGTGTGGGCGAGGGCGCGGCGGCTGAGGCGGTTGGTGGAGTAGACGCGCGGGAAGGCGTTCCCGGCGGTGAAGCGAAGGAAGAAGGGAGTGTGCAGGCGCAGACGGCGGCGGGCTTCGGCGAGGCCGAAGATGGCGGCGGAGGCGTGGTAGAGCGCGAGCGTGGACTCGAACTCGGAGCCGGTGATGGTGTAGTCGATGCGGGCGACGCGAGTGCGGAGGTTGAGGCGCTTACTTTGGGAGTCGGGCGGCGCGAGGATGCGGGTGATGCGGCGGCGGAGGTCGGCTGCGCGGGTGAGGTAAGGCTCGTCTTCGACACGCGGGCCGTGCAGGGCGAAGACTCCGGGGAGCGCGGGGATGGCGCGTAGAGCTTCGGCGGAGTTCTCGGGCGAGAAGGGGATGGAGCGCTCGAAGTGGAAGGACGCGGCCACAGGAGGATTGTAGGGCGTTCGCACGCCTTTTTGTCGCTTCGCATGGCCCTTCCGTTGGTCGGTACGGAATTTCAAGGATTCAACGAATACTGCCGGTCATCCTGGTCATGATTCATCCGAGCTTGTCAGCTGCCGGCGATGGTCATGCCATCGATGCGGAGGGTGGGGGCGGCGGAGGCGGTGCGGAAGACGAGGTCGTTGCCGATGGCGGAGATATTGCGGTACATGTCCTTGAGGTTGCCGGCGATGGTGATCTCTTCGACCGGGTATGCGAGCTCGCCGTTCTCGATCCACATTCCGGAGGCACCCTGGGAGTAGTCTCCGGTGACGAGGTTGACGCCGAAGCCCATGGTCTCGGTGACGTAGAGGCCGGACTTCACATCGGCGATGATCTGTTCGGGGGGCTGCGTGCCGGGCTGGAGGAAAAAATTGCCCGCGCCGATGCCGGGGTTTCCGGCCAGCGAGCGCGCGGCGTTGCCGGTGGAGCGGGCGAGGCCGAGCTTGCGGGCTGTATATGTATTTGTTACGTAGCTGCGGAGGATGCCGTGCTCGATGAGGACGGTGCGGCGGGTGGGCAGGCCTTCGCCATCGAAGGGAGCGGTGCCGAAGCCACCGGTCTTGAGATTGCCTTTATGGTCGAAGACCATCGTGCCGTCGTCGATGACGGTGACGTTCTCACCGGCGACGCGCTCGCCCAGCATTCCGGCGAAGAAGCTGGCGTGGCGATAGATGGCGTCGCCGTTGGCGGCGTCGAAGATATTGCCGACGATGGAGCGGGCGATCTCCGGGGAGAAGACGACGGGGGCCTGCTGGGTTCTGACCTGGCGCGCGCCGAGGCGTTGCAGGGTGCGGCGGGCGGCCTCCTGGCCGATGGCGACGGGGTCTTCCAGCAGGCGGGTGGAGCGGGCGGCCGAGTACCAGTAGTCGCGCTGCATCTTGCCGTCGGTGTCGTGGGCGATGGGCTGGGCGGAGAATCCGCAGTAGCTGCGGCGGAACTCGCCCGTGAAGCCGCGGGAGTTCATCAGGATCTTGTGTGAGGAGGCGGTGTCGAAGTCGCCACCGCCGGAGTTCTGGATGCGGGTGTCGAAGGCCATGGCGGCGGCCTCGACCTCGCGGGCGATACGGATGCGGTCGGCGGGAGGCTGCTGGTTGACGTCGTCGAAGTAGAGGTGTTGGGCCGCGGCATCGTGCTGGCCGAAGTCAGAGGCTTCGGGAAGGCCGGCGAAGGGATCTTCGGAGGTGATGCGGGCGAGGGTGACTGCGCCTTCGACCAGGCGGTCGATGCTTTCGCGGGAGAAGTCGGATGAGGAGGTACTGGCGGTCCTCTGGGCTTTACCGGAGGCAATGAAGACGCGCAGGCCGACGGCGCGGGAGCCGGACTCCTTGAGCGTCTCGACCTGGCCGAGACGGACGAGAGTGGAGAACTCGTCGCCCTCGTAGACGACAGCCTCGGCGTCGGTGGCACCGGCGCGGAGTGCGCGGGCGAGGACATCGGAGGCGAGCTGCTGGAGGTCGGCGGCGGCGGCGGTCTTGGTCGGCATTCTTACAGCGTATAACTCCCGGGGAATTCCTGGCTGCGGCAGATCGAGTTCCGTTAGCGGACGGGGTGCTCGGAGAGGCGGGGCAGGCGGCCGTCGGTGGCCTTGCGGAAGAAGATGCCGGCGGGGCAGTACTCGGAGTCGGTCTTGAGCTTGTGGGCGATGTGCGGCGGGGGCGCGTCGGGGAGGTGATGGCGGTGCAGCTTGACCGCGCCGGTGCAGTCGGAGCAACGGAACTCGGTGTCGTCGTCGGAGAGGGCTTCGGCGACGGACTTGAGCTTCCAGAAGGGCTCGTAGCCACCACCGGTCTTGAGGCGGCGGCGTTTGACCTGGCACTCGTAGATTTTTTCTGATTCGGCGGCCATATTGCTCCTTTGGGGTGATGGGTTGTGGATCGGGTTGAGGGCGTGTGAGTCTGCTCCGCTTTCTCGAAACAGAGGAGAAAGCAAGAGCGAAATACAGGGGTCCTTCACTCCGTTCAGGATGACGACGTAAAACAAGCAACGACAAAGACAAATGCGGATTCTTCCCCTTCGCAAACTCAGGGTCAGAATGACGATCTTGGTTGCGCGCGGCTATGCGACGGGGTTGGCGGAGGGCTTGGCCTCGCGGCCGTCGGTGGCGCGCTGGAAGAGCAGGCCGCTGGGACAGAACTCGGCGTCGGCGGAGAGCTTGTGCTCAACGTAGGCGACGGCCCCGGTTTTGCCGTTGCGGCCGAGCAGCTTGACCGCGCCGAAACAGTCCTTGCAGCGGAAGTCGGTGTCTTCGTCCACCAGGGCGACGGCGACGTTCTTGACCTTCCAGTAGGGCTCGTATCCTCCGCCGGCCTTGAGACGGCGACGGCGAACCTCGCACTCGTACATCTTTTCCCGTTCGACTGCCATTGAGCGACTTCTCCTCTCCTGCTGCTTGGTACGTTTCGAATTGCCGTCGATGCTTGCAGACGGCGCGACAGTTCAGTTGCAACGCTTCCTGGGAGAAGAGATGCTGTGCTACCCGGTTCCGCCGACCGTCATGCGGTCTAGCTTTGTGGTTGGCATTCCGACACCGACGGGGACCGACTGCCCGTTCTTGCCGCAGGTGCCGATGCCTTCGTCGAGGGCGAGATCGTTGCCCACCATTGAGACGAATTTGAGGGCCTCGGGGCCGCTGCCGATCAGCGTCGCGCCCTTGACGGGCTGCGTGACGCGGCCATCCTCGATGAGGTAGGCCTCGGAGGCGGAGAAGACAAATTTGCCGTTGGTGATGTCCACCTGGCCGCCGCCGAAGTTGACGGCGTAGAGGCCGCGCTGGACGGATTTGATGATGTCTTCGGGCTGGTCCGTGCCGGAGAGCATGTAGGTGTTGGTCATGCGCGGCATGGGGATGTGGTGGTAGCTCTCGCGGCGGCCGGAGCCGGTATTGGGCGCGCCCATCAGGCGGCTGGAGAGCTTGTCGGAGAGATAGCCGCGGAGGATTCCGTTCTCGATGAGGACGGTCTCCTGCGTGGGATTACCCTCGTCGTCCACATTGATGGAGCCGCGGCGGTTGGGCATCCGTCCGTTGTCGACGACGGTGACTTTTTCGCTGGCCACTTTTTGGCCGATCAGTCCGGCGAAGGCGGAGGTCTTCTTGCGGTTGAAGTCGGCTTCGAGGCCGTGGCCGACGGCCTCGTGCAGCAGGACGCCGGGCCATCCCGGACCGAGGACGACGGGCATCTCTCCGGCGGGGGCGGCAATGGCGTTGAGCTGTAGAATGGCGGTGCGCGCGGCCTCGCGGGCGAAGTGCTCGGGGGAGTGGGCGCCTTCAAAGTAATCGAGTGTCACGCGGCCTCCGCCGCCGGATGTGCCGCGCGTGGTGCTGCCGGCTCCGTTGTCGGCGGTGGCGTCGTGGGCGATAACGAAGATGTTGAGGCGGGCGAGGGGCTGTGTGTCGGAGGCGAAGGTTCCGTCGGAGGCGGCAACCAGGATGCGGCGCAGCTCGTCATTGAAGCCGGCGCGGACCTGGGTGATGCGCGGATCGAAGTCGCGGGCGGCGCGGTCGGCGCGCTGGATGAGGAGCAATTTGGTGGCGATTTCGGCGTCGGCGGTGGCCCCGGTGATGGGATAGAGCGTGGGCTTATCGGATGTGTGGCGGAAGCCAGCGATGGGCTGCTTGGCCGGGCCGCTGGCGATGAGGGCGGCGGTGCGGGCGGCGCGCAGAAGGCGGGCGGAGGAGAGGTCGTCGGTGTAGGCGTAGCCGGTGCGCTCGCCGGAGAGGACGCGAATGCCGCAACCCACGCTGATGCCCTGGCTGGCGGACTTGACCAGCGACTCATCGATGCCGAGCGAGGTGGAGGTGACCGACTCGAAGTAGAGATCGGCGTAGTCGCCGCCGGCCGAGAGCGCCTCGCCGAGACAGCGCTCCATCAGCCGCTCGGTGAGGCCAAGCTTCTCGATGAAATAGCGCTTGTGGTCGGGCGTTGGGACGGGAGTTTTGTCGGTCTGCAACAGGGGCACACTTCCATTCTAGGCTTCCGCATGGTTCGCGGCAAATAAAACACGAAGAAATGGGCCGCGAACGTGATACAGTTGCGGGTTCTGCTCATTTGCTGGCAGATGCGGAGGGCGGATGTAGTCTTAGGAGACGATGAAGCCACGAACGCTCAAGAGTTCGCTCGTGCTGTTCTTTATCACGGTGATGGCGGGGCTTGCGGTGCGGATGGCTCCGCTTGGGCTGCCGGCGGTGGTGGTGAAGTACGGCGGATCGATGATGTGGGCGGTGATGATCTACTGGATCGCCTCGACTGCGCTGTTGCAGTGGCGTCTGCCGGTTGTGGGGTTGGTCGCGGGGGCGATTGCTACGGGGGTTGAGTTTTTCAAGCTGTATCACTCGCCGGGGATGGACGCATTCCGGCTGACGCTGCCGGGGATGATTCTGCTGGGACGGTTCTTCTCCGTGCGGGACATTGTGGCGTACTGGGTTGCGATCGGCGCTGCGGCGTGGCTGGATGGGAGGATTCGGCGGTTGGAGGGTTAGGGCGGGCGGAAAGAGACGGCGTGGCGCTGAGGACAAGAAGCAGATTCCTTCGCTGCGCTGCGGAATGACATGCGAGAACAGACAACGACGCAATACGGAGATTCTGGCTGCGCCAGAATGACGAGCTAGCTAAGATCGAATCAATTTACCCATATATTCGGGAAGATATACCGATACGTCCGGGAGGACGGCTCATGAAGGCGACAGTGCTTAAGAGAGGACAGTTCCAGGAAGTTCATCGCGCCGATGATGCCGACGATCTATTCAAGAAGCTCGGAATCTGATGCACGCTCCTCCTACGCTTCTCGTTCCGCCACGTGCAGCGTGGTCCATGGCCCCGAATTCACGTTGTAATAGATCCGCTTCCCGTCGGGGCTGAATGCAGGATGTGGGTGGTTCTTTCGCCAAGTCGTCGCGCCCTCGTCTCCTTGAAACTTGGCAATCCACGTCCAGTCCGTCCCCGCCGCATCGCACACCGCAACGCCCCATTCGCCCCGCTTGCCGCCGAACGCCTCCAGCTGCGTGTCGGTCACAAACAGCTTGCCGTCGGGGCTGGGCGTCAGGTGCTGCCCGTGAAACTCCGGAAGATTGGGAATCGAAACCGTCTTGCCGGTATACGCGTCCGTCACGGTGTTGTGATAGTTCAGAATCCGCCGCGAATCCGGGAACCACGCCGGGTGGCCCCAGTCATGCTGGAAGTAGAGCAGCTTCGCGTGCTGGATATCGAACACCACCAGTCCCTCGCGGTCCGACTGGTAGCTATGCGGCCATTTCAGGTGGCCGGACGGCATCGGCACATAGCCGTCGTCGGTTGCGGAGAGCTTGACGAAAATCAGATTCAGGTCCGGCGAAATCGTCCCGAACGGCGTCGAGATGGGCTTCTGCCCATACAGCGCTGCCACCTGCTGCGGATACGCCGCCCGGATCGCATCGGCCGTCACCAGCGTCTTGATCTCGCCCGTCGCGGCATTCAGCAGCTCCACGTCGCGATACTGATCCGGCTGAAAGTGCACCCCGTAAATTGGCACCAGGTCCGAATCCTGCTGCCCGAAGCTCACCATCCTGTGCTTCGCCAGCACCCGCTGCGCCAGCGTCGCGGGATCCACCGTGACCACCACCACCTCACCGTCGCGCAGGTCGTGGAAGATGATGCGGCGCCCTTTGGAGATCCACTGCTGGCACGCGACGCGGTGCGCGTCTTCGCAGTCCAGCCCCGTCACCAGCGTGCGCTCCTTTCCCGTCGCCCGGTCGCGCACCACCAGCGTGCCTTCGGTCTGCCCGTCTGCCACCGTCGAGGTATAAAAGAGCACGCTCTTCCCGTCCGGGCTCTCCGGGGTGACGTTGAAGTAGGTATGAATCGTATGCCGCCCCGCCACATCCGACACCTGGCTGATCTTCACGCCGGACTTCCACGGCGCAAGCGCGACGCTATGACCGCTGTCCGGTGCTGCACCCCCGCCGCCTCTCGGATTCGGCGGCTGCGCCAGCACTCGCACCGCGCGCGAAGCCGCGGCGGCAGCCCCCGCAAGCTCAAGAAAACGTCGACGGGTTAGATTCATGGCAGGCAAGTCCCCCAATTAGCGTCACGGGGACAGTAGTGAATGGCCGTCGCGCGTGTCAAGCGACCGGCCATTGACCACGGACAACGGACAACTAGCTCCCCTTGGCGTCCACATACTCCTCCCGCCAAGCCGTCTGGATCGCCTCCAGAATCCCCTCGTTCGACTTTGCCGGGTCGCCCACAAAGTCCGGCAGCT
>Ga0224557_1001721_pt1 | contig 20316 bp, 10 predicted proteins | sample 714S31014metaG_FD_180677 | JGI IMG/M metagenome (GOLD analysis project Ga0224557, IMG submission 180677) | Peat soil microbial communities from Stordalen Mire, Sweden - 717 S3 10-14 | ecosystem: Environmental > Terrestrial > Soil > Wetlands > Peat | place: Sweden: Norrbotten County, Stordalen...
GGTCGATTCGCCGGTGCTGGCGGGCAAATACTTCAAGGAGATTGAACTGGCGCCCGAGGTCACGCCAAAGCACTTCCTGGACCTGGTGGCGGACGGCCCCGAAGACCTCAACCTCCCGCCCGACCGCGTGGAGAACTTCAGCCGGTTGGTGCGCGAGGCGGGCGCGCTGTACCAGAGCAGGCACTACCGCGAATATCACTTCCTGGTGACGCTGAGCGATTCGGTTGCCCACTTTGGCCTGGAGCATCACGAGTCAAGCGACGACCGGGTCGCCGCCAGGACCTTTATTGAGAACGACCGCTTCGTGCTGTCCGGACACCTGCTGCCGCATGAGTTCACGCACAGCTGGAACGGCAAGTACAGGCGACCGGCGGGCCTTGCGACCAGTAACTACCAGCAGCCGATGAAAGGCGACCTGCTGTGGGTGTACGAAGGACTGACAGAATACCTCGGCGATGTGCTGGCTGTGCGTTCCGGCATTTGGACGCCGGAGCAGTACCGCGGGAGGCTGGCCGAGAAGGCGGCGCAGTTCGACAACTGGCCCGGCCGTACCTGGCGCGACCTGCAGGATACCGCCACCATGGCGCAGGTGCTCTATGGAGCGGGCGGAGGCTGGGACAACTGGCGGCGCTACACCGACTTCTATGACGAGGGTGAGCTAGTGTGGCTCGATGTCGACACCACGATTCGCAAGATGACGAACGGTAAGAAGAGCCTGGACGACTTCCTCGCGAAGTTCGAGGGGCTGGGTGGAAATACCGGCCCCACGGTCGTTCCGTACACGTTTGACGATGTTGTTGCCGGCCTGAATACAGTCGTGCCCAACGACTGGGCAGCGTTTCTGCGGCAGCGCCTGGATACGAACCAGGCCCGCGCTCCCCTGGGCGGAATAGAGAACGGCGGTTACAAGCTGACCTACGCGCCGCGGCCGAGCCCCTGGAGCGAGATGGAAAATACCCTGACCGGCACGGCGGACTTCTGGTTTTCGCTCGGGCTGCAGGTGGAGACAGCGGGCGCGATCGACGATGTGCTGAAGGACGGGCCGGCGGACAAGGCCGGCCTTGGGCCGGGCATGAGGCTGGTTGCTGTGAATGGGCGCGTGTTTACGCCGGCGCTGCTGCGCGCGGCAATCTACGACGCCGAAGGAACCGGGCCTGAGGTGGAACTGATCGTCGAGAACGCCGGCTACTATAAGGTGCTGAAGGTGGACGACCACGGCGGCGAGCGCTACCCGGTCCTACAGCGAGTGGCCGGCGCTCCCGACCTGCTGGACGACATTCTTGCGCCGATGTTGACGCAATCGCGATGAGCCTGCCAGGGCAAGCGGTTGCCGATGGCGGTCAGCGGTGGATCTCTAGATCAATTGAGGTTCGATTCGAACACTGTAAAGCGGCGCTCCAACTCCCACTGCTGGGCCGCCTTTTCACTCGACTTCAACAGCTCCAGGCAGCCTGCGCCAGGAGATTTCGCACCCGGCGTCTGGCCTGCGCACGCCGATTTGACCTGGGTGAAATCGTCCGGCTTCTGCCACAGGCTCTGACCGGGAAGAAAACTGTGCTCAATCGACGTCCTCGCCATCGACTTCAGATCGAGATACCCCAAGCCATATTCCATCGCCGCGCGCACATACTCGTGGGTCAGGTCGATGCGCGAAACGCCCTCATCGTCGGTGGAGAGCGCAACCGGCACATGCGCTTCAAGATACTCCGGCAATGGGTGATATGGAGGCTTGATGCCGAGGATGACGGCGTTTGAGGTGAGGTTGATCTCCACCATCACATGCTTTTCGGCCATCTCCTTCAGCAGGGCGTGCGGATCGGTCTCGTACATCACATCGACGCCATGCCCGATGCGCTCGGCGTGGCCCAGCTCGATCGCTTCACGGATGTGGAAGGTGAGGTCCACGGGTGGAACGGAACCGGGAGCGAGCTCGCCCGCGTGCAGCGTAATGTGGACTCGCGGATAGAGGCTGTGGCAGTAGTCGACGATCCGCATACCGAGGTGGTATTCGACCAGCGAGCCGTGCCAGTCTTCGGCGCGCAGGTAGTTGATCGCGACAACTCGCGGCTCGCTCGCGGCCAGGGCGAAGCCAAGCAGCGTCTGCGCGAAGATCTGCGCAGGTGTGAAGTCGCGCAGGACGCCGTCGATCCATCGAACCTGCACGCTGCAACCGGGCTGAGCCTGGGGTGTGCCGCAATGCTCGATGGCGTTGCGCTGGGCCTCGATCTGATCCAAGCTCTTGCTCGCCTGTGCGACAGCCGCGTCGATGGCCGACTGAGGTATCTCTGCGCGGGCCGCGGCGAAGTTGGCGGGGGCGCTGAGGCCGGTGTGCAGGCTGGGCGCCAGGGCAAGAGCCGCACCCAGGGTGGGTGAATCCATAATTTCGAGGTACTGTTCGTTCTGGTGTGCAGCCCGGGTAACCACCTCGTCGAGCCACTCGCCTTTGTGGACCGAGTCGCTGTTAAAGCGAAGGAAGGTCGCGAAGAACTGGTCGTGTGCGCTGAACCCGGACGTGGGGACGAAGTCGCGCATGGAGATGGCGTCGACGATCTTGTTGTAGAGCGCCTGGTCGGTAAGGGCAGCAGCGGCGGGAAACTGTCCTGCGGCGCATGACGGATTGGAACCCTTACCGGGGACGAGGGTGAGAGAAGCCGAGTCGAAGCAAAGGCGATCGGCAACAGCTTCGTCGACAAGGGTCTCCGCGTAGACGGCTCCGGAGAGGTGCATATGCAGGTCGGCGCCTTTGGGCATCTTCTCAAGAAGGGCTTGGAGCGCGAGCGCATTCGCCTTGTCCGCCTTCGCCGCCTCGAACGCTCGCACTGCCCGCGCCTCGCCTGGTGTCCGCCGGTCCTGTCGCAGGGAGCGGGTTGCGGGTGCACGCTGCGCGATCGCCGGCGCGATCGCGCCTGCGCCCAGCAGAATGCAGAGCGCCAGACGCGTGACATTCCGCGACGATAACCCTTGCGCGGCAAAGCGAACTATCAATGACATGCTGGCGCCTCTCAACCTGCAAAGGAATATAGACAACCAGCATAGCGCGAGGCTGCCGCGCCGGCACGGACCGTCGCGCCAACTTGCTTCAGCCCGCCGGCGACCCCGCCATCCGCAGAGTTGTTGCCAGGCAAATGTGGCCTGAAGCCTGGCTTGCCCGCTGCCCGCACCCGGCTTTGCGGTTGCGCGCCGCGTTGCTATACTTGTGGGGACGCTTGGATCGGCGGTTTCGCCTCTGGATTGCTTCTCAGTAGATAACATCTGCCCCGGAAGCCGTGCGGTACGACGATGTTGACTTTCGCGGTCAGGTTGACCGAAAGAGGGGCAACCGGCGAATCCTTGCGATCGCGCTCGGGCTACACTTGGCTGTCCCGAACCAGGCGTTTCATGCCAAGGCCAGATAGCTCAGTGGTAGAGCGCGGCCCTGAAAAGGCCGGCGTCGGCGGTTCGATCCCGTCTCTGGCCACCATCTTAGATTCATAAACTTGCAGCCACTTTAAGAAAACTGCAAGAGGTTTGCAAGAGAGAAGTACTAAGCTGTCGACGGGGACCAAAGAGCTGTGGGCTCCCGACATCTCGCATGTGAATCACGAAGCTGATCGTCTTCCACGCGTATGACGCGGAGACCGGAAGGCCCGCCCTGCAGCTCTCGACGATCGACTGGACGGGCGGCTGGCCTCATGCCGGGCTGGAGGAATAGGCCGCGTCTCTATTCCACATAAGGCCATCCGTCGGACGTGAAGCCGAGACGGTTGATGCCCAGGGTCGGCGTTCCTCCAGCGTTGCCGTCGTAGTAGTGATAGACGAGGGTGGGAGTTGCGACTCCATTGACGGTGTCGGTGAAGACGCTTTGCCCACCGGGGCCGACGATGTTGCTGTGCGTACTCAGCAGGATGGTTCCGCCGCCATTGGTCAGAGCCAAATCGCCACGATCCATGTATGGTCCTGTTGGGCTGGTCGCGCGGCCCACGATGATGCGGTAGGGGCTTGTGGCGCTGCAGCAGGCGTTGATGGGTGCGAAATAGTAGTAGTACTGTGTGCCATTGACGACGTACGGGTAGATGAAGGAACCTTCTTCGCCGGCGGCGCGGTAGGAGATCACGGGTGGGTTGGAGACCGGGGACAGCGGCAGACCCGTCGATGGGCTGAGCTGAATTAGGTGAATGCCATCGCTCCACGATCCGAAGGACAGCCACCATTTTCCACTGGCGTCGACAAAGGGCGCCGGATCGATCGCGTTCCAGGTGGTCGTCGACACGAAGTTCCATCGGTTGCCGCTGGATGGGGGTGCTGTCGTCGCGCCGGTCCAGGACGAAACGACATAGCCGTCGTCCGTCCAGGGTCCATACGGAGTGGCGCTGGTCGCGAGTCCGATGACTGCCTCGGCCCCGGTCGAAGGCTCATAGGGGATCGAATAATACTGGTAATATGTGCCGTTGGCGTACAGCAGACTGGGGGCCCACACGTCCACATTTTGGCCGGCGTTGTCCGAGGGTGGCGTCTGCAGACCGGACCACGAGGCAAAGTCCGGGCCGATGATCGGGCAGCGAGAATCCTGGGTAAGCCAGGAGGTTCCCTGCGAGGCGTTACAGGCTCCGTAAGCGGAGCTGGAAGTTGTGTAAGTAAACGTATTCAGGTCGGTGGAGTACGCCAGCGTCTGGTGGGTCCCATAAAGCCAATACGTTCCATTCGGATCCTTCAACATGTAGGGGTCGTGCACGTAGATGCCCGTGCCGGTGACAACCCGTGGCGCGGCATAAGCCGGTGTCATCGAAACAGCGAGCGTCCATTCCTGGCAACTGCACCCGGTGCCGGTGGTCGCCCGCGCTCCCTGGTCAATGACGGCGGAGGATGTCGTGCCGGAGCCACTGTCCTCGAGATAAAGGCTGCTGTTCGCGTTCTGGATCAGATAGTTCCCATCCTTGAGCAGGTAGAACTCCCACAGATGGTCGTTGGTTCCGTTGTCGGCCCACTGCAGCGCCAGCGCTCCGGCTGCGGTCGAAGCATTGGCTATGCCCATGACCTGGTGGGTGAGCAGATTTTCCACATTGTATTGGAGTTGCGAGCTGCCCATAGGCATCGCATGCCACTGATCGTCGGTGGTGGCCGCTCCCGCATTCGCCTCCTGCGCCAGCGCGGTGCCGGCGGTCTGGCTCTGTCCGGCGATGCCCAGCACAAGACTGCTGCTCGCATTCGTGAGTGTGAAGGAATAGGTGTCGCTGACGGAGGTGAGGGTTCCGTTATCAGGGCCGCTCGGGTTGACAGGCGAGCCGCCGGACCCTGCGCTCCCGCTTGAGCCTCCACACCCCGCCAGGACCGCGGTTGCTGACAGGAGGAGAACGACACCGGCACGCAGCGCTATCGAATACGTTCGTCCTGAATACATATAGTCCCCTTGACCTCTGGCGCAGTTTATCGGGCTGGCTGCGAAGCATGCCTGAAGCGCAGGCATACGGCATCCGAGAAAACGTTTACTGCACAACCGTATAAGATACATTCCGTCGCATATTGGTTTGTCAAAAAAATGAAAATTACTCCGCCCCGACGGACCTTCTTCTGTGCTTCGCTACTTGGTCGCAGGCGCGATTTGGGCTTTGAGTTCTTTCAATTTCTCCAGCGCCTTCTGAGAATCCTCCTTGCGATTCAGCTTCTGATAGACCCTCACCAACTCGTAATAATCGCTCTGCAGAATAAAGTCGGAAGGCGCGCTCGTCGGAACCCGTTCCAACCAGCCCACCGCCTCTTCGTTCCTGCCAAGCTTCGACAGACCGAGGCCGAGGTAAAAGTATGCCGGCGCCGGGATCGCATGAGCATCGACGGCGCGCCGCAGCAACGCCACCCCCGCCTCCGGATCACCAGTCTCTACCTGGATCTTTCCTAAATTGAACAATGCGATCGCATCGTTGGGATGGATCGCAAGCGCGGATTGATAGGCGCTCGTCGCTTCCACCGGATGGCTAGTCTTCTGCTCTTCGTCACCCAGCGCTTCATATAGGTCGGCATCGCCGGGGTTCCTGTTCACCGCCGCCTGATACTCCTCAACCGCTTTGTCGGATTGACCGCCTTCGGAATCGATCTCCGCCTGCGCGCGGTGGATATACCACGAATCGGGGTCGACCTTTGCCAACCCCCGGAACGCCTCCTGCGCAGCCAGAGTGTGGGCGCGAACCTGGTAGTAGAGAAGATTCTGATCCTCGGGCGTCTGTGTTGCAGCCTGATCGAATGCTGCTGCGGCCTGCCCCGGCTTCTTTGCCTGCAGGTCGATAATTCCCAACCACGTCAGCGCCTCCGCACTTGCTGGCTGCAGCTTGATCTCTTCCTTCAACTGGGCGGTCGCCTGGTCGAGGGAGTTCATCTGAAGCAGCGCAATGCCACGGAACATATGCGCGCTGAGGATCGCCGGTTTCAAATCGCTCGCCCGCGCAAGCGACTTCTGCGCCTCGTCCGGCATCCCTTCTCGCAGCTGCGCCATCCCCAGTCCAAGGTAGGCGTCGGCCGAGCGGGGAGAGCTTGCAATCGCGTGGCGAAAGTCCTGTTCCGCCTCCTCACTGTTACCCTGTTGCATCGCAGCGGCACCCCGATCCATCCAGCGGGCGCTCTCTGTACTCGTCTGCGCTACGGTCGTCAGGGGTACAGCGGCCAGCACGAGCGCCAGGCAACCATAGCCCAGCGATCTATGGTTCGCGATGCCTTCACGAGATGACTCAATCATCCCCCACCTCAGTTCCCCAAAAAAATCATGGATGGCCGTCTGGATCGAGCAAACGTAAACGCGTCGCTGTCTGCTTGTTGTCTTTGTCCGCAAGAGCAGCCGCCACTTCAAGCTCCCGGCGCGACTCGTCCACCTTGCCCAACCTGGCCAGTGTCAACCCAAGATAGTAGTGTCCGGGCTGGTAGTCCGGCGCAGACTTGGTGGCCTTCACCAGCCACTCCTCGGCCTGCTGATATTGCTTCAGCTTGAAATAGGCGATCCCCATCCCTGCCAAAGCCCCTCCATGCTGAGGATCGCGCGCCAACGTCTTCTGAAACTGCTCAATTGCGGCTTGAAATTGGTCCTGTTCGAGCTCCGTCTGACCGAGCTCATAATATCCTTCGGTCTGCTGAGGCTGGATCGTCAGACATTGCCGAAATTCCTCTGCTGCCTTGTCGAACTGCAGTCCTTGAAGATAGATATGCCCCAGCCCGAAGTGGGCCGAAGCGTCCAGGGGTCGCGCTTTGAGGTAAGCCTGCATGTCTTGTTGTGCCGCGTCGAGCTGACCTAAATCCAACTTGACTCGCGCGCGTGCATAGAGCACGGAGGGCTCGTCCGGCTCCAGGGATGACAGATGATCAAGCACCTTGTCCGCATCCGCATAAAGACCCATCGCGTCTTCCTGGACGCCAAGATCGTAAAGCACGCGCAGGTCGTCCGGCTCAACCTTCTGGGCCCGCAATAAGTCGGCGAGAGCGTCGTCCATGCGGTCGGCGATGCGATCATTCAACGCGAGCCGCTCGGTGGTGGAGGACATCCCTTCCTGGCCTTCGGTGTTCTTCGGATCGGACTGAAGCACCTGTTCAAAAAGGTCACGCGCCTGATCCAGGCTGCCTGTAGCCTGCATGCGCTGAGCTTCTGCGAGCCGGTCCTGGGGCTTGGTTTCGGCCGCAAGTTGGCCTTTCGCCGCCAATGCCGCCAAAAGGGAGATTTCAACCAGCATAGTGTCCCACAATAGCGCGATTCTAGTGCCTCACCAAACCGCCGGCAACTTCCGCCATCGCAGCGGAACTACCAAAGCACTGAAGGCCAAGCACTTGCTTGGCCCTCAGGAGAGGACGCAAAAGAGATGCACCTGGCTAGAAGTTGATCCTCCCGGTAACCTGCATGGTCCGTGGGCCGTAATCGGTTCCTGTCGGTATTCCGAATCCTGTTGCCTGCGATGAATCGCCCGGTGACAGATCCGGAAGGGCCATGCGATGGCGATTGAAGAGATCGAACGCCTCACCCTTCAGTTGGAAGGTCACCTTCTCGGTAATCCTGAAGTCTTTGAGGAGACTAATGTCCTCCGCCGTGTAGATCGGGCCGGTGATAGCCTCTGTCTCGCGAGGGAGATTGCCGAAGGAGAAGGGAAGAGACGAACAGTTGTTACCAAGCTTTGGGTTGCCGCAGTCCGGTGTATAATTACGCGGCCAACCCACTCCCTCGCGGTTCTGATCGACGAAGGCTGCGTTGGACATTGAAACTCCAGGATCGGATCCTCCGTTGGTCGCCGCCACACGGTAAGCCGGCTTGAACCACGATTGCCCATTGAAAACACTGGGGCCGTTCTTGTTCTTGGCGTAGGCGGCGCTCGCGAAGCCACTCGCGGAAGCAGGCCCCTTCGTAAAGGTGATGCAGTTCTGGTAGTAGGGGATTCCGCTTGCGCATCCGAACCCAATGGGCTGACCGCTCTCATAGCGTTGAATGGCGCCTACCTGCCATCCCCCGATCAATAGATCGAGAGCCCTATTCTTGTTGAGGTACTTTCGTCCCTCGCCAAAGGGCAACTGATACAAGTAGCTCAGCGAAAACGTCTGCGGGATATTCTGCGCACTGACCGCCTTGTCCAATTTCAAGTTCGAAGATCCCTCTCCCTGTTCCAATTGGTTGCCGGACACATAGCTGAACGGAATAGTCGAGTTTGCATCGGTAATCGCCTTGGACCACGTGTAGGACGCCTGCAGGTTGAATCCCTGGCGGAAGCGGCGGTTCAAAGACACGACCATCGCGTGATAGGACGAATGCCCCAGGTTCTCCAGGCAGCAGTCGCCCTGGATGTAGTCATACTGCGGGAAAGGACGGAGCGCCTGGCCCAGTTCGCCCTCGAAGCTTGCATAGGGAGCGTTCACCCCAGAGTTGGAACCTCCGGTGGGGATGAAGTTTACAGAGTTGTTCAAATGGTCTCCCATGCTGAAATAGGAGGGAGAGAGATTGTTGGTATTGGAGAGATCGCCGGTGCGCAGATTTTGCGCCTCCTGTCCGATGTACCCCATGGTAAAGACCAGGTCCTTCGCCACTTCGTCCTGCAACTGCAGACTCCAGTTGCTGGTCATCGAGGGCCTGCCCTCCTTCGGCTGGATTACCTCGCCGCCGACTGCATCGAAGCTTCCTGGCCCATTGGGAGCGGTAAGCTGCGCCGGACTCAAGTTTGGAGCATAACTAACGTTCGGGTAGCCAACGGTAGTGTTGGTCGGATCGGCAGCGGAACTGGAGTCTAGCCGGAACGCTGGAGTAAACGCCCCGCCTGTTGTGGCCGTCTGGCCATCGAAGAAGTCGCGGGACTGGTTGTAACCGAACGCCATGGCGCCGCCGAAGTCGTTGTATTGGAGCGGACCGTAGATGATGGCCCCGCCGCCGCGGATAACTGCCTTGTCGTTCGTGCCAGGTAAGACATAGGCAAAGCCCACCCGAGGTGCGAAGTCCTTGTACCAGGTATTGGCCCAAGCGGAGTTGCAGTTGCAGTTTGTGCCGAATACCAGCGCACCCGGCAGGTTGCCGGCTGCCGAATCCGGAGCGGTAAGACTCAGTTCCGAGGTCCTGTTCAGGGCCTCGTGCCGAGGCGCGTCGACATCGTAGCGCATGCCCAGGTTGAGGGTAAGGTTGCTGGTCATCTTGATATCATCCTCGACGAAACCTGCAATGTAGTGCGAGTTCCAGCGTGGAGAATCGTTGTAGACGTTCTGACTGCCGTTTCCCACGTCGCCCAATAGAAAGCTGGCGAAGGGATTGCCGGATCCACAGCACGCATTGCTGACGCCCGCCGTCTGGTCGCGGTAGAAATTCAGAACGTCGGTGTTGTATTGGATGACAGAGTACTGCTGGTGGCGGAAGTCAACGCCGAATGTGAAGCTGTTCCTGCCCTTCTGCCAGCTTACGCTGTCATTGACGCGGATGCCGTTATCGATGTTGTCGCCGTTCTGCTGTTGCCCCCATGACGAAGGCGCATCGGGGCTGGGGAAAGCGACGATCGGATAGAAGACCGAATTGTCGTTCGCTACGCCCAGGGAAGCTGCGGTCAGACTGGAATGGAGAGTTGAGGAGAGATTAACACTGTTGGTCCGGTTATACCCGAGGTTGAGATGGTTCAGAAGAGCCGGGGTAAGAGTGAAGTCCCAGCCGGCACGAGTGTAATGAGTGGTGAAGGTCTGAATATAACCGCTGTTGTTGAACGGCTCTGGAAAATCGGGAGGAGCGGTCAGTTTGTAATTTTGACGTGTGTTATAAGAGGCAAAGATCTTGCTCTTGTCGGTGAGGTTCTGATCGATGCGAATCGTATACGTCGTGTTGTCGTTCGGCGCGTTGCCTGCGAAGGAATAGTTGTTGGTGTAGCCGAACACGTCCGTACTCGTCGGCGTCTGGTTGGGAAGAGGAAGCCCAGCCAGCAGCTTCGTCGCGGTCGCGCTGAGCGGGCTCGATATTGTGTTGTTCAGGAAAGGAGTGCGGCAGAAAATGCCGGGGCTTTTTTGAACCGTTGTAGTGGGATCGAAGATCTGGTTATACAACACCGGCAGACCGGTGCAGGGATTGAGCAGTACAGGATAGGAGACTCCCGGGTAGACCGTTCCTCCCGGGACAGGACCTCCGAGGACATCGGAGAAATTTCCCGTGCGCTCAGCCGCAGTCGGCACCGTTGATTGGGTGACTGCACCATAATGGAGTTGATACTTCTCCCATGCGAAGAAAAAGAAGGTGCGGTCCTTTCCGTTGTAGAGCTTGGGAATGCGGACCGGTCCACCGAACGTCCCGCCGTAGTCGTACTTGCTGTCCTGAGGCTTACTGTAGGTGCAATTGATCTCAGAGACGCCGATGCAGTCGAGGGCTTTGTATCCGTCATGGAACCAGTCGTTCGCGTCGAATATCCTGTTCTTGACGATCGCGTATCCGGTGCCATGAAAGGAGTTTGTTCCAGACTTGGTGGAAAAACTCTCAATACCCGAGGTGGTGCGGCCGAACTCCGCAGATGGAGTCGAGGTTGTGACCTTGAACTCCTGCAGGGCTTCAATGGACGGCGAGGTCTCGTCGAAGGAGGAGCCATTCTCACTGCGTTGAATGCTGGCGCCGTCGAGCAATACCTCAGCGCCGTAGGCTTGACCGCCGCTCAGCCGGGAAAAGAATACGCCGTTCTGGTTCAACCCGGGTCCCCCGGCCGTTCCAGGACCAGTTGTCCCCGGGAGCAGGAAAACAAAGACCTCCGGCGACCGCAATCCGCCGACACCCGATGCGAGTGACAAGGGCAGGTCTTCGATCTGCTTGTTGGAGATTGTGCCGCCGATGTCGGAGGACTCGGTTTCAATTTGATTGCCGCTAGCGTCGACGTTGACGACCTCGCTGACAGCGCCAGTCTTCAAGGTTACATTCAGCGACGAGGTGCTGTTGATCTGCACCTGAACACCCGTGCTGGACGTTGTCGCGAAACCGGGCGCCTGTACGACGACTGTATAGGTGCCGATCGGCAGATCGGGGAAACGATAGGAGCCGACAGAGCTGGATTTGGTCTCGTTCTTGCCGCCATTCGACTCATTCGTGGCGTCGATCACGGCACCGGAGATGACCGCACCCGTGCTGTCAGCGATACTGCCGGCCAACTCGCCGCGTGCGGATTGCGCGATTCCCTTGACTGAAAGGGACAGCCCACCTACCCCGAGAACAACCAATCCACAGATCCTTCCAAAACTCTTCATGAGGCGCTCCTGAAAAATAGTGCGAAGTTGCATTGAGAAATTGTTTGCTGGCTTTTCAATCCAAATCGAGTTCGAGCCCGGGCAAAGGAGAGGGCGTACGGCTCAAAACAATCAGGCCGACGAGATCCGATCTTCGGTCTCGCTAATTCAGTAAGCGTTTACTGGGTGGCGCTTACTAGCGTCTCTTCAGATTTTCGTGAACATAGATGACGCGCAAGGATGCTGTCAAGAAAAAAATCAACCAAGAGATTGAGGTCGGCCTCAACCGCCCCTCCACTCTCATCACCAGGTATGTTAGAACCTGTTATGAACTTGAAATTCAAGTCATTGCAAATAAACGGGTTACACGAATGTTGGTTTGACCCCAACTAACCTGCAACCAACTGAATACAAATGGCTTACACAAAAGTTCATAACAGGCTCTAGTGCTAGAGTCTGCGGCAGTCAGTTGGGCGCTGGAGTGGAGTGATACCCGCTCAAGGCTGCGGAGCGAGCGAACTCAGACTTAGCCTTCTGCTCCTGGCCTTCCTGATGGAGAACCTTCCCTAACATGAAGTGCAGCGAAGGATCGTCTGGCCTCAAGGCAATCGCCTCTTCAAACTGTCTCTGCGCCTCTTGAAATTGATTGAGTTGCAGATAAAGGTGGCCGAGTTGCTCCCTTATCCGTGGATCGCGTGGCGCAATCGCGACCGCTTGAGTGAGTAGAACCTGAGCTTCCGGCAACTTTCCTTGATGTAAGAGAAAGATGCCCAGATTGAGCAGCGGCTGCTCACTAGGGCTCGCCGCGTTCTGCTGCCATTGGATCGCCTGGCGATATGCCTCGACCGCATCCTCGGTTCGATTCAACCCTTCGTAGGCCAAGCCCAAATTGTTCTCAGCCTTAACGCTGCGCGGCGCGAGCGCAAGAACTCGTTGGAAACAGTCCGCGGCATCCTGGAATCGTTGAAGCGAATAACGGATACGCCCCAATCCATACCATGCCTCCGCGTCGCGGTCGTCCGTATGCACCGCAATGGAGGCCCAATGGTCGGCATCCGAAAGGTCTCCGAGCAAGACATAATCCTTCGCGACATTTTGCAAGTCGACCGCGCTCGGCGGTTCGATCGCGGACGCGAGTGTGTACTCTGCCAGGGAACTCTTAGGATCGTTCAGGCGAAGCAGGCTGTAGGCCAATAGGGTATGTGCGGTTGCCGACTTTGGTTCAGCCTGGAGGAACAGACGAAGCACGTCGGAAGCTTGTTGGAACTGGCCTGCGTTCACCAGCTTGCCTGCGTTCTGCAATGCGGTGTCCGCTGCGGCGGCCTGGGACGTTGGCGCGTCGGGAACTTGGGCGGCCACAATTCGAGTACCGTATAGCGTCAGGGCCAGACCCGCCGCTCCGAGCGCCAGCGCAAACCCAGTACGGACACAGGCGCTGGCCAGAATGTTCTTCAAGCTGAGTCCCTCACATCGTCTTCGGCACCGGACATGTGCCTCATCCGAAAGTTGCAGCAAAGGTTAGATCATAGAACTGCCGCAGACAAAGGTCGAATTTTGTAAAAGAATTTGTAGAAATCGTTTGCCCCTTTCGCGTATCGTGAATCCGCACAGCCTGGAGACATATGCGTTCGAACTCCGTCCCATTTATTCGGAAATTGCTGCGTCCTTGCGGCTCTCGGTGCTGTAGCGTGTATTCTGGCCCCGTCTTCGCCGGACTGGTCGTTGCGCTCTCGATTCTTCTTCCGAGCTGTTGCGGGGCCCAATCATCTGCGCCGGGTGCTCACACCACGGATTCGCAAGCGGATACGCCTCACGAAGGCGCACAGCCCGCCGCGACTGGCGGAGCCACCACTGGCGGCCCTCATGCCCCGGTGCTCGATGCGGAGCATCGGCCCATCACTGCCGGGGGCTTCGTCAAGATCGGACCAATCCTCTTCGAGGATATCGCCGCCCAGGCTGGTCTGACGACTTGGAAGCATGTCATGGGAACACCGGAGAAGCAGTTCATCATCGAAACCAACGGCTCCGGGGTCGGCCTGCTGGACTACGACAACGACGGCTGGCTGGATATTTATCTGGTCAACGGGTCGACCTACGATGCCATGTCCGGCAAAACTACGCCGCCGAAGGCAGCACTGTTCCACAACAATCGCGATGGGACGTTTACCGACGTGGCGGAGAAAGCGGGCGTGACCAACGATCGTTGGGGCACCGCGGTCGCCATCGCCGATTACGATAACGATGGGTGGCCCGACATCTATGTCTCGAACTTCGGCAAGAATCGGTTGTATCACAATAACCACGACGGAACCTTCACCGATGTTGCAGAGAAAGCCGGCGTCGCTCTGGGCAATTGGTCCACCGGCGCCACATGGGGCGATTACGACGGCGACGGCCGGCTTGATCTCTTTGTGCCCGGCTATGTTCACTACGATATGGCGAATCCGCCTGCTTCCGGTTCGAAGACTGTCGCGTTCAGCTTCTGCCAGTTTCGTGGCGAGAATGTAATGTGCGGCCCTCGCGGCCTCAAAGGCGAGCCGGACCACCTGTTCCACAACAACGGTGACGGGACGTTCACCGACGTCAGCGAGAAAGCCGGTGTTGCGGACAACAATGCCTACTATGGCATGTCCTCCGTATTCGTCGATGTGAACAACGACGGCAAGCCCGACCTATTGGTCTCGGACGATTCCACCCCCAACTATCTCTACATCAATAAGGGGGATGGGACCTTTGAAGACGACAGCTATGCCTCAGGATATGCGCTCAACGAGAACGGACGCGAAACGGCGTCCATGGGAATCGCCACAGGCGACTACCAGAACAATGGGCTGATCGATATTTACAACACCACCTTCTCCGACGACTACAACCCGCTCTACCGCAATGACGGAGACGCCAACTTTACCGACATCAGCTACCAGATGGGCATCGCCGAGCCGACGATTCCCTTTCTTGGCTGGGGCACGGCGTTCTTCGACTATGACAACGACGGCTGGAAAGATCTGATTGTCGCCAATGGACATGTGTACCCGGCCGTCGATCGTATGCCATGGGGTACAACATGGGCGCAACGGCCGCTGCTCTTTCACAACGTCGGCGGAAAGCAATTCGATCTGGTGCCGGCAGTAGAGGGTACGGCGCTTGCCCATACCTATGTGGGCCGCGGACTGGCTGTCGGGGACCTCTTCAATGACGGCAAACTGGATGTGGTGATCAATGTCCTCGACGGTGTTCCGGCATTGTTGCGCAACGTTTCCCCGGATAAACACCACTGGATCGAGCTCAGGCTGGTGGGCGGCCCGAGGAGTCCGCGCGATGCTGTCGGGGCGACCGTCTATCTCACAGCCAACAAGATGCGTCAGCGCGGCGATGTCATCTCCGGTGGCAGCTATGCCTCCACCAGCGATCCCCGTCTGCACTTCGGACTCGGCGACAGCACCATGATCGAAGCGTTGGAGGTTCACTGGCCCAGCGGTGCCAAGGAAAACTTCTCTGTCCCTCAAGTGGACCGGATCGTCACTCTCACCGAGGGGAAAGGGATGAAGCCCTGACATGCCACCTCCGCCTCAACCTTTAGATGGAGAGATTTAACCATCTAAAGCAGGAGGCGAGGCGTCCTTCAAATCGCCTACAATCCTGCGACATGACAACCGTGTTCTCAGCCAAGCGAACTCTCCGCATTCTCTGCAGCCTGCTGCTTGCTTTCGGTCTCGCCTGCGCCTGGAGGGCGGGCCGGGCAGGGCTGGCCTATGCAGGGGATGGTGGCAATGCACCCGCGGAACGCACAGCGTATTCGCAGGCGGTCAGCGAGCAATATAGTTTTCGGTTCGGTACGAGTAAACCTTTTCTGCCGTCGAATGCCACAACCGACACCGGCCAGTTCATCGACCCGGAGAGCTTTCCAACGGCGAAGTACTGTGGTCATTGCCACCAGGCCGCGCACGCCCAGTGGCGCGAATCGGCCCACGCCAACTCCTTCCGCGCTCCCTGGTACATCAAGAACACCAACATGCTCAAGACCGAGAAAGGCATTGAGTACACCCGCCACTGTGAAGGCTGCCACAATCCCATCGCCCTGGTCTCCGGCGCGCTAACCAAGGGCTCTCCGGTGGACCGGAGGTTCGACGCCGACGGAGTGACCTGCTCGGTCTGCCACTCGATCCAACAGGTCGACACGCGCGGCACGGGCAGCTACGTGCTGGGTCAGCCGGCGGTCATGGTCGACGAGGCCGGCAAGCCGATCTACGGCGAGGTCCCGGATAAGGAGATCCTTGCCCATCTGGACCGCCATTCCAAGGCGGTCATGAAGGATTTCTACCGGACCAGCGAGTTCTGCTCCGCATGCCACAAGGCGGCGCTTCCAAGGACCTTGAACGACTACAAGTGGCAGCGCGCCATCTTCCTCTACGACGAATGGCAGCTAGCTTCCTTCGCCAAGCAGTCGCCGCTCCCTTTCTATGTCAAAGACTCCGTCTCTACCTGTCAGACCTGCCACATGGTTCGCGAACCGCTGCAGGGAATCGATCCGGGGGCCAAGGATGGCACGCTGGTTTCGCACCGCTGGCTGGGCGCGAACACCCTGCTTCCGAAGTACTACAACTACCCGGTGCAGATGGACAAGACGCAGGCATTCTTGCGCAACAACGTCTTCAATGTCGACATCTTCGGGCTGGAGCGGAACGGCGGCAAGATTATCGCGCCCTTGGGAAGCCTGCCCTACGGCATTGCCGCGGGCGATATTCTCACCGCTTCGGTCGTCATTCAGAACAAGGGAATCGCCCACAGCTATGTTCCCGAACAGCGCGATTTTTATGAGAGTTGGGTGGAGTTCGAAGCCACCGACGCCACAGGCCGTGTGCTCGCGCACTCCGGAGAGTTACAGCCCAACGGTGACCTCGATCCCCGCGCCCACAGCTTTACCAATCGCCTGATCAATGTCAAAGGCACGCTCAACGATCTTCATCAGGTCTGGGACAGCCGCGTGGTCGCATACAACAATACGATCGCATCGGGCCGCTCGCAGATTGTGCGCTATCAGTTTCAAGTTCCCAACGATGCCGTGGGTCCGATCACGCTCACCACCAAGGTCAACTATCGCCGATTCAATCAGCACTTCATCGATTTCGGCATGGGCAAGCACTACGAAGAGCCTGTCGTCGAGCTGGTGTCTCGAACGCGGTCAATTGCTATCGGCGCCAATCCCGTGCTCCCGCCCGATCCCCAGGACAACAAGGAGTGGATGCGCTGGAACAACTACGGCATCGCCATGCTGGATGCACAGCAATACTCCGAAAGTGTGCGCGCCTTCGAGCAGGTCGCCGCTTTGCGTCCGGACTACGCCGATGCCTACACCAATATCGCGATCGCCAACTTTCAATGGCAGCGCTACGATTTGTCCCGCGACAGTCTGAACAAGGCGCTGCAGCTCAGTCCACATAATGCCCGTGCGCTCTACTACCTTGCACTGGTCGAGCGAAACGAAGGCAAATTGGACGCTGCCGTCAGCGACCTTCGCGAGGTCACGGCTCAGTTTCCTCGTTCGCGCGATGCTCATCGCGAACTGGGATTCTCTCTCTATCAACAGCGGAAGTACGATGCAGCCCGCACGGAGTATGAAACCCTGCAATCGATCGACCCCGACGACTTAGCGGCGCATTACATTCTTTCCATCGTCTATCGAAGACTGGGAATGACGGCAAAGGCCGCCACCGAAGCCGCCGCCTTTGCGGACCAGAAGGACGACCCCACCGCCAGCACGTATGCTCTTGAGTTTCTGCGCGGCCATCTCGAGATCGCCTCGGAAAGCGTGCCCTGGCATACCCACACAGATCTCGTTCCTAAGCCTGCCGAGGGCGGCGGCCATTAGTCGATGAGATCGAGGTTGCTTATACTGGCTGTCATGCTTGTGTCCGCCTCCTCTGCAGCATCGGCGGAGAGCCGATCGCAGCGCGGAGCGATTGTCTTCAATGAAAGCGGGTGCCGCCATTGCCACACCATCCGCAACGTCGGTGGGAAAAAGGGGCCGGATCTCTCCAGCGCAGGCAGGATCTTGACGAAAGACCGGATGCGGCAGCAGATTATTCAAGGCGGCGCTCAGATGCCCGCCTTCGGCGATGCCCTCGATGAACAGGAGCTCGCCAATCTTCTTGCTTATCTGCACTCTTGCCGGGACAAGAAGAAGAAGGGAAACTAGAAATGCACTTTCGCGCTGCAGGTTTCTGTTTTTTAGGTGCCGTCCTTGCCGCTCCGCTGAAGGCCCAAACCGTATCGGCGCTCCCGATGCCGCAGACCGCGGCTGCCCCTGTCTCCGCGAAGGCTACGCCCGGTAATTTTGTCGACATCACCCAGCGAAGCCATGTTAACTTCGTTGGCCAGGCGTCGCACACCGCCAGCAAGTACCTGCTTGAAACGATGGGATCGGGGGTCGCGCTCTTCGACTACGACAACGATGGCCGTCTCGACATCTTCTTCGTCAATGGGGCGCCGCTCAGCGATCCCACGGCCAAAGGAACCATTCCGCAGAAGACCGGCCCCAAATACTGGAACCGTCTCTATCATCAGAAACCCGACGGCACCTTTGAAGACGTAACCGAAAAGGCCGGGCTGCAAGGTACTGGGTATGACATGGGCGTGGCCGTCGGCGATTACGATAACGACGGTTACGACGATCTCTACGTTACCGGCTACGGCGGCAATCATCTTTACCACAACAACGGCAATGGAACCTTCACCGACGTGACGCAGTCCTCCGGCACCGGAGGCAGCGGCTGGTCTACCTCCGCGGCATGGGTGGATCTGGACAATGACGGGCTTCTCGATCTGGTCGTCCTGCGCTATGTAAAGTGGGACTTCGACGATGTATGGTGCGGAGAGCATCGCGATGGTTATCGTGCCTACTGCCATCCGGACGTCTTTCAACCGACGACGCCGCTGGTGTATCACAATGACGGCGGCGGACATTTCACAGAGGTCTCCGCAAAGATCGGCCTGGACAAACCTGGAAAGGGCCTGGGTATCGCCATCGGCGACTTCGACGGCGACAACAAAGTGGACGTCGCCATCGCCAACGACTCCATGCTCGAACAACTGTATCGAGGTAAGGGCGACGGCACGTTTGAGGAGGTTGGCATGTCCGCCGAGATAGCGGTCGACGGCGACGGCCGCACCTATGCCGGTATGGGCATCGATCTTCAGGATTACGACAACGACGGCCTGCCGGACCTCATTATCACCAATCTGGCGAACCAGAAATATGCGCTGTACCACAACAATGGAGACGGCAGCTTCTCCTACGACAGTTACATAAGCGGCATCGGGGGTATGACCCTGCTGCACTCCGGCTGGGGCATTCATTTTCTCGACTACGACAACGATGGCCGCAAGGACTTGTTGGTCGTCCAGGGCCACGACCTGGACACGATCGAACTGAATTATCCGCAGCTCCACTACAAGGAGCCAATGTTGCTCGCCAACAACACGGGCCAAGGCTTCGTCGACGTATCGGCCGAGTCCGGGGAGGTGTTCCATCAGGCGTGGGCGGGTCGCGGATTGGCCGTCGGCGATCTGGACAACGACGGCCTTGTCGATGCCGTCGTCACCACCAATGACGGACCCGCTTACGTGCTGCGCAATCAGACAAAGACCGGCAACCACTGGTTGACGCTTCTGCTCGTGGGTCATCGAAGCAATCGCGATGGAATTGGGGCAAAGATCAAATTGACTACAGCGGCCGGTTCGCAGTATGTCACGGTCACCACCGCCGGCAGCTACCTCTCGTCCAGCGACAAGCGCGCTCACTTCGGCTTGGGTGCGTCCAAGGGCGCCCAATCGATCGAGATCCGCTGGCCCAGCGGCACCGTCCAGACGCTCAGCAATGTGCCCGGCGATCAGGTGCTTAGGATCGACGAGCCGGCCGGCATGCCGGAGAAGCATTGATCTCCTTCTGGCTAGGAATGCAAAAAGTTAAGCGGTTTGGGACAGACTGTGGCTGGCTGGATTAGAATCGGCGGGTCTGAAAATCCCGCAGTAAACGTTTTCGTAAGCCTCAACGATCGCTCCACCATCCCTTCGAACTTCGATCCAGGAGAATTGAGTCAATGCCATACCCAATCTGTGCCAACGCAATGCCGTTCGATGTTCGATCGATTGCTGCCTCCCGGAGCTTACGGCGGTTGGCCTGGTTTCTCCTTTGCGCCTCCCCCCTTTTGCCTGCCCAGGTACATGGAACTCCGCCATCCGCCGCCCATCTCACCGTCGACCCCGCCGACATTGTTACTCCCGTTAGCCCAACCCTCTATGGAATGATGACCGAGGAGATCAATCATTCCTACGATGGCGGCCTTTATGCGGAGCTTATCCAGAATCGTGCGTTCCGCACCTCGTGGGTCGGCGTCGAGCACTGGGACCTGGTGCGCTGCGGTGACGCCGCCGCCTCCATGGACGTGGACCGCTCCGCCGGTCCAAGTTCGGCCTTACCACAGAGTCTTAGACTAACCGTGCATGAGGCTTCCCCGGGCAACGAAGCCGGCATCGGCAACTCCGGCTATTGGGGCATCGGCCTCCGCCCGCACACTACCTACAAAGGCTCCTTCTACGCTAAGGTCGACGATCCAGCCATCGGACCCGTGACGGCCAGCCTCATCAGCGACA
>Ga0224557_1001722_pt1 | contig 20310 bp, 19 predicted proteins | sample 714S31014metaG_FD_180677 | JGI IMG/M metagenome (GOLD analysis project Ga0224557, IMG submission 180677) | Peat soil microbial communities from Stordalen Mire, Sweden - 717 S3 10-14 | ecosystem: Environmental > Terrestrial > Soil > Wetlands > Peat | place: Sweden: Norrbotten County, Stordalen...
CTTGGATGAAGCGTTCCTGGCCGTCCAGCGTTGTCTCAAGACGTTTGCCGAACGAGGCACGTTGCTGGCGATTTCGAGCAAGAACGAGGAAGCCGCCGCGTTCGAAGCCTTGCGGCGTCCGGATATGGTTTTGCGGGAGGCCGATTTCTCCGCTTTGCGCATCAACTGGCGTCCCAAGTCCGAGAACATCCGGAGCATCGCAGCGGAAATTGGGGTAGCTGACAACTCGGTCATGGTGCTGGACAACGATCCGCTCGAGCGGGCGGAAATTCGTCAGGCGCTGCCGGATGCGATTACGCCGGAACTGCCTTGGGACGTGGCCGATTGGCCCCGCTTCCTGGTGAACCATCCGCTGTTGACTCAACTGGACGTGTTACCCGAGGATGCTGGTCGGCGAAACGCGTACCGCATGAAGCGAATGATCGGCGAGGAGCCAAACCGAGAGTCAGTGCTGCGGAGTCTCGGGCTCGCTGTCGAGTGGAAGCCGGTCAATCGGGACAGCCTGCCGCGTGCAGTCCAGTTGGCCGCGAAGACGAACCAGTTCAACACCTCTTCGATCCGATACTCGCAAGCGGATCTGGAACGCCTTCGAACAACCGGAGGGCAGGCGTGGACCGTAAGGCTGCGCGATCGGTTTGGCGGAGACGAGCTAGCCGGGTTGGCGGTGATGAAGTTCGATCCGGCCAGACAGGCGGCCGTCATCGAGACCATTCTGTTGTCCTGCCGCGTGCTCGGAAGGGGCCTTGAAACCGCGACGCTGGCGTTCCTGAATGAGGTGGCTGCACAGGCGGGCTGCCAATGGCTGGAAGGAGCGATCGTCGAAACCCAACGTAATCAGCCTTGCCGCGATCTCTATCGCAATCACAATTTCGATCGGGTTGCGGATGGCCTGTTTGTTCGCGGCATAGCCGGCAGCACACCGATTGAGAGACCCGCATGGCTTACCTATCTATGATCGGCGGCTTGATGATCGACCATATCGGTCTCACGACTCCGGACCTCGATGCTGCGCTGGCGGGTGTATGGAGCGACGGGGCCGAGATAATCCGAGGTCCGTCGGACAACCTCGAGCGCGGCGTTCGCCAGGCATTTGTGAGAGTTCGCAGCGGAGAGACGATCGAACTGTTGATGCCATTGCCTGGCGCCATGTCACCGATCAGCCGGCATGTGGAGAATGGAGGCGGCGCGCACCATATTTGTTTCATCGTCTCGAATATCGCGGAGGCTGTAAGTGCAGCGCAGCAAGCTGGGGCGCACGTCGTAGTGGCTCCCACACCGGATGCGGCGTTCGAAGGGCGATTGATCGCCTTCCTTTTCGACCGCTTATATGGGCTCGTCGAACTGCTCGAATCGGATCGGCGGCCGCCCGGCGATTCGATCCGGGAGCGTCCGCAACAGGAGTTCGCCCGCTTGCCGGAACGCGACGTGGAGGCCGCTCTGGCACAGGTGTTTGCGGATCTGTTTCCGGCTCTGCGGGAGACGGGTGTGAAGGCGGCCCGGCTGGAAGTGACACCGGGGTGGGACTCGCTTGGCCATATCCGGCTGATCATGGCGCTCGAACAGCGGTTGGGGATGACGATTCCGTCGAGCGCGATCGCACAGTTGGTGAATTACGATGCCGTCGAGGAATTTGTGGCGCGGGGAGCTTCTAGAAGGTCATGATGCATTCCCCGCCTCGATGCCGCTCACTCTCATCTCTCGTTTCGTACGCCGCTGGCCCGCTCGTTCTTGAATCAGGAATGACATGGCGGCGACCGAATGGCTTCGGAAGATCGGCGGCGGCCAAGGAATGCGGGATCGTATTTCGGAGTGAGTGCGCATGAAAGAAGACCAAACAAATCCTCTTCCGGTTGAACCGGGCGACATACGCCAACGCTCCTACCAAGTGTTCCTGCAAGGTCTCGCCGGTCCCTCGGCCGGGTTCGCCTGGTGGTCCGCCGTCGTCATCACAGCGGGCTCGAAGGCCCAAGCCGAGATCTATCGCCAGGAGATCCATCGCCGCTCCGAACACGGCTACCTTCCGCGAAATGTCTCCTGGCACGTGGTTCCCGATCCGGAAGGCCGCCACATTGGCAGCGGCGGTGCGACATTGCGCGCCCTCCAGGCCATCGGCAAAACCGATCCGGCGTGGTGGACAAGCAATCGGGTCCTGGTGATCCACGCGGGCGGCGAGTCCCGCCGTCTGCCTGAGTACAGTTTGACCGGTAAACTCTTCGGCGTCTTGCCCGCACGCACGCCTTGGGGCGAGAACAGCACCGTCTTCGATGAAACCATGGCTCTCTCCACGCTCTGGTTGGAGCGTTTCTCTTCCGGCTTAGTGGTCTCTTCCGGTGATGTCGTCCTGACCTTCGACGCGGCGAATCTGGAGTGGGACCGTCCCGGAGTCGCCGGCGCCGCCATCCGGCAGCCAATTGAAATAGGCACGCGCCATGGCATCTATGTCCTCGACGAGCGCGGCCGCGTGTATTCCTTCCTGCAAAAGCCCACTCTCGCCCAGGTGCGCGCCGCTGGCGGGCTCCTACCCAGCAATGTCTCATCCAGCGATGTCTCATCAAGCCATAATGTCGCGCTCGATACCGGCCTCCTTCACTTCGACTCGAACCTGTCCGCCAGCCTGTCTCATCTGGCTTCCACCCTGCCCGAGATTCCGTTCCTCGACCTCTATCAGCAGTTCACGCTCTCGCTCACCGGCGAGGCGCGGTGCGCGTTGCCCGAGTTGGCCGCCCTGCTGCACGGGGTTCCGTTCCACTGCTCGCTGGTGGAAGGCACGTTCACGCATGTCGGCACCACGTCCCATTTCCGCCGGCTGTTCCAGGGCGGAGTGGTGGACAGCATCCTGGCGCCGGAAAGTGAACTTGGTCCCGGTGCGCTGGCGATCGAATGTCACTCCACGCAGCCGATCCGCGTGGGCGCGGGCGCCATCGCTCATGGTCTGACGGATCTGTCGGGTACCATCGCGGTCGCCGAAGAAACCGTCGTGCACCAGGTGCCCGTCCATCTGCCGGACGGCCGGCGCGGTTTCGTGGTGCGCACCTATGGTGTCGAGGACGATCCGAAGACTCCTGTCTGGTTCGGCCGCCCGATTCTGGAGGTTCTGCAAACTCTCGACCTCGACTCGGAAGAGGTCTGGCCCGGTGTACCTCTCGACGAACGTTGCCTCTGGAACGCTCAGCTTTTCCTGTTCAACAACCACGAGCTACCCCGCCTGTCCCTGGCCACCAGCACCGTGTGCGCGGATCGAGAGGCGCTGGTGGAGGCGCGCGACCGCCGTCGCGATGCGAACTGGCAGGCTTCCGCCGTCGCGCTGGCGCGCTCCGAAACGGACGTTCGCCCGCTGTTGATTCATGCGCCCGGCATCAACGCTCTGGCGGAGACCGGCCGCGCCCTGAGTACGGAAGCAGCGGGGATCGAAGCGAGCGCTCCGTCGGAAGCGGCCAGCCGCCACTTTCAGGCCAGTCTGTTCTATGGCCAGGCAGGGCTTGCGGCGGAGTCGGCGCGCGCCCGTTCCGCGGCATTTCGGGCGGTGCACAAAGCGGTGGCCGGACGCACGCCTGTCTCCGTTCGTGCCAACGGCAACCAGCGTGCGGCACTAGCCTCCTGCCTGACGGTATCGGCTCCGGCGCGGATCGATTTTGGCGGCGGGTGGTCCGACACTCCGCCGTTTTGCCTGGATTGGGGCGGCACGGTATTCAATATGGCCATTACAGTGAACGGCACCTACCCCATTCGCACCATCGTCCGCCCGCTGAGTGAACCCGTAGTGCGGCTGGTCTCTTCGGAAGCCGCCGAGTTGCTGACTGCCGATTCCTTTTCATCCGCCGCCGAGGTCGGTTCCCCATTCGCGATTCATCGCGCCGCCCTCGAGATATTGGGCTTTGTGAGATCCGGCGAACCGATGGATGGCCTGGAGATTCGCACCGAAGTGAGCCTGCCGGTGGGCTCCGGGTTGGGCACCAGCAGCATCCTCGCCGCGACGGTGTTACAGGCACTCCTCGCGATGCGCGGGGAAGATGTAAGCATCCAGGAACTTTCGGATCTGGTTCTAGCTCTGGAACAGTTCATGACCACCGGCGGCGGGTGGCAGGATCAGGCAGGCGGCATTCATCCGGGCGCGAAGTTGACCATGACCGGCCCAGGGCCCCGCCAGCGTCTTCGCGTGGAACCGGTTCTGTGTCCGGCAGGGTTTACGGAACGGTTCGTCTTCTATTACACCGGCATCCGCCGGATTGCGAAAGACCTGCTGGGGCAGGTGGTGGGCCGCTATCTGGCGCGCGAAGTTAAGGCGGTGCAGGTGCTGCACAGCATCAAGACGCTGGCTGTGGAGATGGCGTACGCGATGAAGGAATCCGATTGGGATTATCTCGGCAGCCTGCTCGATCGCCACTGGCAGCTCAACCAGATCCTGGACCCGCACACCACCAACGCGCCGATCAACGCGCTTCTCGAACGCCTCCGCCCATACGTTTCGGGCGCCAAGCTGGCCGGCGCCGGCGGCGGTGGTTTTCTCATGCTGCTGGCCAAAACTCCGGATGATGCCCAGGATCTTCGCCGGTTTCTCGAATCGCTTCCCGGCCCGGGAGCTCTGTATGATTGGGCGGTCGCACCGTTGGGGTTGCACGGCAGCGCATAACTGGTGCCGTCGAGGCCGGCATTCTTACCCGTCAAATCGGTTGCGGAAATATCTCCGATGCTACCCACATGGACGCGTCCAGATGATATAAGTAAATGAGCTTAGGAAAGCACATGCCACGACTACTCACAAACGACATCGTCAAAGCCGCCATCACTGGCCTTGAAGAACAACAGACAAGAATAGACGCTCAGATCGCACAGCTTCGCCAGATGCTCTCCGGTGGCTCCGCCGAGACCGCCGCGCCACCGCCAGCGCCGCGGCGCAAAAGACGAAAGCTGAGCGCCGCCGGCAGGCGGGCCATCGCCGAAGCGCAACGAAAGAGGTGGGCTGAGTCGAAACAGCACGCCGAGCCGCCAGCTCCAGCCGCCCCGGAAGCACCCAAGGCCAAACGCAGAATCAGCGAAGAAGGGATGAAGCGGATCATCGCAGCTACCAAGAAACGCTGGCGGCTGGCGAAAGCAGCCAAGGTGCAGCCCAAAATCGCAAAGACTGCCAAGAAAGCCACGCCAGCCACGAAGAAGGTCGCCGTCAAGAAGGCCGTTATCAAGAAGGCCCCCGCGAAGGCTCCCCGCAAGATGGCGAAGAAAACTGCGCCCGTGAAGAAAGCTGCGGCGACGGAAACAGCCCCGCCCGCTCCACCGTCGGCGACGGGACCTGTCGCGCAATAGGCGGCGTGGCGCACGCACTCGTGCGTGCCGCGTCGGCACTCGTGCCGACGCCCGGTTTTCCGCGCAGGTGTCGAGAGGAGTCTCGACACGGCACGCATGAGTGCGTGCGCCACGTCAATCGTCGTGTTTCTAGTGACAAGAACTGAGCTGGTAAACAAATGAATTCATTTTCCCGATTCCTGGCGCTTGCCGCCCTGGTTGCCTGCCCGGTTGTGGGTAGCTTGACCGCGCAAATCGATCCCTTCGTGCAAATCGAAAAAATGCGCCGCGGGGTGAACATAATCGGCTATGACCCGCTGTGGCAAGATTTCACCAAGGCGCGCTTCCATGAGCGCCATTTCCAGCTCATCCACGAAGCCGGGTTTCAGACCGTTCGCGTGAACCTGCAAGCCTTCGCCCACATGGACGCGCAGAACCGGTTGGACCCGGCCTGGCTGAAGACCCTCGACTGGGTGGTGAAGAATGCCGTGGCCAACGATCTCACTGTGATTCTCGACGAACACGACTTCGGGTTCTGCGCGGAGCACGCCGACACCTGCCGGACCAAGCTGCTGGCCTTCTGGCAACAAGTCGCGGAGGCTTACAAGGATGCGCCGCCGAGCGTGATTTTCGAAATCCTGAACGAGCCGAACGGCGAGTTGACCGACGAGGGCTGGAACGCGCTTCTGAAAGACGCGCTGGCGCTGATTCGCAAAACCAACCCCACGCGCAATATCGTCATTGGCCCCGCTTTCTGGAATAACATTCACCATTTGGACAAGCTCGATCTGCCGGAAGACGACCGCCACATCATCGTCACCGTGCACTACTATCTGCCCATGACGTTTACGCACCAGGGCGCCAGTTGGAGCAAGGACACCGCGCACCTGTCCGGCATAACCTGGGGCACCGATGCCGAGAAGCAGCAGGTGGTGGACGATTTCGCCGGCGTTCAGCAGTGGTCGAAGGCGCACAACCGGCCGATCCTGCTGGGCGAATTTGGCGCGTATGACAAGGGCCCCATCGAATCGCGCGTCCTTTACACGTCCTGGTTGGCGCGCACGGCCGAGTCTCTGGGATGGGCATGGACCTATTGGCAGTTCGACTCGGATTTCATCGTCTGGGATATGGCCAAGGACGCCTGGGTAGATCCTATCCGCAAGGCCCTCATTCCGTAAGAGTGAGTTTGGTAATAGGTGCCGATCGCTGCCGTTGGTCGTGGCTCCGTTACCTACCGACTCGATCTACCTGGGCGGTGGAAGCGTGGAAGAGGGCGCCGGTTTGCCGTCGACGGGATTGGCCTCCATCAACTCGACGCGCGTTCCGTCCGGGTCGAACAGGCCCACTTGTCGCTTGTTGTCCACGCCCAAATTGATTTTCATCTCGCGCGCATAGTCCTTTCGCGCCGGCCGCGCTTCGAGCGTTGCCACAGCCTTGTCCATATCCGGCACGACCAGGCAGATGTGGTGCGCGCCGCCCCGCCGATCCGGCGGCGGGAGCTCCCTGTAGAGCATAAACTCCACGTGGTTGTCGCCATCCGGCACGCGCATATTGACCCAGCTCAACGTTGTGCCAGTCAGGCTGTTACCGCGCCATATCTCGTGGCATCCCAGGATTCCGCCGTAGAAATTAGTGGCCGCTTCCAGGTTGCCCACCAGGATGCCCACGTGCATTAGGCGGTCTGAGATGCGCGTCGCCGGCATGTGTTTGCCGGTGTCTTTGCCGATCAGGCTATCCGCCAGGTATTCCACGATCTCCACAATGTGGCCGTCCGGATCGGTGACCGAAATCTTCTTGTTCCCGACCCGGCTCCGCACCACCTGGTCCGGCACTTTGACCGCGCGCGAGACCAAGTATTGCCGCATCCGCTCAACGTCGTCGGTATAGAGCCCCAGATGGTTCAATTGGCCTTCGCCCTTGTTCGGTTCATTGACCAGCTCCACGTACTGATGGTCGTTGATTTTGACAAAGGCTATCTGCACCGTGCCATCGGCCTTCGGCAGCGTGAAAGCCTCTTCGTAGCCGAGGAAATCCTCATAGAATGCCCGCGCCTTGGCCAGGTCGCTGACGAAGATCGAGTAGTGCGCCACACCGAAAACCTTCGGCCGCGCCGGTGGCGCCTGGGCAGAAACGGACAGGCACAGCAGAAACCCGAGGCAGTATCTCATGTGTTTCAGGTTACGTCCGCCGGCAGACCGCCGCAACCGCCGAGCTCGGGAAAGGCGGAAACACGTAGCCTGTTTTCATGGGCGGCGCAATCTTGCAGGGCTCGGTGGCTTTCGATCAGGAGCGGGCTATTTGGTCGGCTTACGGGGTGGCAGTCCCCAGGACTTTACAAGGGCGGCAATTCCCGGTTGAATCTTCATGATCCGTTCGTAGTGATATCGCTCATCGAAGACATTATGGTGACTCAGTATTACACTCTGCCAGCGCGGATGCGGTTGGATATCGCGGTGACTGGCGCACCACGCAAAGACATCGGCCATTTGCAGCGCCGGAGTGCGTCGCATATTGATTTGGCCGATTTGAGTAATGCGCTCCAGCATTGGAATTCTCTTGCGGGTTGTCGCCTTATTCTTCCGGTCCAGAATGTGCCCCATGTAGGGCTCGCCTTGGTCGAAGAAAAGATGGAAGAAATCGGTTTTCATTCGATAGCCTAAGTCGAGGCATCTATAAACTACCTGCGTTGAAAGCAGCTCCGAAACCGTCCTTGGGACCTCTGGGTTATCTGCACACGCACGCAGATAATCTTTCAGGTATATCGTGACCGCGTAGGGAACCAGGCCACGCCTACGCATAGTGGGTCTTTGAATCACAACGCGCTCGTCGATAATCTTCACGCAGTCTGAAACGAATGCTTCCCGGCTGGCATCGCACCAGCCCTCACGGTTTGAGTATGGAGAAGCGCCTGCCACCAGATCAGTTGTGTGCAACCAATCGGCGCCGTGTTTTTTGAGCGTTGCGCGCCAGTCCCGCTCAAATGCTCTCCAGAGATCAATTGTGCCCGACACCGAAGCCAGCGTAACAACGTCATATTGTGTACTGTCGGCTTCGTTGCTGCCGTCAAAGAAACTCTTGAGAACCATCAGGGCATGGCCTTTTGGAGGAGGTTCATGGACCAGCCAGTGACAAACAGGCTACGTGTTTCCATCTTTCTGCCCAAGTTCGACCGCTGCGCCCGCGGCTATCCCTCGAACGCCTTGCGCACTTGTCCCACCGCCCACGCTAAATCCTCTTCCGAGATGATCAGCGGCGGAGCTAGGCGAATCACGAAATCGTGCGTCTCCTTGCACAGCAGGCCCAAGTCTTTCAGGCGCTCGCAGTAGGAACGCGCGGGCACCAGCAGCTCGATGCCGATCAGCAGGCCGCGGCCGCGGATCGCTTTGATGTGAGGATGGCGGATCTTGCGCAGCTCATACAGCAGCCACGCGCCCAGCTCGGCTGAGCGATCGGCCAAGCGCTCTTCCTCGATCACGCGCAACGCGGCACGCGCCGCCGCGCACGCCAGCGGATTGCCGCCATAGGTGCTGCCGTGGCTGCCGGGGCGGAACACGCCCAGAATCTCGCGTGACGAAACCACCGCCGACACCGGATACACGCCGCCCGAAAGCGCCTTGCCGAGCACGTACACATCCGGCTGGACGTTTTCGTGCTGACAGGCGAACATCCTGCCGGTGCGGCCGAGGCCGGTCTGGATCTCGTCGGCCACCAGCAGCACACGCTCGCGCGCGCACAGTTCGGCCGCCTGTTGCAGGTATCCATCGGGCGGAATCAGGATGCCGGCCTCGCACTGGATGGGTTCGATCAGCAGCGCGCAGGTGCGCGGCGTAATCGCGGCTTCGAGCGCGTCAATGTCTCCGAAGGGCACGCTCACGAAGCCCGGCGTGAAGGGCCCGAAGCCGTCGCGGTAGAGCGGCTCGCTGGAGAAGCCGGTGATGGTGGTGGTGCGGCCGTGGAAATTGTTCTCGCAGACGATGATCTCGGCTTCGTCGCGCGGGATGTGTTTGAAGGTGTAGCCCCAGCGGCGAACAGCCTTCATGGCGCTCTCGACGGCCTCGGCGCCGGTGTTCATCGGCAGCACCATCTGCATGCCGCAAATCTGCGCCAGCTCCTCGCAGAAGCGCGGCAACTGGTCGTTGCGAAACGCGCGCGAAGTCAGCGTCACGCGCGACATCTGCTCCATCATCGCCTGCACAATGCGCGGATGGCAGTGGCCCTGGTTGAGGGCCGAGTACGCGCTCAGGCAATCCAGGTAGCGGCGCCCGTCCACGGCGTACACCCACACACCCGCGGCGCGCTCCACCACCACCTCGAGCGGGCGATAGTTGTGCGCGCCCCAACGGTCTTCCAGCTGGATCAGGTCTCGGGCGACCGCATCGGATTCGACTTCATGCATGGCGCGTCCCTTAGTCTCCCGAGCGCTGGCCGCCGCCGCTTTCGGAAATCTTGTTGGGACCCATGCCGAGATGGGCGGAAATCTTGGTGGCCTCTTCCACCGCCCGCGCCAGCACCGAGCGGATGCGCCCGTCCTCCAGCATCAGCAGGCCGCCGATGGTGCAGCCGGCCGGCGTGGTGACATCATCGCGCAGCGCGGCCGGATGGCGGCCGGTGGAGAGCACCATGCGCGCGCTCCCGAGCGCCGTTTGCGCCACCAGCGTGAGGGCAAGCTGCCGCGGCAGCCCCACCCGCACGCCGGCATCGGCCAGCGCTTCCATGATGAGGAACTGATAGCCCGGTCCGCTGCCGCTGAGCGCGGTGACGGCGTTGAAATGAACTTCGTCCACTGGAATGCACCGGCCCACCGCTTCGAAGATCGCCTGCGCGCGCTGCAAGTCGGTCTTGCTGGCATAGCGCCCGCGGCAGATCACGGTCATCCCCTCGCCCACCACCGCCGGCGTGTTGGGCATGGCGCGGACCACCGGATTCTCGGTGCCGAGCAGCGACTCCAGCCGGTCCGTGCCGACGCCGGCCATGATCGAGATCAGTAGCGTCTCGCGCCGCAGTCCGGCGTTGCGCAACGTGGCCAGCACCACCGGCGCGTCGTTCGGCTTGACGCACAGCAGAATCAGGTCGGCGCCGGACACGCGCGCCTGGTAGTCGGATTCGACCGCGATGCCGAGCGCCTCGGACGCGGCATCGCAGGTGGCCGGATTCTTATCGCCAGCCCACACGCGGTCGTGCGCGACCAACTTGCCGGAGAGCAATCCGCGCAGCAGCGTTTGACCCATCACGCCAGCGCCGATGACGCCGAGCGTGGCGCCCTCGCCAATTACGGATACAGTTTCGGTATGTTCCGGTTTCTTCGACATGGAGATGACCTCGATTCAGGCGAGAGAGTAGGCGGGCGAGACCCGCTGCTTGTCTAGGAACCTGATTCTTGAAAGTAACATATAGCAGGGACAGACTTCTCCGTCCCAATACGCCGCCTTTGCGCCGCGTGGACAGAGCGGTCTGTCCCCCCTCGTGCGCCCAGACACATGCATTAAACTGTTGATGAGCAACCGAGATGACCGACTTCAGGGAAATACGACGAAGAGACAGGGCGCTTACCGAGGAGCAGGCCCGCGAAATTCTGGCGGGCGCCGAGCATGGCGTGTTGGCCACCCTGGGGGCTGACGGGTGGCCCTATGCCATCCCCGTGAACCACGTGCTGTCCGGGAGTGTGCTCTACATTCACTGCGCCGTCGAGGGGCACAAACTGGAGAACATCGCCCATGAGGAGCGGGTTTCCTTCTGCATTGTGACGGGGGCGAAGGTCTTACCGGCCACGCTGTCCACTCTCTATGAGAGCGTTGTGGTGTTCGGCCGGGCGGCCCTGGTAACGGATCCCGCCGAGAAGCGGCGTGCGCTGGAGCTTCTGGCCGTTCGTTTCTGCGGTTCGCTGACGCCCGAAGCGGAGCAAACCATCGCCGCCTCCGCCGCCCAGGCAGCCGTAGTGCGCATCCATCTCGAACGAATCACCGGTAAAGCCCACCGTTCCGCCTGACCGCGAATCCGCGGCCGAGGCCCGGTGGGACCGATCGTTCCCACGAGGGGAGGCTAAATTGTTGAAAACAATAAAAACCAGTTGTCAAAAATGGGTCCGATCGTTCCCACGGGGGCCGCTGACCAAAGCAAAAGGAAGCGGGCCGCCCAAACAGCCTACCTCCTAATCTCACTGTGGCACAGGATGACGGGCGGGCACCGCGCCGGAAGGCCGGAAAAGGGTGTAAGGCCTGTCGGGACAGTGGATTGGGAAAATCGCAAAAGCGGTGATTGAAAGCGGAGGGAGCCATCGCGTCAGCGCCAACAGTTTGGCAGGCCGGGGGCCTGCCCCACGTACCGCATCAGCCCGCGGCTGCCGCAACCACCGATTCCCGCGCCGCCTCGATCCGCTCCAGGTCCGCGCGAAGTTGCGGTGTCCGTTTCTTGCTGCCGCTTCCCACCAGCCGTTCGACCGTGGCCATCAATTCATCCAGGCGCCGCCGGGCTTCCTTCTCGACGCCCCAAAGCGCGCCATTGATGCTTTCTTCCCACTGCGCGCCGAGCCGGCTGAGGTTTTGTTCCACCAGATAGGGGATCGAACGCTCGAAATGGCGGCGCACCACGGCCTCGATCGCAAACGCAGGCAGAATGGGCGACAGCACTTCCCAGTTTCTATCGAACACCCGGCCGATTCTGACGCTGGGCGCGCTGGGCTCGACGACATCGATCTCGGTCTCCGTCGTCCGCAGCGGCACGCCGAACCCCCGCATCGCGCGATCCGACAGGCGGTCTCGAAACTGTTGCAGCACGCGAAATGTCTGCTGCCGCACCTGGCGCAAAGGCTCCAGGAGCGAATCGCGATGGCGGTCGGAAAGCGCCGTAAGCTCGTCGCGCAGGGCGCTCGCCAGCCAGTCTTCGAACGAGCGGCGCATGGTGCCCAGGCTCCTGGTCCATTTCGGAAATTCGCTCTCGAAGGCCGCGAATAACGCGCTCTCCACTTCGCCCTGGTGCGCCTCCAGCCGTTGACCGATGTCGGCCCGCGCTCCCGCCGAGGCATTTTGCGCCAGCAGCCGGATCACCGACTTCACGTCGTCGAGCGCCTCCTTTTCGCCGAGCAGTTGCTCATTCAGCGCCTGGCGCTCCGACTGCAGCACTTCAGCCGACTTGAGACTCAGCGCCAGGAAGTCGCTCAATTCGCCCAGCAGCGTGTCGATCTTCCGCATCAGGATGGACTCGCGCTCTTCGGCAAAGCGCTCCAAGGTTCCGCCGGCAAGCTCGGCTTCGAGCGCCTCGCGCAAGTGCTCAAAGCCGGGCTTGGTCGAATAAGGAAAGACTTGCGGCGTCCCGGGGAAGTTCCTCGAGAGCTGTGCATGCACATATTCGATAACTTCCTCGAGCTCCGGTTCGCTGAGGAGGTCGACTTTCGTCAGCAGCACGGCCACCTTCGGCGTGTACCGGTAAAGGCTCTTCAGCAGATCGATGTCGCGCTGGGAAAGGGGCGGATCGACGCTGACCGCCACTAACGCCAGTCCCGCATGCGGCAGCCACGATAACGCGGCTTGCGTATTGTGAGAAAGCGCGCTATCGAGACCCGGCGTATCGACGAACTGCAACCCGCGAAATCGCCGCAATTCCGGCAATTCCACCGTGATCAGGACGACTTCCCTGGTGTTCTCCGGGTTAGTTTTCTCGGAAATGTAGCGGCTGATCCCATCGAGCGGAACCTCGGGGTCGCGGCCATCCTGGTGGTGCACGCGCGCTTCTTCGTGAACGCCATAGCGGATTTTCGTGACCACGGACGTAACCGGCACGACACCGACGGGCAGGAAGCTGCGTCCGAGAAAATGGTTCAGGAAACTGCTCTTGCCGGCTTTGAATCGTCCCAGCACGGCAACGCTGATCTCGGCGTCCGCTGCCAATGCCCGTGCGCCGGCGAGCAGGCCGGCGAGCGCGTCAATGTCGTATCGCGCCGCCACCTCCTCCGCCATGTCCAGTTTCGTCGCTAGCCGTGAATTGTATGGCATGTTCGTGAATCACTCGTTGCAATCCGCGTTGTGGGCGGCGCCGTTTGCTTCGGGACAATTGCCTGGCGTCACCCGAATCACAGCTCCTTCCGATCAGGAGCTACTATTCCCGAGCCAGGATCCACACGGTCGATGGCGGGTTCCATCACCGAAAATTCAAACAAGATATTATAGCGTCTTTTTGTACTATTTTGACAATCGATTCTGCGACAGTGAGCCCGCGACGCGCCGTCCACGGAAACAGGTACCCACGAGCCACCGGCCGGCGACGCCGGCGCGAGCGACCAACGCCTGTCGACGCGAACCGCGCCGGACGCGCCACGAACCGCCTCCGTCGTGCCGCTGCGGCGCACACGCGGTGCCGTTGAGCGTTCCGTTCCGTGCACGTTGGATTCGCCGAGCGGAACGCCGCGGTTTCCCTGCGGCGGAAACCGTCTCGCTGCTGTGACGATTCCGCGGGCTTCGCGCAGCGCGCGCGGAGAGGGCAGCGGGCGGTCTGGCGTGCTAGGGAACCGATGGCTTCAGTTGGGCCTTGAAGAACTCGACTATAGCGGCCAGGAGCTCATCAGACGACCTTCTGTTGGGCTGGAGCCTGTTAGCCCAGTCGCGTCCCGGGTGCAACACATCCCACGAAGGCACTTGCCCCTCATGACGGCCCTTGCCCGGATCATGATTTCCAAACCCATCAATGAGGTGGTTCCAGACAGGAGAGAACGTTTGGATCAACAAAGATTCACCCAGCGGGATCCATATGTCGTCCACGGTCAGGTAGCGGCAGCGGAAGTCGGCAAGATCGAGGTTCTTCACCTGCTGGATGGAATCAGCATGCTGAGCCAGGCGACCGTACAAGACCGTCCCTGGGGCGGCGTCAAGACCGAACCCGCCCTTTCGAGCACCAGCGGGAACGGCCTTTCCGACGTAGATCGGCACCTCGTGCGGGCGTTTCGACCTCAGCGAGATGGGGCGCTGTGGGCAGGGCTATTGGCCCGAGGGTGGCCAGGCGCAGGACCGTGATCCGCCTCCGCCGAGGGTACCCAAACCCACGCCTGCACGTAGGCCCCGTCGCCCGACGCGGAGACACGCGCATCGGCGTCCACCTCGATTTGGCCCTCTTCTTGGTACATTTCCCTAGCGCAGCTTCGATACCGTTCGTCTCTCTTCATAAGTAGCCTCCGCCTGCGGCTTTGGCAATCATCTCATAACCCTAGAGGGAACTGCTCTTCGAGCACGACCCTGGAGAGCCGGAATCCGTCGACAAGGCAAATCGGATTCTTGCCTTCTTCGCTCGCCTCATTAATGGCTGCCTTCGAAAAATGACCAGTCGTGATGACAGCTCCCCTGGCGAATTGCTGTAAGCTTCCGCGCAATTCGGCGACCTCCTTGCGCCCGACAGAGTGCAGCCATCGTTTCGCCTGCACCTGAACCAGCGTGTTCTCGAAAATCCAAGCCCGGCCGCCGGCCCTGGCGTTCACGTCAACGCCGCCATCAGCGCTAAACTTCGTGACGCAGACCTCCGAAAAGCCACAGTGCATGAGCAAGTCCCTGACAAAGCACTCGAAGGATCTCGGCTCCATCGCCAGTAGCGTGCCACGGACACGCTCAATCCGCTCGATGTTCTCAGGCTTCTGGTTGTTGTGCTCGTCAATGATTTCATCGTCGTCGGGGCTACCGGCGGCCTGGAGCCGCGACTCGATTAGCATTTTCCGGGAAAGCTCGTCTGCACTCGCCAGCGGTACGACGTTCAGCTCGCGATGGATCCTGAATTCGAAGAGCCAAACCGCACGAGCCTTCCCATCGGCGTCCAACTGGGTGTCAGGATAGTGGCGGAGGTATTGGAGCAACCCAAGGTACCTCCAGCGCCTCGGACCCACCGACTTATCTCTTCGGCTGGCGACCAGGGTAAACCCGTGAACAGGAAAATTGGATAGCTTTTGCTCGATGAGCCGGCTATTTGCGCCGGACAGCGTCTGCTGGCCGAGTCTTCCGGCGGCTGTGTAGGTTAGGATTTCCCCTTCCAAACGGTCATGGTAGGGATTCTCAGCAGCGCTGTGCAAGCTCTGCGCGGAGGTGAAAATGACAGCCTTGAGGACCGCCTCGCCATTCATTCCAAGGCGGATGCCGCCGGTGTTGGACACCTTCAGAGATCTGAAGATCTCGTCGTTCGAGTGTAGTTCACCAACCTGAAATGCCTCAATCATTCCATTGATTTCGTGAATCGCGCTTTCGGTTGCCTTCAAGCTTGGGCTCCCAGAAGTCCCGCCGCGACTTTGGCATTCGGCACAACGCACAGCCCGAATGCCGATGCCAGAAACAACCATGAACGAATATCACGCTTCTCAGCCGGGCGAGCGCCAGATCCGGCTTCCCCGGCAGCCTAGCACTGTGAAGGCGGTACCTGAAACCGAGTCCGTACACGAGGCGGCGAACAGCGAGTTCGGGCTTCGTGTCCTTCCCTCTGACACGGCCCATCCTTTCGCTGCGCTCTTGCGGGGAGAGTGTGTCCATGCCAACCTCCGCCTCAGCTAAGTCCCTTTGAAACATTGTCGTCCCTGATCGCGTTGGCTGCAAGTGGGGGCAGGCCGCGGTGGACCGCGACGGACGGGACGTTTTCCGGGTGTCACGCGACAGATCCCGTGATACGACGGTCACGGCAGCGGAACGGCTCTAACAGGCGACCGCTTGAGCGAGCGAGGGACAGACGGAACGTTCACGAGCGCGCAGGGGCTTGCCCGCTCCACGCAGGCCACGGAGGCTGCCTGGCGACGCATACTCAGGGGCATCTAGAATGGAGATGTGAACGAGATGCCAGACTGGCAGCCAGCGGCCTACAAGGATTATCGGTGGATCGTCGCCGATCCAGAACTCCTGGGCGGGAAACTGGCCGTTCGCGGGACGCGGCTGGCGGTGTCTCTGATCCTCGAATGCCTCGCGGGCGGCATGTCTCTCGAAGAGATCAATGACTCCTTCGATTGTGCCTTTCCGCCTGAGGCTTTGCCTGAGGTCTTGAAAGTCGCATCCGAGCTCACCGGCTCCTTCCATGTGGCTGCTTGATGCCAACATGGACGGCGAATCCATTCGTCGCTAAGTTTCGGGGCAGGGCGGAGTCGAGCAAAGAAATGTCGAGATGACTCTCGACACAGCAGGCTTGACAGCCCGCGCCACGACGGCAGAGTGAGTTATGAGAGGTGCGGCTTCGCGACTAATCCGCGACTGCTAATTCCGCCCAGCCCGGCAGCGTTGCGGGGCGGTTGTTCAGGAAAACGATGCGGCGGGTTTTCGGGAACGGGAGGTTGCTGTCCAGGGCGCGGTTGTAGATCACGTACTGGCGGAGGATGTCGCGGTAATCGGAGTTGCTGGTGTCGAGCCAGGCGCTCTTGGCGGGCAGGCCGCCTCCCCAGCCGAGCGAGAGCAGGCAGGAGCCGCGCTCGCGAGCTTCGGCCAGGCGCTGCTCCAAGGCTTGCAGGCTCTGGTCCAGCAGGCCCATCCCGGCCCACGATGCGTACTGGCGCTGCAAGTCGAGCAGGCCGGCGGCGTAGACGTTGGCGGCCTCGAAGAAGCGGGCGCGGTTCAACGATTCGGGCCAGCGCACGCTGCGGCGCACTTCGGGCCCCAGCAGAAAGCGATTTTCGTTCCAGCGGCCTTCAAAGACCGTGCCGGGCGCGGCCATCTCGGCGAACACAGGCGTCGAGTCCTCGGGACGCGCGCCATCCACGGCGCCGCGCGGGCTTTGCTTCCATCCCAAAACCAGGCCGCCGGCGCGCGGTTGCAGGGTGGAGGTGCGCAGCAGGTAGACTTTGAATGCGTCGTTGGCGACGACGGCCGAATCGCCAGCGCTGACGAAACGCATGCGGCTGGAGCCGCTCGATCCGAGCGCCTGTTCTTCGACGCTTTCCGCAGGACGGCGCGGAGGCCGTTCGGTCTTCACCTTTTGGGCGACGTCCTGCAACATGCCATCGCGCCAATTGGCGAACAGCATACCGGTGCGCAGGGCTCCTTTGATGGCGGCGCCGGGCAGGTAGGGGCCGGAAGCTCCGGCGGCGAACGTCGGTATATGCAGGCTCTCGCCGGCGGCGCGGTTCCAGTAGGCCGAGTAAGCCGCGTTTTCGAACGGGATGCGGCGGCCGGCGAAATTCTGCGCGAAGCCGCCCCAGGAAGCGAACTCGAGCTTGTCGGCGGTCTTGAGCTGGGCCAGATAGCTGTCCAGGCGCGGTCCTTTGGCGAGCAGGCGGAAGATGCGCCACTGGTCGAGCACGTTGACGTGGTCCTTCCAGACCATGTAATCGATGGGGCTCAGCTTGCGGCCGTCCCCGACCAACAGCGGCGTCAGACATGTGAGGCGGTATCGCATCAACTCACCTCGGGCAGCGGGATGGAAACCGCGAAGCCGGCGCGGAACACGGGATGCGGGAAACCGCCGGGCGCCACATCGGGCGCTGCGCCGAGAGGCGCGGCAGGGGCATAGATCACCGATCCTTCCCCGACCATCCGCACCGTCTTTTTCAACTCGCCCGATCCGGCCGGGCTGTCGATGCGCCCGCCGCGCTCGACCAGCCAGTAATTGCCGCGCGACCAATCCACCGCGTCCTGCTCGGCCGGGGCGAATAACGAGAGCAGCCAGTGAGGCTTGGGACCGGCTTCGAAGACGCTCGCTTCCTCCGGCAAGACTTCGGGCACGGGCGCGTCTTCGACGGGCTCTTCGGCAACTTCGACGGGTTCTTCCAATTCGAGCACGCCGACGGCGGATGCAGTTTCGCGCGCGGCATAGGCGGGCGCGGCTGCGCTGTCGAGAAAGGTGCTTCCGTCGGGAGCTTCGGTTTGCGGCGGGGCAGCGGGTCGGGGGGCGATAGCGTCTGTTCCACTCACTTCACTCACTTCTTCGGGCGCGGGTGTGAGCGATTCCTGCGGTTGGCAGGCGATAGCGCCTGCCCCACTTTCCTCGGTTGGCGGAGCCGTTTCGACCGGCGTGCCGCGGTCCTGTGCCACGGGCGGGAGGATCAGTTCCGGTAGAGTGCCTTCGGTAAACTCGGGGGCTTCGGAGCGGCCCCAGCCGCGCGAGCGTTCGCCGCCAAAGCCGCTATCGGCGAGCAGGCGGAAGGCCGCCTTGACGGGATCGCGCCAGCGGCTCCAGGCCGGCTCGTCGTGAAAAGCCGCCACCAGCCAAAGTCCGGCGCCGGCGCGAAATTCCAGGCAAGCGATCGAATGCCGCTCGCTCGATCCGCTCAAGCGGTCCACGGCGGCGCTAAAGCGCACTGCGGTGCGGAAAGGGCCCAGGCGTCCCGCGGGCACCAGGCATTCGCTGGGGCCATCCATGCTCCAGGCGTTCTCATCCGGCCGGACGCCCGCCACCAGCGACTGCACCATGGTGAGGGGCACGAAGCGCGCGCTTTTCCATCGTACGCGAGCTCCCATCAGCGATGGCGATTGCGGCGGCCAGATGGTCCGCGGCGGCACCACGAAGCCGATTTCGTCGAGAAACGGGAAGCACGAGCTGAAGGAAACCGCGGGCTCGCCGCCGCGCGCGGTCGAATCCAGCCACTCTTCGAACACGCCCAGGCGCGCCATCGCGGCAGTCACCGCGGCGTAGACGGAATCGCTGTGGTAGATCGAGTCGACCCGATTGCGGGCGCCCGAATCGGGCCCCACGCGCCACGGCCCCGTTGGCCGCAGCCTGACGACTAGCCCATGCGTCATGACTCCTCGCGCAGGAAGGAGAACGCCGAATCGGCGACCGCTGCCTGAATGACTCCCAGGGCGGCGCCCGCCGCGATTTCTTTTTCCGCCGCGCCCTTAGCGTAATGGTCGCGGCCGCGCCACACCAGGCGAAGCTTGCTGAAAGAGACACGACCGCTGCCGCGCGAGCCGCCGCCGCCCAGCGCATCGTCTTCGAGCAGCCGCAGGCCTTCCAGCACGCGCAGAAAGAGCGGGGCGTCTTCCTCGCAGAGCACGTCCATCACCAGCCGCGCATGGAAGCGCGCGCCGGCGGGCACCCGCTCGATGGTGCGCGGGTTGGCCTGGGAGGTGATGCGGTCGATGGCGTTCTCGTTCTTGACTTCGGTCAGCTCATCGTCCAGATTCTCGCGCATCTGCGGCGTAATGCTCTCGACGTCGAGCGGCGCGTCGAATACGGCCAGCCGCGCCGGGGTGGCCTGGCTGGTCTCGAGCGTTTCGCCTTGCACCCGCTCCATGCGGCCCGGGCTGCGCCCGAACAGCAGGCAGATCTCGTCATCGGCGCGGTCGCTCTGGTGGATGCGGACTTCCTGACCCTTGCGGCGCGACAGGAAGACCAGCTCGGCGGGGACGGCCAGGCCGGAGCTCTGCTCGAGCAGCGAGCGGATCTTGCCGCGCAGCGAGCTGCCGGGCACGTACGGTCTGCCAAAGGCGTCTTTGGCCACGGGATTATCGGAGCCGCCGATTTCGAGCGAACCCTTGCCGGCGCCAACGTGCAGGCCGGTTTCGCAGGTCATCTCGGCTTCCAGGATCAGCTTGCCGATGAGTTTCAACTCGGTTTGGGAAGTGTGTGCGCTCATGCTTTACTCGTTGTAGGCCACGATGGCCTCGAACAGGTCCTTGAACCGTTCGTAACCCTTGGTGTCGTTTTTCCGCGTCACCTGCAGCAGCAGTTTCTCCAACTGGTCCAGGCTGCGCAAGCCATGGCGCGCGATGGTATAGGCCAGGCGCGCGCGGAGCATCACGAATTCGTGCTGGCGCCCGCTTTCCGGCGCGCGCACGGCGCGGCGCACCGCGCCATAGAGGCGGCGCAACTGGCTTTTGGTGCCGGAATCCATGTCGCGCATGCGGCTGACCACGGAGTGCGCCTGGTTATCCAGATAAAGGCTGTCGTGGATGAGCTTCTCAAGCTCGATTTCGGGCGGGACTTCGAATCGCCCGCGGTCGGGGCCTCTGCGGTCGCCGCGATCTCCGGCCCCCCGATCTCCGCGATCGGGACGCGGTCCGCGGTCGCCCTGCGGCGGCCGCCCTTCCCGCGGTGGCCGTGCTTCCCGGCTCCGCTGCTCGTTCTCTTGTGTCATGTGCTAAACCTCGG
>Ga0224557_1001723_pt1 | contig 20301 bp, 16 predicted proteins | sample 714S31014metaG_FD_180677 | JGI IMG/M metagenome (GOLD analysis project Ga0224557, IMG submission 180677) | Peat soil microbial communities from Stordalen Mire, Sweden - 717 S3 10-14 | ecosystem: Environmental > Terrestrial > Soil > Wetlands > Peat | place: Sweden: Norrbotten County, Stordalen...
GACCTGCTCCGCCAGTTCATCAACAAGGGCGATGGCCGCGGCAACGTGGTGATGGCCCGCGTCAACGACGACGCCCTGGCGCGCATGGACCAGTTGGTGGAAGCCTCGCTGTTCGGCAGCCGTTCGGAATGCGCCGCCTTTCTGATTGGCGCGGGCATCGCCAGCCAAAAGGACTTGTTCGAACGCCTCGGCGCGCATACCGACGAGATCCGCAAACTCAAAGAGCAGCTTCGCCAGGTCGCCATGGATGCCCTAAAACCAAACGAGTAGCGACGCAGCGAATCCAATTTGGCCCTTTGTTTGCAATCGATCCCAACGGGCGAGCCAATCCCTTCCGGCGCCCCCATCACGCGCGCGCCCGCATGCACCATTACAGAAATATTTCACTTTTTGCTTTTTTGCTATTGCCTCCGCGCGAAAAAAGGTTATTCTATGGATGATTGTGCCCCGACAACAGGAGGCGTTTATAATGTTTGACAGTCAGAAGATCTCTGCCAACGACGAAGAAGATATGGAAGACTTTCAAGACTACGACGACGAAGAACATCCGGACCTGACTTCGAAGCTCGACGAGTTCGACGACGAAGACGAGGACGAGGAGGAAGAAGAAATCACTGTGGTGGTTGCCACTATGGAAGCACCGCCGCCAGTTCCCGCTCCCGCTCCTGCCGGACCACCGCCGGAAGCCCCCGCGGCCGAGGCGCCCAAGAAACCGGCCAAGAAGGCCACCCAGGCGGCTGCCAAGAAGGCCCCGGCCAAGAAGGCTGCGGTCGCAGCGCCGGCCAAGCCCGCGGCTAAAGCGGCTCCGGCGAAAAAAGCCCCGGCCAAGAAGGCTGCGGTGAAAGCCCCGGCCAAGCCCGCGGCTAAAGCGGCCCCGGCGAAAAAGGCCCCAGCCAAGAAGGCCCCAGCCAAGAAGGCCGCGGTGAAAGCGCCGGCCAAGCCGGCTAAGAAGGTTGCGGCCAAGAAAGCGCCACCCAAGCCAGCCCCAAAGAAGGCCCCGGCCAAGAAGGCTGCGGTGAAAGCGCCGGCCAAGAAAGCCGCCAAGAAAAAGGGCGGGAAGAAGTAGCCGCGCCTACTTGTTTACCACCGTCCGGCAGCGTTCGAATAGTTCCAGTAACGCTTCGGCGTATTCTTCGGCAGACCGGCCAGCCGGTTTGCCGGAGAATCCCGTGGCGGTCGCGCTCCCCTTTCCGTAGCCTGTCGTTACCGCAATAAACTTCATCAGCTCCAGGGATACCTCGTCCTTGGTCCTTGCTGGAGGCGCTGGGGGCGCCGGGGTTTCCTGGGTTTCTTCGGGCATGTCGCTGGTTTTCCTCCGGGGTGTGATACAACTCTAGGGTACAGCATTTCTATGCCGCTCACCGCCTGCCGGCATGTCCGCAAAATGCGCGGCGGGGCTCAGTCCCACCTCCTGGAAGCCGACGACGGCAACTTCTATATCGTCAAGTTCCGCAACAACCCCCAGCACCGCCGCATCCTGGTCAATGAACTGGTATCGGCGGTCTTCCTGAAGTACATGCAGGTTTCTGCCGCGCCCGCCGGGATCATTCGCGTCACGCCCGAGTTCCTGGCCGCCAACCCGGAGATCTTCATCCACCTGGGCACGCAGCGCATCCCGGTCGCCCCCGGCTGGCACTTCGGTTCGCGGCACCCCGGCAATCCGGATGTGCTGGCGGTGTACGACTTCGTGCCGGACACGCTGCTCAGCGGGGTCAGCAACCTGACGGATTTCCTGGCCGTCCTGGTGTTCGACAAGTGGATGGGCAACGCCGACGGGCGCCAATCCGTCTTCTTCCGCGCGCGCGTCGAGGATTGGCAGGCGGTGGTCACCAAGGCGTTCGTGGCGGTCATGATCGACCACGGCTTCGTCTTCAACGGCCCCAATTGGGACTTCAGCGACTCGCCGCTGCAAGGGCTCTATCCGCGCCAGGTGGTCTACGAGAAGGTGCGCTCGCTGGACGATTTCCAGCCCTGGCTGGATCAGGTGGTGCATTTTCCGGAAGAAGTCGTTGACCGGGCCTTTCGGCAGGTTCCCCCGGAGTGGCTGGAAGGCGAAGAAGACGAATTCGAGCAACTGCTGGAAAAGCTGCTGCGGAGGCGAGCAAGGGTGCCCGACCTCATCTCCGTTGCAAGGAAGGGCCGGGTGAATCCGTTTCCGAACTGGTAAAGTAAAGCAGAAGACAGAAGTCAGAAGTCAGAAGTCAGAAGACAGAATGCGAGACATCCGGGCGGTTGGGGACACTATCAGTTCTATGCCGCAACCCAGACCTGCTGCCTCAAGCTTTCGAGACCTGCGAGTATGGCGCAAAGCGCACGAATTCGTGCTTGGGGTCTATCCATTTACAGCGACCTTCCCAAAGCACGAGACATATGGTCTCGCCCAGCAACTGCGCCGGGCGGCCGTATCCATACCCGCCAACATCGCAGAGGGCTTTCGCCGGCGCGGCAAGCCCGACAAAGCACGCTACATGAATATTGCGGAAGGCTCATTGGAGGAATGCCGGTACTACCTGATCCTTGCCCAAGACCTTGGCTATGGCGACACCACCAAGCTTGCCAGCACGGCGGACGAAATAAGCCGCGCGCTCGGCGCCTACGCAGCGGCCATTCTGTCTTCTGACTTCTGACTTCTGTCTTCTGTCTTCTGTCTTCTGCCTACTTTCCCAGCTCCGCCTTTAGCTGCCTATACGCCGTCTCTTCGTAGTTGGTCTTCAGCCGCTCATGTCCTTCGCTGCCGGGACGCGGCGATTCGCGCCGCTCGGCATGGCCTAGCAGCGCGGCGGCCTCCTCGTCGTTGGGATTTCTCTCGAGCGCGGCGCGGAAGCTATCCGCCGCTGCGGGAAACTGTCCCGCTTTCCACAAAGCGTATCCCAGGTTGAAGCGATAGTCCGGGTCCGCGCTGTCGCCTTCCAGCGCCTTGCGAAAGCTCTCGATGGCCGCCGCGAGATTGCTCCGCGTCTGGGCCGCGCCCAGATCGTTGTACACTTCGTTCAACGGCACGCTGGCCGCCACGGTCTCGAAACATTTCGCGGCGGCTGTGTAGTCGCCCATCTGGTAGGTCGAAAGGCCCAGAAAGAACTGCGCCTCCAGATAGTGCGGATCGCTTTGATGGACGCGCCCCAGCCACCCGGCGGCCACGCGGTAATCCTTCTTGCCCCAATACGACTTGCCCAGTTGGAAGCACGGCTGAGAATACGCCGCGTCCAGGCGCGCCGCCTGCATGAAGAACCGGTGCTGCTGGTCCGGGTTGGCGGCCAGCAGCCCACGAATGTAACTCTCCAGCGCGTCCAGCCGCACGGGCGGGCGGCCGCGCAGAAACTCCTCCTCGGCGGGCGCCGTCTTCGGCGAGAGCGTCTTCAGTACCTGCCAGCTCAGCCGCGCCTCTAAAGCCGCCAGATCTTCCACGGCCCCGGACTCCTCCAGTTCCGGACCCTGTCGCAGCCGCTTCAGGTTGAGGATACGGGCGCCGATGCGCAGCACCCCACGCGATCCGCCACCGGAACCCGGGCCCGCCGGCGCCAGTTCGTAATGGCCGTAGACCACGTCGGAGGCGTCCAGCGCTTCCCCGGCCTTGATGATGGAGGCGCGCGTCAACACCGCGTTCGGCCGCAGCGACAGGCGCCGGAACGCCTCCAGGCGATCCTCGCGCTCGAGTGCCAGCATGCCTTCGGAAACCAGCGATTCCCGCACGGCTTCGGAAACGCTCTCGCCGATCCAATCCACATTTGTGGAACTGCCCGTGGAATTCGATTGATTGGAAAAAGGTAGGACCAGCACGGTTTCCGCGCGGAGCACAAACACGCTGCAAGCCATCCAAAACAAGACTACGAGCCGCTGCATCTGACTTCAGTGTAACAACGTCCCCTTTAGCGCACCCTTCGGGCGTAATCCAGGCTACGGATGTTTCGGTGGGGCAGACGATCGTTTTATGTCGTCTGCCAGCGCTCCCCGAAGGCGGCAGACCACGAACTGCGATGGTCTGCCCCACCAAAGTGAACAGTATTGAGGATACGATGAGCGCATGCGCGTACTCTGGCAGGACCTGCGATTCGCCACGCGGCTGCTGCGGTCGAATCCCGGCTTCACGGCGCTGGCCGTGCTCTCGCTGGCGCTCGGCATCGGCGTCAACACAGGGATCTTCAGCCTGGTTCGGGCGGTGCTGCGGCCTCCTTCACCGATTCGGGATGCCGGCAGGCTGGTTTCCGTCTACCACAGCTTCCTCCATGGCCGGGAGGTTCTCACCAGCACTTCGTATCCGGATTACGAATACTACCGCGACCACAACCGGGTCTTGTCGGGTTTGATGGCCTACTGCCGGGTCCCCATGAGCGCCCGGATTGGAGAGCAGGCGGAACAGATCTCCGGCGAACTGGTTACCGCGAATTACTTCTCCGTGCTGGATCTGCGGGCCTCGGCAGGCCGCACCTTCCTCGCCGATGATCGCGCCGTGGCTGTGATCGGCGACCGCTTGTGGCGCAGCCGCTTCGGCGGCGACCGCAATGTGCTGGGCAGAACCGTCGGCATTGGCCGGCACGTTTTCACCATCGTGGGGATCGCGCCGCCCGGGTTCCGCGGTGTCGTGCTGGACTGGGGCGATCCACCGGAGCTGTGGGTGCCCATGGCTGCGTACCGGGAGGCCGTACCGCTGATGCCCGAGTACATGCTGCAAGCCCGCCACGCTGTTTGGCTGCTCGTCACGGGAAGACTGCAGCCGGGCGTATCGATGGCCGAGGCCAAAGCCGCCTTCCACGGAATGGCGGGGCAACTCGCGCAAGCTTATGGGGAGAACCCTCATGATTGGAGCGCCGAGGCGCTGCCGTTGAGCCGCGCCAGATTCTGGCCGACCTACCGGAATTCGATCATGACTTTCCTGGGACTGCTGGTAGCCGTCACCGGGTTGGTATTGTTAATCGCCTGTTTCAACGTAGCCAACCTGCTGTTGACGCGCGCGATGAAGCGGCAGCGGGAGATTGCCGTCCGGCTGGCCTTGGGCGCGGGCCGCGGCCGGCTGGTGCGTCAACTGACCACCGAGAGCGTGCTGCTATCGCTCGTGGGGGGCGCGGCGGGCATCGCAGTGGCATGGTGGACCGCAGCGCTGGTCCGATCTTATCCGCAGCCTTTCAAGATACCCCTGGCGCTGGACACACCCATGGATGCGCCCGCTCTGGGCTTCGCCCTGTTGCTGTCGTTGGTGACGGGCGTCCTCTTCGGGATCGTCCCGGCGCGTCGCGCATCGCGCCCGGATCTGGTGCTGAGCTTGAAATCGGAGGCGCCGGGGCCGGGCCTGCGCGGCTTCGCCTTGCGCAACGCGTTGGTGGTCGCGCAGGTGGCCCTCTCGCTGGTGCTGCTGATCGGCGCGGGACTCTTCGTGCGCACGCTCCAAAAGGCGCAAGCCTCCGACCCGGTGTTCCGGACTGGCAATGCCGTGCTCGTCGAGTTAAACCTGAGGGCGGCGGAATATCCCGATGCGCGCGGCAAGCAGTTTTACACGCAAGCTCTGGAGCGGACCCGTTTGCTGCGCGGTGTGGAATCCGCGGCGCTGGTGTCGTTTCCGCCGCTGGGCGGTATGCTTCAGGAGACGGACGTGCTGCCGCCGGGCGCATCCGAGCCTCTGCGGGTGAACGCGAATATCGTATCGCCGGACTACTTCCGCACGCTCGGCTTGCCGCTTGAGCATGGACGGGATTTCAACGAACGCGACATCGAAAGCGCGCCGCCTGTGGCTATGGTAAACGAGGTCATGGCCCGGCTCTTCTGGCCCGGCCAGGATCCCATCGGCAAGCTGCTCCACCTCGCCGACCCGGCATTGCCGCCTCTTGAGGTGGTTGGCGTGGCGAGGGACGGACGAATGCAGGGTTTCCGCGAAGACATGCGTCCGTGCTTTTACCGGCCGCTCGCACAGAGCTACGTGCCCGAGATGACGCTGATCGCGCGGACGCCCGGTGGTCCCGATCTGGCTTTGGCGGAGATCCGGCGTGAGCTGCGCGCGCTGGACAAAGACCTGCCGGTCGCCGGCGCCGAAACCATGCACGCGCACCTGGACCGCGCCCTCTCGCAGGAACGCCTGACCGCATCGCTGCTCTCCGGGTTGGGTCTGCTCGCGCTGGCGCTGGCCGTCGTCGGCATCTACGGCGTCATGAGTTTCTCGGTGGCGCAGCGCACGCGCGAAATCGGAATCCGCATGGCTCTCGGCGCCCAGGCGCCCGACGTGCTGACCATGATCCTGCGGCATGCGGCAATCCTCCTCGGCGCGGGTCTGGCGATCGGATGGGCTGCGGCTGCCTTGGTCACCCGCTACGCCGCCAGCCTGCTTTACGGCGTCAGCCCGACCGATCCCTGGACGTTCGTTGCCGTTTCCGCAGTGCTGGCCGCGGCAGCCATACTCGCTTGTTACCTGCCCGCGCGGCGCGCGGCGCGGGTGGACCCCATGGTGGCGTTGCGCTACGAATGACCCCCACTCCGGCTGGGTGGTATATGCCTGCGGGCAGGGAGGGATACTTTTCCAACAGGAACTGTGGAAAAAGCTGTGGAAACGAACGCCGAATTCGAGACAAACTTCAATGTTCGTAAAGACTTCGTAACAAAGTGCACCGGGATACAGCACTATTGCCAAAAAGCCAGCAAGTTGTTTCAGGAAAGTAAGTTAGATCCCATTAACTATAGTTAGTCCAGTCCTGTAACGCACAATATGCAGGCAGATTCCGCCGCATTACGGCAATCGCCCGCTGAGGCTGTGAGTAACGGGGTGCGTCAGACTGCCCCGGTCTGCCCTTTGCCCGCAAGGAACTGGTTCAACTGCTCCATGACGGCGAAAGCGTCCGCTACGTATAGTACGTCAGCTTTGCCCCGCGCCCAGCCGCAATTCGGGTCCAGGTTGATGGCCCGCCGATCGTTGATGAACCGCCAGCCCACCACGTGCGGCTCTTCTCCATGACAGCAGGTGGCTAGCCCTTTCGGATGCCGCGGCGTCGATCCGGTTTGTCCGACTTGGTTCAGATGGGTCATGAAGGGCAGCACCGCCTGTCCTTCGCCGCTGAGGTCCACCAGCGACTTGCTGCCGCCCAGCGACGCTTGCGCAAGCTGCAGGAAGCCCAGGATCAGCCGCGCCGCATCCGCCGGATGCGCCTGGCCGTCGGCCTGCTTCTTGGTCCATCCGGCGCCGGCCACAAACAGCAGATCGGCCTCTGGACGAATGGTCTGCTGATCCATGCGCGGCGCGCGCCAGCCGGAAAACGCCGTGCGGCGCAGACGCTCGTCCACCTCCACTGGTACGCGCTCCAGCGCCGCGTGCGCGGGGGCGCCTTGCCAAGGCTCGCCGGCTCCGGGCTCCAGCAGGATGAACCACGGCCGTTCGGCACGCTGGGAGACGCCCTCGATCCTCTGGCGGTAATACCAGCGGGTCACGGCGGGAGCGCCGCCTTCCACGGCTACAGCGGTCGCATGCGTATCGGCGCGGCCATGCAAGCGTTGCGCCACGCCCGCCAAGCAGCGCGCCCAGCGCGATGTGCCCGGCGCGAGCACCAGCGTGGCGCCTGCCGCTTCGGTCAACCGGGCGGCGGCGGCCGCATCCGTAGCGTAACGGGCCGTGGCGAAGTCGTCGCCAGTCACCGCCAGGAAGCGCGACGCGCCGCAGCCCCCGATCGAATCGGCCGCGGCCTGCGCATCGCCCGCCGACACCAGCCCCACGGTGAGGCTCGCACCGGGCAGATCATGGCCAAGCGCAATCGCCGCCGCCAGCGTCTCCTGAGCGGGTTTCGAAAGCGATCCGTCGGCTTCGGTATGGGTGAGAAACAGGATAGTTTCCATTGGTCAGTCCCGTGCGATCCAAGCCGCGATTTCGCGCGCGATTTCTTCAGGCGCGAGGTCCTTCACCACGCGCGTCTCGCGTTGCTGCCTGGGGGCGGCCGCGCGCAGGAAGCGCGCCCCGTCCGCCGCCGGCCGGAACGGCTTGGCTTTTTGCAGCGCGGGCATGACGCCGCGCAGGTTGGCCATGCCGATCTGCGGATTGTTGCGCGGTTCCGGCAGGTTGCCGGTCGCCCATCCCAGCGCAACCGGCGGACCCGCGCACACCGACAACTGGTGCCGCCCGCCTTCCACCCGCTCCAGGATCTCCAGCGCGCCGTCGGGCCGCACACGCAACTCGTCCACGCCCTGGAACTGGTCCACGATCCCCAGTTGCTCGCCCAGCATCTGCAAGGTGGCGCCCGCGCCACGCGAAGCGGATTCCCAGCCGCCGAACAGCAGCAGGCGCGCCATGTCCGGACCGGCGACCGCCCGGACGGCCTCGGCCAACGCCGCCGCCACATCGTGCGCCTCGGTGAATCCGCCGGCCGCGCCATCCACCGCCACAAACTCGAACGCGGCCTTCTGCGCCACCGTCATCATGACTTGCTGCAGCTTGGCCTTCGGCCCCAGGCTCACCAGCCAGACCTTGCTGCCGGGCGATTCGGACGCCAGGTGCGCCGCCTCGTACAGCGCATGCGCGGCCCACGGGTCCAGGATGGCGGGCAGCATGTTCTCGTTCTTGAGCGCCGGACCGGCGGGTCCGCTCACCGGTTCCAGCGTCTGCAAGGGATCGGGCACAATGCCCGCGCACACTACGATTTGATATCCGGGATTCATGATTAACTAACAGTATAATCAGATCTAAATGACTTCGCTCAGAGGGGCAGCCAATCCGGGCTGACTAGCGTAAGATATAGAGCGAGACGCATGCTGATCAAACGCCTGACGCTGAAGAAGATCTTGTCGTTCAAGGAGACCACGGTCGAACTGGACAAGTTGAACGTTCTGATCGGCCCGAACGCGGTTGGGAAGAGCAATTTGATCGAGGCCATCAGCCTGTTGCAGGCCGCACCGACAGGGATCGAAGGTCAGATTCTGCGGGGTGGGGGAGTCCGGCAGTGGCTGTGGCTCGGTGATAGTGATCCCAGGCAGCTCGCCGAAATTGAATGTGAGCTAATACTTCCTCGCCGACCCCAATTTGGTCCCCTTGTCTACCGTCTGCAATTCTCGCACGGCGTGCTGAACGAGCGCCTGGCCGGGGTCCACCGCGCTTCGGACGCCGACTTCTATTTCGACCGCTCTACCTACCAGGTGACGTTCGGCCCCCAGGCGCAGACCGGTCCGATGAGCAACAACAGCTCCGTCCTCGCTGAGTTCAAGAGTCCGATAGATACGACCCCCGTCACCGAAGTGGGCACGCAGTTTGCGTGGATCCAGATCTTTCGGGAGTTCAGAACCGGCCCCTCGTCGCAGGCCAGACACGGCTCGACAGTCGAATCCCAAGCTTACTTATCCGATGGCGCCGATGATCTCGCGGTTGTGCTGCGTCAAGTGGACCTTCTTGGCGCGCACGATCGGATCAAGGAATATCTGCACCGGTTTTGCGATCGCTTCGACGGTGTGAAGGTGGACGCGGTCGAAGGCTTGGTGCGCACGTCCTTGCTTGAGAACGGACTGTCGGAGCTGTTGTCGGCTACCCGCATGTCCGACGGCACGTTGAAGTTTCTCTGCCTGCTGGCGGTGCTATTTCATCCCAAGCCGGCGCCGCTAGTTTGTATCGAAGAGCCGGAACTGGGGCTGCACCCCGATGCGCTCCGCCTCGTGGCCGAGGTCCTTGTTGAAGCGTCCGAGCGTACCCAACTAATTATCACAACCCATTCCGAAGCGCTCGTCGACGCGCTTACCGATCGCCCTGAGTCGGTGCTGGTCTGCGAACGTGACTTCGACAACGGCACTCAATTCAAGCGGCTCGCGCAAGACGAACTGGATGAGTGGCTGGAACACTACACCCTTGGCGAGCTTTGGCGGAAAGGTGAAATCGGCGGGGGCCGCTGGTAGATGCCCAGTGAGATCCGCATCTATTTCGACGGCGACGGGAGCCTCAAGCCCGGATTTGCCGCGTTCTTCAGGGATATCCGGGCACGGGCGGATGCGGTGCGACGCAAGGTCTCGATCGTCGCCACCGGCGGGACTCCCGAGCGGGACTTTGCCATCGCGATGAGAAAACATCCGGCGGCGCGGAACATCCTGCTCCGCGACAGCGAAGGCCCTTGGAACCAGAACCTGCATGCTTCGGATTCCATCTTCTGGATGGTGGAGATGATGGAATCCTGGTTCCACGCCGACAAAGATGCCCTGGAAGCATACTACAAGAGCGGCTTCCGCAAGGCGGCGTTGAAGGCCAACCCGAATTTCGAGGAGATTTCCAAGCAGGATCTTATCGACGGTCTGAAGGCCGCCACCAAAGACACTACGAAGGGCAAATATCACAAGACCAGGCACGCGCCCGCTCTACTGCAGTCGATCAACCCCGCACTGGTGAGGAAGGCCGCTCCCCATTGTGAGAGGCTCTTTAAGGCTGTGCTTGACGATCTCCGGTAGCTCCCTACGACGTCAGCCGGTCCGGCGAAATCGGCCGCATCTCCCAAGCTTCGAACGACACCATCTTCGCCGTGCCGCCGTCCGCATGCAATGCCACACCCGTGCTCCGCCGGCCCGCCGGATACACCCGCGCGGTCAGGCAAAACCGGTCGTTGGCAAAGATCTCGATCACCGACCCATCCAGGAAGATGCGCAGGCGCAACGGCTCGCCGCGGCCCAGCAGGAACGGCCCCGATTGGATTCCGCGATCCGCGCTCAAGTCCGTGCTCGACTGGCTGCGGTCCACGCACACGCGCTTTTGCTCGCGATCGTAGTACACCAGCGTCCGCTCGCTCCCATCCGGCGCGGCGCGCAGCTTCAGTCCGGCCCTCACCGCGTCGCCCGGATCGATCTCCGCCAGAACCTCGAGGCAATCGCCCGCTGCATCGGCCCCCAGGCGCTTGCCCCGGAGCGTCTCCACCTCCGCCGCCGGGCGCATCTGCACCTGGGCTCCCATCAACTTCAATTCCCGAGGCAGCGACATGACGCCGCTCCAGCCGGCCGCGCGCTGCGCCTCGGCGCTGCGGCCTTCCGTCAGCCATCCCCACAGGATGCGCCGGTCTCCCGTATTGGTCATGGTGCGCGCCGCGTAGTACGAGCCGTAGTCGATGCCCCCCGTGGTCTCCGGCCGGAAGCGGCGATCCGCGTAGCTGCCCAGCATATACTTCACCACGCGCTCGGTCGAGACGATCAGCAAATGTTTGCCGCCCAGCGGAAAGAAGTCCGGGCACTCCCACATCTCGCCCGAATCCACCGGATCCTTGGCGTTGGCGCCGGCCCGCATCCTGCCCGTAACCAGCGGATGCAAATAGTTCCAACGGCGCAGGTCTCTGGATTCGTACAGCAGCACCGCGCCGCCCTTTCCGCGAAAACCCGACCCCACCGCCATCAGCCAGGTATCGCCCTCCTGCCACACGCAGGGGTCGCGAAAGCCGGTGACCTCCAGGCCGGCCGGCGGCGCGGCGATCGCGGGATTGCCGGCGAATTTCTTCCACTCCGTCAGGTCCCCGCCGCTAGTGGCAACGCACTGCGTTTCCGGATTCACGCCGGTGTAAATCGCCGTGACGCCTCCGTTGTCGACGACCGCGCAGCCGCTGAAGACGCCGTCCTTATCGGGACCGCCGGGCGTGGGTGCCAGCGCCATGGGCAGATGCTTCCAGTGCACCATGTCTTCGCTGACGGCGTGCCCCCAGTGCATGTCGCCCCAGAAAGCGCCGTTGGGGTTGTACTGGTAGAACATATGAAACTTGCCCTGCCAGTAGATAGGCCCATTGGGATCGTTCATCCAATTGGCGGCGGGAAGCAGATGGTATTGGGGCCGGTGCGGATCGGCCGCCAGCCGAGAAGCCGGCGCCGGCGCAGCCGCAGCCAGCGGGACAGCGCCCGCCAGCGCCAGAAAGTCGCGTCGTCGCAGAACAGGCCGCATAATAGCCCATGGTAACCGGATGGCGTGCAGCGCTCAACGGACCGCCCTCACCGGTAGTGTCCTAAGGCGCTTTGCAGAGCCTCGATCCTGGCAAGGGAATGTCCCGTCACATGAGAAATGCAACGGCCTCTCTCGTGTCCTTTGCCATGAGAATCCGCCTCCAGTAGCGGATTTCGCGAGGTTAACACGGTACGTGATCGGTCATGCAAGCGTGCTACGTTTTCGATGAAAGGTACGGAACGACGAGGTACGAAGAAGTAGCAGCAACGGGCGCCGAGCCGCTGCGATACGGTTGGAAGCGTGTTCCGGCGGACGGCTGGAGAGAGATCACGCTCGACGAAGCGAACCGCCTAGTTCAGCAGGCCAGCGAGAGCATTAAGCGCGCACAGACGAAGTACGCTCACGAAGACGCTCAACTCTTTCATGGAGGAGCCATTGCAGCGCGACTCAAGGCCGAGGCTGGTGAGCGGGTATTTTGCGTACACGACGGCGACAAGGCCGTCTTCGCCGGTACGAACACCAAAAAGCAGAAAGGCCCGATCGAATACCCTCCCGACTAAAAACGTGGGACACCACCCCTAACCCTGGCGAGGCTGGGAATCCTAACACTTGTTACACTGAAACGTATGCCGCTCTGCCGATACGCGCTGGCAGTGTGTCTTTGCGCCGCGGCGGCCGCACGCGCGCAACAGCAACCGGCTCCGGCGCCGCCGGACGCCGAGATGAACAGCGCCATTGAGGAGTTCAAAGCCGAGACCCGCAGTTTAGGCTTGCGCGCCGATAGTCCGCCAAAAGCCGGCCGCCACAGCCCGCTCGCCGACTGGCACGGTCGCCTCTTCGAGAACTTCCGCAACGACGCGCTGGACGCCGTGCCGCACGAGATCCGCCAGAATGGCGGCAACAAGGGACTGCTGCGCCGCAACCAGTTCGGGTTCAACGTGGCCGGGCCCGCCGTGCTGCCGCATCTCTTCGAAGGCCGCAACACTTACTTCTCGCTCTCCTACGAAGGCGTGCGCGAGGATATCGCCCGCACTTACTTGCAGACCATCCCCACCATGGCGCAGCGTACCGGCGACTACTCGGACGTGGTGGATGACGCGGGCAACGTGATCCCGATTTACGATCCCGCCAGCACGCAACCCAATCCGGGCTACGATCCGACGCAGCCGATATCCACCACCAACCTCGAATACACGCGCGTTCCGTTTCCAGGCAACATCGTCCCGGCGAACCGGCTCGACCCGGTGGCCCTGAACGCCCTCAAGTTTTATCCGGCGCCCAACACCGATGTGGGGCCGTTCTTTCACAACAACTACTTTATCGACGCACCCGAGACCAACACGGCGAACGGCATGATCGGCAAGCTGGACCGGTCGCTGCGCGAGCGCCATCGCGTCACCGTGGAACTGGCGTTTTCCAATGGTACGCTGGGCGCTGCCCAGTGGTTTCCCACGGCCGCCAATCCCGGCCCTTCCAACCGCGACTTTCAAACGCGCCGCGGTTCGCTCGGATACGTCTTCACCGCTTCCGCTCGCACCGTGAACACGCTCACCTTCGAAGCGAATTCCAGCGTCTCCACCAGCGGCGACACCGGGGACCAAACCAACTACGCCGCCCAGATGGGCCTCACCGGTATCGGCGGCGGCGGGTTTCCGGTGATGCAATTGGGTCCGTACCTCAGCATGGGGCAAGCCTATCCGTTTTCGCGCAACGCGCGCAATGTTTATACCTGGACGGACGGACTCTCCACCAAGCGCGGCAAGCACACCTTGCGGGTCGTGGGACAGTACACGCGGCAGCAGGTGAACAGCTTCTGGCCGCAGTATCCGGCCGGCTTGCTGACCTTCAACGAAGGGCTGACCAGTGTGCCGGGGATTGTGGATACGGGCGATGCGCTGGCCACTTTTCTGTTGGGCACGCCGTATTTCGCGGAGGAAACCCTCGACACCCAGCCTTCCTATTTCCGGCGGTCGGAGGGTTCGCTGGCCTTCCGCGACCGTTACGAGGCGATGAAGGGCCTCACCATCAATGTCGGGCTTACCGTGCATCTGTTCACACCGCGCACTGAGAAATACGACCGGCAGTCGAATATCGACCTGAGCGCCATCAACCCGGCGAACGGATTGCCGGGCGCCCTGGTGGTGGCCGGACAAGGCGGCTTCGGCAGCGCGTTCCAGCCGGCCCTGGTGCGCGTGTCTCCCAGCCTGGGCATTGCCTGGAATCCGCTGGACGACGCGAAGACCGTAGTGCGGGCGAATTTCGCGCGCGATTACTCGGGCATTCCGATTTATTCCGGCCAGTTTGGCACGCAGGGGTTCAACCAGTATGCGACGTTTCTTTCGCCGGACGCGCAGTTGCAGCCGGCGCTGACCATGCGCAGCGGCGTACCCGCGCCCTCCACTCCGGTGCCCGATCTGCAGCCGGATGCGGCCAACAACACCATTGCGGATCTGGTCGACATGTCCGACCGGTTGCCCACTTATCAATCGGCGTCGCTATCCATCGAGCGGGAGTTGCCGGGATCCACCGTGGTGACCATCGGGTTTGCGTACTCCGGCGGCAAGGACCTGCTGGTCGGCAACGGCGCGGCCAATCCCAATGCCATTCCGCTTGCCGATCTGCAGTACGGCAATCAGTTGAACGATCTGGCGTTCAACCAGTCGCTGCGGCCTTATCCGCAGTACCAGGGCTTCAATGTGTACGGCCAGTATCCGGTGGGGCGCTATCAGCGGGACGCCGGCTATGTGCGGGTGGAGAAGCGGTCTTCCAAAGGAATTTCGGTCAACGCCTATTTCGAGTTCAACAAGCAGATGGACGACTATTCGGGACCTTATGGAACGCAGGACTTCTTTAACCGCCAGGACGAATGGTCGGTGACGGCGGGCAATCGTCCCGAGCGGTTGGATCTGAGCTACACCTACGAGCTGCCGTTCGGGGCCAACAAGCCGTACCTGCGTTTTCCAGACTGGCGGCGGTACGTGATCGATGGTTGGTCGATCAGCGGCGCCGGCACTGTTGCCAGCGGCGACCCGATATACTTGACGCCGCTGTTCAACAACACGGGCGGCGTCGTACAGGCGCTGCAGGTGGATGTGGTGCCGGGCGTGGACCAGCACGTGTCCAATCAAGGGCCGGCGCTCTGGTACAACCCGGCGGCTTTTGTACAGCCTCCGGATTTCACCATTGGCAATGTGTCGCGCACGCTTTCGAACCTGCTGAATCCCGGCTGGCAGAATTTCGACATGTCGCTGAACAAGCGATTCGCGCTGGCCGCGGAACGGACGCTGGAGTTCAATGCAACGGCCTTCGATTTCATGAATCACGCCAACTGGAACGATCCGGATAATGTGATCGGATCGGTGGCCACGCCGAATCTGGACGCGGGGAAGATCATCGGTTCGCGCGGCGGACGAGTCATTCAACTGGGGTTGAGGCTGAGCTTTTGACGCGGATGGTGACGGCGCTGTTGTTCGCGTGGACTCTTGTTGCGGCGGCGCCGCCGAAGCCCACGGGCCGCACCGTTAAGGTGGCCGTCTGGGCGGACGCGGCGGAAGGGGCGCAGCCGGCTGCCCATCTTGCGGCAAAGGACTTGAGTGCGACGCTGGCCGGCGCGGAATCGCGCGTGGTGGATGTGAAAGGTCCGGGCGACGACCTGATGCTGGTCGCGGTGCTGGATCTGGCGGGCGACCTTTCGCTGGCGGAGGCGGCCAAGGACGCTTTAGCGGCGGATATCGGGAAGCTGCCGCCACGCGCTACAGTAGCGGTCATGCGCGCGCAGGATGGCGCAAAAGTGCTGGCCGATCCGGGCGCGGAGCGGGCCGCCGCCGTGTCCGCGGTGCGCGACGTGCCGGTGAGCGGAAAGGCGGGACTGCTGGATACCGTGGAAACCGTGACGCGGCTGGCGGATTCGATTCTGGCCAAAACGAGTGTGCGCATGGCTGTGCTTTATGTCACCGACAGCGAGCCGGAAAACTATCGCGAGGACTTCACCAACCCGGTGATCAATTCGAGCGACACGCACGACTTGAGCCGCCGCTTCCCGGAGGCCCTGATTCAGGACAAGATTTCGAAAGTGGCGGCAGTGTTGGCCGAGCGGCAGACGCCGCTGTTCGTGGTGCATCTGCGGTATCGCGGCGACCGGCTAGGCGAGGCCTATCAGAACGGGTTGAAGCAGCTTGCCGAAGCCGCCGGCGGCAGTGCCATCTTCTGCCGGTCGAGCGAAGAGATCGCCGATGCGGTTCATCGGGCGCTGGGCCTGATTACGTCATCCTATAGCGTGACGGTGGCCGTCCCGGAGCTCCGCTCCAAGAGTTTCGATCTGCATCTGGACGCGGGCGGCAAGTTCAGCCTGACCTACCGCACGCGCTTCGTGCTGAAAGAGAGGTAAATACGGTGACAGTGAAACGCTGGATTCCGTTGTTCATCGTGCTGGTGGTTGCCGCCGTGGTGGTGGCTTGGCAGACGCATGCGAACCGGCCGCAGGCCATGCGACTGGCCCAGGTGTCTGCCGAGACCGAACGGTTGCGGCGGCGCGTAGCGGAGTTGTCGCGCGGCGGTTCAGCCCCGGCCGGCGCGCCAGCGCCAGCGCCCGTGGTCGAGACCCAGAACGGGCCGCGTACGCCCAACCCGGCGATCAACCCGGAAGACGCCATCGCCATGCAACGGCTGAAGCTGAGCCTGGCCGACGCCAATGCATCCATCGCGCGCCTGGAATCCCGCGCGGATGAGGCGGAAGCCCAAATCCGGAATCTTAGGCTGGACAACAAGCGGCTGTCCGGCTCGGAAGCCGATTTGCAGGAGAATCTGGCGGCCGCCAACCAGGCGGTGGATACCCTGCAGAAGGAATTGAAGAGCAGCCGCGACCGGGCGACGCAGGTCGAGATCGCCTATCAAAAGCTGCGCGACCAGTCCGGCGGCGACGCGCAGAAAATCGCACAACTCCAGCAGCTTGCGACGGAGCTCCAGGGTATTCACCAGCGCCGCGAGGTTTATCTGAATAGCATTTTGCGCCGCTACAAACAGATCACTGAGCAATACCGGTCGATGTCGGGCGTCTTGCAGGCGCAGCGCACCGACGCGCCCGCCGCGGGCAGCGCCGACCTGGCGCGCATTCAGGATTCCATCGCCATGGCGGAGGAGGATTTGCGGCAGTTGAATAATCTGAATGCGCAGGCGCTCCTGATTCAGAGAAAGATGGCCGCAAAGTAGGTAGCACAGGCTTTAGCCTGTGAACCGCAAGGCTGGAAATTGCGCTATCCTCAGGGTAGATGGCTGCCGGGCACTTGCGGGATGACGAAGCTGAAGCGTTGCGGGCGGAAATCCGCAACGCGCTGCCATATGGTAGTGACTGGCTGGTTACTCCCCACCAATTGCTGGGGGGAGACACCCCGCAAGACCGAATTCTAGCCGGTGACCTGGAAAGTGTCAGAAACTTGTTTCATTCCATCCTTTACATTGGCGCCGTGTGAACATCTCCCGATGTAGCAGTTTGGCTCGAACCGGAATGCGCGGTACCTGGTATCGTGCGGTCGATCCGAGATTCTTGGCGACCGCGCTGTCAACGCTTCACACTGCAACTACGCCGAGCCGATTCTCGCCGGCAAGCATGGCGGCGCCCGCGTTCGAAATCCTCTACCTGGCCGAGAACCGATTGGTCGCTCTATTTGAGGCACGCGCTATTCGGCTCGCCATCGACCTCAGGGGGAGCAGTCCCGCAACCCAGCCGTCCTTTGGTGACTCTGCCGATCATTGTGAGTCTCGGTGCGATTTCCGATCTCACCGATCCGGCCGAGGCAGCGCTCATTGGGACGAATGCCGAAGAACTGACGGGCGATTGGCGAAGCTACGCCACCCGGATTCCGCCAGTCGGCCCTCCTGCGCCGCATACCGGCACGCCTCCCACCCGAAGCTTCGGTCGTGCGCTTTTCGCCCTGGGCTCGTCTCAGGGTTTCGTAAGCTTCTCTGCGACGCTCCCGGATTATAAAATTCTGGTGGTTTTCCCGGATCGCTTGAGTGGAACCCCCGACTATCTACAGTACTCATATCACGATGCTCGGGGAAACCATCCGGGTCAAATCCCCTGACCTGACCTCCCTATCATTCACGGACCGTCGGCCCGGAACGTACCACAAGGGCGCGCGTTGATGTAACAAGACCGGCCATCCGCCACAGCCGCCCCATTCCCAACTACTCACACGAAGATCTCGGCGTCTTTCGGATCGTCTACCGGCCCCGACATCGTTTCGCATGATTAGACACCGGCTCAGCGCCCGATGTTCCGCACATGAGCGCCGGGGCCGAACCAGACAGGGGAATCCGATTACGGCAGCATTCGGACTGGAGCGGTGCGACAATTAAAAGCAAGGCGATGAAAAGTACGCTGACCACCAAGCGGAGGACCGTTCAGAAGGCGACCCAAGTTTTGGCCGTGGCTCCGGTTCTGGCAACGGCTTTCTTCTTAATGTGGCTTGCGGTTCAGCCGTTGCCGCTCCACCTAATAGACCAGTGCGGCAACCAGCGCAATCCAAGACCGTCTGCATCAATCATCGTTGTCGGAGTCATCGAAGCGGATACTTTGGTGCGTCGTCCCATTCCAATGCACTCAGATCCCACATATCCTCTGCAATTACGTAGGCTTACCGTGCGGGTGGAGAACGTGCTGAAAGGTGGGTCACTTCCAAAGGCGATTGAGGTTTATTACTTTACTTTTGCCGGTGGCTACGATGGCCCCAGACCATTGGGTTTCTGGCGAGTGGGCGACCGTCGCATCTTGTGGCTGCGACGGGATTCAGGCGTACTACGCACTGTCTGTGACGGTTGGGATGGCTGCACTGACGGCGTATGGAGCGGCGCTCACCCTCACTACAAACCCGATCTGCAGAAACCGCTTGACTATGCGTTGGTAGACCTGCTGTTCACGAGGGGCGAAGGCACAGTGAACGAGAATAGCTTCGGCACCGGACTAGATGAACCAAATCCCCAAATACCAGGGCTACTGACTTACTCGTTGGAGAAATTGAAGCATCTTGCTCTGACGGAACACGGCTACGTCAAGTCCTGTGCGTGTAGAACCCTTTGGATTTACACTGTGGATCGCATCGACGCAAGCATACAGCGAAAGGCCGGCGATGCGATGCGGGCTGCAAATTGCGGCTGCACCAAGGAAGCTCACGGCAGCGTCGAATGCCAGTAGTGCAACCTGCATTGGCCGCTTCGACCACAGCGACCGTAAGTTGATTGCAATTCGAGCCGCTTCATGCACTGTTTCCGCAGGGCCTCTGCGCCACGGCCACATGGGTACCTTAATCACTAGGGTCGAACTTATGCGCCCATGAGAGTCAATCTCCCGCCGAGAGAGCGTCGCCCTTCCGAGGGCACCGGCAATCCGCTGCAATTCCCGGATGAGGGCCTTCCGGTCGTACGACGCAAGGAAGTCAATTTCGAACGGCATATAGCAAGGCTCTATTTCCACCGCTCCCGCTTCACCACCCCCGCGCCTTCCTGCACCGTCACCAGTTGCCCCGCGGCCACCTGCGGAATCGTCTCCCGGGCACCATTCGGCCACCGGATTTCCAGATCCGCCGCAGCCGCCGTGCCCAAGCCAAAATGCAAACGCCGGTCGTGCACCGAAAGGTACGACGATTGCGCCATCACCGCCTGCGCCTGCCTCTTGCCGCCATAGCTCGCCACCACCGTCGCGCCGATGGCGCTGCGATTCGATTTCGTGCCCACCAGCTTCACCTTCAGCCAGTGATAACCGCCACTGACATCGTTGCGCAGCAGCGATGGCGGCTCGTTCTGGTTCATGATCAGGATATCGATATCGCCGTCGTTATCGAAGTCCCCGAAGGCCACGCCCCGGCTGGCGTGCACTTCCTCGATCCCCGGCCCGCCCTCGCCGATCAGTTCCTCGAACTTGCCCCCGCCCAGATTGCGGAAAATCACCCGCGGCGTGCGATGCGGGAACTCCGGATACTGCTTCTCCACTTCCGGATACACGCTGCCCGTCACCCAGAACAAGTCCGGCATGCCGTCGTTATCCAGATCCACGATGCCCGCGCCCCAACTGATGAAGCGCGTCTCCACGCCCAGCCCCGCGCGCAGTGTCACGTCCGTGAAATTGCCCTTGCCATCGTTGTGGTAGAGCGCCGGAGTGTCTTCGGTGAAGTGCGTTTTGAAAACGTCCAGATAGCCCTCGCACGCATAATCGCCGATGCCCAATCCCATGCCGGCCTGCTCCAGCCCGTCTTCGTTCAGGGCCACGCCGCGTTCCAGGCCCTCTTCGGTGAAAGTGCCGTTGTGGTTGTTGCGAAACAGCAGGCTGGGCGTGGAATCGCACGCCACGTAGATGTCGGGCCATCCGTCGTTGTCGAAATCCGCGGCCACCGCGGTCAGCCCGTAGCTGCCTTTCGCGGCGGCGATGCCGGAGCGTTCCGATACGTCTTTGAACG